>Ga0209068_10001280_pt1 | contig 12635 bp, 13 predicted proteins | sample ColStrG_CSR_2012_FD_187200 | JGI IMG/M metagenome (GOLD analysis project Ga0209068, IMG submission 187200) | Freshwater sediment microbial communities in response to fracking from Pennsylvania, USA - Cold Stream Run_MetaG_CSR_2012 (SPAdes)... | ecosystem: Environmental > Aquatic > Freshwater >... | reverse complement strand
ATTCAAGGTCAACCGCGAATTCACATGCCAGTTGTCCTGAACGTAAAGGGCAGGCGACTTGTTGTTCCACTGGCCGTGATCCTGTACGGCGAGTTCAGTGTAAGAGTTGGCATAGCCGAGTAGGAAGTCGGCCACGCTGTTGCCCGTGTAGAGACCGTTGAAATTAAACGATCCTTGGGTGTTGCCAAACAAATCCTGGGTCTTCTTGTACAACGCCCAGCTTGCGCCCATTTTGAGTTGATGTGAACCCTTGACAATCGAGAGATCGTCGCGGACTTGGTAGTCATCGGCTTTGTTGTGCCATGGCCAGCTGGAGACATCGTACGTTGAATAGTTGCTCAACGAAATGCCAGGGATTCGATTCAGGTTGTTGCCGGTGAAAAGCTCTGGGATGTTTACGCTTGAGGGACGCTTGAAAAGGCCAACCGGCAAGATGTCGATGGTGTTGCCGTTCTGGTTGTACGACATTTCGTTCAAAATGGTTGGGGTGATCGAGTAAGTGGCGTGAACCACGTAGTGGTAGGCTGGATTCGTCAAAACGCTTCCTACCGTCGGTACGTTGTCTCCGCTCCATAGAGAGGTGCCGTAGGTCTGGCTGACATCGTCCTTCATGTAATGGCCGTAGATGTTGAACTTGTCGCTGAACCGGTGGTCGATGCGGAGAATTTCTTCGCGCAGATTAACGGGTTGATTCGCTCCGCCCACGAACTGCGTACCGCCATTCGAGTTGGCAGCCGGGAAAATACCGGCCTGTAGCAGGGCTGTCGCGTTGGGGTTGAACAGAGAAGAGGGAATCTTGTTGCCGGCAAACGTGCCGCCGAGTGTAAGCCCAGCGCCAGTAAGCTGCGATGCGATGGCGGGCGAGACTTGGCTGGCAGTCGGCACGTTAAGCGCCTTCGAAAGTCCGCTGAAATCGCCGCTCAGTTGCGCCGCCGAGGGCACCGTGGTGTTTAGCAACCCGCCGGTGATCTGCTTGCGCCATTCCTGGTTATAAAAGAAGAATGTCCTCTCGCGGTTCTTGTTATAGACCTTGCCCAAAGTAACCGGGCCGCCCACGTTGAAACCGTAAATGTTGAAGCGCAGTTCAGGCGCCTTGCCGCCGCGTGCATTGGTGAAGTAAGGGCCGGCATCCAGCGCGTCATTGCGGTTGAATTCCCAGGCGGAGGCGTGGAAATCCTTCTGGCCCGATTTGACGACCATGGTCATGGTGCCGCCGGAAGACAGGCCAAATTCAGAACTGTAGTTAGAAGTAAGCGCTCGGAATTCGGCAACCGAGTCGAGCGAAGGCATAACGTCGAGTCCGCCAGCGCCGCCGCGGTCGGAGGCTTCACCACCGTCGATCATCCAAAGATTGTGATTTTCGCGCAGGCCGTTGAAGCTGACATTCGCGTCGCCACCAATAGAAGTAGGCGCGCTTAGGTCCGCCATGTTGCTGGAAGCGCCCGCCGTCAAGGTCGCCAGCGCGTAAACGCTGCGGCCGTTGGTGGCCAATTGCGTCATCTTTTGCCCGGTAATGACGTCGCTGACTTCGCCGGATTCAGATTTCACCGCGATGGCTTCCGCTTCCACAGTTACGCTTTCTTTCGTGTTGCCGACTTCCAATTTCACGTCGACACGCAAGCGATCACCTACTTGCAAACTAATGTCGTTCTGTTCAAAACTCTTGAAGCCCGATACTTCGGTTTTGAGCGAGTAGTGCCCGATGCCGAGGCTGGGAGCCACAAACTGGCCGGAGTCGTTACTGGTGACTTCACGCGATTGATTCTTGTCCGTATTCGTGATCACAACCTTCGCGTTCGGAACAACCGCGCCTGAAGCGTCGGTGACTGTTCCCACGATGGTGGCTTCCTGCGCCAAAGCGACGCAAGCGAATATTACAAGGAGAAAAAAGGTTGCCGCTAGCTGGCTGATCTTGCCCAGCAGAGGCGAAAAGGAAAGAGTTCGAGGCGCGGACGCGCTCGATTTAGGACAATACTGTGTCCTTTTGTACATACTCGGTAACCTCATCTAAATCTGTTAACTACCGCCGCCTCTGCCACGACGAGGAAGAAGACCCGAAGAATTCCACTAGCGTCGACCGGGAAGGCGTTACAAAAGAGTATATACCATCAACCCCCTGGAAAACTACTAGGGTGCTTCTTGGTTCCTGGCACAAGCTACGGTATGCAGCAAACCGTCCAGATTTTCGGCGTCCGGAATTCCCAGGAAACACGGGCGGCTGAACGCTTCTTTAAAGAACGCGGCTTCCAAATTCATTTCGTGGACTTGGCTCAAAAGCCTATGTCTCCGGCCGAGATCAAGAGGTTCGTTGATCGATTCGGATTGACCGGCTTGCTCGACACCGGAGGCAATGCCTACGAGACCGCGGGATTGAAATATTTGAAACTCTCGGACGCCGAATTGCTCGCGCGCATTGCCGGCCAGCCGAAGCTCTTGCACTTGCCTTTGGTGCGCTGCGGCCATCGGCTGAGTATAGGGCGTGATGAAAAGTCCTGGGCCGAGATGGTGTGAAGCGCAACGATTGCTTTCATTTGTGAGGTGGGATACTGATGCTGTCATCGTGGTCTTCAAAAACAGGCGCGCCTCCATTTCCGCCTTTTTGCTATCCGCGTTGGGGCTTTCGGGCACTGCCGGCGCTTCCGTGCAAGTTCCCTTGACCCTGGATGCCGGCACTCCCTTACGCGTTTACATTACGAGGCGCTTGCCCATGCAGCGAGGCGGCCTCGTTCAGGCCAGGCTGATCGACTCGCTCTATGCGTTTGATCGCGTTGTTGTGCCCGGCGGCGTAGCGGTGCAGGGTCACATTACCGGCCTTGACCCTGTTTCGAAAATGAAGCGCGCCCAGGCGATTCTGAATGGCGATTTCACGCCGCTGCATTTCGCGCGCGTCGAGTTTACGAGCATCGTCATGCCCGATGGGCGCAGCCTTGCCATTCAGACGCTCGATTCCGCGGGATTGCCGACCATCTATGCTCCGCCGCAGCCAAGCAAGAAGAACCGCAAGAGCCAACCGCCGAACGGCGGAGTGCTCGGCACCGCCAGGCGTCAAGCAAAACAAGAGGCGCAACGGCAGATTTCGGCAAGAACGCAGGGCGTGGTGGATCTCGTCAGGGGCCCGAACAAAACCGAACGGCTGGAAGATTTCTTGATCAACAAGCTCCCCTACCATCCGCAGTGGTACCGGCGCAATACGCGCTTTGATGCGGTGTTAACCGCGCCATTGAATTTTGGCTCCGTTGAGGTGGCGGCCGAAGCACTCCAAAGCGTCGGCGCGCCGGTGGGCGAGTCCTGGGGGCAAGTTCGGCTCTTGACGGCGCTCAGTTCCGCGGACGCGGATACCAAAACGACGATTGAGGGGGTTTTGTCGCAACCGGTTTTCTCGCCGGACCACAGACTGATTCTCCCCGAAGGCACCCGCTTGACGGGCCGCGTCCGCCAAGTGCGGGCAGCCCGCTGGCTTCATCGCGGCGGTCAGTTGCGCTTTACCTTTGATCGCGTTGAGCCGCCCGCTTTCACCTCCGTGCAGCCGGTTTCCCTAGAAAGGACGCCGGTGTTGCTGTCTGGGGCAGAATCCGACCCCGCGGGGCACGTGAAGGTGGGTCCGGAAGGCGATGCTAAAGCCACCGCGCCCAAATCGCGCCTGTTGGCTCCTTTGCTTGCCCTGGTGGTTGCAAGCCGCGCCGCTGACGACGATGCCGGCAAGACCACTGGCAGCGCGGGCGGCAACGCCAACTACGGTGGCCGAACCGTGGGCGGTCTCTCCGGCTTCGGTTTGCTCGGATCGGCTGCCGCCCAAAGCTCAAAGACCCTGGGCGCGGCGCTGGGGTATTACGGTTTGGCGTGGAGCGTTTATTCCACCATCATTTCGCGAGGGAATGAGGTGGAGTTCCGAAAGAACACAGCTATTGACGTGCGCTTTGGTGTCGCAGCAAACAAGCTTGAGAAAAATTCCGGAGAGCATTTCGTGGCCGCCGGGAACTGACGCGCCTGGCGAATTCGATCCTGAAATGCTAGCAAAATCCGCGTACAATAAAAACATGGGTTTTTTCTCTCGGCGTTCCGCCATTGCGTTCGCTTGCATACTCGCTTCCGGCGCGCTGCTGGCACAGGAGTGGAAGACCGCCGTCGCGCTGCCCGGGGTGGATTTCAGCGGCCTCAACGCCAAGCAAAAGGCGGCCGTTCTTAAGATTTTGCGGGAGCAAGGCTGTTCGTGCGGCTGCAGCATGAAGATGGCGCAGTGCCGCATGGAAGATCCAGCCTGTTCTTACAGCACCGGCTTGGCGTCAACTGTCATTCAGGCCATCAAGGACGGCAAAACGCCCGACCAAGCCATTCAGATGGCCAGTTCCTCGCGCTTCGGCGCTAACCATGAAAACCGCCTCTTGGAAGAACCCGTGAAACTGTTTGTCGCCGGGTCTCCGGTAACCGGCCCCGCCGATGCTCCGGTGACGGTTGTGGAGTTTTCAGACTTTCAGTGCCCGTATTGCATTCAAGCCATCCCGGAACTCGAGGCGATGCTGAAGGTTTATCCCAAAGACGTGAAGCTCATCTTCAAGCAGTTCCCTTTGGAAATACATTCCGACGCTTACCGCGCCGCAACCGCTGCATTGGCTGCCCAAAAGCAGGGCAAATTTTGGGAAATGCATTATTCGATGTTTGCGCATCACCAGAATCTATCGCTGGAAGCGATTCTCGCCATGGCGAAGGAGTTGCAGTTGGACAGCGCGCGTCTGCAGAAGGATATGGAATCGAAAGAGATTCATGACATCGTCGCCAAAGACTTGCAGGACGGCAATGATGCCGGCGTCGAAGGCACGCCGACCATCTTCGTCAACGGCCAGCGCTACAACGGGCGCATTCAACTGAGCAATTTGCGGCAGCTAGTCGACGCCGAACTCAAGAAGCGCGGCAACGAGAGGGCATCAAACTGAGCTGGTACCTTTGAATTAGATTCGTGCTTCAAACCTTCGCCAATTCGCTTCTTTCGCTGCTGCTCGCCGCCACGCTATTCTGTGGTGGGTGTATTTCGTGCGAGCAATATTTCATGGTGTCCGGCGCGAAACGTTGTTGCTTGCCAAACGGTCATTGTAAGACGACATCGCCGGCAGGGCAGAAAACATCCGCCGAGTGCCAACGAATCGCCTGCGATCACCAAAAGCCAATCGATTCTTCGATGGATCGCCCGGCCGCCCAATTCGTTCCGTTTGATCCGCCGCCCGATCCGGTTAACACTCATGAGTCTTGGCTTGACATGCCAAAGATTGAGCAGTCGCCTCCCGACCTACAAGTCCTTCATTCGACTTTTCTCATCTAGGTTCTCCTTCCATATTCCTTTCTGAACGCATGCCCACGATTCGTGTGCGATTTTGCTTTCTGTCTGAAAAAGAGAAAGGTGAACCCCAATGCCCAGGTTGATATTTCGATGTTTTGCGATAACAATTGCCCTCGCCTCCGGCTTGCCGGCGGCAGACCATGGGCCGGTGTTTGGCATGGCTACCCCAACCAACCCAAAGGGTGGCTGGAGCTTCGATCTGGGCGTGAATGGCCGGGCCGGAACCGCCGGGATCTCGTCCGCGTTGGAGGCAGAACTGTCTTACGGACTCACCCAGAATCTCAAGCTCGCTGTCTCGGGACCAATCGTTCTCCAACCGGACCCTTATGCGCGCTCTTCGGTAACGATGAACACTCCCGTCAGCGGCGACTTCAGTGCTCTTACCTGGTGGCGCTTTCAGCGGAAGGATTTGGCCGGAAAGCGCGTGGAAAGTACAGCGGTGGGGGGAGTCCTCGCTCCAGGCCCGCAACAGGAAACCGGGCTCTATCGAAATCTGAAGAGCGGCCCCCGCTATATGGTTGGCGCGGTGACTGGTGTAGCATCGCGCAGCAGCTACGTTTGGGTTGGCACAAGCTACCAGAGATACGCCGGATCGCAAGGAGATCGACGCCCCGATCTTCTCTCTTACACAGGCGTCTATGGATATCGGCCGCAGTCGTGGAGAACCGATTATCCACGTTGGGACTGGCGCATCTTCGGCGAGTTCACCGGCGAGCGGATCGGCGCCCTTCAGCGGCAAAGCTCCGCTGCGCCTGGAACTCAAGCTCAGCAACTGTTCCTTGGCCCTAGCGTCCTCGGCGTGTATCGCGCCATCGGAATCGAAGCGGGGATGCAATTCCCCATTTACCGCGATGCCGGTGCGCTTTTCCCGAAAGAGCGATACCGCTTCGCTATCAATTTCGCTTATTTTTTCTGAAGAAAAGGATACCCAAATGCTAAACAAACTCATAGTGATCATTGGCGCTTTCATGGTCTCGGCCTTTCCGGCCAAAGCGGAGCTTCTCCAGGTTGATCTGTCCATCTTCGGCATGGATTGAATGACTTGCGCCCACGTCGTGTACGTGGCATTGAAGAAGCTGCCCGGTGTCGAAACAGTAGAGGTTAGCCTTAACAAGGGAATGGCTACGGTGAAACTCAAACCGGGGAATTCGTTGTCTGTTCCGGAGTTCTGGCAGACGATTCACACCAACGGCTACACGCCGAAAAATACGACTGTATCCGTTCGTGGAGAACTGTCAAAAGTGCAGGGACAAATGAAATTGAAGGTATCGGGAACAAATGGAGTGCTGGCGCTTACGCAAGATCCGAAGAGTCAAGCGGCATTCCGAACGGCTGAATCGAAGTCTGGCCAGACCGCCATCGTGCAAGGCGTGATGGTTCCGCTCAAAGACTTCAAGACGCCGGTTCCGCTCGAAGTATTGCAGATCCAGTGAAAGAAAGGAAACGAACGATGGACTCGAATGTTCTCAACTCGCCGCCTTCGCTGAGAAGTGGCGCGCTCAGCTATTTGTCGCTGTTCACCTCGCTCGGAACCCTATTGTGTTGTGCGTTGCCTTCGCTTCTTGTGCTGTTTGGCTTGGGGGCAACGGTGGCCACGGTGCTCTCAGAGGTTCCCTGGCTCGTAACCCTATCGCATCACAATCACTGGGTCTTTCTCGTGGCAGGTCTGCTGATTGTTAGCAACTTTATTTATGTGTACAGGATCGCTCCGAAGCTGCAAGCGCGCGGTGGAGCGTGCGACCCTGGTGATCCGGCGGCTTGTCAAACCGCCGGCAGACTCAGCCGCATCGTTCTTTGGTCGTCCGCCGGGCTTTATTCGCTCGGGTGCTTCAGCGCTTATGCGCTCGGACCTATGCTGATTCATTTCGATCAATAACCCGCGTCTATGAGACGGGTCAGAGGTGGCCAACTTCCGATAGCTTCGTTTCTTCAGGCACGTCTGTCGCGCTCTCAAAGAACAACCGGAATCCATCCGGGTCGGTCAACTGAGTAACCCACATGGCGTTCCCCACAAATGGTTCCGCCGCCTCAATTCCGCGCGATCCGACGTCGTGATAAAAGGCAATGGCGTCATCGCAGATAAAGTTGAGCGATACGCCCTCGCCGGCTGTTCCCGCAGGCGTCCACGGCTTGTTGCCTTCCATCATCAACGCCGCATTCCCAATAGCCAGCCAGCACCAGCGCACCTTCCCATCCACAACCCATTTGTTCTTCATTTCGAAGCCCAAGCCGTCCACATAGTAGCGGAGCGATCGTTCTATGTTTTGCACACGCAACAAAGGAACAACCTCCTTAACCAACATCGAATTTCACCCCCTGTGCCAACGGCAGTTCGCGCCCATAGTTAATCGTATTTGTCGCCCGCCGCATGTAGAGCTTCCAAACGTCCGATCCGCTCTCCCGCCCGCCGCCCGTCTCCTTCTCGCCGCCAAACGCCCCGCCGATCTCCGCGCCGGAAGGCCCGATATTCACATTCGCGATCCCGCAATCCGACCCCTCCACTGAGACAAAACGCTCCGCCTCCCGCAAGTCGTTCGTGAAAATCGCCGATGCCAATCCCTGTGGCACGTCATTGTGCAGCCGCAGCGCTTCGTCCAAATCGCTAAACCGCAGCGCGTACAACAGCGGTGCAAACGTCTCGCGTTTCATCCCGGCCGTCTGCTGTTTCATCTCAACCAACGCCGGCCGCGCGTAAAACCCTCCGCCGCAACCGGGAACGCTCGCCCGTTCGCCCCCCGTCACCGCGCCGCCCGCCGCCTTCGCCTCAGCCAGGCTTTGTTGCATGCCATCGAACGCCCGGCCATCAATCAGCGGACCCACCAGCGTTCCTGGCTCGCGCGGATCTCCTACCGCCACCGACCTGTACACCCGCTTCAAGCGCGGCAGCAGACGGTCATACACGTCGTCGTGGACGAGCAGCCTTCGCAGCGTTGTGCAGCGCTGCCCGGCCGTTCCCATTGCCGCGAAGGCGATCCCGCGCAACGCTAAATCCAGATCCGCCGATTGGCACACAATCGCCGCATTGTTGCCGCCTAATTCCAGAATTGATCGCGCAAACCGCTCCGCCAGCTTCGGCCCCACCTGTTTGCCCATCGCCGTCGACCCTGTCGCAGAAACCAGCGGCAGCAGCCGGTTCGCCGCCAGTGCCTCGCCAATTTCCGTTCCGCCGTTCAGCACCGCCGATAAGCCTTCCGGTGCAGGGCCAAATTTCGCCACTGCGCGTGCGAACAAGGCTTGCGTGGCCAGTGCTGTCAAAGGCGTTTTCTCCGACGGCTTCCACACGACCGGGTTCCCGCACACCAGCGCCAGCGCCGCGTTCCACGCCCACACCGCGACCGGAAAATTGAACGCGGAGATAATGCCCGTCACGCCCAGTGGATGCCAAGTCTCCATCATGCGGTGCAGCGGCCGCTCGGTCGCAATAGTCAAGCCGCACAGTTGCCGCGAAAGGCCCGCCGCGAATGTGCAGATGTCGATCATCTCTTGCACCTCGCCCAGCCCTTCGGAAACGATCTTGCCGGCTTCGATCGTCACCAGCCGACCCAGCGCCGTCTTCGCCGCGCGCAACTCCTCGCCCAACAGACGAACCAGTTCACCACGCTTCGGCGCCGGCACGCTCCGCCATACGCGAAACGCGACGTCGGCTCTTTCTATCGCTTGCTCGGCCTCCGCTACGGTGCTGTTGTGTACCCGCCCGATCGCTTCACCGGTGATGGGGCTGCGCGCTTCCAGCGTCCCGTCTTCGTACGCCGCGCGCTGCACTCCCAAATCGGCGAGTATTTGCGCGGCCTCTTCACGAGTCGTCTTCACCTCTCCAAGATGCCATTTTTGCCGGCGCTACCCCACGATCGCGATTGTTCCTAATATCCTTTCCGCGAGGGCGGCGTGGCCGCTAAAGCCGATTTGCGCGCGCGCGGCGGTTCTATCGATACCCTTGGTGAAAATTCGCCATGCGATTTGCTGGGGAATCATCGCGCCCGCGACGGTTGTCCCGGCCGCACCGCTGCTCAGCTCCCACGAATTGTCGCAGCGTATCAGAAACCAAGTACCGCCCGCCGGACCTTCGATATCGAATCGCAGGTTCGTTCCAATTGGCGCCGAAACGTCACGGTAAGAGTGCGGCAATGCCCGCATGAAGCAGTCTAAAACCGGGTGGTAGATTTCAGGTATCTCAATCCCTGGACGATTGACCGCCAGGCGAATCTGCTGCTGATGATGCCAGCGCTCGGTATATTCGCGCGCGGTATCGAACCAATTCAGCGAGTGCCGCTCACCCGCCCAACTGACCGGAAATACCGCTGGCGCAAAGGGGTCGAGCGTTTGGTGAAACGCAATACTCTGCTCTGACGCGGCTTTCATGAGCGAAATGAGCAAAGCTGGACTCAGCCGGCGAAAGTACGCCACGCCTTCCTGGTTGAGGCGGTTGATATAGGTCAGCAAATCGGCATCGGAGTCAATGCTGGGGCGCTCGGCGGCAAAATCATCGCGCAGAAGCGCAAGCTTGCGCAGTTGGGTGTCGAGCAGGTGAGCCGCGACGTCCTTCACATTCCATTGGGGTGCGATGGTTTGCGTTCTCCAATCTGCCGGAGACAGCGAGGTTAGTAGTTCAATGAGAAGCTGCTCAAGCTTTGGGAAGAGATGCGCTGTCAGTATTGGCTCTGCCATCCTGCGACTACTTCTTCCCTTCGCCGCCTATCGGCAGAAAGCTTCCGCTTTTCTCTTCATAAGCACTCACTAAGCCAGGGCCGATGTGATACACCCAGCCATGCATCTTGAGATCCCCTTCTTCCAGCCGCTTGGCTACGGCGGGATGTGACCGCAGATTCTTCAGTTGCGCCACGACGTTGTGTTCCGTTAGCGCCAGCAGGAATTCGGCGCTCGGGTTCGCTTCCCGGTGTTCCACGTCCGCATAGCGCAGCCACGCTGTCACGTTGGGATACGCCTCTAACGCCTCGGGATTGAGCGCGCCTTTCATGACGCCGCAATCCGTATGGCCGCACACAATAATCGTCGGCACCCGCAACACGCCCGCTGCGTACTCAATGGTGGCCGAGACGCCGCCGATCGCGTCGGGATACGGAGGCACAATATTGCCGATCACCCGGCAGATGAAGAGTTCGCCCGGTTTCGTTTGCGTCAGCAGGCACGGGTCGATGCGCGAATCGGCACAGGTGATGAACAGCGCCTCTGGTCTTTGGCCTAGCGCCAGCTTTTCAAAAAGATCTTGGTGTTTTGGATAAACGTGCTCTTGGAAACGCGTGACGCCCCCAAGCAACTTGTCGACTGGCACTGGCGCTATTTTCGCACTGCCCTGCTATGGGTTCACAAACGGCGAACAGCACGGCGCTTGCACCGGTTTCGGCTCCATCAACTCCGTACGCGTCAAATTCGCGTCGTAAAGATTCAGCTGCCATTTTCCGTCGCGGCCGATTTTGGGCGGTTGGGGGGGCGTGATGCCGCGGTTGCTTACCGTCCGGAAGCCCGCCTGAATATCCGGCACCCCCAGCGCCAGGTGATGTAGCACGCCGAGTTGCTTGGGCGTCAAGCTCGTGCTCACCAACATATATTCAAGCCAGTCTGTGCCTTCCGGTACCCGCATGTCAACCCATTTCACGCTGTCGTCCGTGGGACCGCCAAACCAGGTCGTCTTGAACCCCAAAATGTCTTTGTAAAAACGATCGGCGGCCGCGCGATCTTTCACCGTGACCCCCACGTGAATCATGCGGTCCGAAACTCGCGTCTCCGCCAGTAGCTTGCCGAACGCGCGCATCTGCACCGAACCCTTTCGGTACTCTACGAACTCAACTCGATGGTTATCGGGATCGCTCAGCATAAGGCTCAAGTTGCCGTCGGCATCTTTGCTCACCGCCGCCGGAACCGCAACATTCCGCGCTGCCAGGTAATCGCGCATCGCCCGCAGATTGCTCGTTTCGAATGCGATGTGATCCAGGCGGTCTTCCGTTTCGCTTTTCAGCGTGGGCAAGATTTCGATGTATTGGCGGTCATTCACCTTGAATCGTCCAGGGGACAACTCCGCGAAACCGCAGCCCTTGCCGTAGAAAGCGCGTTCCGCCGTCAAATCGTTGGTCTTGAGCGCAATGTGGGCGACGCCGGCAATAGCCGGCCGGTTGACGGCGTGATGCGAAAGAAGCGCTACCGGGATTGACAAAAGAAGAACGGCGAAGGACAGGAAGCAGCGGGTCACCTTCAGATCGTATTACAATTCAAAACCACTTCGCGCCGCCAAGCCAAATTCTCCATGATGTAATGACAGAGGAACCTTATGAACTTATCCGGTCGTCACGTAGTGTTTTGCGCTCTGGCCACGCTGGCTGCAAGCGCCGTCCTCGATGCCCAGGGCGGAAAACCAAGTCCCCCCGCCAAAGCACAAGTGGAACTCAAAGGCAAGCAGGTCACCATCGACTACAGCCGCCCCAAAATGCGCGGCCGCAAGATTATGGGTGGCCTGGTTCCGTATGGCGAGGTTTGGCGCACCGGGGCGAATGACGCGACTTCTCTTAAAACCGCTGTGGACCTTGAGATTGGTGGCGCCAAGGTACCCGCCGGAAGTTACACCCTATACACTCTGCCATCTGAACGGTCGTGGAAGCTGATCATCAATAAGCAGACTGGCCAATGGGGAACGGAGTACGATGCATCGCAAGACTTAGCGCGCGTCGATTTGGCCAAGAGCCCACTTCCTAGTCCTTTAGAAGATTTTACGATAGAATTCGAGAAAACGGCTACCGACAGCACAACCTTAGTCCTAGAATGGGAGACCACTAAGCTCTCGGTACCGGTACGGGCTAGGTGAAAGTCTGGATCTCAATGAGTGGCTGTAAGTGGTTGAAATTGATAGACTAAATCAATAGAGTCGGAGGCGGCGGAAACGCCGTGAATTCGACCACACAATGACGGAGAACGACACCTTAATAGCGACAAGAATCGATTGGGCCAGTCTTTCAGGGGTCATCCTCGATGGCGGATGCGAACTGAAGGAAGCGCTGGAAGTGCGTGACGACTCGGCCAAACTGCGTGTACGCATTCTGGGTTCTGGTGGGCAGATGGGATCCGCCTATTTCTTGTCGCTGCCGCCCAAAGAAGCCGACGATCAACTCGATATCTGGGAGACTCTGCGCGAAGTCCAACATCCGAACTTGAGCAAGCCGCTCGCTGTGGGCCGGCGGCAAGTCAGCGGCGTCGAAACCGTCTATCTTGTGCTGCCTGATCCCGACGAAAGGCTGGCGGCGGTGGTGCCGGAGCGTCCCCTTGAATGGGAAGAGGCGGCGGAAGTTCTTCACTC
>Ga0209068_10001279_pt1 | contig 12636 bp, 7 predicted proteins | sample ColStrG_CSR_2012_FD_187200 | JGI IMG/M metagenome (GOLD analysis project Ga0209068, IMG submission 187200) | Freshwater sediment microbial communities in response to fracking from Pennsylvania, USA - Cold Stream Run_MetaG_CSR_2012 (SPAdes)... | ecosystem: Environmental > Aquatic > Freshwater >... | reverse complement strand
GGGGGTGGCCACGTAGACGACGTCGACGTCCGGGTCGGCAGCGAGCGAGGCATAGTCGCCGTAGGCGGTGGGGATGTCGAATCGGCCGGCGAATTCGGCGGCGCGCTCCGCCGAACGCGATGCGACCGCAGTGATGGCACCTCCGTCGACGAGCGTCATGGCATCGGCAAAACCTGCGGCGATGCCCCCCGGTCCGACGATGCCCCATCGAAGCATTCCGCCACTCCTTTTCTGGTGCCGGACTCTGCGCCTGGAGATCTGGGCGCTCATGCCGGCGCAATTTGTCTGTGGACCCTGCAAATTGTCTATGGACTCTGCGGATTCAATCTATACACAGACTCTCGCGCACTTGACCGCGGCCAATATCGAGGGAGCCAGCCGTTCCCAGTTGCCGGTACCCAAGGACCACGGCCCATCGGCGCGATGACGTTGTTCTCGATGAACGTCCCCGGTCGACAGCCTGGATGACGCACGGGGTAGGCACAGAATCGGTGATCCGGCCGGCCGATCCTGACCGCACTCTAGGGTTCGGTCCGGCGATCCTTCGGTGCGACGGGACCGATCGATACCGCGAAGATCAGCGAAGCTCCCACTGGGAGCATGGCACGTGATCGGATTGGGAGTCAGAGGATGATCAGTGAGAACTTCAACGATGGCTGGGAGTTCCGTCGCAAAACGAACACCTTCACCGAGATGGGTGGATTGGGCGAGCCGTGGACGGCGGTGAGGCTGCCTCACGACGCAATGATCCTGGAGGACCGGAGCCCTTCGGCGATACAGGCCTCGGGATTCTTCCCTCGTGGCGTCTGGGAGTACCGCAAGACCTTCGAGATCCCCACGGGGGACGCCAACGACGTGGTGATCCTCGAATTCGAAGGGATCTACCGGGATGCGCTCGTCTACGTAAACGGCACCGTGGTCGCGCAGTGGCCGTCGGGTTACGCCGAGCGAAGGGTCGACGTGAGCGACCTGGTCAATAGTGAGGGGCCAAATGAGGTCCGCGTCGACTGCCAGACAGGCGACGACTCCAGGTGGTACTCCGGTGCCGGAATCTATCGCAACGTCTGGTTGCGCCGAAGCCGGCAACTGCATCTCGAGGCCGGGAGCCTCGCCATCGAGACCCCGACCATCGACGAGGAGATCGCCTGCGTCGTGGTGAAGTCCACCGTCCGCAACCGCGGACCGGTCAGCAGAAGGATTTCCGTAGGGATCGAGCTCACCGGCCCCGACGGGTCGGTCGTGGTCCGCGACGAGCACCCCCTCTCACTCGACGGCGGGTCGACGGAGTCCGTGCATCGGCGCCTCTTCGTCGAGCAACCCGCTCGTTGGGGACTCGAGCATCCAGAGCTCTACTCGTGCAGGGTCTCGCTGGTGGAAGGGGAGATTGCGATCGACGAGGAGACCAGCACGTTCGGGATCCGGACCATCTCCGCGGATCCGTTGCGTGGATTTCTCCTCAACGGCGAGCGGACACCACTACGTGGCGCCTGCGTCCATCACGACAATGGCGTGCTGGGGGCCGCCACCTTCGAGCGCGCCGAGGAGCGGCGTGTCGAGTTGCTCAAGGAGGCGGGCTTCAACGCGCTCCGAAGCTCGCACAACCCGATGAGCCGGGCGATGCTCAAGGCGTGCGACCGACTTGGCATGCTCGTCATGGACGAGACCTTCGACATGTGGACCGAGCCGAAGAGTAATGAGGACTACGCACTTCGCTTCCATGACTGGTGGGAGCGGGACCTCGAGTCGACGATCGGCAAGGATCGGAACCACCCGTGCGTAGTGCTGTACAGCATCGGCAACGAGATCCCGGAATTGGGCCGACGGGAGGGGCTTCAGTACAACCGGGCCCTTGCCGCCAAGGTGCGGGAGCTGGACCCGAGCCGCCTGGTGACCAACAGCATCAGCGGTCTGCTGATCGGCGGCGACGAGATGTTTGCGGAACTGCGGAGCAACATGGCTGCCGCGTCCACCGGGGAACCCGGGGATTCACCGGACGGCGATGAGGAGGGTCGAGGTGTCAACACCATCATGACCGATCTCTCCTCGATCCTGTCGCGGCTCATGATGTCACCGGTCATTGCCGCCAACTCGGAGGAGCCGCTGGCTGCGCTCGATGTGGCTGGCTATAACTACATGGAGTCGCGGTTCGAGTTGGATCGGGAAAACTACCCTCAGCGCGTCATCCTGGCCACCGAATCCCACCCGACCGCAATCGACGTCATCTGGGGGAAGGTCGAGGCGAACCCCCACGTGATCGGCGACTTCACCTGGACCGGCTGGGACTACCTCGGGGAGCCGGGTGCCGGCCGGATCGAGTTCGTCGACGCGGAGCAACCCAATGGACCTTCAGCTTTCATGGGCAGCTTTCCGTGGCTGGCCGCGTGGACCGGTGATCTCGACATCACCGGACATCGCCGACCGCAGTCGTACTACCGCGAGATCGTCTTTGGTCTCAGGGATGATCCGTTCATAGCCGTCCGTCAACCCGAGAATGCGGGAAAGGACATCCATCACTCCAGCCCCTGGTCGTGGAGTGACGTCGTCGAAAGTTGGAGCTGGCCCCAACATGAGGGAGCGCCAACGGTCGTCGAGGTGTACGCCGATGCCGACGAAGTCGAGTTACTACTGAACAGTCTTTCCCTCGGTTCTGCACCATGCCGCCGCGAGCAGCGGTATCGGGCAAATTTCAACGTGGTGGTCGAAAGTGGAGTGCTGGAGGCGGTGGCACGCCGTGACGGGACGGAGACCGGCCGGACGTCACTCCGGTCGGCGACGGACGATGTCCACCTAGTGCTCGATGCGGATCGCACCACGGTCACCACGGCGCCCGGAGACCTCTGTTACGTCGGAATCAGTTTCGTCGACCCTCAAGGAACGGTCGATGGGTCAGCCAACCGAGAAGTGTCGCTCCGGGTGGACGGTCCCGGAGTGCTGCAGGGCCTCGGAAGCGCGGATCCCACAACGCTCGAGAAGTTTACGGCCGACCGGTGCACCACTTTCCGAGGGAGGGCAATCGCGGTGGTGCGGCCAACGGCGCCAGGCATCATCGCCGTCACCGCGACCTCGTCGAATGTGCCGGACGCGGCGATGGACATACACGTGGTGCGAAGTTCCGTTGCCACCAGCCCACCGAGCGCTCACTGACCGGACCACTGGTGGCCTCGACATGGCAGTGTGGCATCCGACGGGGCGGCTCCTTCAAAGGCGACTAGGTGGTTGCCCGGCCCCCAGTTCCATAGAGCTTCCAGGCTTCTGGGGTAGTTCTCTACAAAGCGTCGTGGGTATTTGGGAGGGTGGCCGACATCCAGGCCAGCCCGACGCACATCTCGTCGGACGAACCGTCACCCCAGGTGACGAAGTGGGGTGGCACCTTCCGCAGGAGGGGAAGTTCTTGGGCGAGTTGAGGGTCGTAGCTGCAGGTGACCTTTAGCCGGTCGCCGGGCTTGACGGGGATCGGGGTCGCCAAGTTGTAAGCCTTCTGATAGTCGAAGTTGTAGTTCTTGACGCTGAGGACGGTTCGGGCTTGCGGGGTTCCCGGATCAAGAATCATGGAGAAGCTCTGCCCGAGCAGATGCATGTGGGCCTGGACACGAACGATGTATCCGTTCTGGGAGATGGGCTGGGGCCAGATGCACGTTGAGTTGTCGCCGGTCGGAGGGTTCGCTGGATCGTGACCGCAAGCCTGTTCAATGGTGTTCACGAAGGCGGGTGCACTGGGGCCGAACCGTCGACCGAGGTTGGCGATCGACGCGGCCCGGTCGCACAAGTTGCCAATGACACCGGAGGGACACGGGATTTCGGGTGGCGCCAGGGGGGTGATGACCTGCAGCGGTAGCAACGGCGTGGACGTGGGAACGGTATTGAGCAGCAGCGAGTTCTTCACCGCCTTGTCGCCGACCAAGGTGTTGAAGTGAACCTGCAGGATCACGAGGCTCCCGGCTGGCAGCTCGATGCCGGTGTCCTTGGGCAGGAGGTCCGAACCGTGCCCTGGAGTCCAGACGCTCAGCATGGGCGTTCTCAGTGACTGGGCGAGTGGCAGATTCGGCAGAGATGACAGTCCGAAGCACGTCCAGCCCTTGCCCGAGCTGTCGGCCCGCCTCGCCTCCGCCGCCAACGAGGGTGGGACCAGATATAGGACCACGTGGTGGTCCTCGGAGCTTCCAGGGTGGAACGTGCTGGAGATCAGATAGCGGTCCCGGGTGACGTGCGGATCTAGCAGCGTGCAGTGGTAGTCGTCTGTGGTGCCAGGGGCCGCATGAGGCTTGTACGTGGCGGTGTCCAGCGTGATGGTCGAGAACTTCGGCGCCGCGTGGGGTGCCGGCGTGGAGCTGGTCGAACTGCAGGAGGCGAGCGAGGGTCCCAGCGTGAAGCCAATGCCGAGGGCCACGATGGCCCGCCACCGCCGCAACGGCCGCCGGGTCCGTCTTGGGCGCCATGCACCGGTCTCCCCAGCTCGGTGGCCTATGGGCGCACAGTCGGACGGCTGATCGAGATCGTTCATAATTCCCCGGATTCCATGCATTACGGGCTGAACTGTGATGAGAGGGCGCCAAGACCCACCATTGCGGTTCTTTCAGCGACACTAACCCGGGGATGGCCGCCCAGAAGCCCCTGGTCAGCGTCACGGATCAGACTCTTGGTACCCATAGCGATCCTTCGATCGTCAAGAGCCCATCCGTCAAGTCTGATTCGACTCTGCTATTACGGGCGTCCCTCGAATACGAGATTGAATGGTGTCTCGGTTGCACGGCGGAATGAAGAGAAGCCGGCGGCCTCAGCTACTTCCCTAAGCCTGCCCTCGCCGGCCTGGGCTCCAAGTCCGGCGCCAACTTCCTGAGAGAGTGAGGCCGGTGTGCAGATGAGCGTCGACGCCGAGTAGAACACACGGCCGATGGGGTTGAGATTGTCGGCAACATCGTCGTTGCAGAACGGTTCGACCAGCAGCCAGTGTCCATCGGCCTTGAGTGACTGGCGAGTGTACTGAGCCGCACCTACCGGGTCTCCCATGTCATGGAGACAGTCGAAATGGCAGACCAGGTCGAAGGAGTCGCCCGGGTACTCCTTGGCGGACGCGACCTCGAATGTGACGCGGTCGGACATACCGGCCGCCGCAGCTGCCTCGTTGGCGTGACGGATCGATGGTTCGTGGTAGTCGAATCCCCAGAACTGCGACTTCGGGTAGGCCGCAGCCATGATCAGTGTGGACGCGCCGAAGCCGCAGCCGACATCCGCCGCCCGGCCCCCGTGGCGCAGCTTGGTGTCGGCACCGTCCAGGGCGGGTATCCAGGACTGGACCAGGTTGGCCGCGTAGCCGGGCCGGAAGAAACGCTCGGTGCCCTGGAACAGGTCAGGGTCGTGCTCATGCCAGCCGATCCCATCCCCGGTGCGAAATGCTTCTACGGCCTTAGGGACAATCCGGGTAGCGGCCAGCATCGCCTGGAAGCCGCCCATCACGTAGGCCGGGCTCGTCTCGTCAGCAAAAGCGATTGCCTGCTCCTCGTTCAGTTCGTACTTACCGTCGCCGGAATAGTCGACGTACCCGGCAGCAGCCAGACCGCTCATCCACTCGCGCACGTAGCGTTCAGTCGTACCAGTCTTTCTGGCTAGCGCGGCCGGAGTCACTGGTCCGGCGTTCGCCATCGCCGTGAACAAGCCCAGTTTGTCGCCGACGTTTATCAACGCGGCCGACAAGATGGAACCGAAGTCCCCTACTGCCTGATGGACATAGTCCATCAGCTTCTCTTCATCTACAGCCATGTCAGGGCACCCCCTATGGGTTTGGGCCCCTCTGGATCAAGCTGGCTCGACAAGCCTATGTCTGGCGCTGTTCTCCTGCTCGTTCCGACTGGCTTTGGGCTCCGAACGGAGATCCGCTCGGCGCTGGCCGGCAGCCCTCCCTGGAGAGCCGGCCGCTTGCCAAGCCTTACTTCGAACTCGGACCGGATGGCTCACTCGACGTCACGGCGGACTGGTCGGGTCGTCGGCCCATGCGGATGAAGAGCATGATGACCCCGACCAGTCCGATGCCAGCCACGATAAGTGCGGCTAGCGCAAGTTGGTGGGAAGAGGACGAGCTGACCGTCGCGGTCACCACTGCGGTTGGTGTCGGGCCGGTGAGGGTCAGCACCGGCGCCGGTGTGTCCGGATTGGCGTTCTGGTTGGTGGCAACTTGTATCCAGCGGACAACCTCACCTGATGAGTAGGTCTGCAGTGTTTTGAACGTCACCGCACCCGACTGCAATGGTGCCTGACCGGCCGAGATGTCGAAGTCCTGGTACTGGCCCGGCGCGATTCCACCTCCTGTTGCCGTCCAAGTGATGTCGGTAACCACTTGGTTGACTGGACCGTCAGCGGCCTGGATCGGCTTACTCGGCGTCTGCGTGGTGACCTTGGCTATCCATCCCGGAATCGGGAGCACGTTCACGGTGAGCAACGGGATATTGGACGGGAAGAACACCTGTAGTCCGACCGTGTTGGCGTTGTCCCGCTCATTCGGCACGCGGAACGTCAGCTCGATATCTCCTGTCCCCGCAGGCATAGTTTCGGGATGCACCGTTACGTGGGCAAAAGCCGGGGTGGCAAACAGCAGGCTGGTTGCCACCGCCGCCGCTGCCGTGACCATTGTGGCTCGGGTGAGTACGGATGCGAGGTGCCTCATGATGCGGTGCTCCTTAATGTCGTTGCGGGTCAGTTGCGGCAGTGATGCGAAGCAACCAGATCAATGGACGGGGAGGTCTGTGGTCACCACCTGCTCGTCGATTGCGTCTGTTCGGACTGTGTACTTGAGCACCCAGGTTCCGGCGACAGGGATGTCGAAGTTGCTGGCGTAGTAGTGGCCAGGTCCACCGATCACCAACGGCACGACGAGGGGCCCGATGGATTGCGACGGCAGGCTGAGCGTGAGATCCAACTCCGGAACGGCCTTCGGTGCCCCCAATGAACTGAGCACATAGACGTGCACTTGGTTGGTCGGTCCGACATGGGCAGGATCCACGATCGTGTTGACCTGTACTCCAAGAGTCGAGAACGAGTACGAAAAGGGGAGCTCGGCGGCCTGCTTGGCGGGCACGGCATTGACCAGTAGAGCCGTCACGGCCAGTACGGCTATGGCGATAACCATTTCGGTTGCCACCGAGCGCCGGAGGCGCTTTCTCGGGAACTCCACTTCGCTGATGGTCGCCGTCGGGTGTTCCTTGACGGCCACACCTCCTGAAGCGACCGACGACAGGGGCAAGGTCGTGACTACACCAGGATCATGTCCTTCGGCATCACATGGTGGTCGGTCAGCCCGCGCCCTCCTTGAACCCCCATTGAGGATGCGCCGGCTAAGACCTCCAAGCAGGACCATCACTGATACAAGGGAGATTTTGACGAGGAGGGTGCGACCGTAAGTGGTGTGGAAGAGGGCGTAGATACTTCCCACCTGTCGGACTGACTGGAACACGCCGGTCGCCACCACAAGGATCACCGCCGAGAACGCCACCGAGGACAACTTGAGGGTGAGGAGCATCGGCTCGCCGGGCTGGTCCTCCTCCGTCGCCCCGGGCAGGAGGAAGGTGGCCAGCAGGGCGAGCCCACCGAGCCACGCGGCCGATGCACCTAGGTGCACCACGTCGAGTCCCAGCCCGAGGAGTGGGCTCTGACCTGTACCGGCGTGTCCAGCGAGACCCGGCGTGAGAAGCAGTGCGAGTCCGAGGATGCACGCCAGCGGTGTGACCCATCTCCACCGTCGCGAGCCTGGGCCCCATCGGCCCTGAAGTCCGAACAGCACCGGGACCATGTCGGCCAGGAGTACCAAACGCAGCAACTCCACCGCGCCGAGCCGCGTGTGGAGCACATCGCCGATCAACGTCGGCCGGTAGATGTCGGTCAGCGGTAGTGCCGACGCATAGACACCTTGGATGGCGATGCCCAGCACGGTGGCGCCGAACAGGATCCACCACGAAGACCACAGGACCTTCGCAACCCGTCGAGAACGAGCGCCTTCATGCCACAGCAGCGCCACCAAGAGAGTAGGCCCAACCAGGAGCAAGAGCCCCACGAATGCCGCGGTGCGGATGAGCCAGTAGATGGCGCCGACCGCTGCATCTCCGGACTGGTTGGCGATGGTTGTCGCCAGCGCGTTGGCCTTGGCCGCCCCCTGGGCGGTCCCGACGGAGAATACGAACGCGCCGTGCACGGGATGGGAGTCGGCCGAGATGACCCGCCATGCGACCACGTATATCCCGCTGTGGAGGGACGACAACGCAATGGCGACGGCGTGGCTGTCACCATCGGGATGGCGGGTTCCTCCGCTATCGACCCGAGCTCCGCTCGGACCGATGACCCGTAGAGATCCGAAGTCGATTTCGACCGGCTCGTCGAAGTGCAGGATCACTTGCTTCGGCGATTGGAGGAGCACTGCGCCCTGACTCGGAATGGTCGATTCCAACTGGGCATGAGCACTGGCCATGCCGGGAGTGCCGACTAGGAGCAGTGCGCACAGCCCGAAGCCAATGAGCAATCGCCGGATGCCAATCATGCCCCGGGACTCAGCCTTCATGGATCGCCGAACGTCTCCCTGCCGCCTCCGGTCGGTTGCACCGGTCATGCGACTCCAGCGAGTTCGTCGGACGCTGCAGCTCGGCCCCTATTCAGGGGATGCACCGTGTTCAGGAGACGCACCATGCGGTGCCTGGCCTTCAACCGTCCGCTATCGGCTTCGGCCCGTCTTTGAGGCGTACTGGTTGGCGTCATAGGGCGCGACCGGTGGGAGTCCAATGGTTGCTCCAGTCATGGCTGGTGACAGGTCGGTCGCCACTTCAGACAGCGTACAGCGAACTCGGTTCATTCTTGCGGTCGTCCAAGTCGCTGTGAATGTCCGAACTTAGCGGATTGGATTGGATTTTTGGCACCAACTGGGGAGCGGGTGAACTGTGCGGCGCATAGAGGCCGCTGTCACCCCTTGCCGTCAGTAGACCAGCTGCCCCGGCCCACTGAAGACCAGGAGGCTGCCATCTAGCCCGGTCATGTAGATGTTGCCGTTGTTGGGCACCGGCGCCGAGGCGAACCCAGCTGATCCGGTCGGTGCGTTGTACTTCCACGTCTGGTCGACACCGGTGATCCGGGTACCCAATGCGGCGCCGTTGGCCAGGGTGGCGATGGCGAAGGTGATCGATCCGGACAGACCCACGATGGGAATGGTGCCCGGCAGCGAGTTGTTCACCGTGCCGAGCGTCGAGTCCAGGTAGTAGATGGTTCCGTCCTGGGAACCGACCGCGATCCCTCTTCCGAAGGTCACGTTGTTGGCCGTGATAGGGCCACCGGTGGTGAAGCTCCAGAGCTGGGCCCCGGTCTTGCCGTTGTAGGCGTACTCCTTGCCATCCGTCGAACCGACGAAGATCTTGTTGGCGAAGTAGGTCGGCGTGGCCACGACCGGCCCTCCGGTCAACGCCGACCACACCACGGTGCCGGCGGCCGGCACCCCGGTGCCTCCCAGCGACAGTGCGGTGACATGACCGCTCTGGTCACCGACCACCACCGTCTGATGGGCCGGGTCGATGACGGCCGAAGACAGGACTGCACCCCCGAGCACGCTGGTCCACAGCACTGCACCGGTCTGCTCGTTGAGGGCGTAGAACGTCCCATTATCGCTTCCCACGTACACCACCCCACCAGAAACAGTCGGTGACGACTGCACCGGGGCTGTGGTGGTGGTTGTCCAGATCGGGGCTCCCGTGGCCTGGTTGACGGCCACCACCGAGTTGGCCTTGGTGCCGAAGATCACCATCGACGAATCCACGGCTGCCGAGGAGTCGATCCCCGCCGCGTAGTGCTTCTGCCAGGTCGGTGCACCGCTGTGGACGTCGATGGAGTAGAAGTCCCCGTTATCGTCGCCGAAGAAGGCGTGGCCGTTGTCGATGGCCACGGTGGAATGAACGGCGGAGCTGGTCGGGAAGTTGTAGGCCAGGTTGAGGAAGTACCGTCCCGAAGCGGCCACGCTGTTGTTCAGCGCCGCGTCATTCAACTCGAAGTTCGTCTTGGCCGGGACATTGCTGAGTTGGTCCCAGTTGTTGGAGATGATCACCGGCGCGCTGCCGGTGCGACCCGATGTCTGCCCGGTAGCGGTCACCGAGATGGGCCCGAAGTTGAGCCCGATGGGCACGGTGATGGGGGTTGAGGCCAGGAGACCTGTCGGGCCGGCCACGACCGTGCCCAGGTTGGTGATCGGAGTGGTCGGCAAGGTGATGACCACGTTCTCGCCGGCCTGATAGCCACCGCCAGTGACCATGGCCTGTGCCCCTGGCGCTGCACGTGCCGCCCCCACCGACAAGGTGGGCGAAGTGGCGCTGGGGGCCACGGTGAAGTCGATACGGGCCGGGGTCCCCTTGGAGGCGTCCGAGGACGTGTCGGAGATGTTGCCGGTATTGGTGGCTGCGGCCCTGACCACGACAACGGTGCCGCGGGTGGGCATCGGGACGGTGAGCGTCCAGTTGGTGGTGGTGGCCCCCGGGCTGGTCAGGGTGGCCGGGTTGTTGAACGGCCCCGCCTGCCAGGCCTGCTTGGTGGCGCTCCACCAGGTACCGGTCTGGCCGTCTTCTTGGACGGCCACCGAGACCGACTTCACCCCGGTCGGATCACTGGCCGTGCCCGAGATGGTGAGGGGGTTAGGGGCGGGATTGGCCACCGTGGCACCCTGTGCCGGCGAAGAGACGGTCGTAGTCGGTGCGACAGCAGTATTGCCCCCGCCGAGGGAGAAGTCGTAGAGGAAGCCGTCGGCCGCGGGAACGACAACGTTGCCGTCGAACTCGGCCGGCGAGGAGGCCAGGTAGTTGTGGGTCTGGTAGCTGTAGAGCTGAGCCCCGGTGGCCAGGGACAGGACCTTGAACGTCCCGAAGATGTCGGTGATGAGCACCACCTGATGGCCAACAGGACCGGTGATGGCCGGTGCGCCGAGGACTTCGTCCCCCTTGGGGAAGCCGGTCTGCTGCCACTTCACGGCACCGGTCAATGCATTGAGATCGAACGTTCCCGTCGTGGTGCCGAACACCAGGTCGGTCCCGGAAAGAGCCGCCGTGTCGCGGGCCCCGTTGCCCACTACAGGCAGGCCCTGGGCGTACTGGTACTCCCACTTCTCGACCCCGGTGGTCAGGTCGATGGCGTAGACGTAACCGTCCTTGGACGGGGTGAAGGTCATGCCGCCCGCACCACCGGAGGGCGTGCCGGGCAGGGCCACGGTGACGCCGGACCCGACGTCGGCCAGGGTGCCGACGCCATGGGTCTTGAAGGCCCAAACCAGCTGGCCGGTCACGGCGTTGACGGCGTAGATGCTCGCATCCGGGTCGGCGGTGCCGAACAGCACCAGCGGTACACCGTTGGCGTTTACCGCATAGGACATCATGTCCCAGATCCCGGCATGGCCGAGGAAGTTGGTGAACGTCCAGTTGACGGCACAGGTCGCCTCATCGATCCCGTAGATGGGGCCCGGCTGGCTCGTATCGTTGGACCCCATATACACCGTGGGTTTGCCTCCGGGCGGCGTCACGACGATGGGACTGGCTTCAGCCACCGAGAAGATCGGCACCTGGCAGGGCTTGCCGGCGACCATGATCTTGGCGCCGGTGGCCGCATTCAGCTTCATCAGCAGAGGGGCATAGGTCGATGCCACCCAGATGTACTTGCCGTCGATCACCGGGGTCACCCGCACCGCGCTGCCCAGGTTGACCGACCACACCGTGGCACCGGTCGAGGCATTGAAGGCTGAGAACCACCCACCCTCACTGCCGGCATAGACCAGCGTCTTGCCCAGTACCGCGTTGTAGCCGACGACCGGTGAGGTGAGGGACTGGGCGGTCAGGCTGGACATCCAGTGCACGCCCAGCTGGCTGGCGTTGGTATCGCTGATGGCCGGATCGTTGCTCACACCGGTGAGCTGGGGGTTCTGATGAGCCTCCGGCCACGGGTAGGTGGGGCCGGCGGCGACGGAAGGGGTCGCTGCACCCGTGGCCCCGCTGGCCGCGGTGGCTGCGCCGCCCACCCCGATCGATGTAACCGCCACCAACACTGGTAGCGCCATGGCCAAAACTCTGTTAACACGCATGCGGTTGCCCTCCGTCGATTGCCCTCAGGATGTCCTGGCAAGAAATATAAGGGGACCCTTTGCATTTTGCCAACTGAATTTTCGGCCCGCTCGTTCCATCTACCGAGATTCGGGAACTTCGGATCAGTAGAGCCATGCTCCTTGGAGTCCGACTAGCTGGGCATTCTCACCGTGGGTAGCTGTCTATTCTTCGAGAGTGGTTGCCCTCGGCGTGAATCTGCTACTAAAAATTGCAACCGTCGTGACCACTGATAGACACGACTTGGTCATGCAGAGTGATTTTCATGAGCGCCGTTGCGCCGAGCGCGACCCTCACGATGAGGCGAGAATGCGTGCCCTCAGCTCGGCCGGACGACGCAGGTTGCCGGAACGATGCCGCGGCGTGCTCGGTCCGGCAACTACCAGATCGCCCAAGTATTCACCGGGCTTCGGCGGGCGCAACTGCACGCCGATGGGGTCGGCCATGAGCGTCACCGGTTGGAACCCGGCCGAAGACATGGGCGGTCCCAGGCAGGCCTGGGAAGGGCTACCTGAACCGGACTGAGTCGGAGCCGCTT
>Ga0209068_10001278_pt1 | contig 12644 bp, 18 predicted proteins | sample ColStrG_CSR_2012_FD_187200 | JGI IMG/M metagenome (GOLD analysis project Ga0209068, IMG submission 187200) | Freshwater sediment microbial communities in response to fracking from Pennsylvania, USA - Cold Stream Run_MetaG_CSR_2012 (SPAdes)... | ecosystem: Environmental > Aquatic > Freshwater >... | reverse complement strand
GCGTAGACCAAGCCCCCCCCCAACAAGAACGCCCAGTAGAATGAGAGTCATCATGGCAACCCCACTTTTTCGAGAAAACGCCTATGGTGAATAGGCGTCGTCCTGCCCTAAAGTTCCACCCTCATGCAGGAATCATCTTCCAATCCACTTGCCGCAAAGTCGACAGTGCAAATTGGTCAAAAAAAAGTCGTAAATTTACATCGCAAGGAGAAATTTTCACTCGCCTCAAGCCTCATTGATCAAAACCCCAATAAATATCTGGTCTGGAGCAGCGGCTCTTATGGACCAGCACCGGTCGTTATGCCTACCAAGGTCCTCCTCTACTTCGGATGAATAGACGCGCTTCGTGGCACGCAAATAGGCGCGTAAATTTCGCAGGTCGCCGCCGTGCGAGTAGCCAAACGCAACTCGACCAAGAGAGGTCATAGATCGGGAGCCATTGGTAAGTTTAAACCGGAAGTAGGCTCTGCAGACTGCAACCGCGAACAAGCTGCATTGCTTCCTTTGCGGCGAGCCGCCAAGCGGGCATTCGACATCGTCATCGCGATCATCGGGCTGGTGTTGTTTTCGCCTATCCTTTTGCTCTCTTCGCTGGCCATCATGCTTGATTCCCGCGGGCCAATTGTCAGCACCCACGTACGCCACTAACGACCGATGACCGCCAATGACCGCCGCCTTTTGGAATTGCTGGCCGAGAGCGCCGAAGGATGCACTGACGCCGTGCTGACGGCGCACGGCTTCACGCTCGATGTTCTCATCAGCATCGTAAGCGCCGAGTTTGCGACCGCGACACCAGAGCGCACCTTCGCCGCCGCCAAGCCGATCGAGGTCACGAGGGTGCGGATCACAGAGAAGGGGCGGCGGGCACTGGCGGAACCGCAGGGCAGCGGCAACATAACCTGGCTGTGACACGATCGACAAAAGAAGCCTTTCCTGACTTCGCGGCCCCGTTTGGCGGGCCATTTTTTTAAAATCCGCGTGCGGCGTTGATGGTAACATTCCGCCATGCTGTGGCGCCCGTCCACATCCAAGAGACGCCCGCGACACCCCGCTGCACAGCGAGCTGTGCGGCCGTAAAAAGCACCGTCAACGTCGTGCAGTGGCTCAAATCAAATCGATTCGCGGCGATGACGCGCGAAGCGGCGGGCGGCGGTGCATCGCCGTAAATTGACTCAGACGCTGCGGCAAAATGTGTCGGACTGCCTTGGACTAGGATGGCGGCCTACTGACTGCGCCAGCTCCACAATCAGAGCGCCGATCGATTTCCTCACACGCTCGCTTCTGAGCTTATCCAGTGCCAATAGGGTCCGATGTGCCCAAGGCGTCATCACAGGAATGGGCTCTCCGTCTATCTTGGGTTGGCTGCCGAACATGTCAGCCGGCGCAACTCCCAAAATCTCGCACATCCGCCGCGACCCCGCCCAGCCGGTTGGTGTGGCTGGCAGATGAGGCAGCTTGTATCCGGCGATCCCGGACCTGAATTCAATCTCGCGCGCAACTGGGCGCACTGGGACGGTCCAGGACCGGCAGGGGTGGGGGCGATCGTCGTATGGTCCCATCACGTCGGAAAGATTGTGGGCAAAGAAGGGGAGATGTGGGTGGTCGAGTCCGGCAATGACGACCACGCAACCCGCACCCGCCCGCGCTCAATAAGTGGAGCGATCGCGATAAGGTGGGGATAGCTGTGACTGTTGAGAAGTAAAAAGCGGGCGCCTTGGGAAACAAGGCAGCCTCATTCTTTCAGACCCCCGTGAGGGAGACGGGCCGCGCGTCCATTGGGCAACTCGCCACGCGCGGTCGCTCATGCGCGGTGCGATGCGATCAATGAAGATACACAGTGTCCTAATCCCTCAACATGGAGCAAGTAGTTTGTGGAACAATTGCACGCGCTCAAGCTGAAACGTCGCGTGCTCGATATCGGTCTCCATTGAGGAATCGAAGACGACTATCAGAAGGTCAACAACGCGCTGCCAGTCGTCTTTCGGCGACGCGCTTCGTAACCATAATCAATAACGTTGACAACAAAGTTCGCAGCCACTTGCAGGCTCTCCGAGTGGTGCGCTCCGAATGTCCAGATAGTCTTGTCTGAGCCCTGCGGAGTGTCCAGGTCTGCCGCACTTCCTGGAATCCGTAGGGAGGCCGGCCGGTGGCGGTGAGCGCATAGTGCCTCGTCGCCTACTGCCTTCCGGCCGGCCGCCTTGAGCAATTGAAAGGTCGCTCTAAACGGAGCTTGCGATGAACAAGGCAGAAGAAATGCAAAAACGTTGCCCCGCAATATCGTCTACGCCTAGGGAGGGTGGCATGAGGCGTTGTTACCAATGTAATGGGCGCTTCGGGCTAATCCGCCACCGGCTCGGATTGAAACAATTTTGCTCAACACGATGCCTAAACCAATACAGGGCGGACATCGAGCGTACAACAACTCGCATCAGAGATTGGGCACATTTCCTTGCCCGAAAACTATGAGGACGACACGTTCGTGGGCGTGGTAACGTGTAGAAACGAGGTCACAATGAACTCGGGCGAACGGTATCGAGCCTAGCGATGCTTCGATCGCGGCCGAGCGTGCGACGGGTGGCCGCCTCGGGGCGGGTGGACCAGCGATCACGGCCGACCGGCTTTTCGGGCGACCCGACGCTCACAATCTTCTCGCAACGTCCCACTTCTTGGTGGTGGCTGATCGCGGCACGGAGCGCGGCGAGATCGTCTCTGGCTGCCGTCGGCCTGGTCCGAGATCTGACGAACGCGCGGCAGCTGCCCTTGGGCAATCTCGCGATTGCGGTCCACAGCGACGCTGAGTTGGCGCCCAATTAGAGCGCAGGCTTGAGCATGTACTCGAGCAAGCGCTCCGCCTCGTCCTTCCGCGAGGAACTGGCACTATTAACCGACGTTGTAGAGGAAACGCCCCATGGCCGAAATTATTGACGGCTATCGATTACAATGGAGGCGGCATTCTGCGTCGAGACGCGGGAGGATGCTTTGGCTCGTCACGGCAAGCCTGACATCTTCGATACCGACCAGGGTTCGCACTCACGGGCTCGGCCTCCACCGGTGTGCTCGCCAACCACCACATTGCGATCAGCATGGACCGCAAGGGGGCTTGGCGGCACAGCGTGTCCGTCGGCGCAGCGTCAAATACGAGGAGGTGTATCTACGGGCCTACGACAGCGTCCGCGAGGCACACGCTTCGATCTGCCGTTACCTAGATTTTTATAACGGTCGACGACCACATTCGAGCCTTGACGGCACGACACCTGATCAAGCCTATTTCAATCCGCTGCCAGTCTGCCATTCCGCACTTCACGACCAGGCAGGTCAAAACAACATTAGTATTCATGGAATTTCGTGATTCAGCTCCAGGGGGCGGGCCGACTTACGAACCAAGGAACAGTACCAATTCGGAGCCGTTAGTAGGGCGAATTTACTCACTGTCTCAGTTTTGCTAAACCTGCGGCGATGATTTTGCTCGTCTCAATGGTCGATTGGCTCAAATGCGCATATTGTGTGATTTCGCGCTGAATGAACACGGCTTTATCTTGCAACATTTCGCGGAGGGATTCCAGCTCTGCCATCATTCTATCGACCTCCTCGACCGAAGTGCCCGTCACTCGCTGAATGAGGGAACTGATGTTGTTTGCGACGCGTACGCTGTCGCTTTCAGGGACCCAACCAAGACCCTCCTCTTCCATTGGAGGATCAGTGAAAACTCCGACTTTGATCGAAGTCATATCCACTACTCCCGCTTTGCGCGTCTAACATGCTCAATTGGACGCGATTGCTGCGCCCGACCGTTGACGGATTCGGGGCATTCCCGGCCAGCCACATCTCCTGAGATACTGATTATCAGCCCGCATGCGGCGCTGCGAAATCAAGCGGCGAGCCTTTATTTAGCGGCAGTGCGGCCATCAGTTTTGTCCGGGAGGCTTTTTCGCTTCAACCTTGCCGACGAGCAGTTTGCCTTGGAAATAGCTCGCGACCGTACCCATTGGCCGATCCCCTCTTAATCACTTCGGCTACGGGCAATTCATTGTCCTCGATCTCTTGCGCCTCGATCTCTCTCGCCTCAGTCTCTCTCGCCTCAGTCTCTCTCGCCTCAGTCTCTCTCGCCTCGGTCTCTCTCCCTTCAGCCTCACGCTCCCCGGCGAGCAATTTGGCTTGGATATCGCGAACGCCTTCGATCACCGATGTTGCCTTGTTGCAAAACTCGGTCACGTGTTCACCCGCGATTTTGCTGTGCTCGCGGATAGCAATTGCCAATGCGCGAAGATTGTCGGCAACGTCATTGGCGCCGCGGATGATCTCATCGGCGGTTTGTTCGATTTCATCACAAGCCGCCACGCCAATGCGATCAACAGCTTGAATAGTGGCACTGGCGAGCCGCAGCGGATTGGCATTTACCGGTGCATAAGGTGACTGTCGCGGTGTTTGTTCCATGACTCCCTCCAGTTGACGGCGGTTCGCCACAACAAGAACGCGGGTGTTTGATTGTTGTCTCTTGAGACAACGCAGATAGCGCTCCAACAATCAAAATGATATGAGTACGTCAATTATGTCGGCAATGCGGAAATACTCCGGCAAATGTGAGGCCTCGCTTCCGCAGCGCTCCTGAAGCAGCTGCGGAATCGCAAGCTAAATCCAGTTTGATTGGTGCCTGTCGGCAATCGAGTTGTTCAAGATAGCCAATTGTGGCACCACACGCTGCGATGGCGCCCATATTTCCGCTTTCGATGGAAAGGCCGTCACGTGGCGGCCAACCGACAGGAACGAGAGTGATCACCCCCGAGGATGGCCTGTTGGCTTCGCGCGAGCACGGCCCTAACCTAGAAATCAAATTGGACAGTCGGCGGCCCACCCCTGAAAGGATCGATCCAACGGCGAAAGAGCAGTCGGGAAATAGCGTCTATCGGATTGTCGATTTCACGAGCGAAATTCAAGTTAATTGCTGTAATGCCTTTTTGACTTTAGTTTTTGGTCACAACCACTGCTGGCGTTGACCCTCCACCGAGGCGGAAGTGAAGCCCTACTGTCGAAATGAATCCGTATCGCTGAATGTCCACAAGAGTGGAGGCCATGTCGTAACGGTCGGTCCCCAAATTGAAGTACATGGTTTCGCTCTTAACCGACATATTCGGAGTCAGGCCAAACTCGGAACCCCAACCCACCGTCCAGCCGGCCCTACTTTTGGATTCGCTCTGGGAGGGGCATCCAGCCAAAGGCACGATCGTGGGCTGCGAATTGGTGCTACACACGAAGTTGGCTCGATCCTGCGCGATCACCGCTCCGCCCTTCACATACACCAGGAGCCGGTCCCAATATGCGTACCCGAGGCGCGCGGTCGCGGTGGACAGCCAATTCAAGTCCATTTCGCAGTTGAAGAAGAAACCGTTCGGACACGGCCGAGCGCCGTGGGCATTGGTCCAGCCGGTGTCGCCTTCGACGCCGAACACCCATTTCCCGACCTGATAGTCATACCCGATTTCTCCGCCGCCAAGAAAACCGGCATAGCGAGGGTTGGTCGTGTTCGAGTCGTCAATGAAGGTCCAATTCGTGAATCCCCAGGCGGCGCCCACATACCCACCGATGTAGAAACCGGTCCAGTTGTACACCGCCTGTGCTGCGGGAGCCTTGCGAATGGGCGCTTTGGCGATGATGGGTCCGGGTCCCCTGGCGGTCGGATCGGGGACGAATTGATAGCGAAGGCCGCCATTTACGCCCCAGCCTTCGATGTTGTCTCCCGTCCGATAGTCGCCGCGGAAATAGCTGACCCAGCCCGTGCTCGCAAATTGCGCCGCAACGCCCAAGCCAAATTGGCCGTAAGTCCCCAGGCTCGCGGTCGAGATCGACGAGCTGAGGGTCGGAAGGGGCGAGCCTATCGAAGCAAAATTGCTCGTCAGACTCGAAGTGACTCCGCCTTGGAATTCGTGCAGCACACTGGCGGAGGCGAACGGTTGCAGAACCACATTGCCGGACGCAACGGATGTGCCGACCCGCACGGTGAAATGCCCCACCGTGCTTTGGATGTCGTCGATTGCCAGGACCCAAGGCGGCACGGGCCCGTACCCGTAGACAGCAGTCCCCGGGACGTTCACCGAATCGACCTGCGTTTTTGACCAGATGACCCCCGCCGACGGCTCGATGAACCAATGATTGCCCAGGGTTTGATTGTAACCGACATTTCCGGTCAGACCGATGCCGCGCGCATCGAAATGCTGACCAAACAATCCATGATTGTCGTCGGAGACCTCGTTCTGGTAAAAATCCCAGCGCACTTGCCCGTCGATGAAAAAGCCACCGTTTGTCGCAGCGCCATAGATGCCGACGAATGGAACCTGGAGGCTGTCGCGGAAACTCGGGGGCGGATTGAGGCCGGACGGCGTCGTGTCTTGCGTCTTCAACCCCAAGTAGCCGACCGTCGAACCTGCATGCAAATTCCACCCACTCACATTCAGCTTGGCAAAATCGGCGCCGACCTGGACGCCGACGAAATCTTCCGCCGTGCGTGTATTGCACGTGATGCTGCCCGGGACAGGCGCGCCAAACATTATGCTTCCGGCTGTCGCGGTCGCGCTGGAGGTCATATGGCCGCCGACCCCGCGCGCCCACACGCCGCCGCCCTGCTGGTCCGGTGAGGATCGGCCGAACTGCCGATGAATGCAGTCGACTGCGTCAAGAACGCCGTGTTCACACTATGGATGGAGGAGACAAGGGAGCCCACGGATGCCGATACCCCGGCAACAGCCGCGACCGCCGGTTTGCTCCAGACAGGAGGCGGCGTAGTCAATCCGGCCGAGGTGCATTGAGCTTGGGCGGTCGACGCCCAAAGAAACAGCACAAGCACCGCCGCACCGGCGCCCGGGATCGCGCTCTTCATCCCTAGACGGCAGACAGATACCTTCGACCTCGTGCCCACCCTGTTTTCGCTGATCATTGCCTACGCCCACCAACAACTCGGCAGCACCGCTCTAACGGTCATCACAGCATCAAACGATCATATTCACCAGACCATACACATGTCGACAGTTATATGACAGACGCGCACCACTTGAAACGGTTGGTTGTAGATCGCTAATCGTTCTTGCTGTTGCGTTCATTCTGCAACACATGCGACTTGTGTTCATTCTGCAACACATCTACAAATAAAGAGGGGTCAGCTGCGCCCCGGTCCGCGACCTGGGTCAATCACAAATCCGTCGCCAGGAGTCGATAAGATCAAATGGCCACGCGCCGCCTCACCGTTGCCGGCTGTCGGGGACAAATCGAGAGCGCGTCTCCGACTAATCTGTACGATCTGCTCGGTGCCCGTCCGGATGACGATGCGCAGGGGCTCAAAAATGCATTTCGTAAAGCCGTCAAGGCCAGCCATCCCGACCTTCATCCGGGTGACGCGAATGCTCACGTGCGGCTCAGTGGCATTGTCCGTGCCTATGCCATCCTGCGCGACAGGCAGGAACGGGCGTCTTACGACCTCGCGCTGGGGTTCACGCGCCAGCCGCTTCGCCCGAAGCCAAAACGCACCGTCTTCCAAACGATGCACAACATCCTCTCTGAAGCGGTCGCCATTGTTGTCCTTGCAGTCGTTCTGGGTGGGGGATACGCGCTGCTCGCGGATGCTCTGAGGACATCCGTCAACGCCGAAAAATCGGTCGAGGTTGCCGCGCAGGGACCCGCCAGGATCGCCACCACCCAACCCGCGGCGCGAACCGGCACGACAGGCGGAGAGGAGCCACGCGACAAGCTCGAGGGTGTGGAGGTCGCGAACATCGCGATCGCCCCGAGCGCGGTCGCGTCTGCCGCGAATAGTGACGACGCTCTGGGAATTGCCAATGGTGGGCCAGTTCCAAGCTTGCCCAAGCGGGATGCCGAAGTGGCTAAGTCGATCGATGATTTCGGCGCCCCGATCGAGGAATTCTACGCAAAGACCACCACCAACAATCTCAAGGAAAGCTACGGCATCACGCCACTCGATCAGAATCAGAATACGGCCCGAACAGATGTGGTTGAGCTTTCCTCTCCGGAGAACGACAAGGGCGCACCGAAATCCGCTGCACCTGGTTTTTCGACTTTCGATCAGAAGCCTCATGCGACGACGCCCGATTTGAAGACACGCGATACGAGGACGCCCGATACCAAAATATCCGGTTTAGCGGCGCACGGAAAAGCCGGGACGGTGATGGTCCGCCAGACCCTGAACCACGCCCCCTTCAAACAGGCCGCGCTGGAAAACAAAAGCACGTTAGCTTGCGCTGACACTCAATCTTGCCCGAGCCGCGTGTCGCCTCTTCTCGGAGTTGGATTTTAGAGCCGGTTTTTATGGTGGCCCAATCGCGGGTAATCGTCGGCCACGTCATCGTCCTGGTGGGAAGCGTTCTGTCATGACGCCGCGCGAGATTCGTTGTGACGCTTGCGGCACGCTCAACCGCCTGCCGGACTATTCGGTTCTCCGCATTCCCAAGTGCGGGAAGTGTCATTTCAAACTGCCGGAGGCCAGATCAACCGCGATATTGCGCGCGGTCTATCGCTTCCGAATTCAGATCGTGGTCGTGTCAATGCTTGGCCTGCTGGCATGGGCGGTTTGGGATGCGATAATCTCAAGCGGCGCAAAGCAAACATTCGCCGAAACCCCGCGGACCGCTGCGATGCAACCGGCGTCCCCCTCAACGTGCGTTACCTACGCCTTGCCATCACACGGGCTTTACGAAGTGGACGACTCGTCCGAACGCCCGGCGCTCCTGACGATCAGAACCGACCCAGGCCCTTATTATTTGGTGAACCTTGAGAACGTCGCAACCGGCTTACCGGCCCTGCTATTTTTCCTTTACGGCGGGCAGCCGTTGAACGCCAGCGTTCCTTTGGGCGAGTTCAGACTCAAATATGCCACCGGAATCCATTGGTGTGGCGACGCCGATCTATTCGGCGACGACACGGTTTTCAGCGAAGCAGACGACACGTTCACCTTCGAACGCACCCTCACCGACAGCGGTTACAGTACCTCACATCGGACCGTCGAGTTGACTCCGCAAAGAGCTGGCAATCTCATTACGAAGAGGATCCGCCGTAGTGAGTTCTTTGGCCCCTGATGGCTCCATCGCCAGACGCGGTCTCTCCTCCTAGAAACCGTTCCGCAGCGACGCTGGCGCGGCTTGACGGCGCGCTGAACCCGACCGCTGCTAGACAAGTGAGCGCTGCCGAAACCACGCTCCCACTTCTGGTCTTGGCACGAACAGGCAGCCGCAGCAGCGATACGTCCGCTGTCAGAAAAACGTAACGCCTGGGCGGACTGGCCGGAACCACGGCGCCCGCGGCCAAGGCGCACCGACCATGAAGTCCGCGCTCGATCTACCGAGAACCACGCGCTTTGGAATTCTGCCAGTCGTGAATCTCGCTTTCCTTGACGACCATCTCTTTTTGCTCGTCAGCCGAACTCCTCACGCGATAACGGATTGTGTTATCGGCTTGCGTGAGTTTCCGGACAATCCGGTACTCACCATCCGCCTCCCCGCTCGCTTGCACGATCGACCGCAATCGTATCGATTGTCCAATTCTGAACTTGGTCATTCTCAAAGCGTAGCATAGCCGAGCAAGTGGACGGCGGTAACGCTCAGGGCTCCGAACTCGGGTTAACGGCCGTCACTCGGGAGTGGATTCCTTGATCATAAAGGGCCGTGCTCAGCTTCCGAGGACAGAGATGCGACCGGGAAATACTCGGCATGCGAGTCCGTTGACGTCCGATCACAACTGACAGGAGCTGTCCCGGTCGCCATCGATGTCATTTGTTAGCCCGGATTCGGAGCCCTGCGGTAACGCTGCGGGGGGAAAAGCGGATTCAAAGTTGCGCTAGAGGTTACGAGCGATTTGGCGGGGCGGGCAAACGCCCGATTTCCCGACCCAGTCCGAATTGGCACGCCAACCGAGGATGCAAATAGCGACTTTAGGCGGGTTGGCCCCAATCGATCACCTTAGCGATCCACGCCGGTACTTCGGGATCAAACCGAACGCGATAAGCCGTCCAGCCGCTTTCTCGGAGCGCAAGTGAAACGTCGACCGGCTGTGCTGTTGAAGGGACTGAAAGCCTCGCGGAGGTGCGGCCACGCGACGTCTCAACCAACACGGGACATTTTCTGACGGACATCACTACTCAAATACCAATAACTGCTCAGCGAAGCCAGACGGATTATTGATTGTAGGTTCAAGCGTTGAAAACGGCAAGGGTGCCGTACCCTGCGTTGTGTTGGTTTCTGAGGCGCTTTGGTGCGACACAACAACGCACCTACGCAATTGAATGGATTACAATTGCGAAAGGCCTCAAATATTAGGACATATTCTAGTCCGAGGCTACCTGATACCAACCACCTTTCATCGTCGCAGCATGGCATAGCCATGCTACCTAATAATTTCATCACAGTTTGCACAAATGGTCTTGATCCTTCCCGATACGGCTAAGCTCCAACGGCTATGAGTTAGCAAGCGATCAGCACTGCTCATTTCTCGAAGAAAGGACTCTGAGATGAAATCAGCTGTTGTCAGACACTCGATCATTATCGCAGGTCACAAGACCAGTATCAGTCTTGAGGATGCTTTTTGGGAAGGGCTGAAAGCAATCGCGCACAATCGCAAAATGAGCTTGTCCGATCTTATTGCGCTCATCGATGCCGAGCGGAAGCACGCCAACTTGTCGTCAGCCATTCGCCTGTTAGTCCTGGAATTCTACCAGCTCGATGAGGTCACGTCTCTGCGAAAGCCACGGCTTAAGCTGATGGCGGTGCGGCCGGACATCTCTGCTTAAGATCGAATAACAGGCTGTGGAGCAGGTCTACGTCGAATCCGCGCAGCATCCGAGCTACCCGATTAAGTCCCCGAGGTAGAGGGCGGGTGCCCAACTTTTCGGGACGATTTGTTGCGGTCCGTTGTGCGACAGCCAAGCCACACGAAGCCTGCTAATATTCCAATTGGAACGCGTGAACAGAGGTCGGCATCATGCTGCGGTTTACCCAACTAACGACTGATGGCCGACTTCTAGGTTTTGACACGGGGGACTGGTCGATGCTCCTTGGCGGGTTTGTGTTGGCCGGATTGCTGGCTTTATTCGTCTGATCATTCGAGCCTACGGCTTCCGGATTTATTCGACCGCCAATTCTGGAGCCGTTCGCACCTTTGCTGTGCGGCACTACAATCTTACAGACCGAACACCCCGGCAATTGCGGCGTGTCAATCTCCGCTATCGCCCAATGGCGTCCTAATCAAATAGCCGCCGCGTGACCCAATCGTCGGCAACGAATACGATCATTCGTTGGCGTCGAAGATTCACGGAAACAATGTCGGTGAGCCAGCAGCCATACAGGGCACAGCCCGCGCGTCACCTCAATGAGCACGAGTCGGACCTCCTTATTTACCTCCGGCACTGGTGCGCGGCCTTTTTTTTGTCAAAATCTGGCCATCAACTTTACTGTGTCTGATTCTGCCTATAGGGGGGCTTCAAGGGGGACATCATGCGTCGATTGATTTTTGCGGCCGGTATAATGGCATTTTTAATATCGTTCGACCGAACCTTTGCCTTCATTACAGAAGACGATCCAATCGTGAAGGTGCTGCTTGGCGCCGGATTAGTTTTCTTCGTTTGGTTATTTCTGTTGTGGGATGATTTGGTGCAGTCCAAATAACGATATCTACCGGCGGATCGAATTCTTAGGGAAATCGTTCACGAGAGCCGTCCGGCGGGGCCTTGCAACAGAGCCAATACTCTCGCCTCCAGTTGATCCGAGGCACATTGAGTGGCCGTCTATATGGCGCCTACTTCGCTCGTCTCCATATCGTCACGCTGGCAGGTCCCCCGACAGAGCAGGCACGGCGTATTGAGTTTGTCCCCAGCGACTGAAACGCTAGTCGGCCGATTCAGTCAGATTGACGGGTAGAGGTGCTTAAGTTTGACGCGTGCGTTGGGGGTTGTGAAGTGCCAGTTGGCCTTGGTGTGGTTTGCATTGCGGTCGTGCTCCCAGGCGGCGATTTCTTCGATGAGGGTTGGTTTGTCGGGGATGCGGCGGTCGAGGCACTGGGACGATAGGACACCAAGCTCGGATTCCGCCAGATCGAGCCAGCTGCCGTGCTTTGGAGTGTAGTGCCATTCGAAGCGCTCGACCAACCGTCTGGCCTCGACGGCCGGAAAGGCTTCGTAGAGTGACGCCTTGCTGTGGATGTTGAGATTGTCCTGGACCAGAACGATTGTTCTGGCGTCCGGGAAGTGGGTATCGGCCAAGTCTTTCAAGACGTGAGCATAATCCATGGCGGTGTGGCGATCCGTGACTTTGACATGGCGCCAGCCTTCGAGCGGAGCAAACATCATAAAGAGGTTGGCGGTGCCGTTGCGCTCATACTCATAATCGAAACGGGCCGGGCGCCCCGGTTTCATCGGGATCGGCACGCGCGTTTCGGCAAGGAGTTGCTTTGAGGTCTCGTCCACGCAAACCAGCGGGCAATCGGGATCGCGTGGCCGCGTGTAGACGGCCAGCACGTCTTCCATCGCCGCTACGAACGCGCTGTTGGCCTTGGGCGGGATGACCCATTGCTGGCGGCGATGGGGCTTGAGAATGTTTTTTTGAGCGCCCGTCCGATCGTGCTGTCGCTGGCGCGATCGACGATGCCGAGTTCCA
>Ga0209068_10001277_pt1 | contig 12646 bp, 10 predicted proteins | sample ColStrG_CSR_2012_FD_187200 | JGI IMG/M metagenome (GOLD analysis project Ga0209068, IMG submission 187200) | Freshwater sediment microbial communities in response to fracking from Pennsylvania, USA - Cold Stream Run_MetaG_CSR_2012 (SPAdes)... | ecosystem: Environmental > Aquatic > Freshwater >... | reverse complement strand
CCGAGAACTTACCCCTCATCCATGCGGTCGGCGGCGCGGCCGACCGCATGGATGAGGGGTAAGTTCTCGGTGAGGAGATCGCTTCCGACGATCGCCCGGAACGTGGCTCCGTGCCGCGTCGCCAAGGCGCGGGCGGCGCCTTCGAGCTCAGGCGGACCCATGTCATTGGCCGGCGTATTGATCAGGTCGCGGGCGAGCCCGACCCCCGCGGCGATGCGGGTGAGGTCGGCGGCATCGATCCCGGCCGGCAATTCGAGCCGGATCTCCTTGTCCTCGGCCTTGCGGTAGCGCGCGAAGCGATAGGATCCGAGCCCGAACGCCAGCGCCGCCAGGCGCGCATCGTGCGGCGCATTGGCGAACCGATAGGTGCCGGCCGGCAGCAATCCCGGCAAGGCCCCGGGCCGCAGCAGATCCTTGGACTTGTCGTCGGCGTTCTCGAGACCGAACAGCACTCCCGCGAGCCTGCCGTCAGCTCCGGGCAGCAAGAGGTGCCGGCCCGCCTTCGCCTCGAATCCGGCGGCACCCGCAAAGGCGCGGCTGCGCCCATCGAGGCGATCACGGGCCTCGGTCCAGGTCGCTGCGGTGACGAAGGTCACCGGCACTACTGTGGTCGCGCTGCCAGGGGTGATGAAGACGGCGGGAATCGAAAAATCAGGCATGGATTTGAGCTAGCACGGCCTCCCGGCCGGGTGAAGGCGAAGCCCGGCGGGGCCTCCGGCTGCGAGGTTAACCAACTGTTAGGGTTAACGTTTTATTGCTGCTCTGGAAAGGGCGGCTTGGCCCGCGCACGCAATCCGTGATGATCTCGCGCCCAAACCTTTTCGATAGCCCACGCCCGCTGGTCACGATTGTGGCGGTGGCCGTCCTCGCCGGCGCGGTCGCCGGATGTGCCGGCACCCGTTTGCCCCAGACCACCGGAGCGCTCGCCGCTGCTGCCGCCCCGGCGGGCGAGGCCGCGACTCCTGCGAGCGAGGTCGACTCGCGACGCGACGTCGATGCCTGGGGCGAGCGCTACCGGGCCAATTCAAGCGATCCCGAGGTCGCGGTCCACTATGCGCGCGCATTGCGCGGGACCGGCCAGCGCGCCCAGGCGGTCGCGGTGCTCGAGCAGGCGTCGCTGCACAACACCAAGAACATGGAGGTGCTCGGCGCCTATGGCCGCGCGCTCGCCGATGTCGGCAACTATCAGCAGGCCCTCGACGTGCTGGGCCGCGCCCACGCACCCGATCGTCCGGACTGGCGCATCCTGTCCGCGCAGGGCGCGGTGCTCGACCAGATGGGGCGCCACCAAGACGCACAGCGATACTATGAGACCGCGCTCAAGATCGTTCCGGACGAGCCTTCGGTGCTGTCCAATTTGGGGCTTTCCTATGCGCTGTCCAAAGAGCTGCCGCGCGCGGAAGCAACGCTGAAACGCGCCGCCGCGGGCCCGCGGGTCGATCCGCGCGTGCGGCAGAATCTCGCGCTGGTGGTCGGGCTGCAGGGCCGCTTCGCGGAAGCCGAAACCATCGCCCGCGCCGACCTGCCGGCCGAGGAAGCCTCCGCCAACGTGGCCTATCTGCGGCAGATGCTGTCGCGCGAGAGCGACGCGCTGGCTCGCCGGCCGACGGGCTCGAGCAGCCGGAGCTGAACGGCTCCAGGTCGGGAAACCGCCTTATTGCGGTGCCGGAACCCGTAACGCCACCGTCGCGGTCGCTCAGGAGTGCACGTTCTCGCTCGCCGGATCCGGAACCAGCGAGGGGGCGTGCTGCGCGCTCACCTCCGCCAGCATCGGCGCGCGCAGCTTGTGGGGGACGAGGAGCGGATGGATCGGCTCCCGCGGCGTCTTCATCACGTCGTACATGATCGCCGCGAGCCAGAGCTGAAAGCCGACGATGACCGGCAGGGCGGCGAGCATGACGGTGCCGCTGGTCGCCTCCTGGTCGAGCCGGACGCCGGTGATCCACTTGCTTATGCCGAACAGTCCGCCGAAGCCGAGCAACAGCACGGCGAACACCAGCTGCAGGGAGCCGACGTTCAGGTCACGGACGAAATATTGATAGATCAGCCGCTTGGCGAAGCGCACCGCGTGGGCGGCGAGAAACGTCGGCAAGACGTTGCGGATCTTGAGGCTGCTCACTTCGCCGCGGTAGCGCGCCGGAATCGGGACGTCGCGCACCACGGCGCGGATCAGTCCCAGGCGGAACAGCATGTCGGTTTCGAAGAAATAACGTTTCGCGATCCGCTCGACCTCCAACAGCGGAAGCACGCTGGCATGGATGGCCGTATAGCCGTTGGTCGGATCCATGATGTCCCAATAGCCGGTCGAGATTTTGGTGACGAAGGACAGGATCGCGTTGCCGAAAATTCGGATCGGCGGCATGCCGCCGTAGAAGCGGCGGCTGAAAAATCGATTCCCCTTGGTGTAGTCCGCGTGCCCGCGGACGATCGGCGCAATCAGGGTCGCCAGATAGGCCGGGTCCATCTGATCGTCCCCGTCCATCTTGATCAGGATGTCGTGGCCGTCGGCGGCGGCCGCGGCGTATCCCGCCATCGTCGCCCCGCCCACGCCCTCGTTTCCGGGACTGCGGATGACCTTGACCTTGGGGTCCGACACTGCGCTCGCGACGTAGTCCCCGGTTCCTTCGGGACATTGATCATCGACCACGTAGATCGCGTCGACTTGCGGCAGCACGCCCGCGATGACGCGCAGGATGTGGCGGCGCGCCCGGTAGCAGGGGATGACGACGGCTAGCGACAACATCGCGTCTGGCCCGGACCGACAGAGAAACGCCAAGTCTAGGGGCTGCGCGTTACCCGAAACTTAAGACTCGCGCGGCAAATCCAGGCATCCGCCGCGCCGGCGCGTCATCCTCAGAGGAGCGAGCCAAACCAACGCCAGGCTGGCCGCCAACAGCACCGTCACGATCGTTGCGAGATAGCACGCCACCGACAGCGGAGTGGCGGCGAACGCTCCCGACAGCGCGACGAAACCGATGATGCCGGCGGCCAGAAGCATCAATACGCCATGACGATTTCGGGCCATCAGATAGGTCGCGATGATCTGCACCAGGGCGAGCGTCGCCATGGCGAAGCAAAGCACACGCAGCAGCGGCGCCGCTTGCGCCGCGGGAAGGCCTGCCAGAATGACCAGGAGCGGCTCGGCGGCCAGCGACACGACCGCCGCCGCCGCATAGGCGAGGCTCGCGGCGAGACCGAGATTGAACAGCAACACGCGCCGTCCCGCATGCTCGGCATGGTCGCCCGCGAGTCCCGCCCGGGTTGCTTCGGGAAAGAGCACGTTGACCAACGCGATCGAAAGCAGCAGCGGAATGCGGGCCAGCACGGCGGCGACCGCGTACAATCCCGATTGATCGATCGGGAACAACGCGCGCACCAGCACCATGTCGAGGTTCCAGAAACCCAAGAGCAGGAGGGCTGAGGTCGAGGCGGACAGGGTGAAGCGGCCGAGGTCGGGCCAAAAACCCGATGGCAGCCGCATCCTCGGAACACGGAATGTCGCCCGCATGGCGGCGAGCCCGGCAACAAAAATGATCGGGCCCGGCAGGATTGCCGCGATCAACGCCGCGTCGATTCCCCCCGCCAACGCCATGACCAGCCACAATCCAAATGCCAGGCGCAATGTCGGCAATCCGGCGAGCGCGCCGGCGGCGGCCACGTAACGGCCGCTCCCCTGCAGCCAGCCGACCGCGATCGGACAGAAAAACGTCGTCGCCAGCAGCGTGATCGCCAGCACCGCCGTGCGCGATTGCTCGATCTTGAGCACCGCGCACAAGGGACCGACGAGGGGAACCCCGATGACGATGGTCAGGGCGGCGACCAGCAGCCCGCCCGCCGATGTTCGCTCGACGATCGAGCGCGCTCCTCCGCCCGGTGTCAGGATCATTCCGCGGGCGATTGCGAACGGGACGATGCTCGCCGTCGCGGCGATGACATTGACCAGCGAGAACAATGCATTGAAAGCGCCGAAATCGGCGATCGTGAGCGACCGCGCCAGCATCAGCTGGAACAAATAGGCAAATGCATTGCCGAGGTTGATAAGGATCGCCGGCAACAGATAGAGAGCGAGCAGCTTCCTCATCCCGCGGTCCTGCTCGGCATTATGGGGAACTGAATGTCGGGAAGTGCATGCGATTCGCAAGCCATATTCGCAGGGCGACCGGGGCCGCCATGGCGGGAAGTCGAGGCGAGCTTCTCCATGCACGGTTAACGCGCGGTTAACCCCGAGCGACGATCGCGTCCGGTAAGGCATTGGCAATGGCAGCCGTCCATAGTCCACGCACAAAACCCCTCTATTGGTCGCTCTTCCGATGTTTGCTGAAGTTTCGGATCATTTCTCGAAAGAGAATCGGGATTTCGCCCGGTCGCTCGCGATCCTGGGCACGTTCTTCTTCGTCGCCGCGACGATCGGTTACGTCGCCACGATCTCTTGGGACCACGCGATCCCGCGCGATGGAACCACGCTGGTCGTGGGACGCGACTTCCTGAATTACTGGATGTACGGGCGGATGACGGGCGCGAGCGATCCCGGCCGCTTCTATGATCTCGCGACCTACAACGGCGAGTTGGCGGCGCTCCTGGGCCCGGGCTACCCGGGCCAGAACCTGCCCAACCCTCCGAGCTTCATGCTGGTCGCGTGGCCACTGGCATACTTGACCTACCTGCCCGCGCTGCTCTGCTGGACGTTGTTGGGCGTGGGTACCTTCGGATGGATCGCGGCGCGGCGCATCGCCGACCGCCGTCTCCTGATCGCGCTTGCGCTCTCGCCCGCCGCGGTCCTGGCCTTGATATCGGGGCAGAGCACATTCTTCACCGCCGCGCTTCTGATCGCCATCTTCGAATGGCTCGATCGCAAACCGGTCGTCGCGGGCCTGCTCATCGGACTATTGACCTTGAAGCCGCAGCTCGGGTTGCTCCTTCCCGTGATGCTGGTCGCGTCCGGGCGCTGGCGGGTGTTTCTCGTCGCCGCGATCGCGACGCTGGCGATCGTCGCGGCCACCGCCGCGCTGTATGGACCGCAGGTGTGGATCGACTACGTGCTCAAGTCCGTGCCGACGCAAAACCTCATGCTCACCGATCCGGCAATGATGGGCGCCCCGTTCATGCCGACGATCTTCATGAACGCCCGTGTGGCGGGCGCAAGCTACGAGCTCGCCATGGCGGTTCAAGCCGCCTTCGCGGCCCTGGCGGTCGGGGCGGTGTTTTGGGCCTTCCGATGGCGCAAGGCGGCCGATCCGCATCTGCTGGCCGCGCTGTTCCTCGCCTGCTCGATCTTTACCCCGCCCTATTTCGCAATCTACGACCTCCTGGCGTTGACCATGGTGGCGTTGATGCTGCTTGCCGCCGGAAAGCTCGACGAGTCGGGTCGGCGCATCGTGCAGCTCGTCTATTGGCTGCCGCTCATCCAGATCGGCCTGGGCACGCTGCACGTTCCCGGGCCCGGCCTGATCGCGCCGGCCTTCGCGATCTATGTGCTCACGCGATTGCGCGGGACGCAGGCTACCCCGCAGCTCGTCGCGCGATTGACCTGAGCGGTGGTCGTGGGCTGCGGGGGCCTCAGTGCAGGCCGGGGCGCGCCGTCAATGCGAAACGGCCATCACCCGGATCGCGGCCGGACCGAGAATGACCACGAACAGCACCGGCAGGAAGAACACGATCATCGGAACCGTCAGCTTCGGCGGCAGTCCGGCGGCCTTCTTTTCGGCTTCCTGCATGCGCATGTCGCGGTTTTCCTGGGCCATGACGCGCAGCGTCGTTCCCATGGGCGTGCCGTAGCGTTCCGCCTGTTGCAAGGCCATGCATACCGATTTGACGCCGTCGAGATTGGTGCGCGTGGCGAGGTTCTGATAGGCCTGACGACGATCCTGCAGATACGAAAGCTCCGCCGTCGTCAGCGTCAGCTCTTCGGCGAGCGGGATCGATTGCGTGCCGACCTCGTTCGCCACCCGCTTGAAGCCGGCCTCCACCGACATGCCTGATTCGACGCAGATCAGCAGCAGGTCGAGGGCGTCAGGGAAGGCCCGCTTGATCGAAAGCTGACGATGCTGGATCCGATTCTTCAGGAACAGGCTCGGCACTTGCATGCCCAAATAGGTGGCGCCGAGACAAATTGCGACCTTCACCATCGGGGGCTGGTCGAGAGCGAGAATGACGAACACGTAGAGTACCGAGAAGACGAGCATGACCGCCGGCATCAGCATGCGGAAGAACAGATAGGTGACATAGGGCGCCTGGCCGCGGTAGCCCGCCTGCACCAGCATCGCCCGCGCTGTTTCCTGGCCCACCCACTTGTTCAGGTTGAACTGATCGACGATCGACTGCATGTACTGTTTCGGTGAGCGTCGCAGCGTGACCTTCTCGCCACGCGCAAGTCGTTCGCGTTCGCGCTGGCGCATCTGTTCGCGCTCGAGCGCCACCGATTTCATCCGCTTGTTCAACGAGTCGGTCGCAAACAGCGGCATGGCCAGCGTGAGCACGGTCGCGACCGCCGCGATCGCCGAAAACACCATTGCGAGCAGGCGGGGACTGGAGACGGCGTCTATCAGGAGATCGAGCATGGCATCACATCAGAAGTCGAAGTTGATCATCTTGCGCATGACCATCACGCCCAGGAACATCCAAGTCGCGGAAGCCGCCAGCAACATGCGGCCGAGGGACTCGGTCCACAGCAGCTCGATGTAGTGCGGGCTGCTGAGGTAGACGAGCGTCATCACCCCGGGTGGCAGACATCCGATGATCATAGCCGAGGCCTTGGCCTCCATCGACATGGCCTGAATTTTCGCCTTCATCTTCTTGCGGTCGCGCAGAACGCGGGAGAGGTTGCCGAGAGCCTCCGAAAGGTTGCCGCCCGCCTTTTGTTGAATCGAAACGACAATCCCGAAGAAGTTCGCCTCCGCCACCGGAATACGTTCATACATCTTGATGCAGGCATCACCGAGCGGAATACCGAATGACTGCGTTTCGACGACGGCGCGGAACTCGCTGCACACCGGTTCGGGCGAATCGTTGACGATGACCCTGAGGCTGTCGAGCAGCGGCAGCCCGGACTTGATGCCGCGAACGATGACATCGACCGCGTCGGGAAAGTGCTTGAGGAAGTTCGCCTCCCGGCGCTTCTTGAGAAATTTCAGGATCCACATAGGCAGGCCGAAGGCGCCGGCGAAGGCCATGCCGGCGGCGCCCAGGAGTCCGGCGTTGAGACCAAGTGCGACCAGGAAGCCCAGCAGGCCGAGGATGCCGCTGATGACGATGAACTTCTGCTTCGACCAGGAGAGCCCCGCCTGCGCGATCCGCACCGAGAGGGGCGGGGATTTGGCTTTGGAGCGGCGTTGCTCGATTTCCTTCAGGCTGCCTTCGACCTGCTCGCGACGGGATTTCAGGTTGCCCCCGCGCTGTGCGCTGACACGTGCCGGGGTTCCGGCGCGGGTCACGTTCTCCTGGCGTTTCTCGGCTTTTCGTTCGCCCGACAACAGCGGATAGACGAACACCCAGGTGATGCCTCCGATCGAGGCCGTCACCAGGAAGAACAGAGCGATCATTTGCATGTCGGCATCCCCGTCAACTTCGGGCCTGATCGGTCGCGATCTCGGCGGCGTCCAACGCGGCGGCAAGTCGCTTTTCCTCGCCGTAGTAGCGGGCCCGGTCCCAGAAGCGAGGACGGCCGATTCCGGTCGAGCGGTGGCGGCCGACGATATTGCCGTCGGCGTCCTCGCCCACCATCTCGTAGAGGAACAGATCCTGGGTGATGATGACGTCGCCCTCCATGCCCAGGACCTCGGTGATGTGGGTAATGCGGCGGGAGCCGTCGCGCAGGCGCGCGGCCTGGACCACGACATCCACCGAGGCGCAGATCATCTCGCGGATGGTGCGGGAGGGCAGGGAGAAGCCGCCCATCGTGATCATCGATTCGAGACGAGACAGCGCCTCACGCGGGTTGTTGGCATGCAGCGTGCCCATGGATCCGTCGTGGCCGGTATTCATCGCCTGCAGCAGGTCGAACGCTTCGGGTCCGCGCACCTCGCCGACGATGATGCGTTCAGGTCGCATGCGCAGGCAGTTGCGCACGAGATCGCGCATGGTGATCTGCCCCTCGCCTTCGAGATTGGGCGGCCGCGTTTCGAGGCGCACCACGTGCGATTGCTGCAGCTGCAGCTCGGCCGCGTCCTCGCAGGTGATGATGCGCTCGTCGTCGTCGATAAACTGGGTCAGGCAGTTCAGCAGCGTGGTTTTGCCGGAGCCGGTGCCGCCCGAGACGAGGGTATTGACCCGGCAACGGCCGATCACCTTCAGGATGTCGCGGCCTTCAGGCGTAATCGTGCCGAACCTGACCAGCTGCTCGAGCGTGAGCTTGTCCTTCTTGAACTTGCGGATGGTGAGCGCCGGGCCGTCGATCGCGAGCGGAGGAACGATGACGTTGACGCGCGAGCCGTCAGGCAGGCGCGCGTCGCAGATTGGCGAGGATTCGTCGACGCGCCGGCCGATCTGGCTGACGATGCGCTGGCAGATGTTCAGGAGTTGCTGGTTGTCGCGAAAGCGTATGCCGGTCCGCTGGATTTTGCCCTTCACCTCGATGAAGGTCGTACCGGAGCCGTTCACCATGATATCGGCGATGTCGTCGCGCGCCAAAAGCGGCTCGAGCGGTCCATAGCCGAGCACGTCGTTGCAAATATCGTCGAGCAGTTCCTCCTGCTCGGAGATCGACATCACGATGTTCTTGATCGCGATGATCTCGTTGATGATGTCGCGAATTTCCTCGCGCGCCGAATCGGCGTCGAGCTTGGCGAGCTGGCCGAGATCGATGGCCTCGATCAAGGCGCCGAAAATCGCCCCTTTGGTGTCGTAATAGGCCTCGGTATGGCGCGAATCGGTGGCGGTCGGCGCGAGCGGCGCCTGCGGCGGCATGCTCGACGTCTGCCGGCCGGCGGTTGGGGCCGTAACCAGCGGCGCGCCGAGGCCAACGGACGGAATCGGCGAGCGGCCGCCTTCGACGACGTTGCCCGCCTTCGGGGCTGACTGCTGCACCGGGTCCAGCGCCGGCTGCAGCGCTGGTGCTGCAACGCGTTGCGCCGACGCGGCCGGCGCCTTGGCGCCGGGATCGGCGGTCTCTGTGCTACGCTTTCCGAACACGCGACTGATCTCCGGCCTGGCCAGCCCTACCGCTTCAGCAGCTTGCCGAGCAGCGGCGAGAACAGGCCCGATTTGGCCTTTTTGGTATCCATTCGGCCGGTCAGGCCTTGCGCAAGCTGGCGAAATATCTCGGCGACCCGGTGCGAGGACGACATCTCGGCGATCATCTGACCGTTGTTGGCGGCTGTGCCGAACACCTGTGGGTCGAACGGGATGATCGCCGCGGCACTATCCTCGAGCGCCTTGGCGAAGTCGGCGGGCTTGATCTCGGGCCGCTTCGGCATTCCGATCTGATTGAGGCAGTAGCGGGGACGATGGTCATTGGGCCGCGCCGCCTTGAGCAGATCGAGCAGGTTCTTGGTGTTGCGCAGATTGGCCAGATCGGGGCCCGCGACGATCAGAAGGTCGTCGGCGCCGATGAGAGTCTTTTTGCTCCATCCGGACCACTGGTGCGGAACGTCGAGCACGATACACGGCACCGTCGCGCGCAGCGAATCGACGATGGGATCGAATGCCTCGGCGGAGAAGTCGTAGACCCGATCGAGAGTGGCGGGTGCCGCAAGCAGGCTCAAATGGTCGGTGCACTTCGACAACAACCGGTCGATGAATGCGTTGTCGACGCGATCGGGCGAGAATACCGCATCGGCGACGCCCTGCGGGGGATCTTGATTGTAGTCCAGCCCGGCGGTTCCGAAGCCCAGATCGAGATCGACCACCACAGTGTCGAGCTTCAGCTCCCGCGCCACCGCCCAGGCGACGTTGTGGGCGACGGTGGACGCGCCGACGCCGCCCTTTGCGCCGATGACCGCGATGACGCGCCCGACCGCCTTGGCGTCGGGATGCGAGAAGAGTCCGCAGATCGATCGGACGACGTCGATGGTACCGATCGGCGCGATGAGATAATCGGCGACTCCTCGACGCACCAGCTCGCGATAGAGCACCACGTCGTTGAGGCGGCCGATCACCACGACCCGGGTGCCGGCGTCGCACACCTCGGCAAGCGAATCGAGACCGTCGAGTATTTCGTTGCCGCGGTTTTCGGTCTCGATAACGATGACGTTCGGCGTCGGTGACCCCTTATAGGCCTCGATGGCGGCGGTGATGCCGCCCATCTGAATCTTGAGATGCGCTTTGTCCAGGCGGCGATCCTCGCCGGCGCCCTGCACGGCGGCCGCGGTCTCGACCGTTTCGCAAAAGGCCTGCACCGACACCCGCGGTGCCGGTGCGATGTGCTCCGTGCGGGCCGGCTCGGAGGCTGCCGCCTCATCCGGCGTGGTTTGGAATGCTTGCGTAATCATTTGGCGACATCGCTGATCTTGCCTTCGTTGGCATTGGTATAGATTGTGCCCGTGGCGACGCCCTGCCGGTATTTTTCGAAGACAGTCGTCCGGCGCGGCGTGTAGGCCGGGCCTTCGCCGCGCGGCTGCACCAGGTCGGCCGGATTTTCCACCAGGGCGGCCAGGTTGTGCTGGGACGTGCAGCCGAAATTCCAATATTCGAGGTTTTCGCTGTGCTCGCGGTCGTTGGTCGGGCCGAGATCGTGCGGCCACATCCCGCAGGGCCCGGCGCTCGCGGCCATCCTGGGATAGTTGAGCCGCATAGTCGCCAGGGTGCGCGGATCGCTCGGTCGATAGGGACGCACTTGGATGTCACGCGGCGGAACGCCCATATTGGTCAGAATCCCGCGAACCTCCTGCAGGGCATTGGCGGCTGCGGCTGCGTTGGCGGTCCCCGACGGCAGATCGATGATGATTCCGCCGGCTGCGTCGCGGCGCCAGGTATGCGCGAAGGCGAGAACGTCGGCGCGCTGGTCGGGCGTCAATTCCCCGCGCTTGGTGCCGACGAAAAGCTCGACCGTATAGACGCCCTCCCGGATGGCGATTGGGTGGCGTTGGCGGAGATCGTGCGGGACCTGCAGGAGATTGGTTTGGTCGGTGACACAGCCCGCGAGCATCGCGGCGCAGCCGACGATCGCCAGCAGCCGGGTTGTACCGGTCCGGTTGGGTATTGCGGCTGAACGATCCGTTGAGCTCATCGATGGTTCTCCGTGGCGGGCCGTCAATCGAGAATGAAACCGTAGGTGCCGCGATAGGTGCGCTTGGGGTCGGCGTTGCCGGGAACGCCGTAGATGCGGTTGAGATTGCCCAGCAGGATCGTCGCCGGATCGCTGGCATCCGCAAATCCGTCGTCGGGGCGCGACAGATTCTTCTGCGCCACGGCACGCACGACATACGGCGTCACGAGAATCACGAGCTCGGTTTGACTGTTGAGGTAGTCGCGGCTCTTGAATAGTGCGCCGAGAACCGGCAGCTGCAGCAGTCCGGGAAAACCGTTGATGGTCTGTTTGCTTTGCTCCTGGATCATGCCGGCCATGGCGAGCGAGCCGCCCGACGGCACCTCCAGAGTGGTCTCGGCGCGTCGCGTCTTGACCCCAGGAACGCCACTAACGGTCAGCGTCGGGTCGATTTCCGAGACTTCGGTCTTTACGTTCAGACTGATGCGGCCTTCCGACAACACCACCGGGGTGAAATTCAGGGCGACGCCGAATGCCTTGAACGCCGGCGGCGGTAGGGCGGCGCCCGGCAACACCGGCGGCGGCGGAATTGGGAACTCGCCACCCGCCAGAAAGGACGCGGATTCACCGGAGATCGCGGTGAGGGTCGGCTCGGCCAAGGTGTGGACCACGCCGGCTTGCTCCATGGCGCGCAGCGTGGCCGTCACCGACTTGAATGTGCCGGCGACAGTGTTGGTGTCGACGATCGGGCCGCCATGGGTCGAGAAGGGATTGACGTTGTTGAAATTGACCACCGCCGGCCCGACACCGAAGGTGCCGTTGAGATCGATGCCGAGCTGCTTGATCACGGTGCGCTGCATTTCCGCGACCGTGATCTTGAGCATGACCTGGTCGTGGCCGTGGACCGTGATGGCATTCACGACCTTGCTGCCCTCTTGCGTGATCGGATTGGTCCCGACACCGAGGAGCCGCGACGCGATATCGAAGGCTATTTGCGCTTCGGCGGGCGTGGCGACGTTGCCGGTCAGCAGGACGCCGTCGCCGATGGCCTCGACCTGAACGTCGGAAGCCGGCAGCGCCTGCCTTACGGCGTTGCGTATGCCGTTGAGATCGCGCTTGACCGCGACCTCAAAACCGCCGATCTGGCGGCCGTCGGCGTCGAAGAAGAAGATGTTGGTCTGGCCCACGGCCGCCCCGATGATGAAGGCGCGCCGTGCCGAACGGATGACCGCATTGGCGATCTTCGGATCGGCGATCAGCACATCCTTGATGTCGCGCGGCAAGTCGATCACCACCGACTTTCCGACTCCGAGCGGGATGAAGCGCGAATTGAGATCGCTGCCGACCACCTCGATCCCTTGGGCATTCCCTTGGGCATTCCCTTGGGCGACCCTCTGGGCGGTGGCATCGCCGGTCCGCTGATCGCTCGCTGAGATAGGGCTGATCGCGACGATGCCGAGCGTCGAGATCAGTGCTGCGAGCGAAGTGGTGCGGATCAGCATTGTT
>Ga0209068_10001276_pt1 | contig 12647 bp, 7 predicted proteins | sample ColStrG_CSR_2012_FD_187200 | JGI IMG/M metagenome (GOLD analysis project Ga0209068, IMG submission 187200) | Freshwater sediment microbial communities in response to fracking from Pennsylvania, USA - Cold Stream Run_MetaG_CSR_2012 (SPAdes)... | ecosystem: Environmental > Aquatic > Freshwater >... | reverse complement strand
GCTAATGATCGCTTCTCGCATCGCCTCAATGGCAGACCGCGAGATTCGAGAAAAATATCACCACCTTGTTGACAAAAGCATCGAGGGTGACCTAACGGCGCTGGAACGCTTCGAAATGGAGCGTATAGAGACCCGCCTTGATACAGAAGACCGGGATCAAGAAATTGAAGCGAACGACCGTAAATGGGAGCTTGAACGGGTCAAACTCTTAGAATCGATCGAAGATCTGCTTAGCAGCCTTAAGAGGTAGACCAACGCCATAATGGCCCTGTTCCACCGCCGCGAGGCCTCTCCATACTTTTCGAACTATCAAAGGTATAAGCCGTTTCTGCGCAGAGACTTTCTAGCGCGATGTTCATATTGTGAGCGTACCGAGCATTACCTCGGTGGTGAAGAGGCATTCGAAGTTGAGCATTTCAAGCCGAGAGCAAGGTTCCCCGACCTGATCTGTGCGTATGGCAACCTGTACTATGCATGCCGAAAATGTAATGCTCACAAATCGGAAACATGGCCATCCGGCGATCAGCTTGCTCGCGGTATGCGTTTCGCAGACCCATGCGCCGAAGATCTTTGTGCACTTCACCTGCGTGAACGCGAAACCGGGGCGCTGGACGCGCTAACGCCGTGTGGCGCCTATTCTAGCCGCCATATTCGTCTTGATCGCGAGGAGCTACGGCGTTGGCGGCGCCTGAGATCTGAGGCTCGTCAGGATCTGCAATGGCTAAGACGCACCGAGGAATTCATCGAGAAGTCAATGTCCATTACTGATACGAATTCGCCGCAATGCGAGGAAATGGCGAACTGCCTTTCCGCTATTAGAAGGCGTATTGAGGAATCGAAGCTTCGTTTTTCCATTGAGTGAACATGCCCTGTTGATCAGTGTGACCAAAGCTACCTCCCAAACACCAGCGTGCCAAAATTCTCTGGTACATGATTGGGATCGCGATTCTGTACGCATGTCGGCTGCCAGCAAAGAAAATGCCGCTGTGGATCTGCGCCAAGCCCGTCAATACGGTACAAATTCATCCTCCACTTCGTGCCTGGTGAAACGGGCTGGGTGCTCACGGCCTTAAGCGGAATGCGCGCAGCGGCATACCACACTTTGCGTGTTTCATCGACGCGCGCCAGCGTCTCCCACCCGGAACGCCAGTTATGGTCATAGCTTTTGTGATCGAGATCGATAGCGAGATCGATCCAATCGCCGGTAGGCGCGATTTCGAATTCGCGATAGTGGCGGATGTTTTGCCAATCGTCGCCGAGGAACATCTCCACCACGTCGCGATCCCAAAGGCCAACATGCGGCGCGGCATGATTCGCCGGCAAGAATAGATTCAGTTCGGCGTATGGGCAGCGAAAAAGCAGATAGAGATCGGTATCCGTCCAGAAACCCCTAATCGCGGTTTTCGAATTTGGGTACTCGATTTGCCGGCTGCAGTCCTTCCAAATATCTTGCCTGGCGGCATGTTTCCACAGAGAGGAGTTTTCATCAAGTGTGAGTTTTGGGCTGCCGCCCACGTGCGCGATCTCAAACTCGGCGCGGTGCGAATCGACGACGCATGGCGTCTGCGCGCTCAGCCACAGAACGGTAAGGCTGAAGAGAATCGGCAACTTCATCGCCCACCACCCTACATCACGCGCTGCCCTGTGGCTGCGGTGTCGTATCCGCCTAGGCTAGCCAACTCTCGGCGGAAACTCAGTCGGTTCAACGTCTCTAGCAGAATTCGCATGGCCGGCATTTCCAGGTGCTTGCGCCGAAACACCAAATCGTAACGCTCACTCACTAGTGGCGTGAAATGCAAATCGAAAGCACGCGCCGCGGCCGCAGTGGCTATGCAGCAATCCGCCAAACCCGCGCGCACGTGCCATGCCGCCGACAAGTGGCCATCCGCCAAACGGTCATAACCCTTGATGGCCGTGCCTTTCAGCCCCGCCTGTTTGAGTTGCAAGTCAAGCAATTGACGGCTGCCCGAACCGGCTTCGCGATTCACCAAGGTCACTCCGGGTTTTGCAAGATCGGCAACTTTCGTAATACTCTTCGAACGCGCAGCCAAACCCACTTCCCAAGTCGCAAAGGTAACCACGGCCACGCTATTCGCGGAAAATTGCCGGCGTATTTGCGGCAGATTCCATTCGCCGCTGCGCTCATCGGTCAAGTGAGTTCCAGCGACGTGGATGCCGCCCTCCTCGAGCAAGCGGAGAGCCTGCGAGCTATTCCGCTGAGCCAAAACCAATTCAATTCCGGCAAGTTGCACGTGCCGGCTCAAGACCGGCATGCCTGGGTCGCAGCCCGCAATGAGTATCCGGTTGCGAAATTCATCCTCCGCATGGAACATTTGGACTGCGGCCTTCCGGTTCGCCATGGCCTTTCTGACAACGCCATCGGCTGGCGAAAAATACCATTGAACGGGGCTGCCGCCGCAAGCCGTCAGCCGGCTATCGACGCGGCAAAGCTGCACGCGCTCACCCACTTGCCCCGCGCCTCCGGCAATCATCGATACGGTCCGGCAGGGCGCGTCCGGCAAGGCCCCCGCTTGCGCAAGCCGGAACAACTCTTCCACAGTTGTCTGCAAAACGCGCGCCAGTTTCAACGCGACGGCGGTGTTGGGCACGTAGTCGCCCGCTTCCATGGCGTAGACCGTCTGCCGGCTCACGCCAATCGCCAGCGCCAGCTCGGCGGCGGATAGTCCGCGCTTCTCCCGGAATAAAGCCAACGCGGTCACAACCGGGGCTTCTTGTTTCTGCTTCATGTTATTCGTCTTGTATACACTACACTGTAAGGTTCATACTACATGAAACCAGCACTTTTGTGCTTTTGCCTTACGCTATCTTGTTTCGCTCAAGCCGAACGCGCCCAATTGTTCGGGACGGTTTACGACGCTTCCGGCGCAATCGTTCCAGCCGCCGCGATTGACGCCCGCTCCATCGAAACGGACGCCGTGACCACCGCGACGTCCGACGAGCGCGGCGAGTTTTATCTGTTCGGCATGCCGCCAGGCGCTTACCGAATTACGGTCTCCGCCGCAAAATTCCAGACCTTTGTGCAAAATGGCGTCTCCCTGCGCATGTCTGATCGCCTGCGCCTCGACGTCAAGTTGAGCATCGGCTCGCATGCGCAAATCGTGAATATCAACGAACCCCTGCAGCGCCTGCAAGAAGCCTCCGGCGACTTTGCCTTCAATGTGGATCAAAAAAAGATCGATACGCTCCCGTTGGATGGCCGCAATTTTATCCCACTCGTCGCCATGTCGCCGGGCGTGGCCCTTCCCGGCGGAGGATCGCTTCTGCCGCGTATCAACGGCAGCCGGCCTCGTACCAATGAGTACCTTTACGACGGCATCAGCGTTCTCCAGCCTGAGCCGGGCCAAGTCGCCTACTATCCCATCATTGACGGCATCGAGGAATTTCGCATCAACATTAATGCCTACTCGCCGGAGTATGGGCGATCCAACGGCGGCACGGTTATGGTGAGAGGCAAATCCGGTGGCAACGAACTGCATGTTGCGCTGTTTGAGTTTTTTCGCAATGAAGCGCTGAACGCGCGCAACTATTTCGCACCCGCCAGAGCAAAACCGCAGTTCCGCCGTAACCAGTACGGCCTCGCGCTTGGCGGCCCAATTCAGAAGAACAAGACTTTCTTTTTTGTCGATTGGCAAGGCACTCGGCTGCGCACCGGCATCACTCGCTTCAACACGGTCCCCGCCAGCGCGCAACGCCTCGGCATTTTCTCGAACGCCATTTACGATCCAGCCACGGCGCCGCGCCTGCAATTCGCCAGCAATGCAATTCCGCTGAGCCGTTTCGACCCGCTTGCCACCCAGATTCTTGCTCACTACCCAGTTGCGAATCTTCCGGGCAGCGCCAATAATTTCGTGCGCACCGTGAGCGAACCCGACAACCAGGACCAGTTCGATACACGCCTGGACCGCCACTTCGGCGCCAAGCAGCGCGTTTTCGCGCGTTACACCTACTTCCGCGACGATGACAACCCGGTCGCGCCCCTTCCCGATGGCAGCGGCAGTCTCACTTCAGGCGTGATTGGCCATGCCGTCACGCGCGGCGATGGCGTCGCCGTCGAGCATGAGTGGGCTCTCAAGCCGAACCTTCTGAACCAGGCACGCTTCGGCTATTCGCGGCGTGATCTGCGGCAAGCTTCCTTGCAAAACGGCGGCATTGCTATACCCGGGTTACCCGCCAATTCATTCTCTTCGGTGCTGCCGATTTTCGCGGTCGCCGGCTATCAACAGATCGGCCCCACAACTGCGGCCAACTCAAATTTCACAACATCTCTCACGGAATTTCTCGACACGGCTTCCTGGGTGCATGGCCGTCACATCGTCAAGTTCGGTACCGACGTGCGCCGCGAGGCTCTCGACGTTCTCAACCCGCCGAATCCCACGGGCTCTTTCACGTTCAACACCACGGGCACGAACAACACCAGCGTGGCGAACAGCGGCAACAGCTTGGCTTCCCTTTTGCTGGGCCAAGTGAATGCGTTTAGCATCGATATTCAACACAATACGATTCAGGAACGCGCGCGTATCGCCGAATTTTTTGTTGGAGACGATTGGCGGGTCACCCAGCAACTGACCTTGAACGTTGGGACGCGGTATACCCTCAACTTCCCGTCAACCATCGTCAATAATCAAGGCGCGGTTTTCAATTTGCAGACACAGGTGCTCGATTTTCCGCACACCGCGCGCAATTTGGAGTGCTGCAATTTTGGCCCGCGACTAGGATTGGCCTTTCGCGCTAGCGACTCACTGGTTGTCCGCGCGGGCTATGGCATGGTCTGGTTCGAACAGACCGGCATCACCACGCCCTTTACCATTCCGCAGTTTCCCTTCATTCAGACCATTGGCCAGCAATCGCAAGACAACGTCGCGCCCGCCTTCGTTCTATCTTCGGGGCCAACCGTTCAGCTCATTTCGCCCAACCCGAACTCCGGGCTCGGCCAAGGCGCCTTCGGGGTCGACCGCCGCAACGGTTCCGGCTACTCGCAACAGTGGAACTTCACCACGCAAAAAACCTTCGGCCGCAGTTGGAACTTCGAACTCGCTTATCTCGGTTCGAAAAATACCCGCCTCGGCATTCCGGACGCGAATATCAATCAACTGCCCGCGCAGTATCTTCCCCTGGGTGCAGCCTTGTTGGTCAAAGTGCCGAATCCGTATTACGGGCAGATTCCCGCCTCATCGTCATTGGGCGCCAAGACTATCGCTCAGCAGCAGCTTTTGCGGGCCTTTCCCCGCTTCAGCACCGTCGCGCTGTTCCGCGATAACGTCGGCAATTCTTCCTATCACGCGCTGGCCGCCAAACTGGAAAAGCAAATCTCTCGGGGCCTCACCTTTAACGCCGCCTTCACTTGGTCAAAGCTCATTGACGACGCTTCAAGCGTCTTCTCCCAGACGATCTTCACGGGACCCGTCCTCAACACCACCGGCGCGGCCGACGCCTTCAACCGTCATCTTGAACGCGACGTTTCAAGCGGCGATATTCCACTGGTGTTCTCGGCTGGGTGGGTGTATCAGATCCCAAAGTTCTGGAAAATCGGTGGGTGGCAAATCGCCGGCATCGTGCGCGTGCAGAGCGGCGATGCGGTTGCCGTGAGCCAGGCAACGAACCTGGACTCGAATCTGGGCTTCGCGGTGCAACGGCCCAATCGCGCCGGCGACCCCAACACTCTTGCGGGGCGCAACGCAAGCCGTTGGTTCAACACGGCCGCGTTCACCCAAGCAGGGCAATTCGTCATCGGCAACAGTTCACGCAACCCTGTCCGAGGCCCCGGCTTGCAAAACGCCGATGTGATGCTGGGTAAAACATTTCGGATCACGGAACGCCTCAATTTGGAGTTCCGCGCCGAGGCATTCAACGTGTCCAACACCCCGCCGCTGAACGATCCGAACGGCAGCTTTGGCTCGGCGGCGTTTGGATCGATTAGCAGCGCGGGTAATCCACGTGATTTTGAGTTTGCGGGTAGGCTGCGTTTTTAGACGCTGCGCACGTAATGAACTCCCTCGGCGGAGCCATCGCAGTTTGGCGTTATCCTCAAATCATGCGTCTCGCCGTTCTTGCAATATTTTGCTGTTTGTCCATCGTTCCGCAGCCGGCGCCGCAAATTCCTGCCCGGATCGCTTCCGGTTACCGCGCCATTCAAGAGACCAACCTGCGCGCCAACCTCGCCTTCCTCTCTTCGGATGCCTTGCAAGGCCGCCTCTCCTTGCAGCCCGGTGACGATGCCGCCGCCGAATGGGTGGGCTCGGAATTCGCCAAAGCCGGTCTCAAGCCTGCTTCCAACGGCAGCTTTCTGCAGCCCGTCCCGCTCATTGAATACCGCAATGACCGCGCTCAGAGCTTCGTCTCGCTAACCCGCAATGGCGCCGAAAAGCAGTGGAAGTTTCCCGAAGCTTATGGCGCTTTTCCAAAAGATGTAGACATCACGGGAAAGGTGATCTTCGCGGGTTTTGGCATCACCGCCCCAGAAATGGGCTACGACGATTATCAAAGGATCGACGCCCAGGGCAAAATCGTTTTGATCTTCGACCACGAACCGCAGGAGAGCGATCCAAAATCCATCTTCAACGGCACTGGCAATACGCGTTACGCCACTACGCGCGTGAAAGTGCAGAATGCCCAGGCGCACGGCGCTATCGGCGTGCTGATTGTGGCCGAACCCAACCGTAAGCACCCATCCAATCAGGAGCGGATTGCCCGGATCGGCGGCTCAGCCACACGAGCAGTGCCGCTTCCCTCGCAAAGTCTAGCCGACGATTTATTGCATACACCCTCGGCCGTCATTTCAGACGCCGTCGCGCGCGAGCTTTTCGCCACCGCCGGCGCTACACCCGCCGAGTTGCAAACGAACATTGACCGCGACCTTACCACGCAATCGCGAATCCTGCCCGAGACGAATATCACGATTCATCTGCGCAACGTCTTCTCGCGTCCCGGCACAACCAATAACGCCGCCGGTCTCCTCCAGGGCTCCGATCCAAACCTCAGTGCGGAGACCATAATCATCAGCGCTCACCACGACCATGACGGCGCCGGCGAGAAGGAAATCTGGCACGGCGCGGACGACAACGGCTCCGGCACCGTGGGGGTAGTTGAACTGGCTCATGCCTTCGCCGATAATCCGCAAAGACCAAAACGCTCCATCTTGTTTGTCGTTTTTGCGGCCGAGGAACGCGGACTGCTTGGCGCGTTCTATATGACTGCTCATCCGTTGCGTCCCCTCGCCGGCACGCGCGCGATGATCAACTTCGACATGATCGGCCGCAACGAAACCGAAAGCGAACAGACCAAGGGCCTGATCGAAATGCCCGCCGACACCAGCAACCGCCTGAATCTGATTGGCGGAACCTACAGTCCCCAATATCGTCGCATCGTCGAAGAAGAGAACGCCCGTATTGGCCTGGTTTTAGACGACCGCTTCGACCATGAATCGGCGCTCAACGTCTTCTTTCGCAGCGATCAGTTCCCCTTCGTCCTGCACGACATCCCGGCCTTCTGGTGGTTCACCGGTTTTCATCCTGATTACCATCACACGTCCGACACCTTCGACCGCATCAACTACGTCAAGATGGCCAAGATCCTTCGTCTGGCCTATCTCACGGCCTTCAGAATTAGCGATGCGAAAGAGACGCCAAAGTTCGTGGCCAATCCTCGCGGCGAATAGGGGGTCCGAGGCTCAATCTCGCTTCCTGGCGGTCGCGGTTCTGAACCGCGCGCGCAGCAAGCGGCTCCCGCCAATAGTGTCTGATATAGTTCCTGCATATGTCAGTAGCCAAAGTAACTGAGATCATCTCTTCTTCCAAGAAAAGTTTTGACGATGCCATAAACGAAGGCGTAAAGCGCGCCTGCAAGACCCTGGATAACGTCACCGGGGCCTGGGTGCAGGATCAGAAGCTTTCTGTCGAAAAAGGGAAGATCGTCGAATACCGCGTTAACCTAAAAATCACATTCGTTCTAAAAGAGAAGTAGAGCCTCACACCAGAATTGGCTGCACCACTTCTCCCGACGTAAATGTCAAACGCGCATCTTGCCCTTGATACTTAACCGTCAGGCGCTTGTGGTCGATACCCAGCAGGTACATCATCGTCGCGTGAAAATCATGCACGCTGATGGGATTCTCAACAGCCGCGTAACCCAATTCATCGGTGGCGCCGTAAGTCATGCCGCCCTTGAAGCCGCCGCCGGCCACCATGAACGAGAAGCCTTTGATGTGATGATCGCGCCCGTCCCCTTGCGACATAGGCGTGCGCCCAAACTCACCGCCCCAAATCACAATCGTGTCGTCCAACATGCCGCGCTGCTTCAGGTCCGTGATGAGTGCCGCCGTCGCGCGATCCGTCTCTTGCGCCTTGATCGGAATGTTTTCCTTGATACCGCTGTGATGATCCCAATCGCGATGGTAAAGCTGTATGAAGCGCACGCCCCGCTCCGCCAGCCGCCGGGCCAGCAGACAGTTCGACGCAAACGATCCATCGCCCGGCTTGGCACCATACATTTCCAGAACCGACGCCGGCTCCTTGCTCATATCCACCAAATCCGGCACGCTCGCCTGCATGCGGAACGCCATCTCATACTGCGAGACGCGCGTCAGGATCTCAGGATCTTTCAGCGCCGCATATTGCTCGCGGTTCAAGGCGTTAATCGCATCAATGGACGCCTTTTGCAAATCATGGCCAAGCCCCTTTGGCGTATCGATATAGAGCACCGGGTCGCCCACCGCATTGAACTTTACGCCCTGAAACTTACTCGGCAAGAATCCAGCCGACCACTGGCGCGCTGCAATCGGCTGCATCTGTCCGCCTTTGCCAGACGAAACCAGCACCACAAAACCAGGCAGATTTTCCGTTTCGGCGCCCAGCCCATACAGAATCCACGAACCCATACTCGGACGGCCCGGCAGAATCATGCCTGTGTTCATGATGGTATGCGCTGGGTCATGATTGATCTGTTCGGTCCACATCGAGCGAATAATACAAACGTCATCGGCCACGCCGCCAATGTGCGGAAACAGTTCGCAGATTTCTTGGCCCGATTTGCCGAACTTCTTGAAACCATATTGCGGTCCGAAGCAGATCAGTTGCTTCCCCTGCAATTGAGCGATCTGCTGGCCGGTGGTGAACGATTCGGGCATGCCTTGGCCGTGCAGCGCTGCAAGCTTTGGCTTGTAATCAAACGTCTCCAAATGCGACGGCCCGCCGGCCTGATACAGAAAGATCACGCGTTTGGCTTTTTGCGGGAAATGCAGCGGATTGACCACGCCCTTCCACTTGTCTTGCGCGTTGTCTTGCCCGCCCCGCAGTAGCGAATTCAACGCGAACATGCCGAGCGTGCCCAATCCATTGCGCAAGAACGTGCGGCGGTTGGCTCCCAAAGCTGTTTCTTCCGGATTCATCTTTGTTCCTCAGTTCCTGGTTATGGTCTCGTGCATGTTCAGAATGGCGCGAGCGACCGTTGTCATGGCCGCCAAATCCGCCGGCTTCACGTCCTTGGCCACGGGCGATTCCCCTTCACTGGTGAACGCCCGCGCATCGGCGGTGGCCGAGCGGAACTTCGCCAAGCTCTCACGGTGCAGCTCCGCCAGAATTTGTTCCTCTCGCTGTGTCGGCTGGCGGTCCACGGCTTGCTCAAACGCCCAACCGATTTGCCGGTTGATATCGCGCCCGCCTTGCTGGAGAATCCTTTGCGCGAAGACGCGTGCCGCTTCCACAAAGATCGGATCGTTCAACAGGTCGAGCGCCTGCAGCGGCGTGTTCGATGCCACCCGGCTCACCGCGCACTCTTCGCGTGTTGGCGCATCGAAATTCAACAGGCTTGGATGCAGAAAGGTTCGCTGCCATTCGGTGTAGAGCCCGCGCCGGTAAAGATCTTCGCCATGGCTCGCCGAATACTCGCGCTTCGGAAAATTCATCGCCGCCAAATATCCTTCCGGTTCGTAAGGCCGCACGCTAGGGCCGCCAAAACGATCCACCAGCAACCCCGAAATCGAAAGCGCCGTATCATGCACCACTTCGGCATCCACCCGAAACGGCCTCTGCCGCGCCAGCAACCGATCGTCGGGATCGCGCTCATCCAACTGTGGATTGCCGATGGAGGTCTGCCGGTAGGTATGGCTCATGACGATCGTGCGCAGCAGATGCTTTACATCCCAGGCGTGCGTTCCATCCGCCCGCCAAGTAGGCAGTACAAACTCCGCCGCCAGCCAATCCAGCAGTTCCAAGTGCGTCGGCCATTCGCCTTGCGATCCTAAGTCTTCAATCGTTTTCGAAAGCCCGATGCCGAAGAACTGCCGCCACTGCCTGTTCACAAACGCGCGCGGAGTTAACGGATTCGCGGGATCTACCAGCCAGTTCCCCAAATCCAAGCGGTTGGCGATGCGTCTACCGGTGTCAAGTTTGCCCAGAAAGCCCGGTACCGCCGGCTGCACGATTTCGTTGGTGTCATCCATCCAATTGGCGCGCGGCAGAATGCGTGTCACGCGCGGCTCGGTTGCTTCGGTGACGAGCACTTGTGGAATCTGCGATTGCAAAATGCCGCGCGCTGTCTCCAGTTTGGCGAGTTGGATATTGAGGTCTGCAAATTCCGGATTGCTCCAGGCGTAATGCCGAGCAATCAACTTCTTTTGCTCGTCGCTGCGTTTGTCTTCCGGCAGCTTCAGCGCCTCGTCCACTTTTGCCGGCAGGCCGCGCTCAGCAGCTGTTGTTAGAACGCCGTCATCGCCCTTGCGGGCCTTGAATTTCACGCCCGACTCGCCGTTCTCTGGCCACGAATATTGGGCCTTGGAAAGTGCCAGCCGGAAGCGGCCGATCGTCGCGCGCCGGTATTCGGAATCGTGATGCAAGCGAACCGTCACCACTGTGCCGCTGTTTGTTTTCAGCGGTTGCGCCAGCCGCAAAGCGATGAACGGATTGCGCGCTTCGCCGAAGGAAATGCCCCACCCGGTACTGGAATCGCCGTCAATTACCGTCATCGGCGCGTTCTCGGGCATTTGCCCGAATGAGTCGCTGGCCGTCGCAAGGCTAAACGCCAGCTTCGCGCCCTTGCCAACAGTGGCGTCCACCTCAGTAAGCAGAAAACGGTCGGCGCCGCGCGCCAGGCGATTTCCCGGTAGGCTCTCATCTTGCACGACTTCGATACCCAACGCTGTCCACGCTCCTTCACCTGGCCTAAACGTCACAATATAGGTTTCTTTATCCGGATCGGCGCCGCTGGCGATCACCAAGCCCTGTCCCGGCTTGTGCTCGCTCATCAGCGTTGAGCCATTCGAAGTACTCAAATAGAAATTGCTGTCTGCCGGTTCATCGTTATAGATGGTGAGCCGCGTACCGTTCAGTGACTTGGCGGACGTGGGCCGCTGATAGCTCCAAGCCAGTTCACCGGCCTCATGCCGCGCCAGAATACCTTTCTCCCAAGCTGCGCGGTCCGCCGCGGACGTAGCTGTCACCTTAGCGTCCAGTGCTTTTTTGGAAGCTTCAATCTGCGCATCCAACTCACTCAGCCGCTGCTTCTGTTCGACGCTCGGCAACGAGAGTTTACTGCCCCAGGCATCCGCCCCGCGATCCGAAACCAAGCCGGTCTCTTTGACATCGGCGAAGAACGCCTTCATCGAATAGAAGTCTTTCGATTTGAACGGATCGAACTTATGATCGTGGCATTCCGCGCAACCAAGCGTTGATCCCAACCACACCGCGCTCAGCGTGCGGACACGGTCGGCGCCATATTTCGCCAGATACTCCTTCGGCTGCAGACCGCCTTCCGCCGAGACGCGGTTCAAACGGTTGTACGCCGACGCTACTTTTTGATCGACCGTTGCGTTGGGCATCAGGTCGCCAGCCAACTGCTCGCGCGTAAACTCGTCGAACGGCTTGTTATTCAAGAACGCGCGCAGCACATAGTCGCGATACGGCCAAACCGGGTAGCGGTTGTCGCCATGAAAGCCGGCGGTATCGGCGTAGCGAACGGCGTCCAACCAATGCCGCGCTTGTTCTTCCGCGTAGGCCTGTGAACTCAGCAGACGGTCCACCAGCTTTTCGTACGCATCGGCCGATGCGTCCTTCTGAAAAGCTTCCACTTCAGCCGCGGTGGGCGGAAGTCCCGTGAGATCGAATGTGACGCGTCGAATGAGCGTGCGGCGATCGGCCTCGGCGGAGGGCTGCAAGCCTTCTTTAGCAAGTCTCTCTTGTATGAAATTGTCGATGGGATTGACGATGGAGTCGTTAGATACTTCGGGGACCGCTGGCCGTTTCACCGGCTCGTAGGCCCAGTGCCCTTCATACTTCGCGCCCTCCGCTACCCAGCGCCGGATAGTCTCCTTTTGCGCCTCGGTGAGCGTCTTGTGAGCCATCTGCGGCGGCATCGCCCGCGCCGGATTCTTTTCGAAGATCCGTTGAATGATGGCGCTCTTGTCTGGATCGCCCGGCACGATCGGTGTGACACCCGAATGCGTTGGCTTGGTGGCTTCTTCGCGCAGGTCGAGCCGCATGCCCATCATGCGCGAACTCTTGTCGGGGCCATGGCAGCGGAAACAGGTGTCCGACATGATTGGCCGGATGTCTCGATTGAAATCGACTGGTTGCGCACCCTGTAGAAGCGCGGCGGCAAGTCCGGCATACGCCACCGCAATGGCTCTTTGCTTCATA
>Ga0209068_10001275_pt1 | contig 12649 bp, 11 predicted proteins | sample ColStrG_CSR_2012_FD_187200 | JGI IMG/M metagenome (GOLD analysis project Ga0209068, IMG submission 187200) | Freshwater sediment microbial communities in response to fracking from Pennsylvania, USA - Cold Stream Run_MetaG_CSR_2012 (SPAdes)... | ecosystem: Environmental > Aquatic > Freshwater >... | reverse complement strand
AACCGGTAGACCGCAATATTGACCGGCACTTGGTCGCGCTCCATCAATTCGATCTGAAAGAAAACCAATTTGGGCTTTGCCTCGTTAAACGTGAACTTATACCAATCCGTGCGCTCGGCGTCATCCACCGTCGATTTGCGCGTGGCTCCCGGCAGCGGAATATATTCGGCATCGTCTCCGTAGGCGAAAACGGTTTTCCCAAGGGGTATCTCGCGCGCGTCCTGCCAGCGGTGTACCGGGCCGCTTTTCATTCGGTCGGACATCGGCCAGCGGTTGACTGTTAAGTGATATTGGCCCGCATCTTTGCCGTGGATTTCAATCGTTGCCCATCCCGCGTGCGGCACGCGGAATTGAGAGTACAAATCGGCATCGCCGGCGTGCAGTGTTTTGCCCGCCAACAAGCTGCCGTCTTGCCGCACCTCCACTATCACGCGCGTCTCCGGACCCAACCCAACCAAGCCGTCAACGGAATAAAGAATGCTGTACTGCTGGCCGGTCCGCAGCTTGGCGAGCGTGATCTTCTCGTCTTTCACGACACCGGTTTTCTCTACAACGACAGGCAGCGGCCTGGCCCAAGCCAAACCGATCATCAGGAAAGCCGCAACGGGGGGGGATCTCCACATACTGCTCAAAATTCTCTCACGAACGCCTTTACCCATGCGGTTCGGGTACACTATGTGCTGCCATGACCTTACGCCCTGGAATGTCCGGTGACGCTGTCAAGCGCCTAGAAGAATTTCTGATCAATTTGAAGCTCTACACTGGCCCTCCTGATTCATCGTTTGGCGGCGGCGTCGCATCGGCCGTCAAAACCTATCAGAAACAGCAGGGCATCGCGCCTTCCGGCCTTGTCGATCCAGCCACCTGGAGCCGCATGTTCCCCAACGATCCTCCGCCCCTCTCAGAGATCGCCGGACGTCCGCTGGCCGAGCGCTGCCTGGGACTCACCGGCTCATTCGAAACCGGCAAATATGCGCCGGGCTGCTTTTGGGGAGTCACTGGCGATTTCGATGGCATGGGCATCAGCTTCGGCGCTTTGCAGTGGAACGTGGGGCAGGGAACTCTGCAGCCTCTGCTCATGCAAATTTTCGATCAGCACACCGATGTCGCCCGCGACGTATTTCACGAACATTTCGATACCATCAGCGCTCTGCGCACAGCGCCACTGCCCGATCAACTCGCCTTCGCCCGCTCCGTGCAGAATCGCGGTGCTTTGCAGGAGCCTTGGCAAGGCATGCTGAGCGCGCTGGGCCGCACGCCGGAATGCCAGAGCATTCAAACCGCCCATGCCAACAAGATTTTTCAACAGGCTTTGCAAATGTGCGGCGACTACGGTCTGCTCTGCGAGCGCGCCGCCGCGCTGATGTTCGATATCGCTACGCAAGGCGGTTCCATCAACAGCATTGTGCGCGCGCAAATCATGGCCGATTTCGCGCAGCTACCGGCCAACGATCCCGCGGGCACCGAAGTCGCCAAGATGCGCATTGTCGCCAATCGCCGCGCCGCCGCCTCGAACCCAAGGTTTGTCGACGATGTGCGCACCCGCAAGCTCGCCATCGCCAACGGCTCTGGGACGGTGCATGGCATCTTCTACGATCTCGACGATATGTTCGGGCTGGGGTTGAATCCGTTCGCGCAGGCTCTGGCGGCGAAGCAATAGCGGCTCGGCGGACTCAGCCGCCGGCGATTGCTCCGACAATCAGCAGCGGTTCTTTTCCAAGTGCCACCGCTTCCGGCAGTGGGGCATCGGGTGGCTCGTGAGACAAATCTTCTTCGCACGCGAAAAAGCGCACAAACGGGCGACGCTTTTGCGTGACGTGGTCGCGGATAGTGCCTTCAAGCATTGGGAAACGCGCTTCCAGCGCGTCGAGAACCGAGGCTAGAGTGACCTTCCCCTCAACATTAAGGGTGACCTCGCCGCTCGTTTTCGCCAGCGTTCGCAGATGCGCCGGAAGTTCAACCCGGATCACGCGAGCGTTTGCACCTCGACGGAAAGCACGGCCGGCAGATCGCGCACGATGGCCGCCCAATTGTCACCGGCGTCGGTGGAAGCGTACACTTGCCCACCCGTGGTGCCGAAATACACGCCGCACGAATCGAGCGTATCGACAGCCATGGCGTCGCGCAGCACGTTGACGTAGCAATCGCTTTGGGGCAGACCTTTCGTCAGCGCCTGCCACTCATTGCCGCCGGTGCGGCTGCGGTAGACACGGAGTTTGGCGTCGGGCGGATAGTGCTCGCCGTCGCTCTTGATGGGTACAACGTAGATGGTCTCCGGCTCGTGAGCGTGAACGTCGATGACGAAGCCGAAATCGGTGGGCAAGTTACCGCTGACCTCTTGCCAGGAATCGCCGGCGTCGTCGCTGCGCATCACGTCCCAATGCTTCTGCATGAACAGCCGATTAGGGCGCGCCGGATGCATGGCAACGTGATGAACGCAGTGGCCGACTTCCGCCGTTGGCTCGGGGATTTGTTGAGAAACCAGTCCGCGATTGATGGGCTTCCAGGTTTGGCCGCCGTCGTCCGTGCGGAAGGCGCCGGCGGCCGAGATGGCGATAAAGATGCGTTTGGGATCGGCGGGATCGAGAATAATCGTGTGCAAACACAAGCCCCCGGCGCCAGGCTGCCAGCGAGGTCCGGAGCCATGGCCGCGCAGTCCGGAAAGTTCGTCCCAGGTCTGGCCGCCGTTCGCCGAGTGAAACAGTCCGGCGTCCTCCACGCCGGCGTACACAGCATCGGCGTTAGTCAGCGATGGCTCCAGATGCCAGACGCGTTTGAACTCCCAGGGGTGGGGCGTGCCGTCATACCATTGATGCGTGCCGGGAACTCCATCGTAGACGAACTTGTTGCCGACCGGTTCCCAGGTCTTACCGCCGTCGTTAGACCGCTGGATCAACTGGCCGAACCAGCCGGTGGATTGCGATGCATAGAGGCGGTTTTGATCTACCGGCGAACCCTTCATGTGGTAGATTTCCCAACCGCCAAAGTGCGGGCCGTTCACTGCCCACTTCTCGCGTTTGCCGTCGGACGTAAGGACAAACGCTCCCTTTTTGGTGCCCACTAACAGGCGTACGCTGCTCATTTGTTACCCGCTCCTCAAGTTCATTCGACAAGTTATCACAGATCGATAAAGTGCCGCGAGTAAAAAAGCTCAACACTATTCAAGCCGTGAGAATACTCTCAAGCACCCTGCTCGGGCACCGCCGGAATCCGCTCTTCCATCCGTCCGGTGACGATGGGCAAGGCATGGTCGAGCGCGCGGAAAATAGGTTGGTGCCGCCAGTAGAAATTCCGCGTCGACCAGTTCAGGTGGCCGGTCTTCCCGATGATCTCAATGCACTCAGGAGTATTGAGACTATGGAAAACATCCCGGCGGCTTTGAGGTCAAGACATCAAATGAAATCGGCGTCGCAGCCGCCGCCCTCGGACGCTTTGAGCGGCGCTACGCTTCCTTTTTCGCGCTGAAAGCGTATGCAAACCTGCCGCAGATCGTGACGCGAACGGTCGCTCTGCCCTGACCTTTGCTGGTGGGTTGGCGATAAACTTTAGATTCTACAGCAGACTCATGAGCTGATCGTGAATGGAACTCGCCTTCTGAACTGATGGTGATAGGGCAGTTGCTCGTCTTGGAGACGATCCCACCAGGATTTGATTCCTATTTCCGAACCTCGTCTATATTTGATTGATGACCGCGGTGGTATTACTGCACCAAAGGGGCTCCTTCTGAAATGCAACGTTCGCTTGTGAATCTCATTAGGGAGCGCACGCGCCCACTGTTTAAGAAGCGGGCTATTCCAGGCTGGTTTCTTTTCTGCTGGAAGGGGATCGGCCTTGCTTCTAACTTGGATTTCCTCCAGTCGAAAGGGCGAGCTCTATTAGAGTTTCTTCAAGCTCATGACTGGGCTTGCTTCATTGCTGGGCTCGTCTGGCTTTCTGTGCTGGCGCTCAGACGATCTGGCGCGCAGTTTGGGTCGATTGACGCCTTTCCAATGGACATAGTTCAGATAAGCGAAATCCGGTTTGACTTTCTGCCAGATAGTCCGCTGCAGCACGGGTGGGTGTTAGCCTATGAAGATCCGCGCGATCCGGTATCATTTTCCGCTCCACTGGAAACCTTCGCGGAGGGCGGTCTTTCTATGTCGGTCAACCGAAAGTACGCGATTGACCTTCCCATTCACAAGCCAGATGATCTTTCTGACATGTTGCGGTTTGCCGTAAGATATTCGGAATCTGCGATGATTTTTACGCAATTCGAGGCCACATCTGATAACGGTAAACGTAAGGAACTCTTGTGGATTAAGTACTACCTTGGTAGCAGCGCACCTAGTTTCGACGACAGCTACCCAAATGAATGCACGGTTTGGGTCAAGGGAAGGCATCTAGGCGGTGGCTGGGTGTGGCTCGAGCTACGGTTGCTAGATGTCGTTAAGCAAAGCTGGGGACGAAAAGGCTGGGTGTATGGTTCACTTACCAAAATTCGCCTTCGCGGTTCGTGCTCAGTGTCGACAATTAGACTTTTCAAGAGCGAGGACTCCAATAGAATTTAATCCATGGATATTGAGTTAAATTCAGCCGCCCCTCCATAAAATGACGCAAGTAAGCCACAATCACCGGTTGGTTGGCCAGCGTCTGATCAAACGTGTTCCGACTATGCGACTGAGGTAATGAAGGTAAAGAGCGGATACATGTCGGTTTGCGCACGGAGCGGCCGGAGTGTTGCACTAGGTCACCAATTGGCCTAACCTATTTGCTGGGGTCCATAAACCGCGAGGTTTAGGTTTTCAACATGCTTGCACAGGAGAAGTGGTAATGGCCGAGTGAAGATCGTAAGCTACGCCGTGAAAATACTCTCAAATACCCTGCGCATCCGCGTCTGCAACGCCAGCAAATCCGCGTCCAGCTTATCGGGCAACGCTCGCTTGCCGGTCCAGCGTTGTAGCAGTTCGGCGATCATGGCCCGTTGCTCGGGCGCCGCCGGAATGCGCTCTTCGGTCCGCCCGGTGACGATACGCAGGGCATGGTCCAGCGCGCGGAAATAGGTTGTGGCTGCCAGCAAAAATTCGGCGTCAACCCGATCCAGGTGGCCGGTCTTTTCGACAATCTCCATGCGCTCAGGAGTATTGAGGCTCTTGAAAAACATGCCGGCGGCTTTGAGGCGCAGATACATCAGGATGAAATCCGCATCGTAGTAGCCGCCCTCGGACGCTTTAAGCGGGGCGACACTCCCTTGTTCGCGCTGCAGGCGCATGCGCATCTGGCGCAGATCGTGGCGCGAACGGCCGCTCTGCCCCCACCGCCGCCAATCCACTTGCTGCAGTTCGCTGAGAAAGTCGGTGGCGCGGTCGGTATCGCCCGCCACGCCGCGCGCTTTCATATAGGCGATGCCTTCCCACGCTTCCGCTTTGGCGGAAAAATATTCAACGTATTTCGACTCCGTTTGCACCAGCATGCCTTCCCGGCCGTTCGGGCGCAGGCGCGTATCGAGCGAAAGAATGGCGCCGTCGCCAGTGTAGGTGGTGAGAATTTCGATCAGATGCTCGGCCACGCGCGTCCAAAAGCGCTGCCGGTGCGCTTCCGCATCGGGAATGATGAACAGCAGATCGGCGTCGGAGGCGAGGTCGAACTCGCGCATGCCCAACCGCCCGAGCGCTACCACCATCATTTCGTTTTGAGGATCGTAGAAAGGCTTATCGTCCGTTGCGTGGGAGCGCGCATGCGCCAAGCCGCGTTCCAGCGCGATCCGGTAGGCGCGCGCGATGACAAACTCGGCCAGTGCCGAAGTGCTGTCGAGCGTCGAGAAGACCGGCTCGCGCAGGCAAATGCTCGCCGCTTGGATGCGGAACATTTCGCGCCGGTAAAAACGGCGCAGGCCGCCGATATCGTTGAGCGGCGCGGCCAAGCCCTCGAAGGCCCAGCGCCGCGCGGGATGATCCACGGCGCGGCGAATCTCTTCCAGCAACTCGGGAAAGCGCGCCAATTGCTCCGCAAGATACGGGCTGAGTTCGAAGATCTGAATCATCCAATCGGCCAGTGCCGGATGGCTGTTTAGCAGTTCCAGCCGCTGCGGTTCGCGCACCAGCGACGAGAGAAACGCGTTGAGCGCGCGTTCCGAGCGATGCAGACCGCGCAGCCGCAGCCGTTCCACGAAATGCGGGGCGGGCTTCGCCAGCGCCGCGAGTACCTCACCGGAAACGTCAACCTCCCCGCGCTCTTCGGCCGGCTGGTGAACGCCGGAAGCGTGATCCGACGTCACGGGCGAATATTGCAGCGGGCGTTGGGCATGAACGATGCGCTCATAAATCACCTGCACGTTTTCCAGGCGCTGGTTCAAGTCTTTCAGCAACTGACCCGCGATGCCGGTAGCGGAGCGCGCGGCGTCTTCAGACGCGCTCATGCGCCGTGCGAGGCGATCCAGATCGGAAGGATTCGAGGGCAGCGAGTGCGTCTGGCGATCGTCTTCGAGTTGCAGCAAGTGCTCCAGCCGGCGCAGATATTCGTAGCCATCCACCAGGCGTACGTATTCGGTGGTGGATAGCAAATCGCGATCGTGCAGCCGGGCCAGCGCGAGCAAGGTGCCGCCATTGCGCACCCAAGTCTCGCGCGCGCCGTGCAGGCGCTGCAGGCACTGCACCAGAAACTCAATGTCGCGAATGCCGCCGCGGGCGAGCTTTACGTCCAGGCCTTCGCGGTTCAGGCGTTTGCGCGCCAGCTTTTCGGTGATGCGCTCGCGCGTCACCGACATGGTCTCAATGGTAGAGAAGTCGAGAGTCGTGGAGTAAATCGATGGCTCGACAAAATCGAGCAGCGCGTTGCCGAGAGACTCATCGCCCGCGGCCACGCGCGCCTTGATCAGCATTTGCAATTCCCAATCGCGCGCGCGTTTGGAATAGTATTCCTTCGCCGCCGCCAGCGAAAGGCATACCTCACCGAGCGTCCCTTCCGGGCGCAGCCGCAAGTCCACGCGGTAACAAAGGCCAGCGGCGGTGTAGGTCGAGAGCAGGATGGTGAACTGATTCGCCACCTTCTTAAAGAACTCTTTGTTGCTGACCTGTTGCGGACCCGCCGTTTCGCCGTTTTCGCTGTATAGGAACAGCAAATCGACATCGGAACTGTAGTTCAGTTCGCGGCCGCCGAGTTTGCCGAGGGCCAGTACCGTGAAAACCGCCGTCTCGCCGCCGGTTTCCGCAATCGGTTTCCCGTTGCGGGCTTCCACTTCGGCGGTTACCGTGGCAAGCGCGCAACCCAGAATCGCATCGGCAAGGTTGGAGATTTCGCCGGTGATCTCGGCCAAGGGCGCGCAGTCCAGCCGGTCTCGCAACACGATGCGCACCAGTTCGCGGCGGCGGAACATCGCCAAATCGAAAGCGGCGGGCTTCGCTATCCCGCGATTTTCCAGAAACTCACTTAGGCGTTGCTTGTAGTCGCCGGCTGAGAGGGGAAGGTGCAAGTCGGCTACGGAAGAGATCCATTCCGGATGGCGCAACAGTTCTTCAGAAAGAAAGGCGCTACAGCCGAAAATGACGGCCAGCCAGCGGGTGCGCTCAGGGTCATTGGCAAACGAATCGAAAGTGGCAGGATGTTGCGCCGCAAGTTCGTCTAGGTAGCGGGAAACGCGAGTCGGATCGGGTGATCTCTCGATCCACTCGTGGATGGAATGTGGCACAACGGACAGGGTAGATGTCATATCTCCACTACGTGGGGAGGCATGCGGACGAGGTGGCTAAAGAACTAGCTCCACTCACTCAATTATAGCGTCAGGGGCTACGATTCCTCAGGAAGGGCGGGACGAGGTCAGCGTTCCAATGGCGGAACCAAGTTCAGCGATACGTTGGTCTGTTTTCTCTGAGAGCGCATCGAGGCGTTTCTGGTTGCGATCGCGGTCCTCAGCCCACCGGTCCATTTTCTCTTGCATAAGGACTTGCCACGTCATGAGCCGCTTGTGGTAAGCGAGTAAACTCATCGTGATCGCGCCCTTGAATTGCGGCCACGCGCTCCAGTGCGGCCTCAATTCTGTCGAGTCTGCCGCTGCCATTGCCTTCAGCCATGCTTTTAGACTACCAAGGGAAAAGACGGCTAAAACGCCGACTCCACTTCTTCGACTATCGCGTCAGCCGCCAGGATTCCACCGGTTAACACCGCGGCGTAGAAGCCGCCTTCACCCCAATGCCGGCGGAGCCGTTTTTGGATGCCCCAGCCGTAGGGACTGAGAGTTCGGCACGGTTCGCGGGGCGTGGTGAGTTCCAGCAGAACGGCGCCGATACGGAAGCGTTGCCCCGCTTGCCACGTCCGGTGATCGAGGCTGCGCGTGGTGAGGTTTTCTCCCAAAGCGCCGTAAAACAGCGGCCAACCTTCGGCGCGCAAATCATCGACGACTTCGGAAGCCAGCATCAGCAGCGCTTTGCCGAATCCGCCGTGAAGGCGGAAGCGGTGCATATCGCCTACGATGCCAAGCGGGCCGATCTCAGCACGAGGGACGGGCGTTTTCGGCAGGCCGCCGGTCGAAATATTGATTTGCAAAATGCGCCCGCTGATCATGCGCCAGCGAGCGAAACGGTACGGCCTTCGCGGCACGATTGATAAACCGCCAGCACGAATTCGAGCGCGCGGTAACCCTCTTTGCCGTTCACCAGCGGCTCGCGGCCGGTGCGTAGCGCCTCCGCGAAATCCTGGAATTGGCGCTCGAAGGTGGTGACCGAAATCGCCATCGGGTCTGACGAACCAGAGGCCACGGATTGCGCGACGGGGGCGGGATCGGCGCTGTTGGCGTGTTCATCGTTGAGAACGTCCCACGAAGTCAGCCGGTCGCCCGAAATGATGGCGCTGCCTTTTGTGCCGTGAATTTCGATGCGCTCCGTGTAGCCGGGCCAGAAAGCCGTGGCGGCTTGGATGATGCCTGTGGCGCCAGACCGATAGCGGAATTGCGCGTTGATCACGTCTTCCGATTCGATTTTGTGGCGTGCCCCGAGTTGCCACATGCCGTTGACTTCACTCACCGGGCCGATCACGTAGAGCAAAACGTCAACCTGATGAATGGCTTGGTTGATCAGCGCGCCGCCGCCTTCCGTTTGCCAACTGCCTTTGATCGGGCGTGAATAATATTCGTCGCTGCGAAACCATTTGACGTAGGCGTCGGCTTGCAGAATCTTGCCCAGGCGGCCGGCGGGAATGGCGCGCTTCAAGAATTGCGTGGAATCGTCGAAGCGGTGTTGGCTCATCACGCCGAGCTTGATGCCGGCGGCGCGCGCGAGGTCGAGCATCTGGCGCGCGTCGGCCAAATTCGTGGCGATGGGCTTCTGCAACATGACAGGCCGCTTGATTTCCGCGCAGAATTTCACCGGGTCGAGATGGGAATCGGGGAAGCTGCAAACGTCGACGTAATCGAGTCCGGGGTAATTGCAGAGATCGCGCGCGGAAGGGACGAATTCGGCGTTCCAGCGCTGTGCGAAATCGCGTCCGCGGGCTGCCGTTTTGTTCGAGCAAGCGGCGATTTGGAAACCAATGTTGCGGTAGGCGCGGGCGTGCATATTGGCAATCGCGCCTGTTCCAATGAGACCGACTTTCATAGTTTAAAGCCCCGTCTCAGTGCCGCAGATCGCAACGTCCAGGCCAGCTTCGCGGAAGAAGGCTGCTTTGGCGGCGAGCGCCTGGCGGGCGCCCGCGGCATCGGGCGCGTACGCCACCTGAATGTGATTGGCCTTGTGGCGCCCCATCATTTGATCGCGCGAAATGCCGTAAAGCACGGCGTGCATGATGGGCCACTGCGGCGTCGTAATGCGCCAGCGGCGTTCCGTCTCTTCCTTCGGGAGCGCGACGGCGCGGGCGCGGCCCAGGTCGGCCTTGAGCCTGCCGTCTTCAATGAAGACGCGGCTCCAGACCACTTCGCCGGGTTTGGCCACGCCTTTTAGCGAGCCCCCGCCTAGCTTGAAATACATGGCCGGTTGCCGTTCGCTTACCGATCCGGCATAACCACCCACGTTGTGCGCGGCGGGCACGGCCCCGGAAATTTCGAACACCCAAACGAATTCGCCGTTATAATTTTCGCCATAGCGCAGGTCATGCAGGGTGTTTTCGGGTGGAAAGCCCAGCGCTTTCCAGACCCGGTACGTCACTAAGGCATCCAGGCCGGCGCATTCGTCTACTTCATTGAAGTGCGGCAGAGGTTGGCCATCATACAGTACGCGGCCGTCGAGCGATTTCACCGGTGGCCGGTCGGAGTTGTTCAACATGCCTTCGACAAGGTCGGAGGCGGGCGCTAGATCTTTCAGACCCTGCTGATATTGAATGCCGATGGTGTCGCAGCCGAACTCGTCGGCCATGCGCAATGCGGCTATGTACATGCGGCATTGATCTAGAATTTGGCCGTCGGTAAGGTCTGTTTCGGGATTCGGGCCAGTCTTGAATTTGAGACCCTTCGCGTCAAGCCATTGGCGTATGGCCGCGGCTTCGGCCTCAGGCACCTCGCGCATGGCGGCATAAAGCGCCGACTGGCTGAGGCGTTCTTTATAAACCCCCGTCGGGTTCAGCAAATGATCCGGCACGATGGCGTTGAACATGCCCATGCAGCCTTCGTCGAAAACACCCATGATGGCCTTTTCGCGCTTCAGTTGGCGGGCGAGCGACATGCCCAGTTGTTCGGCGTCGTTGGGCAGCTTGGCAGCCGCGAGCGGTTTTACGTGGCTGGTGTCATGAAGAATGGTTTCGCCCTTCAACCACCCTCCCAGCTTTGTGAGGAAACTGCTGTCCGTGAAATCGTCCGACCAAAGCGTAGAGTAAGGAACACCCGCCTTGGTCAGCGAACCATTCAGGTTCAGCATCCCGACCAAGCCGGGCCACTGGCCGCTCCAATTGGCCACCGTGAGAATAGGCCCTTTGTGCGTACTGAGGCCATGCAGAATGTGATGGCTATATTGCCAGACGGCTTCGACAACAATGAGCGGCGCCTCTTGCGGAATGCTCTTGAAGACTTCCATGCCGTATTTCTGCGAATCGATGAAGCCGTGCCGCTTGGTCGAATCGAACGGATGCCCGCGAGTGATGGCAAAGCCGAAGCCTCGAACGGCCTTGCTGACTGCGGCTTCCACAGCTTCCTGAGCAGGCCAACATACCCGGTTGGCGGAAAGACGGAGATCGCCGCTGGCAATCATAGTCAGGCTTGGCAGCATGGCCTCTATTTTCACAAACCCCCACTTCGGGGACGGAGAGGTATGGTGCGAAGTGCCAAATTGCCGCTCCGCGTTCCATCCCAAGGCAAAAAAAGCGGCGGGGTCAGCTTGGACCGCGCCGCTCTTCCTAAACAACGGAAAACTCGAACAAGGGGATTCTAAACTACTTGCGTTCGCTTGCGGCGCGCCGGCAGTAGCGCGGCTCCCAGCAAACTGAGACCAATCAGCGCCGCTGTCGCGGGCTCCGGAACCGCCTGCACAAAACCCGGCAGATTCGTCGTCTTCCCGTTCGTGCCGGCATTCAATTGGAATTGGCTTTGCACCGCAAAATCGTAGCCGTTGAACAATAGCGCTGTATAGCTCACGTTCGCGGTATTCACGTTGTTAATGGAGAACGCGCCGGCGGTGTCCGCCGGGTTAAAGGACAAGACATACGCCGCGCCAATCGTGCTCAGATGCCCTACAAAAACCAAATTCGTCGTAAGTCCGTTCACCGTCGGCGCAACGGTAAGGTTCACGATAGTCGAATTGCCCGCCAAAGTACTGAACTGGAACGTACCCCACGAAAGCAACGACGGTGTGGTAGGCACAACCGCATTCAGCACGCCTAGCAAACTAAAGCTTCCGCCAGTATCGCCTGACCCGTTTGCCGAAGTAGACAGGCTTACCGTCGCAGCACGCCCAGCTTGCGAACCGGCCAGCAATGCGACAGCCGCAAACAGAACTTTCCCCAAACTCAGCGAATTACGCAACACTATTCCTCCCAAAGATACGGATCTAAACACCCTAAGAATATTAGTGCGCCCGTTGCCCGTCAATCCTCAGGAGTACTAGAACTGGCAAACCTCAATCGCGCTGCGGCGGCAAGCCGGTGATCCGCATCAGCGTTTTCTCAAGCTTGGCCAGCGCGTCCTCCGGCGTCTCCTTGCGCCGTAACACCGCGTTCACCGCTGTCGCGTAGGCCAGCGAAACCTCATCGTATTTTTGCCCCGTCAGAACCGAGGGCCGCGCCACCAACCCTCTCGTCAATTCTGTCGACACCGCCAGCAGCGACGTCCGCGCCTTCACGTCCGCTCGTTCGCTCACAGCAATATGGGTGGGAATTCCGTTCGTCGCCAACAGCCGGGCCAGGTCATTCGACTCGCTGGTCAGTTCAAGCAATGCCTTGATGGCAAGCGTTCGGTTTGCCGCGTACTTCGAAACGCCCATGCCTAAGCCACCGAGAGTGCCGCGCCGTCCGCCAAGTCCGCCCGGCAAAGGCGACACGGCAAAGCCCCGCCGATCTTTCTCCGACCGCTCGGCGACATGGCCGTAGCCGCTCGCCCAATTCCGCATGAACGCGGTCTGCCCCGCGTCCCAAACGTTCATCGAGTCGTCCTCCCAATAAACGTATTCCGCCGGCGGCGAAATGCTGCCACTGCGGGTTGGCCCGCGCCATATGGGCGATCAGGGTGCCGTTCGGCCCGCGGGCGGGGTCGAGCAGGAAG
>Ga0209068_10001274_pt1 | contig 12650 bp, 10 predicted proteins | sample ColStrG_CSR_2012_FD_187200 | JGI IMG/M metagenome (GOLD analysis project Ga0209068, IMG submission 187200) | Freshwater sediment microbial communities in response to fracking from Pennsylvania, USA - Cold Stream Run_MetaG_CSR_2012 (SPAdes)... | ecosystem: Environmental > Aquatic > Freshwater >... | reverse complement strand
CGAAGGCAAGGGCACGTGATAAACGGTACGACATGCGGAAATCCTGTGCTGCGGGCCGCTCAGTTCATCAGGATGGCGGCCGGTGCGAAAAACGACTGACGCGCTCGCTCGCTGACGGCCGGCCGCAACGCCGCCGACCAGCCCCCTGCCCGCCAAGACAAGATTGGAGCGGCACGCGATTCGGGACTATACTTCAGCACCAAAACGAGCGCAGCCCGGAACCACCTGCAGGAAAGCGGCGCTGGGAGAAAAATTGATGGAAACGACCGCCGCCAACCTCGATAGGAAATCCGCCACCTTCGCCGTGCGGCAGCTCTCTCCCGCGCTCGGCGCAATGATTTCGGGCGTCGACCTGCGCGATCCGATCGACGACGCGCTCAAGCAGAAATTCCTCGACGCCTGGCACCAGCATCTGATGATCTTGCTGCGCAACCAGACGCTCGACGAAGACACCCAGGTGCGCTTTGCCGAGACGTTCGGCTCGCCGGCGAATACCACCTCGGGCCGCACCTTCAGCGCCAAGCATCCGTCCGTGATGCTGGTCTCGAACATCCGCGAGGACGGCAAGCCGATCGGCGCGCTGCCCGACGGCGAAATGCATTTCCACACCGACCAGTGTCACCAAGCAACCCCCGCCAAGGCTACGATGCTCTACGCCATCGAGGTCCCGAGCAAGGGCGGCAATACGTTGTTCTCCAATGCCTACACGGCCTATGAAACGCTGCCCGAGGACATCAAGCACCGGATCGCGGGCCGCCGCGCGCTCAACGCTTACACCACGGATACGACGCTGCGCACCGCGAACTATGACGATGCCAAATCTTCGTACTGGCATCCCGTCGTGCGCACGCATCCGGCGACGGGACGCAAGGCGCTCTATGTCAACCGCCTGATGACGCGCGAGATCGAAGGCCTGCCGCGGGAGGAGAGCGACGTGATCCTGCAGAAGCTGTTCGATCACCAGGAGCAGCAGAAGTTCGTCTACGAGCATGTCTGGCGCCCCGGCGACATCCTGATGTGGGACAACCGCTGCACGCTGCACGCGCGCACGGATTTCCCTGCCGGCGAGCGCCGCTTGCTGCGGCGCGTGACTATTCTCGGAGAGAAGCCGGTTTAGGGGCGCCTTGATGAAGCTTCCGCGCCGGAATTTTCTGCGTCTGGCCGCGAGCGCCGCCACGCTCACGGCCGCGCCGCGTTTCGCCAGAGCGCAGACCTATCCGACGCGGCCGCTGCACATCGTCGCCGGCGCTCCCCCGGGCGGCGCCACCGACATCCTCGCCCGCCTGATGGGCCAGTGGCTGTCGGAGCGGCTCGGTCAGGCGGTCATCGTCGACAACAAGCCTGGCGCGGGAACCAATATCGGCACCGAGGCCGTCGTCCGCGCGCCTGCCGACGGCTATACCCTCCTCCTGGTCGCGCCGACGGCTGCCGTCAACGCGACGCTCTACGAGAAGCTCGGTTTCGACTTCATCCGTGACATCGCGCCGGTTGCGGGCATCATGCGCGTCCCGCAGGTCATGGAGGTCGGCCGTTCGGTTCCGGCCGAGACGGTTCCCGAGTTCATGACTTACGCCAAGGCCAATCCCGGCAAGGTCAACATGGCGTCGGCCGGCATTGGAACCTCGCCCCACATGGCGGGCGAGCTGTTCAAGATCATGACCGGCATCGGCATGACCCACGTCCCCTACCGCGGGTCGGCGCCCGCGCTCAGCGATCTGATCGGTGGACAGGTGCAGGTCATGTTCGATGCCCTGCTCTCATCCATCGCGCAGATCAGGGCCGGCAAGCTGCGCGCGCTGGCCGTGACCACGGCAAAGCGCTCGGACGCCCTGCCCGACATACCGACAGTGGGCGAGTTCGTGCCGGGCTACGAGGCGAGCGCCTGGTATGCGCTCGGCGCGCCCAAGAATACGCCGCCTGAGATTGTCGAGCGGCTCAACCGAGAAATCAATGCAGGCCTCGCCGACCCGCAGATCGGGCAACGTTTCGCGGAGCTCGGAGGGACACCGATGCTGATGACGCCGACCGAATTCGGCAAGTTCGTCGCCGACGAGTCGGACAAGTGGGCGAAGGTGGTGCGGGCGGCCAATCTCAAAGCGGAGTGACCGTAGGAAGACTTGGCGGCGAAGGCACGCAGGATTTAGTCCACCCAAGGAGGCGAAGATGGTCTCGATAGCATTCTCGCGAATTTCCATCAGCGTCGCTGCGTTGATGGGGCTACTGGCATTTTCCGCGGTGGGACAAGCCAAGGATTACCTCAAGGGGGAACGCCCGCAACAACGAGGCTATTCGGAGGCTGTGATCACCGAGGGCGGCAGAACGGTATGGCTCGCCGGACAGACCGCAACGGTGGACGACGCCGGCAAGTCGCTGGCGGGCGACTTCGAAGGTCAGGTCCGGCAGCTTTTCAAGAACCTCGATCGCACTCTCCAAAAGGCGGGCGGCAAGCTCGGTGATATGGTTCAGATGACCGTGTTCATCACGGACGTTCGAAACGGCGATCGCCTCACGCAAATCCGCCGGGAGACATTCGGCGACAATTTCCCGGGCAGCGCTCTCATCACAATCACCGCGCTCGCCGCTCCTGACGCCAAGATCGAAATACAAGGCTACGCGGTGATCGGAGGCAAATAGCTTTCGAGCAAAGGTTCGAGACTTTGGACTTCAGTGCGAATTTAAGATCAGCTTGCTGGCCTCCAGGAGCCTGAACCGCCGGGCGGTAGGTAATGGCTGCTCCGGGTCAGGTGCGGCGGTTCGGGCCTCGTCCGCCGAGCGTCCGGTTTGCCTCGATTGCAGGCGTCCTGCTGCGTTGCCGCGAACCGCCGCAGTGGGCCAATTGCAGACATCCCGCGGCCAACGTCAAACCAGGGTAAGGCATTTGACGCGATCAACGTCTTGATCAGATTCGCCAGCTGCCAGTCCGCTGACGGCCGATTGCGCGCGGACAACAGGGGTCGCCAACTGAGGCGGTCTATGCTGCGGTTTAATCTCTGTTTGCTTGCTGGCGGGTTTCGTTCGCCCGATCTAGAAGTCGAAGCCAACAAAGCGCCAATTCGTGCATAACCTCACGTTCTTGCAGATCAGATATTTGATCCGCCAGCATGAAACATTCCGCAGCGCGCAGCTGATAAAAATCGGTCGGAGTCATTGGCGCTGTCCAGTTGCTGCCCCACTCGATTAGCCAATGCACCGCGCCCGTTCTTGTTCCGCACAAAATTGCAGCAAAAAAGCGCAGACTTGGACCGGGGCCTTATTGGCATGGTCAAGGGGGGGCGGTGCCGGCTGCGTCCGCCGAGCGTCTGGTTCTCCCTCAATTGCGGGCATCTTACTGCATTGCCGTGAACCGCCGCTCCGGGCCAGGTCCAGACGTCTGATGATGCAGCCGCGCCCCCAATAGCCATGTGTCGCGTTCGCGCCGGTTCAGCTCGGTGCCGCATCGGCGTACCGCCTCCGCGCAAAGCGGAGAATCACCAAGCAGCCGAAGCCATTGCTGCGGACAGTACTATTCAGGGCATGATCCGACACCCATTTCAAGGTCCGCGTGCCGGTATTGTCCTGCGCGAGCATTTGCTGATCATGGTACTTCGGATATGTTGAGCGGACGCGCGAGGGAGGAAACAGCCATGCCGACTTTCGGATCATCGCGGAGGGCTCTTATCAAAACGATGGGCGTTGTCGCCGCCGCGACCTGTGGCGGCGCCGCGGCCAAAGCCCAGGATTACAAGCCCCAGGATCAGAAGAAGCTCACTCAGGCCGCCGCCCGGTATCAAGACCACCCGAAGGGAAACGAAGTTTGCGCCGGCTGTCCGTATTTCGTAACTCCCAAGAGTTGCGTTCTGGTCGAGGGCGAGATCAGCCCGACGGGCTGGTGCCCCATCTATACGACGTTTTCCCCGCTCGATCGCGGCGGGCATCTCTAATCGTGTGCTTCAACCAAAGGGATTGGAGTGGTTTCTGTTCGTAGCGGCGGGCCTTGTGCCCGCCCGCCTCTCCGCATATGCGGCCCGACGGGCAACCACCACCAGCGCGTTTACGGCATAGCCCGCGAAGAGCATCAGGGCGTTTACGCCCGTCTTCGCCGGCTATGCCGTAAACGCCCTGATGCTCTTCGACGGGCTATGGGTCGCCCCTACGAATTCAGGGTCGCGCTACACTTTCGCTTTGATTGCTGCACACGGTAACGAAAAATCTCGTTACGGCGTCAGCGGCTCGATATGGACAAGCTTGCTTGTCTGCTGGCCTTCGGTCCACATGCTGGAGAGCACGTTGGGATCCGAGCTCTTCTGCACGTCGATATGGCGCGTATTGATCGACGTGGGCAGGAGATAAGAGCTCCATTCGCCGGTTTCCACATTGAACCGTTGAACCAAATCGGTGCTCATATCGGCGCCCCACGCATATTTGACGTCGTCGAACCCGACATCGTACGCGCCCGCATAAGGGACCGGCACATCCCACGCCGTGACTTTGCCGCTCTTGGGGTCAAACATCGCGTAACGATTGGCATGGAATTGCGAGAACCATAGGCGATTCTGCGAGTCGACATGTCCTCGCCTCGCGCCGCCTATGCCGGGCGGAAGATCGATATAAGTTACATCCCCCGTCTTGGCGTCCGTGCGCCAGATTTGCCTTTGGTTCGGATTGTTGTCGAGGCTGTAGACATTGTTGTCGAGGTCGGTGACCAGTCCGTAACCGGCAATGGTTCGCCTTCCGGGGGGCGGCAGAACTTCGTGGAATTGTTTGGTGGCGAGGTCGAACTGATACATTTTGTTGGTTTCGCCGTCGTTGGCCTTGGTCCACAATTTCCCGTCAACGTTCGAATGCAGGGCGTCGATCATGGTGAACCGCTTGTCGCCCTTGTCCCAATCGGGCGCGAGGTAGACGGAGACCTTTCCCGTCTTCGGGTCGAGCTCGGCGATCTGCGCCTGCCCCATCATCGCTTCCCAGATGTTTCCATCCTTGTCCATCGTGACCATGAGGCCGCCCGTCGGGAAGCCGGGCTTCGACACGGGGACCGGGTAGCGCGTGACCTTGCCGGTCTTGGGGTCCAGTTTCGAGATGAATTGGTGCTGGAAATCCGTGAACCAGACGTTGCCCTCTTTGTCGAGGAGCGTGTCATGGGGCGCGGCTTCGTCGGGCAGATCATAGGTCGTGATGATGGCCTGTGTCGATTTGCCGGTCGGCCGGGGCTGTGTCTTCAGCGCATAGGGCCACGTTTCTCCGGAACTGAGATTGATCGAAGCGATGTAGGCTCCGAATTCCGCCTGCGCCTTGGTCGGCGGACCGCTCAAAATCTCGGATGCGTTGTGAAGGAAGAAAGGAAAATTGGGAGAAGCATTCGGGGCATGCGCCCTCATGCGCTGCACCGTAACCGCCATTTCCGACGCATTGTCCTTGGAAAAGAACGGACGCTGCAGGCCATGACAATCGAGACAACTCAGCAAGGCCATTTTCTGGGCGGGCGTGCCCGGCGCGCTTTGCATCAACTCGCTGTTGGACATTTGCAGGGCGAGAACGTTCGGCGCGGCCTTCGCGAGCGTGAGGTCGAGTTGCGCGGAGCCGCCCGATTCTATCGATGCCGTTGTCGGCTTGAGCGTGTAACCGGCGGCACGAATGGTGATGTCATAAGCACCGCGCGCGAGCCGGTCCTGGGGAAAACTGTATTGCCCCTGCGCGTTGGTGCTGACCGAAACCATTATGGTCGAGCCAGGCCGCTTGGCGCTGACGACGACACCTTCCATTTTTCCTTCTTCCAGTGACGAAACCGTACCGGTCAGCGCCGTCGGGCCCTGGTTTTGAGCCATCGCCGGATGGCTCCCGACGAGCGGCAAACCCAGTAGACCCATGCTCGTCATTGCGCCAAAGGACAATCTCGCAAGAAAATTTCCAAGTCGCGTAGCGGTCGTCATCGAATCCTCCCGAGGCTGCGCAGTAACTCGATTTTCATCCGAGGATGATCTTGCCGGCAGGAGCGAGAATATTGCGCTGGGCAGGCCTGATCAAGTGACTGAACGTCGGCGGCAAACCAGGGTCGAACGTTCTGCTGCTATGGCGGCCGGGTAACGTCCGATGCTTGGCCTCGCATTGCGACGATGACCGCTCCGGGTCAGGACCGGCTGCGCTGGCCGCGGCAGCCGAGCGTCGGGTTCTCCTTTGACAGCAGACCCATCGTTGCGCCGCGGCGAACTACTGGTCTGGGGCCACAACCGGACTCAGAAAGCGCCGTCGATAATGCTGCGAACCCGTTACCAGGCGGCCCATGGAGGGATACACTCTCCGGAAATCGCGCGGACAGTCGCGCCCCCTCTGCGCCTGCTTCGCCATCGGGGCCGATCGGTGTATGCTCGGCCGCGCGTCACCTTATTGGGAGGACAGACATGAGCATCATGCGGATCATGACGGCCGCCGCCTTAGCGGCGATGTTTGCGGTTTCCGCCGCGTCGGCGCAACAGCCGACGACGCAGCGCGTTGCCGGCACTCTCGATAAGGTCGAGGGCAATACGCTCTACATCAAGGCAGCCAGCGGCCCGGTCATACTGAAGCTTGCCGACAATGCGCTGGTCGTCGCCCGGATCAAGGCGTCGGCCGCCGACATCAAGGCGGGCGACTATGTCGCCAGCGGCGGCGTTCCGCAGCCCGACGGCACACAGAAGGCGGTAGAGCTGCGCATTTTCCCCGAGAGCATGCGCGGCAATGGCGATGGCCATCGGCCGGGGTGGCCGGGCGCCCCCAACGGGACCATGACCAATGGCGCAGTCGGCCAGACCGTCACCAGTGTGGACGGTCCGGTCCTCACTGTGAAATTTAAGGACGGCGCGGCAGAGAAAAAGCTCATCGTCGGCCCGAACGTGCCGGTTCAGCGTTTGGAGGTCTCCGATAGGAGCGAGCTAAAAGCCGGCGCCGCCGTCGCGTCCGCCGCCGCCACCAAGCAGCCGGACGGCACCTTCACGGCCGCCCGCATCGATGTCGGCCGCGGCGACGTCGTGCCCTAAGCGACAATTTAGTTCTTTACGCGGAAATTGGGCCCCGAGGCCGCACGCGTTGGCCCGGGCCGCAAGATATCGTAGGGCGAGATATTTGTAGGTTGTTCCACGCCGTTGCATGGACAAGAGTTGTCCGGGCGACGCTTGCAACTCGACTGTCGGATGAATGACGGCTTAGGGTCATTTACGTCGCTTTGGTTGCTTCGGTCAACCGTCCGCATGTCCGCTTCCCATCCGAAAGCGATCGACTTGCCGCGCAGCAGCGAAATGACGCTCAGGGCCATGAACGGACATTCGATTTGGCCGCGAATCGACACTCATCGATCGTGCGAGCGCATTGAGCCGCCGCGCGCTGGCGCGACGAACGTGAGGCGGTGGCGGCTGGAAATGCGTTGCCCAGGATAGCTTCGCGCATAAACATGGGCCTCGAGCGGCACGCCGCGCATGCGCGGGCCGGGGCGCTACCGCGAGCGCCCCGCATCCCTTTGCTGCGTTGTCACCGCCGGAAGCCCGGCCCCCGGTGCCGGGCCGTAAGCCGCATGAGCGTCAGGTTTGCTACTTCACCCTGGCGGTGATCTTGTCGAGGCCGGCCTTGGCGCAGGCTTCGTCATGATGTGCCGCCGCCCTGAGTGCCGTTTGCTCCGCCGAAGCCGATCGCACCGATGACATCGTTGCCGGCCATGATCGGTAACGCGCCAGCCCTCGGGAAGATGCTCTTGACCCCGTCCGACTCCCGCCATGACCGTCGCCTGTCGCGACGTTGAGGCCGCTACCCTCGTCACAACGGGTCTCCCCTGATTACTCGCATCACCCTTCCGACGTGCCGTGCCCACTACCCCGGCGGATCGCGTGGGTGCGTGTGTCGATTGCTTCCCCACGCGTGCAGCCTTCCCCAAATGGCCGGAGGGTCGGCATCCGCATTGTCACTTTCGAGGCCTGCTCGGGCTTCACACGCGTTACGGCCCGCCGGATCGCTCAGCCGCCCAAGGCGACCTTTGTCACGAGGCTTCGGCCCTGCCGGTTACCCAACCGAGCCGCTCGCTAGCTACCGGATCAATCGACAACTCTCCGGGTGGAATCTTCCTCCACTGATGATGCGCGCCTTCGGGGCGCACGGCCAGAGAGGGACTCTCGCACCGCAGCAATTGGCACCACTCATAGCGGCTCGCCTTCAGCATACGGCAGACTGATCGCCGCGCTGGATGCCGTCCACCTCACTTGGGCGGTTTCTCGAAATATCTCAGGTCGGGCGGCGGCTGCCCTTTCCGGGTCGGCATCAGGTAGCCGTCGCCGCTCAGGTAGTAGTTCTCCTTGCCGGTGTAGACCCAGGCGTTGTATTCGGGACAAATGGATTCATCCCAATCCGTCAGCGGATTGGCATTCCGGACATATCGCTTGTCCACCGTCCACGGCCGCGTCAGGGCGTGATCGATCACCGTGATCTCGTCGTGCAGGAGGTTGGGATCGGCCTTGTCGAGATGGATGCGCTCTTTGAAGATCGATTGATTGTCGCTGTGCAGCGGCATGCCGGTGATGTCGTAAATGCGCGGGCCCTTGAACCCGCGCGTCTCGACCTCGAGCACATCGTAGTGAGAGGTGCCACCTTCGTCGAGCCATCGCCCGATCGAATAGCCCTGGAAGGTCGGCTCGATCTCCTTGGGCCAGTCGCGCCCATCGGTGAAGATTCGCCGCAGCGGATCGAAGTCCGCGATCAAGATGTAGGTCGTCTCCGGCAGCACGACGAATTCCAGCGAGTGAAACGCAACCATCATGAACGGCATGCCGGCGGCGCTGCAGCGCGCGTGGCCGACCGTGTTGCCGAGTCCGCCCTTGGCCTGGTCGGCGATGCTTTCCTCCAATATGGCCTTGGCCTCGGCGGTTAACGGCGCTTCTTGTCCGAGTCCCCAGGGCTTGGTCTGGTCGAAGGACGGTTGCCCGGGCAGACCGCGCACAATGACGCGGTTCCAGTGCCCTTTCAAATTGGGATATTTCGAGAAGTCGACGATTTGGGCGCCGGCGGTCGAGGCCAAAAGCGTCCCCAGCATCATTGCACCGAGCACGGTCCGATAAGGCATGGATGTCCTCCCGAATATCGCGCAAGCTCGCGAGGCGAAGTATACGACCGCTTGGGCCGAAACCGTGAGTAGTTTTGAGAGATGCGGGCCGTCTGCGCGCTTGCTGCTCTGGTCGTGCTCTTTGCCGCCGGAGATCGGGCTGCTGCCCGGCTACCCGGCGCCCCAAGAGGTCGGAGATAGGCCGTGACCGGTAATGCGCGAGCTGATCCAAGCAGTGGCGACGCCGCTACTTCCGCGATTGCTTGAAATAGCTCAAATCCGGCGAGGGTTGATCCCTGTAGGCCGGCATCAGCTTGCCATCGGCCTCGTTAACAACGTAGGCCTCATTGCCGATCTTGACCCAAACGTTGTCCACCGGGCAGGTCTCCAACAGCCACACCGGGCGAGGATCCTGCTTGCGGACGGCCTTCTGGACTTTGGTGTAGGGCCGCGTCAGGGCATGATCTATCACGGTGATCGCGTCATAGAGCGTGTTGCGGTCTGCCTTGTCGAGATAGAACCGCTCCTTGATGATCGTTTGGTTGTCCGCATGAAATGGAATGCCTGACGCTTCATAGGCGCGTGGACCCCGCAGGTATCGGGTCTCGACTTCGAGCGCGGTGTACTTGCCGTCGCCGTTCTCATCGATCCACCTGCCGATCGAGTAACCCACGAGCGTGCGCTCGGCATCTGGCGGCCAATCGCGGCCATCGGTAAAAATCCTACGATACACATCGTTGTTGTGGCTCATCAGGATGTACGTCGTCTCCGGCGAGATGATGATCTCCATTGGATTATAGAGGTTCATCATCGCCGGCATGCCTTCCGGAATGCAGAAGGTCGATGGCCAATTGCCGGGCCGACCGGCGCGCTGGTCGGCCACACTCGCATCGAATACTTTTTGGTATTCGGGCGTCAGCGGCGGCGGGCCTGCAAGCTGGCGCCAGTTATTCGGGGGGCCGACGCGATCCCATTGACCTCTGAGCTCAGGATACTTGCCAAAATCGACCACCTGCGCAGTCGCCGAGGCCGCCAGCAGTCCGCTTGCCAGGGCAACCGCACACGTCGAGACCGGAAAACGCATGGGAAATCCTCCGTAAGATCAGCCGACAGCGTAGCCTGCCGGCAATTGTCTGAAGGTTCGCAAACATCCAAAATGCGACCCGTCGCCCAGGATAGCGTCGCGCATAAACATGGACCGCAAGCGGCTCGCCGCACATGCACGGGCCGGGGCGCTATTGCGAGCGCCCCGCATCCCTTCGCCTGCGTCGTCACCCCCGGGCTCCCGGCCCCCGGTGCCGGCCGTAAGCCGCATCAGCGTCAGGTTTCCTACTTCACCCTGGCCTTGATCTTGTCGAGGCCGGCCTTGGCGCAGGCTTCGTCATGCGTGCCGCCGCCCTGAGTGCCGTTTGCGCCGCCGAAGCCGATCGCACCGATGACATCGTTGCCGGCCATGATCGGTAACGCGCCAGCCCTCGGGAAGATGCTCTTGTCCGCCTCGAGCTTGGCCTTGAGCGCCGGGTCTTTTTCCATCTCCGCTTGGATCTCGGAGGTCGGCTTTTTCATTTGAACGGCGACGACGGCCTTCTTGGGGCTGAGCTCCGCGGAATTCTTCGAGGAGCCATCGGCCGACACGAGCATCCGTAGGACGCCGGCGGAATCGACGACCGCCGCGCTTCCTTTCACGCCTTCGCCAAGGCAGGTGTTGACCGCCGCCTGCGCGGCCTCAAGGGCGAGCGCCATCTCCAGCCCCCGCGCCGGCGGCTGCGGCGGCTGCCCGCCTTGCTGGGCGAAGACCGTGCTTGTGGTGGCGGCAAGCGCAAGCGCGCTTAGCATCGTGAGCGATCGGATCATGGGAGAGTCCTCCGGGTTTCTTTTTGGAAGTGCTGAAGTCTAAAATGCTATCTGTTCCCAGCCGGACCGGCAAGCTGACGGCCCGACGGGCATGTCCGCTCTCGTCAACGCGGGTAGCTAATTTAGCGCTTACATTCCGGGAGGTCGCGGATGGGCCATGACTGCTCATGCGCGCGCTGATCCAAGAAGTGGTGAGCCTCCGATGCGAAAGGCTCACGGCGAGCATTTCGAGACCGCTTGTCTCAGTGACCGGACATAGTTGGTCGACATCGCCTTGCCGATGCCGACCGGCGCGCTACCCATTGCGTCTGGATCGAGGTAGAAATCATGAGCACGAAGGTGGCGGGAGGCGATCATGAGCGCAAAGCAGCTCGGCTTGCTCGTTTCGGTCCTGTTGGCCGCAATGGCAGCGCGCGCCCTCGCGCAGACGCCTGCTGGCAAAGCGGAAGCAGGCGCCTCCATCCCCGATTTTTCCGGAATGTGGGTCCATCCGTATTTCCCCGGAATCGAGCCGCCGGCATCCGGCCCCGGGCCAGTTTTCAATCGGTTGCACCGCCCGGATGGGACAGGAAGCGGCCGTGAGTTTGTAGGCGATTACACCAATCCGATCTTGAAGCCCGAGGCGGCGGCCATCGTGAAGAGGCATGGCAACATTACGCTGGGCGGCATGACCTACCCGACTCCGAGCAACCGGTGCTGGCCTTCCGGCGTGCCCTACATTTTCTTCCAGCCCGGCGTGCAAGTACTGCAACAGCTGCGGCAGGTCGTTTTCGTGTACATACGAGGTCCTGAATTCCGCCATGTGCGGCTGAACGAGCCGCATCCCGCCAACCTGACGCCGTCCTGGTATGGGGATTCCGTGGGCCACTACGAAGGCGACACGTTGGTGATCGATACCGTCGCGGTCAAAGCCGATCGGCCGCTTGCTATGGTCGATATGTACGGTACCCCTTTCGGTCCGGATCTGCACGTCGTCGAGCGTTATCGGATGGTTGATTACGCAGCGGCCCAGGCCGCCGTGGCGCGCAATCTCAAGCAGAACAATCGGGTTCCCGACACCGCTTCCGATCTCAGCTACAAGGGCAAGCGCCTGCAGCTCGTCTTCACGGTGGAGGACGCGGGCGTCTTCACCATGCCCTGGTCCGGCGTCATCACCTATGAGCGCCCGGCGATGGAATGGCCAGAAATCGCCTGCGCAGAAAATCCCTTTGAATTTTTCGCCGGGAAGAACGAGGCGTTCGTTCCGACCGCGAGCAGGCCGGATTTCTGAGTCCGGAGCTTCGGCACCGCGTGCATGTGTCGCGCTTGGCAATGTTTGGCTCGAGCCGGTTGGCAGCAGCCCGGACGAATTTGCCTCGCAAATCGGAGCGGAACTTCCAAAGTAGCGTAAAGCTGATCCTCACCGCGGGCATCAGAGCAAAGTGAGGTTCGGATTTGGTCATAAGCCGCCTGTTGGCGAGGGAACGGCGGACGAACGCCATGCCTGAAAGCCGGGATGCCCGATGGGGGACGGTCAAACCCGCGCGTGGGAACTCTGGAAGCGAAAACTTGCCGGCAAATAACTATCAGGTCAGGCCGGAGTTGAAGCTGTGGGCGTCCAACGTCGGGTTCCCCCTGACAGCAGACGCACCACTGCGCTGCGGCGAACTGACAAAATGGGCCATGTATGGACGGCGCCCGCGGTGCAAGGGAAAAATCTGACTTCTTTGCGAAGCGTTCGGGTGCAGCCATGTATCCGGCCTGTTTTCGCTTGGAGGCT
>Ga0209068_10001273_pt1 | contig 12651 bp, 11 predicted proteins | sample ColStrG_CSR_2012_FD_187200 | JGI IMG/M metagenome (GOLD analysis project Ga0209068, IMG submission 187200) | Freshwater sediment microbial communities in response to fracking from Pennsylvania, USA - Cold Stream Run_MetaG_CSR_2012 (SPAdes)... | ecosystem: Environmental > Aquatic > Freshwater >... | reverse complement strand
GGCCGAGACGCAGAGTAAGAAGGAGAGCAGGGAACTGGTAAGCGTAGCCGCGCTCGCGGGCTCCGCCGAATCAATGGAGAGACGGGCGCCCTCGCCCGTCGGCGAAGGCAGCGCCACCAAACCGTCATCGTCAGGGGTAACCGTTGTCGGCGATCTCAAGACCCGCCAGAAGGAAGTTGGCTTCCAGGTGATGGTGGGAGCCGCCCACCAACTGGAGCCGTCGCTGGAACTAGGAGCTGTGGGCGCCATCCTCGCCTTCGCCTGCCCCGCCCCCACTGCCTGCTACGAAATCTATGCCGCCTTCAAAGATGGAGACCACGCCCTGGCCCGCGAAAAGCAAGACCGCGTAAGACTCCTCGCCCAGCGCGTCGTTGGAGATCTGGGCGTCCCGGGCGTCAAATACTCCATGGACCTCAACGGCTACTACGGAGGCCCCTCGCGCCTCCCCTTCTTGCCGCTCACCGCGGACGAGAAGACCGAGATCGAGAGGCTGATGGCCAAGATCCGAAATTAACGCTTTTCGTTGCCGGGATCAGTTGACTGTGCTACAACTCATGTTCCCATGATGAATCGTTACTTGGGTTGTTTTGTAACTACTTGCGTCCTGGTTGGCCTAGGGTTGGCAAAAGACGCACCGCCCCTGGTGTTGCAATGGCCATCGGACATGCCGGCGATCAAGCTTACGTTCGGTAAATTCCAGCGAATCTCTGACCTGGCTGGCCAGAGCACCTTTGTTTCTGATGTCGTCGTGGAAAACCTTACCGACAAAGCCGTGCCGCGTGCAACCTTTACCGTTTACGGCAGTGACAAAAACAACGTCCGCATCGGCCAGGGTCTGCTGGTTGTCTCCGACCTCGACCCTAAGCGACAGGTGAAGGCGCGGTTGCAATTTACGTCCGTCGGTGTGCCTGCCAGTCTGACGCTCTCAGCCAAGAGAGACATGCTCGCTGCACCGGGTGCCAAGACAATTCCCCTTCGTGTGCTCTCTGTTCCACAGGGCGCGAAGTTGAAAGTCGATGGGCAAGACGCGGGGATCACACCCGTGATCGTCAAACTTACCGTGGGGAACCACACCCTTGACTTGGCGAAAGAGGGCTATGCAGCCGGGAGCACTCCGCTAGAAGTTACGCCCGACGAACTGCCCGGCGGCAGCATTACCGTCGAGTTAGGTGGTTTGTCCCGAGATACTGTTGAACTGCGCGACGGCACTGTGGTTCTGGGAGATGTCCTGTCGATGTCTCTGACGTCGGTCGTAGTCAGCGTCGCGGGCAAAGAACAAAGCCTGGACCGCAATCAGGTTAAGAAGATGATGTTGGTAGAGCGCCAAGTCACCACGCAGCCGATCGTGATTCAGCCTCCGGCCGCTCAGCCGAAGCAGTGAAAGCGCAACGCTTTCCCCGTGCCTCAATGTCGCTGTGTTGAATTCCTCCTGTGACCCAGATCACATATACTTGTGATGTGAGGACAACCATGGCCACTACCCTTCAGCCCGTTACCGGAGAATCGACCAAGCCGCTCATCAACTACCGCACCGACTCGGGCGTTGCCGTGATCGAGCTGAGCGATCCGCCCGCCAACACCTACACCTACGAGATGAATCGCCAGCTCGACGACGCTGTCCTGAAAGCGCGCATGGATAACGACGTCCACGTGATCGTCCTCACCGGCGCGGGTGACAAGTTCTTCTCTGCCGGCGCTAACATCAAGATGCTGGCCAGCGTGGACCCTACCTTCAAGTACTACTTCTGCCTGCACGCCAACGAAACGCTGCTGCGCCTGGAGCAGACACCGAAGCTCGTCATCGCCGCGCTCAACGGACACTGCGTGGGTGGTGGACTCGAGATCGCTATGGCTGCCGACCTCCGCATCGCCCGCAAAGACGCAGGCAAGATCGGACTGCCGGAAGTGAACCTCGGCGTGCTCCCCGGAACCGGCGGAACGCAGCGCCTCTCGCGCCTGGTAGGGAAGAGCAAGGCGATCGAACTGATGATCACGGGCAACACGTTCTCTTTCGAAGAAGCCAAGGATCTAAACATCATCAACGACATCTTTGAGCGCGACGGCTTCATGGACAACATCATGGAGTATGCCCGCCAGTTCTGCCCGCCCAACAAGGCCGCGAAGGCCGTAGGCCGTATCAAGCGTGCCGTGCAGACCGGCTGGGAAATCCCGCTCGAATCCGCGCTGGCCGTGGAGCGTGAGAACCAGCAACTCCTGTTCCAAAGCGAAGACGCAAAAGAAGGGCTGGCAGCGTATGTCGAGAAGCGGCCCGCGACCTTTACGGCGAAGTGAGAAAAGAGCTTGAACCACAGTGGGAACAGAGGTGCACAGAGGCAAAGATCAGGGTTTCCGCTGTGTTGCTCTGTGAACTCTGTGGTGAGGAGTTGAGGGCGTATGCCAGGCAAAGTAGCCAAAATCGGTAGCTTCAGCGACTGGGTCGGTCTGTTCAACGAGTGGCGCAAGGACATCGGTGTCAATCAGGACGACGTTTCATCGTTCCATTTCGATACCCTCTATGGCGCCATCGAGACCGACCAGATTCAGTTCGGCTCCTACAAGGGCCGCAAGAAGTGGGAGAACCTGCGCCAAGTACCCACCCAGCAAATGCGCGACGCGCTCATGAACATGATCGTCTACCAGGGTGACACGGAGTTCGCAAGCGTCGAGCAACAGCGTAACCTTTTTGAAACCGCGCCCACCGACTGGGATCGCCGCGCCCTCACCCGCGTCATGATCGAAGAGATGCGGCACGGCTGGCAGATGTGCGCCCTGCTCATCGACTTCTTTGGCTACTCCGGCAAAGTCGAAGCCCAAAAGATGCTGGAGCGCCGCGCGTTCGAAAACAAGCGCTTGCTTGGCACCTTCAACGTTGAGGTTGACAACTGGCTCGACTTCTTCACTTACACCGACTTTGTGGACCGCGATGGAAAGTTCCAGCTTCAGATGCTGAAGCACTCAGCCTTCGCCCCACTCGGCCGCTCCACGTCATACATGTTGCGCGAAGAGGCTTTCCATATGGGCACCGGCAACGACGGCCTGCGCCGCATCGTCGAAGCCGGAGTCATTCCGCAGGGGCTCATGCAGAAGTACCTCAACAAATGGATTTCGAGTTCCTACGATTTGTTCGGCACCGACCACTCGTCATCGGCGCACTGGGCGTACGTGTGGGGAATCAAAGGCCGCTATGACGAGCCGCAGAACGACAATGCCGCCAACCTCGACGACCTGAACGACTACAACCGCCACCTGTACCGGCAAGAAGTTGCGGGCCTGATCGAGCGCCTGAACACGTTTCTGAAACCTGGCCAGAAGAAGTTCTACACGCCCGACATCCAGTTCAACCGCAGCATCGGGCGGTGGGCAGGGAAGATGTTTCACTGCGAGACTGGGGAACCACTCGACGATCGGGCCTACGGGGAGCATTGCGAAGAGCGACTGCCCACTGCAAAAGACAAAGAAGTGTTGCTGGACATTCTTCGCAACGAAAAAAAGTGGATCAAAGAGAAGGAAGGGGCGCGCGACCCGCTGGCCACGATTGGAGAGCCGCGCAAGTCGGCGGTCAATTTATAGTGAGAAATGTTCCACGTGGAACACTTTGTTGACATAGTAATGTATGTACACTATCGTAAGTGGAATCCGCCGATGGTATTGAGTAGACAACGGTTAGGCCGGCATCGTGGGAATGGCAGTAGGCTGTGACTCCCCCCTCCCCAGGCCGGGTTCAGACCGCGGTTGCCCTGCCGATCGCCCGCATCCGGCTGGCTCATTCTCCCTTAAACGTACTGGACCTTCCCACGACGCGGGAACTCCACGAAGTCCTCCTCAAACTGGAAGCTCGTCCCGACATCTCCGTGATCCTGTTAGAAGGGGACTCACGGGCTTTCTCCGCCGGCGTCGATATCAAGGCCCACCTGCCCGAGCAAATTCGGGACATGCTCACCAGCTTCCATGCCGTGATCCGCGCCATCGTCGGCTCTCGGAAAGTCACCGTCGCCGCTGTCCGGGGCGCTTGCCTCGGTGGAGGCGCGGAACTGGCTTCCGTTTGCGACATGGTGTACACCGCAGACGACGCCACCTGGGGGTTCCCCGAGATCAAGCTGGGTTGCTATCCTCCGGTCGCGGCCGTCGCACTGCCAGCGCTGGTTGGCCAGAAGAGAGCCGCCGAACTGATTCTTACTGGGCGCCAAATCAGCGGCGACGAAGCGGTTGCCATGGGGCTCGCCAACCGCTCTGCCCGGGCTGAACAGCTCGAGGACGTTGTGCAGCAGACGCTGGAAGAGCTCCGCCAGATGAGTCCTACCGCTCTGGCCCACGCCAAGAAAGCCATTTACGCGTGGGACGCCATTCACTTCGACAAGGGACTGGCTCGGGCAGAGAAGATTTATCTCGAAGAACTCGTCTCGACGGAGGACGCGCGCGAGGGTATTATTGCTTTTCTTGAAAAACGCCGTCCGGAATGGACACGCAAATAGAAGCTAGCAAGATAGTTACGAAGCCGCACGAGTCGGGGCACCTGATGTGCCGCACCCCGCTGTGGAGTATTGCAGGATCTCTGGCCTGCGGCTATTTTGCCTGGATCTCGTTCAGTCATATCACTCGCGGCGAGTATGACTGGCCGCACGACGCGTGGACGGCAGCCACCTACATTGTGTGGATCATTCTGCTCAGCGGTCTGACTTTTGACACTCGGTGTCTGCGCGAGCGCCTGTTTTTCGGCGTGCTGGTGGTCAACTTCGTCGCGGGATTTGCGCTAACGATCTGGCGAACCGTTCCTGCTGCGGATGTTCGCGTGGCAAGAATCGGCACCGGCGCGCTGTGGGCGCTGGCCGCGCTTCTAAGCCTGGTGACACTCCGAAACCCCGAAGCGACCATCTAAGCCCAGCAAGCTCAATCCAACTATGGACTTCGAAGTCTCCGCCGGCCAGGTCAAGTCGCTCCAGAAGCACGGAGAAACATTCACGCTCCTCGATGTACGCGAACCTTGGGAGTGGGAGAAAGCGCGTATCGAGGGAGCGAAACACATTCCCATGGGCGATGTACCCACGCGCGGGCCGCAGGAACTCGACCCAGAGGAACACATCGTGGTCGTGTGCCATCATGGTGTACGTTCGTTGACAGTTACGAACTGGCTGCGCCAGCAGGGATTTGAGAAAGCGCAGTCCATGCGCGGGGGCATCGATGGATGGGCACGGACGGTGGATCCGAAGGTGCCGTTGTATTGAGCTGAGAGCGAGCGGGCTGCGAGCGCGTGCACTGATGGGGTAGGGGTAGAGGTCTTCGATTCCGCCGGACGATTCGCTTCGCTCATCGTTCGACTCCGCTCAGGATGACACAGTATGGATTTTACGCTTGAGTCCTGACAGCTGAGAACTGAGAACTGTTCTTGATCACCGATTGTCACATTCATATCGAGCCCTACGAAATGTTCAAGCCGGCGGCGCTTGAACTGATGAAGAAGAAGCGCGCCAACTTTGAAGAGGTTGCCTCCTACAGCCGGTCCCCAAAAGCATTTCTTGAGTACCTCGACCGCTGTGGCGTTGATCGCGCCATTCTCATCAACTATGTGGCTCCGGAGACTATCGGGCTCACGGCCGCGGTCAATCAGTTTGGCGCTGACTACGTCAAAGAAGATCCCAAGCGCCTGATCGCGTGCGGCAGCGTCCATCCGCGGCATACCAGCAACATCATGGCGGATGTTGAGCATCTCCTGCGGCTCGGTATTCGCATGATCAAGATCCATCCACCGCATCAACTGCTCTACCCGAACGATTATTTGAGCGGCATGAAGGAACTGGAAATCATCTACCGTGCCGCCGAAGCGAACGGTATCCCAGTGATGTTTCACACGGGCACGTCTGTTTTCCCGGGAGCGCGCAACAAGTACGGTGACCCGATCCACGTGGACGATGTTGCCGTGGACTTTCCGAAATTGAAAATTCTGCTCGCCCATGGCGGGCGGCCGCTCTGGATGGATACAGCCTTCTTTCTGATCCGCCGCCATCCCAACGTCTATCTCGATGTAAGCGGCATCCCACCGAAAGCACTGCTTGAGTATTTCCCACGCCTCGATGAGATCGCGCACAAAACTCTCTTCGGGACCGATTGGCCCGGTCCGGGCGTCCCTGACATCAAGCAAAACCTCGAGGATTTCCGGGCTCTACCGCTGAGCGCAGCGATGAAAAGGCAGATTCTTGAGGAAACCGCCGCTAGCTTGTGGCCGGAATGAAGAGTCGAAACCCACTCATCGCAAAGTACGCGATGAGTGGGCATCCGCGCCGCTTGTTGGGAAGCGGGCTTGCCCCCCCTTCCCAAAAACGATTTGAGAAATACGCTCTGATTGCCGAATCGAGAAGCGATGGGCGAAAAGGTCGGGGTGTTTCGACTCCGCGGAGACTTCACTGCGTGAAGTCTCCGCTCAAAATGACAAAAGGGGAAAAGGTTGGCGGCGGTAAATCATCAGGGTTTGGACGCCGGTTTCGCAGTCGCCTTTTTACCGGTTGAAGCCGGCGTTCCAGTCAGTTCGTTCGCCAAGGTTTCCGCCCCGTAGATGGCGCGCAGGGCCTCGACGATTCCGCGCGAATCCACGTGCACGGCGCGCTGTTGCACATCGTCGTAGAAAAAATTGTTTGCGAGCGACTGGATATTTCCGTCGAAAATAATCCCCACCACTTCGCCGGCCTTGTTGACGGTCGGGCTGCCGGAGTTTCCGCCGATAATGTCCGCAGTCGAAACGTAGTTGAATGGGGTCGTCAGTTTCAGTTTCGATTTGGCCTTGAGCCAACTCTCGGGCAAGTTATAGGGAGCCTTGCTGCCGTGCTCGACCGCATGTTCGTAGGCGCCGCCCATGGTGGTGAAGTAGGGAATCTTCTTGCCGTTCTCCGTGTATCCCTTGACCACGCCGTAGCTCAACCGCAACGTGAAGGTCGCGTCAGGAGGCTGATTGAAGCCGGCCTGCGCGAACCGTGCCTTGGCGATGAGTGCGCCATCGCGACGCTCCACGGCCTCGACTTCGTCGTCAAAGCGCTTCCTTGCTGTTCGTGCCTGAGGATCAATGGTGCGCAGCAGAACAATCAGGGGATCCGTGCTCGCGTCGATCGCGGCCTGTCCTCCTTCGTAAAGCTGTTTGCGAACTGCAACATCGTCGAGTTTGGTGCCGCCGATCAGTTCCTTCACAGCTTCCTCGGGCGATTTGCCATTGAGGGCCGCTTTTACTGCCGGATCTTCGGCTCCCAGCGCGTCTTGCATTTGAGCAAACGAGCCCGCCAACGTCGTAGCCTCCAGGTTCTTGTAGACAGGAGCGGCGCTGAACAACCGCTGTTCGAGCGAGGGAAGCGCCGAATCGCGGTACTCGCGCAACCGGTCTCCGTTCGGCTTCGCTTTTTCCGCCGCCAGGCGCACCAGGTTGCGGGCAATGCCAGTAAGGCTTGAGTAGAATCCGCGTGCCCGCTCAACGTAGATGAGTTGGTTATAGATCTCGCGCTCCGCCTTTACCGCATTCGCGATTTCTTCCCACGGGTTGGACGCGCTGGGATTCTTTTCCACATATTTCTTCTCCTGCTCGCGCTCCGCCAAGTTTTTCGTCGATATCGCTGACGGGTCACGGACTCCCTCCAACTCCCCCGTGATGGCCTTTTGCGCATTTTCCAGGCCAAAGATGTCCTCCCGCGCAATGCGCTCATTTTCGGGAGACTCCGCACTGAATTTCTTGAGCAAGTCGATGCGCCGCTTGTAGCTGGCGAGGCGGGACGGATAATCCACGTCCCTGAGGATCTGCACCTGGGCCACGGTCTTTAACCGGTCGGTGTTGCCGGGATGGCCGGAAACGAAGATTAGTTCGTTATCCTGGACGCCGCCTCTCGACCATTGCAAGTGGTGTTCAAGATGAACGGGTTTGTCGTTTTCATAGACGCGGAAGAAGGTGGCGTCGAGGTCGTAGCGCGGATAGGTGAAGTTGTCCGGATCGCCGCCGAAGAAAGCGATTTCGAATTCGGGTGAGAAGACAAGACGCACATCGGTATACTTCTTGTACTTGTAGAGGTTGTAAACCTCGCCCGAGTAAAGCGTGACCACGTCGCAGCGCAATCCCGTGGAAGTCGTGCAATCCTTCTCGATGGCGCTCATGGCGGCACGCTGAGCTTGTCCGCCCTCGGCGGTGGACATGCCGGAGGTGGCCGCCGCCTTCACTTTTGGGGTGACATCGTCGATGCCCAACAGGACGTTCAACTCCAGGTCTGGGCACTTGGCTTCTTCCGCACGGGTCTTGGCGTAAAAGCCGGTCTTCATGTAGTCGGAGCCTTCCTTGCTGAGTTTCTGGATGCAATCGGCGCCGACGTGATGGTTGGTAAACGCCAGGCCGTCCGCCGACACGAACGAACCGGAGCCGCCATTGTTGAAGCGCACCGACGACAGCCGGACGTGGTCGAGCCAGTTATGGGTGGGCAGGAAGCCGTACTGCGCCTTGACGCGGTCTTTGGGAAACGCGTTGTAAAGCCACATGCCTTCGTCGGCCAGCGCGAGCGGCGTCGCGAGGGAGAGGATCAGGGCGAAAAGAAGCGCTTTCGTTCTCATGGATGTCTCCGGGTTTGTTCGTGGTTACACAGGCTCGCTCAAAGTTTCAGACTTTCAACCGAGGGGAGCAAACTGTCTACTATACGCCGGAGACTTGCGCTGGCCAAGGGCGGTGGAAACTCGCCGAGCTTTGTCGTATAAAAGAGGGTTGCCGTTCCGCTTCTGCCCGGACGAGCATCGAATCTCCATCCGCCACTCGAGCGAGGAATTCATGTCCAGCGTCACAACCACGCATGCTCCGAAAGGACTGGAAGGCGTCGTCGCCACCACTTCCAGTATTTGTTACATCGACGGCGAACAAGGAGTGCTCTCCTATCGCGGCTACGATATCCACGACCTAGCGGACCATTCGACGTTTGAGGAAGTCTGCTATTTGTTGTGGTATGGACGCTTGCCCAAGCCGGAAGAACTCAAGGCGCTGAAGTGGCGCATGGCGGAAGAGCGCAAGCTGGATGCATCAATCTTTTATCGCCTGCAACTGGTGCCCAAGCACGCGCTGCCGATGGACGTGCTGCGGACCATGGTTTCCACGCTTTCGTTTTACGATCCCGAGTACAGCCGCAATGACCGCGATGCCAACCTGGACAAGGCCATCCGCCTGACCTCGCAGATCGCCATGATTGTGGCGAACTATGACCGCATTCGAAAAGGGAAGCCCATGGTGGAGCCCGACCGGGAGCTTTCCCATGCGGGAAATTTTCTGCTGATGCTGAACGGCAAGGCGCCTTCGGCGACGGCCGAGCGAGCGCTCGATATCGCGCTGATCCTGCACGCCGACCACGAACTGAACGCCTCGACTTTTGCGGCGCGGGTGACGGCGGCGACGCTCTCGGATATGCACTCGGCTGTCACGTCTGCCGTGGGAACCTTGAAGGGGTCGCTGCACGGCGGCGCCAACGAAGCAGTTTTCAAGATCCTGAAGGAAATCGATGCCAACGGCGCCGACCCCGTGGAGTACGTGAAGGGCATGCTGGCGCAGAAGAAGAAAGTTCCAGGGTTTGGCCATCGTGTATATCACACCGAAGACCCGCGGGCGACGCACCTGCGGCAGATGTCGCGCGACCTGGGCAACTCGAGCGGCAATCCAAAATGGTTTGAGTATTCGAGCAAGATCGAGGAGTTCGTCAAGGCCGACAAGAAACTCAACGCCAATGTGGATTTCTATTCGGCTTCCACCTACCACACCTTGGGCATTGACGTGGACTTGTTCACGCCCATCTTTGCCGTGTCGCGGGTCAGCGGCTGGACGGCGCACGTGATTGAACAACTCGACGACAACCGGCTGATTCGCCCGCGCGCGGACTACATTGGGCCGGCGTATCCGCAGAAGTATGTTGGGATGGAGAAGCGGTAAGGGTGGCAAGTCATTTCTGATCGGTGGTTCCCAGCGTGGAAATCAGGCGATCCGCCTCCGCCATCGAGTTGTCGATGCTTTGGATCAGGGTGTCGACATCGCCGCTGATCTTGGCGGACGTTACTTTCAAAGAGCCGATTGCCCTCGCGTTCAGATTGTGCTTCAAAAAAAGAACCTGATCGCGAAAGGCGGCCAGCACTGGCGCCATTTTCTCTTCCGTGGCGCGCATGGCTTTCATGTAAGCGGCCTGGCGGGTCTTGGCATCGTGCAGCATGGTCTGGCTGCGCTGCTTCAATTGCTTACCCTGCATCTCGTCGACCTCTTTCTGCCATTCCGCGAAAAGATCGTTGCTCACCTGGTCGATTGACTTGATTTTGTCGCGCAGCTTGTTCGCCTCTCCCGCGGCGCGTTCGTATTCGCCGTTCAGCTTCTTGTAGGATTTCTCCAAGTCGCCGCCTTCGAAACCAGTCAGCGCTTCGAACGACTCCATGGTGGTCTGGAATTGCTGTTTGGTCTGCTGCTGGTCCTTCTTGGCTTCTTTGATGCGCTGAACCAGAATGTCACGCTTCTCCTTACCCAGCTTTTGCATAACTTCGTAGTAGGCCGAACTGCATCCCGCCAGTATTAAGAACCACCCGACGACGACGAACGTCACTCCGCGTTTCATAGAGTCTCCGAAACCAGGGATTGTCCCGCTGTAGGGAGTTGCGATTCTACAGGAACCAGCTTCTGCAAGGGCCGCCGTGCCTGCACCAGCCAAGGGCTGAGTGATGTCATCTAAGAACGAAGTCAGCTTCAATCGCCGCAGACCGTCACCGCAATCAGTACAATAGGGAAAGAGTGATGCGCCGGGTCTATTTCGACAACAACGCCACCACGCCAGTGCTGCCCGAGGTGTTTGAAGCCATGCGGCCGTACTTCGGCGAGCGCTGTGGCAACGCCTCTTCCATCCATCATCACGGGCAGGAGACGCGGGCGGCCGTGGAGGGTGCGCGCGAATCGGTGGCGGACTTGCTGGCATGTCGCGCTTCTGAAATTGTCTTTACCAGCGGCGGCACTGAAGCCGACAATCTCGCCGTCTTCGGGGTGACAAGGGAGGGCGAACATGTCATCACTTCGACGATCGAGCATCACGCGATACTGAACGCGGCCAAGCACCTGGAAGAAAAGGGATGTGAAGTGACCTATGTTCCCGTGGATGGCTGCGGCGTGGTCGATCCCAACGACGTGAAGCGCGCGCTGCGGCCGAATACGAAACTAGTTACGATCATGACGGCCAATAACGAAACCGGGGTCATCCAGCCAGTCGATGAGATTGGGAGGGTCGCCGCCGAGGCTGACGTTTACTTTCATACCGACGCGGTGCAAGCAGCAGGGAAGATGCCCATTGATGTGAACAAGATCGAATGCGATCTGCTGACCATCTCCGGCCACAAGCTGCACGCCCCGCAGGGAGTTGGTGCATTGTACGTTCGCAAAGGAACGCGGCTTGAGCCCATGATCTACGGCGGCCGGCACGAGCGTTCGCGCCGCGCAGGAACTGAGAACGTGCCGGGAATTGTGGGGCTGGGCCGAGCGGCAGAGGCTGCGCGGGCCGCATTGGCGCGAGGCGACGACAAAACGATGGCTGCTATGCGAGACCGCCTAGAAAGGGAACTGCTCGAGATTGAAGCTGCCGGAGTGAATGGCGCAGGTGCCCAGCGCGTTCCGAATACTTCAAGCGTCTATTTTGATGCCATCGATGGCGAAGCGCTGGTGATTGCACTCGATCTGAAGGGGCTGGCGGTTTCGACCGGAGCCGCGTGTTCGTCGGGCGCAATCGAACCGTCGCATGTGCTGACTGCAATGGGTTTGCGTCCGGATCGGGCGCGCGCCAGCATCCGCTTCAGTCTGGGCAAACAGAATAGAGCCGAAGAGTTGGATTTTGCTGTGAGCCTGGTGTCTGGAACGGTAGCGCGTTTGCGGGAGTTGTCACCAATGTGGAACAGCGTGCCGGCAAGAACATAGGGACGCCTTCGTTTTCCAAGCAAGCGCAGGTCGGCAGTCTGCTAAAAGTCAGGAGCCAGAAGCTGGAAACTGAAACCATCGCCGTCGCCATGTCGGGAGGAGTCGACTCCTCGGTCGTCGCAGCCATGCTGCACGCTGAGGGACACAATCTGATCGGCTTGACCATGCAGCTGTGGAATCAGCGACGTCTGGCCGGGCATGAGGGCATGCCCGAGTCGGTGCAGGGGCGCTGCTGCTCGCTCGACGATGTGTACGATGCGCGGCGCGTAGCGGAAACGATCGGCATTCCGTACTACGTGGTCAACCACGAAGAGCGCTTCGAAAGCGAAGTGGTGCGGCCATTCGTCGAGGAGTATCTGGCCGGGCGCACCCCGATCCCTTGCAGTCTCTGCAACAATCACTTGAAGTTTGACCAGCTTCTGGTCGTGGCGCGGCAAATTGGCGCGGAGAAAGTCGCCACTGGCCACTATGCTCAGGTGGAATTCAGCGAGAAAAGCGGACGCTGGCTGCTGAAGCGTCCGACGGACAAGGCCAAGGATCAGACGTACTTTCTTTTCGGCCTGACGCAAGAGCAGTTGAGCCGAACTCTGTTCCCGCTGGGCGGAATGACCAAGCCCGAGGTCCGGGAGTTGGCCCGGAAGCACGGGCTGGTTATCGCCGAGAAGGCGGACTCGCAGGAAATCTGTTTTGTTCCGGGCGGCGACTATAAGGCCTTTCTTGAG
>Ga0209068_10001272_pt1 | contig 12653 bp, 7 predicted proteins | sample ColStrG_CSR_2012_FD_187200 | JGI IMG/M metagenome (GOLD analysis project Ga0209068, IMG submission 187200) | Freshwater sediment microbial communities in response to fracking from Pennsylvania, USA - Cold Stream Run_MetaG_CSR_2012 (SPAdes)... | ecosystem: Environmental > Aquatic > Freshwater >... | reverse complement strand
TATCGAGATCGGCCTGCTCCAGAAGAACTTTCTTGCCGGCGCGCTGGCCGCCGGGCTGCTCGCTGGTCTGTTGCGGCCAGCAAATCACCACGCTCTTGCCAAAAGCATCGAACCCGCTTACCAGGATGTGGCGGAAGCTGCTGCCGTAGGCAATCAGCAACGTAACCGTGGCGATCCCCCAGACAATGCCCAGCATGGTCAGCAGGCTGCGCGTGTAGTTGCGCCGGAGGGCGGTCCACGCTTCGCGAATGATTTCAGTCAGCATTTCTTATAACCACAACCCGTGTAGGGACGGGTCTCTGACCCGTCCAGGCCGAGCGAAGCGGCAGTATTAGTCCGGTAGTTTAGGTTCTCCACCGAGGCCTGCCGCGCTTTCGCGCGGCCTGTCCGGGTCCCTTCGACTTGGCTCAGGGCAGGCTCCGACCCGGACCCACGCAATCTCAAACCAACACAAACTCCGACCCACTCCAGCCTACCCTCCCGCTTCATAGCGCAACGCCTCAATGGGATCGATCGATGCGGCCCTTCTCGCCGGATACAGGGCGGAAAAAACCGCAATGATTCCCAGCAGGCCACATGCCAGCAAGCCCGACTGCCACGTCGCTACCAGGCCGGCAAAGAAATCCGGCATGGGCAGCAGGTTCACCAGGAAACAGATTCCGTAGGCGATTCCCATTCCGATAGCTCCGCTGAGAAACGCGATCAGCAGCGCCTCGATGAAAAACTGTTTGAGAATGGTTCGGGCCGGCGCTCCCAACGCCTTGCGCACGCCGATCTCCCGCGTTCTCTCTCGCACCGCGACCATCATGACGTTCATTACGCCCAGCCCGCCCAGAAAGAGGGTCACGATGCCGACTGCGCCCAGAAAATACTTCATGCCGTCGGTCATTTGCTGGAAAGCCTTGGCTTCCTGCACCGTGTCCCAGATGGGACACGCTTCCTTGTCGTGCGGATCGAAGTTGTGCATCCGTCCCAGCACGGTCTGGATCTGGTGCTTGCAGGCTGCGTGCTGGTCTACGGACCGGGGCGTCACCAGGAGCTGATCGAAGGTCGTGGACGTGCCCGGAGGCTTATCCGGAAAATCGCGCCGCATGGCCGCGAACGGGATAAATATCTTGCTGACGTCCCAGCCGTCATAACTGGAATCCTGCTTCTTCACCGCCATCACGCCGATAACCTCGTAAGGATATGAATTCAGATAGACAGTTTCACCAACCGGATTACGGCCGGGAAAAAGCTGTTTGGCGGCGTCACTGCCCAGGAAAGCCACGCGACGCGACTCCTTCTGATCGTCCCAGTTATAGAAGCGGCCCTGGCCCACGTCGAGGCTGCGAATGTAGGCGAACGGAGGATATGAACCGGTGACCGTGAATGCGGCGTTGTTGTAACTGCTATGGGCGCGAACGTCGCTCTGCTCCAGTTCCGGGATGGCGTATTCGCAATCCGGGGCTTCCGCCTGCATCGCCAGGACATCGGCGTCCTCCCAGTGCACAGGGCGCCCGGCACGGGCGCCTCCGGCCTGCAGGCTGGTGCGTCCGTGAAAGACAATCAGGATGTCCTTGCCCAGGTTCCGGGCCTGCTCTGCTTGTCCCTCGCGCAGTCCTTCACCCGCCGCCACCATCAGCACAATTGAAACGATGCCCCAGGCAATCCCAAACATGGTCAGGAACGTGCGCAGCTTGTGTGACCACAGGGTTCGAAGTACGTCGCCAATAAGATCGCGCAGAATCATCGCTGTTATGGACGCGGTACCCGGATGAACGTAAGCCGGATAGGGACATCGCTCCTACCTTGATATACGAATCTCAGGCTGGATTTGTTCAGCGAAAGTGTGGGGCGGGCGCCCACGCCCGCCGCCTTTGAAGTTGATTTTTGGTGATTTGAGAGTCCGTTCTTAAAGCTTAAGTCAACTGCGGCGGGCGAGGGCGCCCGCCCCACACTTTTCCAGCCAGGAATCAAACTCACGCAGCGCCAGGGCGCATTGCTCCCGGTGCCGTTCCTGGCGGTCGCGGATTTTATGCTCGAGAGACGGGAGCAAGTCGAACGTGATGTTCGCGGGCTGGAAGTTTCTGGCATCGGCGTGGGTTACATAGTGAACCAGAGATCCGAAAGCAGTCGGGCGCGGTGGCACTATCGGATCCAATCCTGAGGCCAGCGCCGCAGCGTGAACCCCCGCCATCAATCCGGTGGCAATGGATTCGACATAACCCTCCACTCCGCAAACCTGCCCGGCGAAGAATACCGATGGACGGTCTTTCATCTGCAGCGTCTCAGAGAGCAACGCCGGCGCGTTGATGTAGGTGTTGCGGTGGATTTGGCCGTAACGCAGAAAACGCGCGTTCTCCAGACCAGGAATCAAACGCAGCACCCGCGCCTGGTCCGCGAATTTGAGATGATTCTGAAAACCCACGAGATTGTAAGAGTCAGCCCGCAGATTTTCCTGCCGCAACTGCACTGCGGCGTAGGGGATGCGTCCGGTGCGCGGGTCTTTCAGTCCGACCGGCTTCATGGGGCCGAAGCGCAGGGTGTCGCGGCCACGGCGGGCGATTTCCTCAATGGGGAGACAGCCCTCGAAGTAATTCAGTTTTTCCCAATCGCGCTCCTCGGCCGACTGCCCGGAAATCAGCGCGTCGCAGAACCGGTCGTACTCCTCTTTCGACATGGGGCAGTTGATGTAGTCGGCCGAACCCTTGTCGTAACGCGCGGCCAGGTAGACCTTCGACATGTCAATGGAATCGGCTTCGACGATGGGGCTGATGGAATCGAAGAAATATAAGTGGCCAGAACCACTCAGCCTTGCGATCTCCTGCGAGAGCGAGTCGGAAGTTAACGGTCCGGTGGCGATGATCGTGATTTGGCCTTCGTCGATTTCCGTGACTTCTTCGCGCCGGATCGTGACGAGCGGCTCGCCTGAGATGGTCTCGGTCACTTTCGCCGCGAAAGCCGCGCGATCCACTGCCAGCGCATGACCGGCGGGGACGGCGCACTTGCGCGCTATCTCCAGCAGCCTCGATCCCGCCCGCCGCATTTCTTCCTTCAGCAGCCAGGGCGCGGTATTTTCACTGTCAGATTTCAGCGAGTTCGAGCAGACCAGCTCCGCGAAGTCCGCAGTTTGATGCGCCGGCGTTGAGCGCACCGGACGCATCTCGCACAGTTCGACGGCGACCCCTCGCCGGGCGCACTGCCAGGCTGCCTCCGATCCCGCGAGGCCGGCGCCGATGATGCGGACTGTTCCCTTCATCGCGCACTCTGAGGGACTTCCTCAGCCAGACGTTCGAAGGCCTCACCCTGAAGACCTACCGTTTTCCATTCATCGAGAAACTCGGCGCCCAGCCTGCGATAGAACTCAATCGCGGGAGTGTTCCAATCAAGCACTTGCCAGCGCACGCCAAAGCAATCCTCCTGTCGCGCAATCGCCGCGACCCTGGCCAGGAGAGCCTTTCCAATTTGTTTTCCCCGGTACTGCTCGCGAACGTAAATGTCTTCGAGAAAGAGGCCGGCGCGGCCCTCAAAAGTCGAGTAGTAGTCGAAGAAAAAGGCGTATCCGGCAGGCTGGCCGTCCCATTCCGCCATGAGCACTCTGAATTTCGGCCGCTCACCGAAGCCGTCGCGCAGAAGGCTGGCCTCGCTCACCGAAACCGGAAGGCGCTCAAATTGAGCGAATTCATGAATGAAAGTTTTCAAAACAGGCACGTCGCGGGCGGTGGCTGGGCGAATTGAGAGCATCGAAACATTCCTTTTGCATGCAGAACTCGTGACGTTCCATTATACGGACGCCGAATTGTGGGGAGCCCCTGTTTGTGGCGGGAGATGCCAAGAAGTTGGGCAACGGATTTTCACGGATCTTACGGATAAATCTTTTTTGGGAGGATCTATCGGTAAAATCCGCGAAAATCCGTGGCCCAGGTTTTGATTCTAGAGAATGACTCGCTCATCCCCTACCCGGCGGGTCACGTGTTCGCGATCGAGATATTCCAGCAGCGGGATGGCATATTTGCGGCTTACACCAACAACATCCTTGAAGCGGGCCACGTCGATCTTTGGAGACTTTGTTTTTTCTGCAGCCATCCGCTTGCGCAAGTCTCCCAGCGCGTCGCGATGAAAGACCAGGTCTTCTGAAATCTTGACCAGCACCTTGTCGCGTAACAGTAGGGTGACGATTTTCTGGGACCGGGCCTTGTCTACTTTCAATCCGGCCAGCACGTCTTTGAGGGCGGGCACTTTTAATCCGGCCGATCCAAAGGCCTCTTCAATCGTCCTTTTGGACTCGGCCTCTTCGTCCTTCATCACCACGCCGCGTCCCGGCAGATGGACGATTTCACCGGCGGCACCCAGCTTCTTCTCGCGAACCAGCATCTCCAGCGCAGCCGCGAAAACTTCCTTCGACGCTTGCACCCGCTCCCGCAATTCTTCCTTGCCGATGCCCGCCACCAGCGGATTTTCCTGATGAAAACTGGTAACGGTGCTCGTAATGAGCAATTTCAGTCGCTCCAGCGCGGACGCGCTCACAAACCGTTCGCCGAGGCGGACGATCAGGCTCTGCCGCACTGCATCAGTCAAATGCGCTTCGATTACTTTCCCGGGCCAGCCGGTTTCGGCGATCAGTTGGGAGAGAGCGATTCCGTCATGATTTCGCCGCCCAATGCGCGCCAACAGAATCGACGGCGCATCCCCCTTGGCCAGGACCTTCAGGAACGGCTCCACCCCCGGCATCCGCAGGATCGGTGACGCATCCAGCACCACCCCTCCGCCAATGGTTACTACGGGCGAAAACTGCCGGATGATGAAGCGGTCTGCAGGCAACAGCAGTGTGGGTTCAGCCAGGCGCAGATGCGCAAACGCAGTTTCTCCGGGGGACAGTTGCTTCTTTCCATAAAGCGAAACCGTGGCAATCGTCTCAAAAGTGTAGGCATGCAGATGCACGCGGGCCCGGTCTTTCAGCGGCCTGGCTGACGACAGCAACGCCAGCGACACATCTATCCGCGAACTGGGGTGAAAGGTCGAAGGAGGCGCCAGCACCATGCCGCGGGCCATTGCCTGTGTGCTGACGCCGGCCAGATTCAAAGCAGTGCGCTGTCCAGCCACTGCCTCTTCCGCCGGCTGACCGTGTACCTGTACGCCGCGGACGCGCACACGCTGACCTGCGGGAAAAACCTCCAGTTCCTCTTCTTTGCGGATTGTTCCTGAAACCAGCGTTCCCGTCACCACCGCGCCGAATCCCTTCATGGTGAAAACGCGGTCAATGGGCAAACGCGCCAGCGCGGTTGAGTCTTTGGCCGGAATTTCGGCAGCGACTTTGACCAGCGCGTCCCGGAGGTCATCGAGACCCGCGCCGGTCAAGGCGCTGACGGCCACAATCGGCGAATGCGCAGGATCCAGAAACGAGTTCCGCAGAAATTCCTCCGTTTCCATGCGCACCACATCCAGAGTCTCGCGGTCCACCAGGTCAGATTTGGTCAGCACTGCGATGCCGCGTCGAACCGACAAAAGACGGCAGATATCGAAATGTTCTCGCGTCTGCGGCTTGATGGATTCATCGGCGGCGATCACCAGCAGGACAACGTCGATTCCGCCCACGCCGGCCAGCATGTTGCGCACGAAGCGCTCGTGCCCGGGAACATCGACAAAGCCCAGCCGCAATGTTTCGCCATCCGGCAGGACCAGCTCCAGATGGGCGAAACCAATATCGATGGTGATGCCGCGACGCTTTTCTTCTTCCAGGCGGTCGGCGTCAATGCCGGTGAGGGCCTTCACCAGCGCGGTTTTTCCGTGATCGATGTGTCCGGCGGTGCCAATGATGACCGACTTCATGACGGGACAGTATAGTGTGCCGCACCCGAGGCCAACCGGGAACTTCGAACCAGGAACTGGCAACTGTTTTCCCACATCACCGCTGTGCGACAATAGGTCTATCCCATGAATCTGTCCGCTACTTCTGCCCTCACTCCGGAACTCATCCGGGAGCACGGCCTCACGCCCGACGAATTCGAAAAGATAAAGCAACTGCTGGGCGGACGCGAGCCCACGCTGACCGAGCTTGGGATCTTCAGTGTGATGTGGAGCGAACACTGTTCCTACAAGTCGTCACGCATTCACCTGAAGCGGCTCCCAACCCGCAGCCGCCATGTGGTGCAGGGTCCGGGCGAGAATGCGGGCATCGTGGACATCGGGGACGGCTGGGCCTGCGCCTTCAAGATCGAGTCGCACAATCATCCGTCGTTCATTGAGCCGTTCCAGGGCGCGGCCACGGGCGTAGGCGGAATCCTGCGCGATATTTTCACCATGGGCGCGCGACCGGTAGCGGTGATGGATTCGCTGCGCTTCGGCCCAATTACGCCGTCGCCTGACGGCGACCGGACGGGTCAGAGACCCGTCCCCACACAATCTCCGCAAGACATTCGCAAGAACCATTCCATCCTGGAAGGCGTAGTCAGCGGAATCGCCTCTTATGGCAACTGCTTCGGCGTTCCCAACCTGGGTGGCGAGACCAAATTTGAGCCCAGTTATTCGGGCAATCCTTTGGTCAATGCGTTCGCTCTGGGATTAGTCCGGCGTGACCAGATTTTCTATGCCAAGGCGGCGGGAGAGGGCAATCCCGTGATTTACGTTGGCTCGAAGACCGGCCGCGACGGCATTCACGGCGCCACCATGGCCAGCGAAGAGTTCAGCGAAGCTTCCGAAGCCAAGCGGCCGAACGTTCAGGTCGGCGATCCCTTCCTGGAGAAGCTTCTGCTCGAAGCCTGCATTGAAGCCATGCAGACCGGGGCGATCGTCGGCATACAAGACATGGGGGCTGCCGGGCTTACCTGTTCCACCTGCGAAATGGGCGCGCGCGGCGGCGTCGGCACGGAAATCGAGCTCGATCTTGTCCCTCAGCGCGAAACCGGCATGACTCCCTACGAAATCATGCTGAGCGAATCGCAGGAGCGCATGCTGCTGGTGGCGCAGAAAGGCCGCGAGCAGGAAGTTTTTCGCGTCTTCGACAAATGGGGACTCGATGCCGTGGAAGTCGGCCACGTCACTACCGACGGCAAGATGCGCGTGCTGCACCACGGGCAGGTTGTGGCCGAGATTCCCAACCAGGCGCTAACCGATGACGCGCCGGTTTACAAACGCCCGCTGGAGCGTTGGGAGCCGCCGGTTGCGCGCGATATGCCGGAGCATATCAAGCTGGCCGAGGCTTCCGACCTCACCTCCAACCTGAAGCGTCTGCTGGCTTCTCCAAACATCTGCGGCAAGCGCTGGATCTGGCAGCAGTACGATTCCATGGTGCAGACCAACACCGTGGAAGGGCCCGGATCGGGCGATGCCGGCGTGATCCGCATCAAGAATACGAACCCGCAGGGCTCGCAGCGCGGCCTGGCCATGGCGCTCGACGGCAACGGACGCTGGTGCTATCTTGACCCGCGCTTGGGCGCGATGCATGCCGTGGCCGAAGCAGCGCGTAACGTGGCTTGCGCCGGAGCGACTCCGATCGGCGGCACCAACTGCATGAACTTCGGCAATCCCGAAAAGCCCCACATCATGTGGCAGTTCTCGCAGGTGATTGACGGCATCACCAAAGCCTGCGAAGAACTTGAAATCCCTATCACCGGCGGCAACGTCAGTTTCTACAATGAAACTCTGGGCGAGGGAATTTATCCCACGCCGGTGCTGGGAATCGTCGGCATTCTCGAAGACGTGCACAAGGCGCTACGCCCGGATTTCCGCGAGCCAGGTCATCCGGTCATTCTGTTGCGGGCGACCGAGCCGGGTGATGCGACTGACGCCGAGTCCGAATTCGGGTCGTCAGAATACGCCAAGGAAATTCTGGGCTCGGTCTGGGGTTACCCGCCGGAACTGGAACTGGAAAAGGAAGCTGCCTTGCAAAAGGCGCTGGTGGAAATGGCCCAGATCGAAATTTTGAGTTCGGCGCACGACTGTTCCGATGGTGGAATTGCGGTAACACTCGCCGAATCGGGATTCACCAAGGGAATTGGAATGAGCATTGACCTGACATCGCAGGGACTACCGCCGGAGTTTGTCCTGTTCGGGGAGGATGCCAGCCGTGTGGTCATCTCCTGCGACCGCGATAAGCTCAACCAAGTTCAGCAAGTAGCGGTAAAATATGGTATCGGGGCAGAATTGATCGGAGAGACGGTGCCGGAGCGTGTGGAAATCAGGCTCGATGGGCGCGTCGTAGTGTCAGCGCCGGTTTCCGAATTGCGCGAGTGGTATCAAGGTGCTCTGGAAAAGGCGCTGCGCGCGGAGCCGGATGCAGTGGCGGCGGATTAGGCAATGCAGAGGTCCTTCGAGACCTGTAGGTCCCTCAGAATGACAAATAGGTTTTGCTGAGGGCTGAGAGCTGAGGGCTGAATGCTTATTTCCGACAAATTTCACGATGAATGCGGGGTGACTGCGATCTACGCCCACCCTGAAGCGGAGAAGCTCGCTTACCTTGGCTTGCACGCGCTGCAACATCGCGGACAGGAATCTGCGGGCATCGTCACTTCGAACAGCTTAACCTTGCGCGCCCACCGCGCGATGGGATTGGTCGCCGACATCTTTACCGAGGAAGTCCTGGCGCAACTGCACGGCACTCTTGCTATCGGGCACACCCGCTACTCCACCGCCGGGGACTCGGCGCTGTTCAACGCCCAGCCCATCATGGTGCAATCGAATAAGGGCATGATTGCGCTCGCCCACAATGGCAACCTGGTGAATGCGCAGGAAATCCGGCATCGCCTGGAGGCCCATGGATCGATCTTCCAGACCAATAGCGACACCGAAGTTATCGTTCACCTGATCGCGCTGTCGAAAGAGCAAACTCTTCCGGACGCAATGGCCGATGCGCTCCGCCGCGTGGAGGGAGCATTTTCGCTGGTCATGCTCAGTTCGGATCGGATTTTTGCGGCGCGAGATCCGCGTGGCTTCCGACCGTTGGCCATGGGAAGAATCGCGCGCCTGGAAGGCCAGAAGCAGGACACGATTGTGTTTGCTTCCGAGACCTGCGCCTTTGACCTGATCGGCGCGACCTACGAGCGCGAGGTCAAATCTGGTGAACTGGTGATTGTCGGCCCGGAGGGTATCACCTCGCGCTTTTATGCCCCTGTAGCCGCGCAGTCCAGTTGCATCTTCGAGCATGTGTATTTCTCCCGGCCTGACAGCCTGGTCTTCGGACGTCCGGTGCAGGCGAGCCGCGAGGGATTGGGCAGACAACTGGCGCGGGAAGCGCCAGTCGAGGCGGACGTGGTCGTCCCGGTACCCGATTCCGGTGTCACTGCTGCCGTAGGATATGCTGCCGAAAGCGGCATTCCCTTCCGCTTTGGCCTGATCCGTAATCACTACGTGGGACGAACTTTCATCGAGCCGCGGCAGAGCGTTCGCGACTTCGGAGTGAAGTTGAAGCTGAATCCGGTACGCACGTTGCTTGAAGGCAAGCGGGTGGTGCTGATCGACGATTCCATTGTGCGCGGCACCACCAGCCGCAAGATCGTGCGCATGATCCGCAACGCGGGCGCGAAAGAAGTGCACATGCGCGTCTCCTGCCCGCCCACCGTTTCGCCCTGTTTTTACGGCGTCGATACTCCTTCGAAGAAAGAGCTGATCGCGGCCAACAAATCGGTGGATGAGATTCGTGAATTCATCGGCGCCGATTCCCTGTCTTATCTCTCGCTTGAAGGAATGAAAAAAGCCTGCGCCGACGGCGAAAAGACGACCTACTGCACCGCCTGCTATACCGGGAAATATCCCACCCGGTGGGTCGACGTGGAAGAAATTCAGCCTGCCGTGATCGCTGACCCTTAGGCAAGCATCGCGTTCTCTCTTGCATTGACCCGGATTCAGTTGACGTTGTGCAGCAGAACTCGTCTAATCGTGAGCCCTCGAATTTTGTGCGATCGAACTTCGTGCGAGCGAGGCCTCCACGCTGTTCTGTGATGATTTCGCCCTATTCGGAAACGACGATGCCAATCCGAAAGACTTCCACCATCGCAATCAGGTTGTGCGTGCTGTTGATTCTCGCGCTGGCTCTGCCTCTGCCATTATCCGCGCAAAGCCCGGCGGGAGCGCTGGTAGGCACAGTGCAGGACGGCAGCGGCGGACGCGTTCCATCTGCCACCATCGCGCTGCAAGCGGTTGGATATTCCTTCGAACGCAAAGTGACGGCCAACCATCAGGGCGAATTTCGTCTCGACGATCTGCAGCCGGGCACGTATCGCGTGGTCGTGAATGCCCAAGGCTTTGCCGAGGCCCAGTCTGAGGTGACGGTGGTGATCGGCACGGCCCGCGGGATCAGCGTCACCTTGAAACCGGCGCCGGTGCAGCAGACGGTCAACGTGCAGGGGCAGGCGTCTTCCATCGCGACGCAGCCGATTGACGTTACCAGTGCGGTGCATCAGGGAGCGGTCACGCGGCAGGATCTTGAAATTACGCCGCTGGCCCATCGCAGCTTTGCCAACATCGCATATCTCGTCCCCGGGACCGAACCGGTTGAGCCTTCCGACCCTACCAAAGCCCGCATCACGGCGGTGTCTTTCGGTGGCAGCTCGGGCCTGAACGTATCGCTGTCCGTTGATGGCGGAGACAATTCTGACGACTACATTGGCGGCTTCCTGCAAAATTTTTCTCCTGACGTGATTCAGGAATTTGCCGTGCGCACTTCCCAGGAAGAGGCCGACACCGGGCGTACTACGGTCGGTTCAGTTGTGATCACGACCCGGCACGGCACCGACCAATGGCACGGCGATCTGGGATTCTACGGGCGCTGGGCGGCGCTGAATGCGCGGCTTCCGATCGACAATCCCGAGCCCCAACCCAAACAGCCTTTCTCCCGGCAAAACTATGTGGCGACGCTCGGTGGGCCGATCAAGAAGAGCAAGCTCTGGTTCTTTTCTTCTTTCGAAGGAGTACGCGAGGATGCCAGCATCAACTACAGCCCGGATAACCTGGTCCAGTTCAATGCCCTCGCGTCGCTGGCATCGCAAGGACTGATCCCGGGCGCGAGTTCCATCAATGTTGCCAACAACGTTCCCGTCCCGTTCCACGATTATCTGGGCACCACGCGGCTGGACTGGGCGCAATCCGCTAACTCACAGTGGTTCCTTCGCGCCGCCATCGACAACTACACCACGCACAACAATCTGGTGGAGCAGGCCACGCTGCCCTCCACGGGAACCACTTCGCATTCCAACTATCTGAGTCTGGTTCTCAGTAACCAGTACGTGTTCAGTCCCACATGGCTGGGATCGTTCACCTTCAACGCCAGCGGCCTGCACCACACTGAGGCGCGCAACTCTGATCTCGGTTTTGCCCTGGCCTTCCCGTTCAGCGCCACATTCAGCACAATCTCCGGCTTCGAGACTTTCGGCGACCAGCAGTTTGTCACTCCCATCACCGCCTTTCCGGTGGTGCGCAACCAGGAAAAATATCAGTTCCGCTATGACGTCAGCCACGCCACCGGCCGGCACGCGCCACGCTTTGGGGTCGACTTCATTCACGAGCCCGTCCTGAGCGGCGCGCTTCCCGGCACAGCGGAAAACCTGACCCAATTCGTGATGGATCCGGCAGATTATCTGGCAGACCCGCAACAGTTTTCCGAGGACCTGGTCTGCGGCCCGAATGCCACGCCGGATACTAGCTGCACGGACACCCCCGCCAGCGACGGCACCTTTTCACAAAATGTCCAGAGGCTGGGATTCTACGGCCAGGATTCGTGGCGAGTCACCAGCCATCTCACCGTCAACTACGGCTTGCGGTATGACACCACCTTCGGGCTCTTCACGGCCTCAGGCCGCAGCCAGGCCGATAATCCCGCGCTGCTGACTCTCAAAGCACTGAACATTCCTCTCATCACCAGCGCGCCGCACGATTATCGCGCGGCGTTCGCGCCTCGCCTGGGCGTCGCGTATTCTCCCGGACAGGGCGGAAACACGGTAATCCGCGCCGGTATCGGGCTCTATTACGATGACCTGGCACAAAACGGCTGGGTGACCGCTCTTCAATCAGTGAACACCGCTGCCCAGCCCTGCGTTGCGCCCACGGATCCAGGCTGCATTCCGGCTGGGGGAGCGGGAGCCCTGATCGATCCGCATTACAAGACTCCCTATGCCCTGCACGGCAGCGCCGGTATCCAGCATGCCTTCAACTCGAAATGGACCCTGAGCGCGGACTGGACGCACGAACAAGGCGTGCACGCCTACCGCCACTATTCATATGTCGCAGGCACTACCTTGCCCGCGGATGCCCCCAATCTGGATGTGTTTCGCTCGGACAACCGCTCCAGCTATGACGGGCTGGCGTTCCATCTGCAAGGCAATGTCTCGCGGCGTTTTAACCTCGTCGCTAACTACACGCTGTCGAGCGCGAAAACCTGGGGATGCGTGATTGGAGAACTCTTCGACTATGTGAACGGGGTCTGCGATCCGCTGAAGCCATTCGGAAAGGGCGATTACGGCCCGTCCGGTGAAGACGTTCGTCACCGCTTTGTACTCGCTGGGACGGTCCACGCACCGTGGGGCGTCGACCTGACGACCTTGACCCAGGCCGAAAGCGCGCGCCCCTTCACCCTGACGACACCGGTCGACGTGAACGGATTGGGCGATCCCTTGAACGATCGCGCGGTGGTGAACGGAGTTCAGACCAGTCTCGACCAGTTCCGCGGAACTCCTTACGTC
>Ga0209068_10001271_pt1 | contig 12655 bp, 8 predicted proteins | sample ColStrG_CSR_2012_FD_187200 | JGI IMG/M metagenome (GOLD analysis project Ga0209068, IMG submission 187200) | Freshwater sediment microbial communities in response to fracking from Pennsylvania, USA - Cold Stream Run_MetaG_CSR_2012 (SPAdes)... | ecosystem: Environmental > Aquatic > Freshwater >... | reverse complement strand
GAGCTTCGGCAACGCGATGTCGTCGATGGCCGACTACCTGTTCTCCGGGGTGCTGCAGCGCAACCCGAACCTGAAGCTCGCCTACAGCGAGGGTCAGATCGGCTGGATCCCCTACCTGCTCGAGCGCGCCGATGACGTGTGGGAGCAGCACCGCGCGTGGGGTGGTGTCAAGGACGTCATCACCGAGCCGCCGTCGACCTTCTACTACAAGTCGATCTTCGGCTGCTTCTTCCGCGACGTGCACGGCCTCGAGTCGCTCCACCGGGTGGGCGTCGACAACGTGACGTTCGAGACGGACTACCCGCACACCGACAGCACGTGGCCGCACACGCTGAAGCTGTTCACGGAGCAGGTGGAGCACCTCGACGACGAGACCGTCTACAAGATCGCGCGCGGCAACGCGATCCGGATGCTGCGGCTCGACTACCTGAAGTAGAGGACACGTGATGAAGTTCGGCACCGCGATCGCGATGATCGACCCCGACTACTACCTCCCGCTCGCGCAGGCCGCGGAGGCCGCGGGGTTCGACACGATCGCGGTGCCGGACAGCATCGCCTACCCGCGTGAATCGTCGAACACGTACCCGTACAACTTCGACGGCACGCGCGAGTTCCTCGAGAACAAGCCGTTCATCGAGCCCACCGTCGCGGTCGCGGCGATGGGTGCGGTGACGTCGACGATCGAGTTCCACACGTTCGTCGTGAAGCTGCCGATCCGGAACCCTGTGGTCTACGCGAAGGAGATCTCCTCGCTCGCGGTGATGACGGGGAACCGGTTCGTGTTCGGCGTGGGATCGAGCCCGTGGCCCGACGACTACGAGATCACCAATCTCCCGTGGGAGGGGCGGGGTCGTCGCTTCGACGAGTGCATCGAGGTGATCCGCGGGCTGTGCGGCGGCGGGTACTTCGAGTTCCACGGGGAGTGTTACGACTTCCCGGCGATCAAGATGCTGCCGGTGCCCACCGAGCCGGTGCCGATCCTCATCGGCGGGCACGGCGACGTGAACCTGCGCCGCGCCGCGCGCATCGGCGACGGCTGGATGAGCGCCGGCGACACCATCGAGGGGGTCACCGAGAAGCTCGCCCGGATCGACGACCACCGCGCGGAGTACGGGCGCACGAGCGAGCGATTCGACGTGTACGCGACGACGATGGAGTCGTTCAGCGCCGACGGCGTCAAGCGGCTCGAGGACCTCGGCGTGACCCACACGTCGGGTGGGTTCAGCGGGTTCAACCCCTACGGGGCGGAGGCCGACTCCGAGTCGCTGCAGGACAAGATCGACGCGCTCAACCGCTACGCCGACGAGGTCATCGCGAAGGTGCGCTAGCTGCTCGTGTCGGTCTCGCCCGTCCGGTAGTCGCCGAAGGGCGTGTCGCGCTCGGTGAGCGCACCGGTCAGGCCCTGGCCCTGCACGTTGGCGATGAACTTCTGGAACGTGTCGGTGTGCGTGGCCAGTGCGCTGAGCTCGGTGCCCTGGCGGATCGACTGACGAATCCCCATGACCTCCATCGCGCGGTGCACGGTCCGCTTGTTGATCTGCAGCAGGTCGCTCGGGATCTGCGCGATGCGCGACGCGATCTCGAGCACCTTCTCCTCGAGCTGGTCCTCGGGGAACGCGCGGTTGGCCCAGCCGAGCTGCGCGGCCTCGACGCCGGTGAACGGGTCGCCGGTGAGCATCGACTCCATCCCCGCGCGCATGCCGAACAGCCATGCGTGGTATTGCATGTCGGGCGTGCCGAAGCGCACCGCGGGATAGCCGATCTTCGCGTCCTCGGCGACGTACACGAGGTCGCAGCCGGTGGCGAGTTCGGTGCCGCCGGCGAGGCAGTAGCTGTGCACCTGCGCGATGACCGGCTTGGCGAGATCCCAGATGCTCATCCAGCCGTTGGTGACGCCCCGCATGTAGGAGCCCTCGCCGTCGGCGTTGTAGTCGAGCGGCTCACGGCTCTCGTCGGACTGGCCTGACGGGTCGCCGGACAGGTCGTAGCCCGCACAGAAGCACTTGCCGGCGCCGCGGATCACGGTGACGCGCACGTCGTCGTCGCGGTCGATCTCCCGCAGCGCCTCGAGGATCTCGCGCCGCAGCGTCGCGTTCATCGCGTTGCGCTTCTCGGGGCGGTTCAGGGTGATGCGACGAACGAAGGGCGCGGGGTCGTCGACGAGCAGCAGGGTGTAGGACATCGGCCTCTTTCTGGGAAGGTGGTTATCGCGCAGTGACGGTCTCGGTGTCGCGGCCGGACCGGAGCACGGTGCCCGGCGTGGCGCCGGTGACCTCGCCGTCGATCACGATGGCCGTGCCCGACACCAGCACCCGCTTCACGCCGGTGGACCCGGCGAGCAGCCGGGCGCTGCCGCCGGGCAGGTCGTGCACCAGCGTGGCCTCCTCGGCCCCGACGGTGGCCGGGTCGAAGAGGAGGAGGTCGGCGATCGCGCCCTCACGGATCACGCCACGGTCCTTGAGCCCGAACAGCGAGGCGGGGTCGCTGCTCATCATGCGCACCGCGGCCTCGAGGCTCACGAGCTTCCGGCCGCGGATGCAGTCGGCGAGGAACCGGGTGGTGTAGGGCGCACCGCACATGCGGTCGAGGTGGGCGCCGGCGTCGGAACCGCCGATCAACGTTCGGGGGTCCTCCCACACCTCCTTGCGGAGCGCCCACGACGTGGGGTCGTCGTCCTGGGGAATGGGCCACAGGATGGTGCGGAGGTCGTCGGCGAGGACGATGTCGAGCAGCGTCGAGAACGCGGACTGGTTGCGCTCGGCGGCGACGTCGCGCACGATGCGGCCCTTGAGCCCCTCGTTGGCATCCGAGTACGTGTCGCCGATGCGGTAGTCGCCGAAGTCGGCGAGGCGACGGAACACGCCCGCCTCCCTCGACTGCGACCACTCGAGGAGTTGCATGCGGACCTCGGGGTCGCGCAGGCGGGCCATGCGCTCCTCGACCGGGACCGACAGCGTGTCCTGCCAGTGGGGCAGCAGCCAGATGCCGCAGAAGCTGAGGAAGCTCATGTTCATGGGCACCTGCACCGGCAGGCTGAGGGCGACGACCTTGCCGCCCTTCTCCGCGGCGCGGTCCCACGCGGAGAGCTGGCGCGGGACCCGCTCGGGCTCGCGCGCGTCGACGGTGAGCACGTTCCAGTTGAGCGGGCGATTGGCCACCGCGCTGAGGTCCGAGAAGAGTTCGATCTCGTCGTCGGAGAACTGGTCGAGGCAGCCGGCGACGATGGCCTCGAGCGTGGTGCCCGGGTGACGGCCGACCTCCTCGGCCATGGTCGCGAGCTCCTCGGGGGTGGACCAGCGGCTGGCGACGGGGTCGCCGTCACCGTCACTGTGGGATCCGGACTGCGTGAAGGAGAACCCGAGCGCGCCGGCTTCGATCGCGTTGGCGAGCTCCTGGCGCATCGCCTCGATCTGCTCGGGGGTGGCCTCGTTGCCGACGGCTTCGTCGCCCATGACGTACTTGCGGATCGCGCAGTGGCCGGTCAGGAAGCCGGCGTTCACGGCGATGTTGCCCTCGAAGCGGTCGAGGTACTCGGCGAAGGTCTCCCAGTTCCACTCGACGCCGTGCTCCAGCGCGGCGAGGGGCATGCCCTCGACCTTCGCCATCATGCGGCGGGTGTAGTCGGCGTCGCCGGCGCGGATGGGTGCGAGGGTGAAACCGCAGTTGCCCGCGATCACCGTGGTGACGCCGTGCACGTTCGACGGGCTCGCGCTGGGGTCCCACAGCAGCTGCGCGTCGTAGTGCGTGTGCGGGTCGACGAAGCCGGGTGTGACGACGAGGCCGTCGGCGTCGACGACCCGCTCGGCGGGTTCGTCGATCTGGCCCGGCGCAGCGATCGCGACGATGCGGTCGCCCCTGATGGCGACGTCGGCGACGTAGCCGGGCGCGCCGGTGCCGTCGATCACGGTCGCGCCCCTGATGATCTCGTCCAGCATGTTTCCGGCCTCCGTGTGGCGGGTCGTCGGATTGTAACTTCTTACCGAAGATGGCGACCCGGGTCGGAAGTCCCTGGCCGGAGGCCGCCGCGTGAGGTGGGATACCCCGATGACCGAAGTGACGACCGAAGTGACGTCGAGCCGATGACCGACTGGAGCACCGTGGCGCCCGACCGACCGTGGAAGCTGTTGATCGGTGGCGAATTGGTGGACGGCGAAGCCGGCGTCTCGCCGATCGTCAACCCGGCCACCGAGGAGGTCGTGGGGTACGCGCCGGAGGCGTCGGTGGCGCAGGCGGAGGCCGCGGCGCGGGCCGCCCAGGAGGCGTTCCCGAAGTGGGCGGCGACCCCGGCGGCGGAGCGGGCCGAACTGCTCACCCGGGTGGCGACGCGCCTGGCCGAGGTCGGCGACGACCTCGTCCCGCTCATCATCTCGGAGACCGGTGCCACCGCCCAGGTGGGCTCGCGCATGCAGGTGCCGGTCGCGCTCGAGCGTTTCCACCGCTATGCCCGTGACGCAGTGAAGCCCCTCGGCATCCCGCTGCCGCCCCAGGCGATGCAAGCGACGCCGCTCGCCCCTGGTGGTCTCATCGGTGCGTACGTGAACCGTCAGCCCGCCGGCGCGGTCGCGTGCATCTCGCCCTACAACTTCCCGCTGACGAATGTCGCGGGGAAGATCGCACCGGCGCTCGCGGTCGGCTGCACGGTGGTGATGAAGCCGGCGCCGCAGGACCCACTGGCAATCTGCGCGCTCGCGGAAGTGCTGTACGAGGTGGGCTTCCCGCCCGGGGTCGTGAACCTGGTGACGTCGGTCGATCCCGCGCCGGCCGCCGCCCTGAGCGCGAGCCGCGACATCGACATGGTGTCGTTCACCGGGTCGACCGCGGTGGGTCAGCGGATCTACGAAGCCGGCGCGTCCACGATGAAGCGCGTACTGCTCGAGTTGGGCGGCAAGGGCGCGTGCGTGGTGCTCGACGACGCCGATGTCGACGCCGCGGTCACCGCGTTGGTGAGCGTGTGGGCGTTCCACAGTGGCCAGATCTGCACTGCACCGACGCGCGCCATCGTGCACCGCAGCCTCTACGACCAGGTCGTCGAGCGGTTGGCCGCCGCGGCGGGCGTGCTGTCGGTGGGTGACCCCACCTCGCTGGAGACGGTCGTCGGCCCCGTGATCTCGGGTGCGCAGCGTGATCGGATCGAGCACTACGTCGGTCTCGGCGCGTCGGAGGGCGCGGAGCTCGTGGTCGACGGGCGCCGCCCTGGGCACCTCGAGCGCGGCTTCTACGTGGGGCCGACGCTGCTCGCCGGGTGCAAGCCGGGGATGACGCCGGTGCAGGAGGAGATCTTCGGCCCGGTGATCTCGGTGCTCGCGTTCGACGACGACGACGAAGCGGTCGCGATCGCGAACGGCACCGACTTCGGCCTCTACGACTACGTGATGACGAGCGACACCGAACGCGGCTTCCGGGTCGCGGGACGCCTGCGGTCGGGCAACGTCGGTGTCAACACCGCGCAGCGCAACCACGAGACGCCGTTCGGCGGCTTCAAGATGAGCGGCATCGGGCGCGACGGTGGCGACTTCGGTCTCCACGCCTATACCGAGATGCAGACGGTCGTCTGGCCCGCCTAACGTTCGGCTCCGGCGTCGGAGGGTCCGGCGCGGAGAGGGAGCTGACGTGTCGAAGCCTGCGCTGCTCGCCGGTGTCCGTGTGCTCGAGCTGGCCATCCTCGGCCCCAACGCGCTCGGCGGCCACCTCGTCGACCTCGGCGCCGAGGTCATCAAGATCGAGGCGCCGGGCGGTGACTACGTCCGCCAGATGACGTGGCCGATCATCGAGGGCGACTCGCTGCTGCACCTGCACCTCAACCGCGGCAAGGAGTCGCTCGTCCTGAACCTGAAGGACGCCGACGGCAAGACGTTGTTCGAGCGCCTCGTGGCCGAGTCCGACGTGGTGATCGAGGGCATGCGCCCCGGCTTTCTCACGCGGCTCGGGGTCGGCTACGACCGGCTCAAGGAGATCAACCCGAAGATCGTGATGTGCACCATCTCCGGTTACGGCGCGACGGGGCCGTACGCGAACCTGCCGAGCCACGGCATCGCGTACGACGCGTGGTCGGGCACGCTCGAGCCCACCGTCGACGACGAGGGTTTCTGTCGCATCCCGAACGGGCCGAACATCGGCATCGTGGTGGGTCCGGCATTCGCTGCGCTCGGCATCTGCGCCGCGCTGGTGCGCGCGGAGAAGACGGGCGAGGGCGCCTGCATGGAGATCGCGCAGTCCGACAGTGCGGCCTACATGGACTGGTACCGCATCGAGACGTACAAGGCGTACGACGAGCGGCCGCAGTCGGAGGTCACCGGCAACGCGACCGACGACTACGAGCGGCGTCCCCCGGGCCTCGCCGGCATGTGGGAGGGCGTCCGCTACCAGTTCTACGAGTGCGCCGACGGGTACGTGTTGTTCATGGCCTCCGAGCAGGCGTTCTGGAAGAATTTCTGCGAGGGCATCGGCCGCATGGACCTGTTCGAGAAGTGGCCGGGCAAGAAGCTCGCCGATCATGCGCGTGGCAACAAGGAATTGCAGACCGAGCTGCGCGAGATCTTCAAGACCAAGACGAGCGAGGAGTGGGTGGCGTTCGCCGACGAGTTCAACACCACCATCTGCCCGGCGAACACCGCGCAGACGGTGCGGGACGACCCGCAGTTCGAGGACCGCTTCACGTGGGTCGACCGGTCGGTGACCGGCGCCGACGAGCTGTTGTTCCCGCTGCACCTCGAAGGTGAGGAGCTGCCGGTGCCGACGCATGCGCCCAGCGTTGGTCAGCACACCGACCAGGTGCTCGCCCGTGTGCTCGGCCTCGACGCCGCGAGCGTGGAGGAGCTGCGCACCAAGGGCGCCGTGGCCTGATCTCGCCACGGCGGGCGCTCCCCGGCTGCGCCTGTTCCGGCGGCTGCCCGCTTCGACGCCCCCGTTCTGGCGGATGCCCGCTTCGGCCGGCGCCGGCCGTGCGCTGCCGTGACAACCTCGCCCCCACCACGTCCCTCCCGGTGCCCCTCGGCGGATGGGCAACTAGTTGCCCATCCGCGGAGGGGCGGGTGATGACCCCTTGCTTCCCTGGCGGGTTCCGGAATTTCGGGGAGGCGCGCGATGCGGCGCAAGCGGGGACACCTGTCGGTCCTGGAGGCCCACACCCTCCAAGCCGTCCACGCGATGGAGCGCGAGAACGACGGCCTGGTGCACGGCTACGCGCTCGCCTTCGTCATCCCCGACTTTCTGCTGGGGCTCGGCGCGGGCCGGATGCCCGGCGCCCGTCCCCGCCTCGACGGCCGGGCCACGCGCACGTGTCTGCACCGGGCCTCCGTCTACCGGGCGTTGTCCCGGCTCGAGGCCCTCGGCCTGGTCGAAGGCGCCTGGGAGCACCCCGACACCGCGCTGGAGGCGCGCCGCCCGCGCCGTCGTTACTACCGCCTCACCCCGGAAGGGCACCGGGCGCGCCGCCCGGCGATGGGCGGTGGCCGGGTGCTCGAACTTCCGCCCCGCTTGTCCCGCCCGCCCGGGCTCAGCCCTCGTCGTACGCGGGCGCCCGCCCCGGCGCGGCGACGTCGCCCCAGCTCGAGAACACCGCGGGATGGCGGATCACCCGCACCCGCCCGTACCCCGGCCACTCCTCGATCCGGTAGAGCCGGTTGTGCGCGACCTGCTCGTCGGCCAGGTGTTCGTCGATCGTCAGGCACGGTGCGCAGGGCACGTCGATGGCCCGCAGGGTCGCGAGCAGTGCCTCGGTGGCAATCGTCGCGGTCACCGGTGACACCCGATCGAACAGCTCGCGCACCATGTCGCCCTGATCGGCGATCCCGCGCAGCTCCGCCGCCCACTCCTCGTGCCCGAGCGCGCGGCACGTGTCGCGGATCTGGCGACCCGTCACCATCGCGATCACCATCCAACCGTCGCTCGTCGGCACGGGGCGGATGCCGAGCGCCTGGCTGTTACGGGCCTCCTCCGGCTGGTGGTCGAGGAACACGCGGTTGGTGAGCAACTCGGGGAACTGGAAGTACGCGGTGGCATCGAGCATCGCGAGGTCGATGCGTTCGCCGCGACCGCTGCGCTCGCGTGCGAACAACGCCGCGAGCACCGCCTGCGCCGCGCTCGACGCGGTGATCTTGTCGACCGGGTAGCCCGCGAGCAGACGCGGCGTGCCGTCGACCGACAACGCGTCGGTGATGCCGCTCACCGCCTGTGCGACCGTGTCGAACGCGGGCTCGGCGCCGAGCGGTCCGCCGGTGCCGTACCCAGTGATGAAGCAGCGGACCAGCCTCGGGTTGATCGCTTCGAGCGCGGCATCGTCGAACCCGAGCGACTCCGCGACGCCAGGCCGCCAGTTGCACACGAACACGTCGGACTCCGCCAGGAGGCCTCGCAGCTCGGCGCGTCCCGGCTCCGACTTCAGGTCGAGCACCACGCTGCGCTTCCCGCGGTTGCAGTTCACGAACAGTGCCGACGTCGGCGTCACCGGGCGGCCCATCGTGCGGAACGGGTCGCCCCCGCCCGGCGCCTCGACCTTCACGACCTCGGCACCGAGGTCGGCCAGCATCATCCCCGCGAGTGGGCCGCTCATGTACGAGGCGGCCTCGATCACCCGGACGCCGTCGAGGGGACCCCTCGCGCCGGTCATCGGACGATGCCTACTATCTGGGCCATGCAGATCCCCAAGATCATCTCGGTCGACGACCACGTCGTGGAGCCCCCCGACCTCTGGACCGAGCGGCTGCCGAAAAAGTACCTGGACCGCGGCCCCCGGGTCGTGCGTGACAACGCAAAGTTCCACTTCGAGGGTGGAGTCTTCTCCTACGAGAAGGGTGTCGACGACGGCGAGCCGTGCGACTGGTGGCTCTACGACGACCTCGTCTACCCGTTCCCGAAGCTTTCTGCGGCGATCGGCTTCGAGAACCTCGACGTGACGCCGACCACGTTCGACGAGATCCGTCCGGGGTGCTGGATCCAGAAAGACCGGCTCGCCGACATGGACGCGAACCATACGGACGCGTCCATCTGCTTCCCCAACACGCTGCCGCGCTTCTGCGGGCAGACGTTCCTCGAGCGCGCCGACAAGGACCTCGCCCTCGTCTGCGTCCAGGCTTACAACGACTGGCTCATCGACGAGTGGTGCGCGGGCGACGGCTACGGCCGGCTCATCCCGCTCACGATGATCCCGTTGTGGGACCCGCAACTCGCCGCCGCGGAGATCCGGCGCTGCGCCGACAAGGGCAGCTTCGCGATCACGTTCCCCGAGAACCCGTACCCGTTGGGGCTCCCGTCGATCCACGACAAGAACCACCACTGGGACCCGGTGTTCCAGGCGTGCGAGGACACCGAGTCCACCATCTGCATGCACATCGGTTCCTCGTCGTCGATGCCCACCACGTCGCCCGACGCGCCGTTCATCGTGAGCTCCACGCTCACGTTCTCGAACGCGATGGGCTCGATGGTCGACTTCATCTTCTCGGGCACGCTCGAGCGCTTCCAGACGCTCAAGCTCGCGTACTCCGAGGGTCAGGTCGGTTGGATGCCCTACGTGATGGAGCGCGCCGACAAGCTCGCCGCGGAGCGCATCGCCGACGACACCTTCGGCACGACGCTGCCGCACCCGCCGTCGAGCTACGTCGACCGCATCTACGGCTGTGTCTTCGACGACGAGGTCGGCCTCGCCAACCGCGATCGCATCGGCATGGACCAGATCACCTTCGAGGTCGACTACCCGCACGCCGACTCCACCTTCCCGCGCACCCTCGAGGTCGCGACGGAGATCTGCACCAACGCGGGGCTGTCCGACGACGAGACCTACAAGTTCATGCGCGGTAACGCGATCACGTGTTACGGGCTGGAACGCTACGGAATCGTCCAGTAGGGGAATCACCGAGTCAGCAGAGATCCAGGGGGGATCATGGAATTCGCACTCTTCCTGCAGGGGTACAACCCCGGCTTCCGTCGCGAGGGCAACCCCGATGCCGAGCATCAGGTGTTCCTCGACGAGCTGCGTTGCGCGGAGGCGGCCGACAAGGCCGGCTTCAAGTACGTGTGGCTCACCGAGCACCACTTCCTCGACGAGTACTCGCACCTCTCGGCCAACGACGCATTTGCCGGATACCTCGCGTCGTCCACCGACCGCATCCACATCGGCTCGGGCATCTACAACCCGCTGCCGCAGGTGAACCACCCGGCGAAGGTCGCCGAGCGGGTCGCGATGCTGGATCACCTGAGCAACGGCCGGTTCGAATTCGGCACCGGCCGCGGCGCCGGCAGCCACGAGATCCTCGGGTTCCTGCCCGACATGGAGGACCTCACCGGCACGCGTGAGATCTGGGAAGACGTCATCGGCGAGTTCCCGAAGATGTGGATGCAGGACACCTACGAGGGCTACGAGGGCAAGTTCTGGTCACTCCCGCCGCGCAAGATCCTGCCCAAGCCCTACCTCAAGCCGCATCCGCCGATGTGGTACGCCGCGGGCAACGTGCAGAGCTGGGCGATGGCCGGCCGCAAGGGCCTCGGCATCCTCGGCTTCTCGGTCGGTGAGCTCGAGACCTTCGCCCCGCTCGCCGAGCAGTACCGCGACGCGATCGCCGACGCCGAGCCGGTGGGCGCGTACGCGAACGACAACATCATGATCTGTCTCTCCGCCTACGTCGCCGAGGACACGCAGCGGGCGCGAGAGTCGTGGGTGAACGCGCGGCCGAACTACCTCGTGAGCAACGTGTTCCGCTACCACGACACGTTCCCGCACCCACCGGAGATCCCGGCGTGGCCGAACCTGATCCCCGACTTCACGATCGACGACGCGGATGCGGTCGTCGCCGCAGGCGCGACCATCATCGGCAACCCCGACGAGGCGCTCGTGCAGTGTCAGCGTTGGGCCGACACCGGTGTCGACCAGATCGCGTTCGGCATCGGTGCGGCGACCACGGAGGAGACCCTCGAGATGATCCGTCTCATGGGTGAGTACGTCATCCCGAAGATCGACACCGACCCCGAGCACAGCACCAACCGCTACCGCGCGGCTGCTTCATAGGCGTCAGGCTTCGTAGATCTTCAACACGCCGTCGTCCGCGAGCTGGGCGATCTCCTCGTCGGAGTAGCCCAGCTCGCGCATGATGTCCCGGGTGTGCTGGCCGACCATGAACGGTCCGCGCTGCACCACGCCCGGCGTCTCGGAGAAGTCGACCAGCAGACCCAGCGTTTCGAGCTGCCCGAGCATCGGGTGCTGCTGCGACGTGACCCAGCCGCGTGCGCGCAGCTCCGGATCGTCGAACACGCCGAGCACGTAGTCGCCGTCGGACACCTCGCACGGCACGCCGGCCGCGTCGAGGGCGAGGAACCATTCGGCCGCGGGGCGGGTGCCGAAGAAGGGTTCGAGTGCGTCGAACGGTGTGGCATCGTCGACCGGACCGCAACCCACCACCGACGCGAGGGTGGCTCGCTGGGCGTCATCGGCCGCCGCGATCACGAGCCAGCCGTCGGCGGTCTCGTACATGCGATGGGCGGCGCTGAAACCGAGCTGCATCGCGTCGAGCGACGGGCGGTTGCCGCGGCGCGTGCCGTCGGCGGTGATCCACGACATCGACGCGTTGAGCAGGTGCGCGTACACGATCGAGGTGTCGACGAACTGACCCTCGCCGGTGCGATCGCGGTGGTACAGCGCCTGGAGCATCGCGATGGTGGACAGGAAGCCGTTGCCCGTGTCGCCGAGCGACACGACCGGCCAGTACGGGATGCCACCCTCGCCCTCGGCGCCCGTGTCGAGTCCGCCGTCGAGGCCACCGTCGAGCCAGTCGGGACCCGCGAGCGCGGCGCCGGTCTGGTCGTTGCCCGGCAGTCCCTCGCGGGGCCCGTGCTCGAAGCCGCGCGTGTGGCAGTACACGATGCGGGGGTTGACCGCGCGCAGGCTCTCGTAGTCGACGCCGAGCCGCACCGCCGCGTCGTACCGCATGTTGTGCTGCACGACGTCGGTCTCCGCGACGAGCTTGTGCAGCACCGCCATCGCCGCCGGGTCCTTGAGGTTCAGCGAGATGCTGCGCTTGCCGCGGTTGCACCCCATCGCGATGTGCGTGGCCATCCAGTAGTCGTCGTAGAGCGTGTTGACCTTGATCACGTCGGCGCCGAGATCGGCGAGCATCATCGTGCCCCACGGCCCCGCGACCGCGAGCCCGAGGTCGAGCACCTTCACACCCGCGAGCGGCGACGACGGCGCCGGCGTGTCGGATCGAGTGGAGATTGCCGAGGAAGCCAGCGCGGCGGCTTCCGCGTACACCTCGTCGTTGTGGGTGCCCGGCGCGACCGGTGCGGTGGGTGGGTCGGTCGGGCACGCGTGCAACTCGTACACCCGCCCGACCTGGCGTACCGGGCCGAGCTTCGGGTCGTCGACCTCGATCACGCAGCCATCGGCGAGGCACAGCGGGTCGAGCAACGCCTCCTCGGGTGAGCGGATCGGCTGCAACGGCACACCCTGCGCGGCGGCGAGCTCGACCCACGCCTCGGCGGGGAACTTGGCGAAGCGCTCGGCCATGAGCGGGATGTAGTGGTGCAGGAGCAGGATCTCGGCCGCGTCGACCCCGATGCGCAACGGCGCGTCCTTCACGCCCGTGGTGTCCTCGGTGACCGCGAGCTCGTCGCCCTCCGACACCGAGAGCACGAAGCTCGGCAGCGGCGTCCACTGGTGCCCCCAGCG
>Ga0209068_10001270_pt1 | contig 12663 bp, 8 predicted proteins | sample ColStrG_CSR_2012_FD_187200 | JGI IMG/M metagenome (GOLD analysis project Ga0209068, IMG submission 187200) | Freshwater sediment microbial communities in response to fracking from Pennsylvania, USA - Cold Stream Run_MetaG_CSR_2012 (SPAdes)... | ecosystem: Environmental > Aquatic > Freshwater >... | reverse complement strand
GTGGACATGAATTTTGTGCTTACTGGCGCGGGCAAGATCGTGGAAATTCAGGCGACTGCCGAACAGCATCCGTTTGACGACGCTCAGCTGAAGAAGATGATGGATATCGCGCGCAAGGGCGTGGAATCTTTGGTCAGCAAGCAGCGGGCGATTCTGAAGGATTTGCCGCTGCGGCAATAGCCCTTCTCCATGTCAGTTCCGGATGGTAGAGATAAGATATTTCTTATGCTTTCAAAATCTGCTGGGGTCTTAGCGAGTGTACTTTTCCTGGGTGCTGCTGTTGCGCCTCGAGACATAGCCAGTTTTGGGCAGGTGCAACTCGAAAATTCCTGCGCCCCATCTGTCCAGCAGTCTTTACAACAAGCGGTAGCATTATTGCACTCGTTCGAATTCGGGGAAGCAACAGCAACTTTCCGTGCCGCAGAATCCGGCGATCCTTCATGCACCCTCGCTGCGTGGGGAATCGCTCTTTCTAACACCGAACGACAATTAGCGGACCGTCCCGCGCGCTTCCTCGCGGCGGGATGGAAAGAGCTACAACCTTGGCTTTCACGTCCCGCCAAGACCGAACGTGAGCGGATGTATCTCCATGCGGTTAGCAAACTGTACGCTGGTTACGAGAACACATCCGTAGATGAACGTTCGCAAAGCTATCTCGCGGCGATGCAGCAGCTTCGATCCAGGTATCCCGAGGATGAAGAAGCTTCGATTTTTTACGCATCGGCGCTTATTTCGACTACTGGCTCTGGTAAAGCAGGAATCGAGCAGCGTCGTAAAGCACTCGATATACTCCTCCCTCTTCTTGACAAGAGTCCCAAGCACCCCGGAGTGGCACACTACATCCTTCACGCGGCAGACACACCCGAGTTGGCCGAGATAGGTTTACCAGCGGCTCGTAGATACGCCACAATAGCGCCAGCCTCCCCGCACGCACTTCACATGCCGTCCCACATCTTTAGCAGATTGGGGTATTGGCAGGAATCTCTGGATTCCAATGTTGCTTCCGCCAAAGTGGCCGCTGCTTGGGTGGAGGGAGGCCGGGACGGCCTTTTTGATGAACAACATGCCCTGAATCATGTGGAATACGCATATCTTCAGCTCGGCCGCGATCACAGTGCGTTTGAGCAAATCGAGATTATCCAGAACCTGGCTGGCACACCAGGTGGCGACCTGTGGTGGCCGATCGATGCCCGCATTTACTACGACCTCGATACTCACAATTGGACCGATGCCCTAGAAATCCAAGCCCCGACTTCGTCGCCGTTTGCCGAGAACATCGATGTATTTTGGATTCATACAATCGCCGCTGCACGGTCCGGTCAAGACTCGCTAGCAGCGTCTTCTTTAACCGAGTTCAAGAAATCATCCGGCGAGTTCGAAAAGCAGCACGGGTGGGGTGATTTGATTCACCTCGAGATGCTGGAAGCGGAGTCGTGGACGCTGTTCGCTCAACACGACCAAACGAAAGCCGTAGATACATTGCGAGCAGCCGTGGCTTTCGAGCAAGGTCATCCAATCTACTACCCCGACGTGCTGCCCCGTCCTGCCTCAGAGATGTTGGGAGACATGCTCTTACTCATGAAGTCCCCAGCCGAAGCACTTGATGCCTACAAAATTGCCCTTCAGATGGCTCCAAATCGACTCAATTCCCTTATCGGGACACGTAATGCAGCGGCAGGGAGTCAACAGTCAGCGCTTGCAGCAAAATACAGTGCGATTATTGCGTCCATCTGCGGAAACAGGCCAGACCATGCTTTACTGGCCGACCATTAGCTGGCAGATTCGCAGTACCTCTTGCGGCTGATGGAGACTAGAAAATGTTCTTGCCCGTACGGTCGATTCCAGGAATCTTCCCCAAGTGGATTCGTGTACCCAGAGCAGCGACCTTTTGAAACTTCCCTGAACACGTGTTCAAACTCCCGCCATATTACAATGATTAGCTATCCTGATACGGGCAGACAGCGCGGTACCAGTTCCCGACATTCCCAGCAACAACGGAGGCACTTATGAAACTTACTCCTGGCAAACTTGCCGGATTGAAAGCAGTTTCCAACGAACGCGGCGTAATCGCCGCAGCTGCGATGGACCAGCGCGGCTCACTGCAGAAGTCTCTGGCCAAAGAGAAGGGTGGCGAAGTCAATGACCACATGATGGAAGAGTTCAAGATTCTGGTCACGGAAGTCCTGACGCAACACGCCAGCGCGATTCTTCTCGACCCAGAGTGGGGCATTCCCGCATCGAAGAAACGCGCCAAGGGTGCTGGCCTGATTATGGCTTATGAGAAGACGGGCTACGACAAGACCACGCCGGGCCGGCTCGGTGACTTGCTCGACCACTGGTCCGTGCGTCGCATTAAGGAACAGCATGCAGATTGCCTCAAGATTTTGCTCTACTACTCGCCGACCGACATCGAGAAGGTCAATGACGTCAAGCATGCCTGGGTCGAGCGCCTCGGCGATGAATGCCGCGCCAACGACATTCCGTTCTTCCTGGAATTCATCGTGTACGAAGAGGGCTTAGACGAAAAGAGCCTGGCCTACGCGAACAAGAAGCCGGAACTCGTGATGGAAGCGATGCGGGAGTTCAGCAAGGACCGCTATGGGGTGGATGTATTGAAGGTCGAAGTGCCGATTGCCATGCAGTTTGTGGAAGGCACCAAAAGCTTCAAGGGCGTTAAGGCCTATAACCGTCAAGAAGCGAAAGACCTCTTCCAAAAAGCTTCGGCCGCGGCGGCCAAACCTTTTATTTATCTTTCTGCGGGAGTCAGCAACGCCGAATTCAGCGAAACGCTGGAGCTGGCGGGAGAATCCGGCGTGAAGTTCAATGGCGTGCTCTGCGGACGCGCGACCTGGAAGGAAGGCATCCCAATTTACGCGAAGCAGGGCGCTGCGGCCTTCCGGCAATGGCTGGAGACCGAAGGCGTAAAGAACATCCAGAACGTAAATGAGCGGCTGAAGGCGGCTACGCCCTGGACGGGAATGTACAGCTAAGAATTGCTATCGGCTCTCGGCTGTCAGCTTTCGGCGAATGCCGTTGACTGGGGTCGGGAGCCTCTTTCTTGGTTTTCCAAGTGTCTCCGTGTAAGTCTGCCTTGAGGCTAGCTCGCCTCCGACCTTCAGGTCCCAACTACGTCTTTTAGTTCCTTCCTGTGCAAAACAGCCTGCCCATGAATCTTGCCGAAATGTTTTAATAGAGGGGAAACTTCCATTTTGCATCCGCATCGTATGGATAGGACGGCCTTTAGCTGTCGCTAGTGCGGGAGAAAGATTCACCGGAGGGGGCATGGCCACGGCGACAACGGCAAGCGCAACACAGATCGACACACTTTGCATTAATACAATTCGGACGCTCTCCGTGGACGCCGTGCAACAGGCAAACTCCGGCCATCCGGGGACGCCCATGGGGATGGCTCCTGTAGGCTACAACCTGTGGCAGAACTTTTTGCGCTACGACCCTGCGAACGCCGCGTGGCCGGATCGTGACCGCTTCGTGCTTTCCATTGGGCATGCATCGATGTTGCTGTATTCCCTCCTCCACCTTACGGGGGTTAAGGCGGTCGATGACCACAACCAGCCGACGAACCAGCTCGCCGTTCCGATGGAGGATATCAAGCGCTTTCGTCAACTCGGCAGCAAGTGTCCGGGCCATCCCGAATATCGGTTCACCTCTGGAGTAGAAACAACCACCGGGCCGCTCGGTCAAGGTGTGGCAAACAGCGTGGGCATGGCCATCGCCGAAAAATGGCAGGCGCAGCACTTCAACCGCCCCGGCTTTGAGATTTTCAATTACAGCGTGTACGCGATGTGCGGCGACGGCGACATGATGGAAGGAATCTCCAGCGAGGCTGCTTCCCTTGCCGGACACCTCAAGCTTGGCAACCTGTGCTGGATTTACGACAGCAACCGCATCACGATTGAAGGCAGTACAGATCTAGCGTTCAACGACGACATTGCCGCGCGGTTCCTCAGCTACGGATGGCACGTGGAGACGGTTGCCGACGCGAATGACCTGGATGCGATGTCGAAAGCATTGCGAGCATTCCAGAACATCAACGATCGCCCGACGATGATCATCGTGCATAGTCACATCGGCTACGGCGCACCGAACAAGCAAGATACAAAAGAAGCGCACGGCGAGCCGCTGGGCGAAGATGAAATTCGACTCGCGAAAAAGAATTACGGCTGGCCCGAAGACGCTAAGTTCCTGGTACCCGACGGCGTGCGAGAACATTTTCGGGAAGGCATCGGCAAACGCGGGCAGGGGCTTCGCGCAAAGTGGGATGCTCTGCTCGGTGAATACAAGAAGCAGTTCCCTGACCTGGCACGGTCGCTCGATCAAATGCAGAAGCGCGAGCTGCCGGACGGGTGGGATAAGAACCTGCCCGTCTTTCCGGCGGATGCGAAGGGCATGGCCGGTCGCGACGCCTCCGGCAAAACACTTAACGTTCTGGCGCAGAATGTGCCGTGGCTAATGGGCGGCGCGGCCGATCTGGCGCCTTCCACGAAAACCCGCCTTACATTTAGCGATGCGGGAGATTTCGAGCCGGACAACTACGGGGGGCGCAACTTCCACTTCGGAATTCGCGAACACGTGATGGCTGCTGCTCTGAACGGCATGTCGCTCAGCCACGTACGTCCGTATGGTTCGGGATTTTTGATTTTCAGCGACTACGCGCGAGCTTCGATACGCCTGAGCGCAATCATGGAAATTCCGACGATCCACGTCTTCACGCACGATTCGATCGGCGTGGGCGAAGATGGTCCGACCCATCAGCCGATCGAGCAACTGGCTTCTCTGCGTGCCATCCCTGGCATGCATGTTTTTCGTCCGGGCGATGCGAACGAGGTCGTCGAAGCCTGGAAGGTCATCATGAAGTTCCGTCATGAGCCGGCGCTTCTGGCAGTTTCGCGGCAACCTGTTCCTGTTTTGGATCGAACGAAATATGCCTCCGCTTCCGGCGTGGCCAAGGGCGGCTACGTTCTGGCGGATACCGTGGACGGCAAGCCCGAGGTGATTCTGATTGCCACCGGGACCGAGGTTCCTCTCACGGTCGATGCGTACGAAAAATTGAAGACCGAGGGAGTCAAGGCGCGAGTGGTCAGCATGCCGTCGTGGGAACTGTTCGACAGTCAAGACAAGGGCTATCGCGATAGCGTATTGCCGCCGTCGATTCGCGCGCGCGTGGCTGTCGAAATGGCTTCCGTTTTCGGCTGGGAGCGCTATGTTGGGCTGGATGGGTGCATCGTCGGAATGCGATCGTTTGGCGCCTCTGCTCCGTTAAAGGATTTGTTGAAGCACTTTGGCTTCACAGTGGACGCAGTCATAGCCGCTGCGAAAGATGTACTGGCGAGGGCGAAATAGCCCATGCGAGTCGTCGCCGGAGCGGACCACGCTGGATTTGAGCTGAAGCAATTGTTGCTGCCCGTGTTGAAAGCCCTGGGGCACGAAGTGATCGACGTAGGAACCGACAGCACGGCAGCCGTCGATTACCCCGATTTTGCGGAGGCCCTGGGCAAAGCCATACTCGACGGCCGCGCCGATCGCGGAGTGCTGATCTGCGGGAGCGGCGTCGGCGCGTCCGTCGCGGCCAACAAGATGCATGGTATCCGCGCAGCCGTTTGCCACGACACGTATTCGGCGCACCAAGGCGTGGAGCACGACGATATGAATGTGCTCGTACTCGGCTCGCGCGTGATTGGGATCGCCGTGGCGCCAGAGCTGGTCAAGGCGTTTCTTGCCGCAAGTTTCACCCACGAAGACCGTCACGTAAGGCGGCTCAACAAAGTGCTGGCCATTGAGCGTGCGGGAATCTAGCAAAGGGTCATCTCCAGAGTTCGTAACAATCTTCAAGAGAGGCATTTATGAATCCGCTTCAGGAACTGCAGAAATACGGCCAGTCTGTGTGGCTCGACTACATTCGCCGCAACCTCATCACCAGCGGCGATCTGCAACGCCACATTGACAACGACGGTCTGCGCGGAATGACCTCGAATCCTGCAATTTTCGAGAAAGCCATCGCCGGGAGCACGGACTACGCGGATTTCCTGAAGTCACTCGACAGCAAGGCGGATCTCGACGCGAAGGCGCGCTACGAATTGCTAGCGATCCGCGACATTCAGGATGCTGCGGACCTGCTGAAGCCAGTCTATGTCAGCAGCAAGAAGCGCGACGGCTACATCAGTCTGGAAGTCTCGCCATATCTCGCGCATGACACGAAGGCGACGCTGGCCGAGGCTCGGCGTCTCTGGAAGACCGTTGCGCGGGACAACGTGATGATCAAAGTCCCGGGAACTCCCGAGGGGCTTCCGGCGATCGAGCAACTGACGAGCGAAGGCATCAACATCAATATCACTTTGCTTTTCGCTCAGGATGTTTATGTGAAAGTTGCCGAAGCATACATAGCCGGACTGGAGAAGTTCGCGGCGGCGGGTGGAGATCTCAGCCGAGTCGCTAGTGTCGCCAGCTTCTTTATTAGTCGCATTGACAGTCTTGTCGACTCGCAACTGGGCGACAAACTGAAAGCCACTACCGACCCGCAACAGCAAGCCTTGATCAAGAGCGTCATGGGCAAGGTTGCAATCGCCAACGGCAAGCTCACTTATCAACGCTATCTTGCTTTGTTCAGCGGGCCGCGTTGGGCCGCGTTGGCGGCTAAGAACGCGCAGACACAACGCGTACTCTGGGCCAGCACCGGTACCAAGAACGCGGCGTATTCGGATGTTCTTTACATCGAAGAGTTGATCGGACCCGACACCGTAAATACGATTCCGCCCGCAACCTTCGACGCTTTCCGCGATCACGGCAAACTTCGCAACAGCCTAACCGAAGATATTCCGGGGGCGGCCAAAACCATGGAGGATCTGGCGAAGACTGGCGTTTCGATGAAGGCTGTGACGGATAAGCTGACCGATGATGCAGTCCAGTTGTTCAACGACGCGTTTGACAAGCTGCTGATTGCCGTCGAAAAAAGCACGAAGCCGGCGGCGAAACCCACCGTCAACGCTCAAACGTATTCGGCGCCAGCGGCGCTGGCAGCCAGCATCAAGACCGAGGTGGATGGTTGGCGCGCTGGCGGGAAAGTCCGTCGCCTGTGGCAGCACGATCCTTCGCTTTGGTCTGGCACCGATGAGGGGAGCTGGCTGGGATGGCTCGGAATTGTTGATGACCAGCTTGCGAATGTGCAGAAGCTTGTCGACCTGGGCGCGGAAGCCCGTTCCGGCGGATTTACACAGGCCATGCTGCTGGGCATGGGCGGCTCGAGTCTCTGCCCCGAAGTTCTCAAGATGACGTTCGGAAAGATCGCGGGGAGTCCGGAACTCTTTGTTCTGGATTCCACCGATCCGGCGCAGGTTCGAGGTTTCGAGAAGAAGGCGGATCTCAGCAAGAGTCTCTTCATTGTGTCCAGCAAATCCGGCAGCACGCTGGAGCCGAATATCTTCAAACAGTATTTCTTCGAGCGCGTGTCGCAGACGGTTGGAGCGGACAAGGCTGGCAGCCGGTTTATAGCGGTCACCGATCCTGGCTCCAAAATGCAGCAGGTGGCCGAGCACGACAAGTTCCTCCACATCTTCGCGGGAGTGCCTTCGATTGGCGGACGCTATTCGGCGTTGTCGAACTTCGGCATGGTTCCAGCGGCTGTGATGGGCCTGGATGTGAAGAAGTTCCTCAACAGCGCGCACGGCATGGCACAGGCTTGCGCGGCTTGCTTCCCGATTGACGAGAACCCTGGCGCGATGCTCGGAATCGTGATGGGGATCGCGGCGCGCAACGGTCGAGACAAGATTACGATTGTGACTTCGCCCGGTGTCGCAGATCTTGGGGCGTGGTTGGAGCAGTTGATCGCAGAGTCCACGGGTAAGGAAGGCAAAGGCATTATTCCGGTGGATCGCGAACAACTGGGCGCTCCGACCGTCTACGGTAGCGACCGCATCTTTGCCTACCTTCGCTTGGCCGCCGAACCTGATCCCGCAGTTGATGCCAAACTCGCGGCTCTCGAACGGGCTGGGCACCCCGTCGTTCGCATCGTCTTGAACGACGTTTACGATCTGGGGCAGGAATTCTTTCGCTGGGAGATCGCCACGGCCGTGGCCGGGTCGATTCTCGGCATTAATGCCTTCAACCAGCCGGATGTCGAAGCCAGCAAAATCGTCACCAAAAGCCTGACCTCGGAATACGAAACCAAGGGTTCCCTGCCTGCCGAGACTCCAGTGCTTGTTGATGGAGGCATGAAACTTTTTACAGACTCCGCCAACGCCGACGCGCTGGGCAAGGCGGTTGGTACGGAAAAAACTCTCGCCGGATATTTGAAGGCTCACCTCGGCAGGATAGTGGCTGGCGATTATTGCGCTGTGCTCGGCTATGTCGAAATGAACCCTGCCCACGAACAAGCTCTGCAGGCGCTGCGGCATGCGGTGCGGGACAAAAAGAAGGTCGCGACCTGCCTAGGATTTGGGCCGCGATTCCTGCACTCAACAGGGCAAGACTACAAAGGCGGGCCGAATTCCGGTGTATTCTTGCAGATTACCTGCGATGATGCCGCCGATTTGCCGGTGCCGGGACAGAAGTATACGTTCGGCATCGTAAAAGCGGCACAGGCGCGCGGAGATTTCCAGGTGCTCGCAGACCGGAAACGGCGGGCATTGCGGGTGCATCTCGGCGCGGACGTGGACGCTGGCCTGGCTGCGTTGATCAAGGCTGTGCAGCAAGTGCTGGGATAGGCTTGGCCAACAACGGACGTTGAAACTTTCTTAACCGGTTTTCAGAGGAGCAAGAAATGCAGCTAGGAATGGTGGGACTTGGTCGGATGGGCGCGAATATGACGCGCCGTCTGATGCGCGGCGGACACGAACTGGTGGTCTCGGATTTGAGCCAGGATACTGTGAAAGGCCTAGCAGGAGAAGGCGCAATCGGTTCGGCGTCGCTGGACGATTTTGTAGGAAAGCTCAAAGCTCCCCGAGCGGCATGGGTCATGGTTCCCGCGGGCGGTCCGACGGAAAAGACGGTGCAAACGCTGGCGGACCGTTTTCAAGCCGGCGACACCATCATCGACGGCGGGAATTCCTATTTCAAGGACGATGTCCGCCGGGCCGAGCAATTCAAGAGTAAAGGCATCCACTACGTGGATGTCGGCACGAGCGGCGGCGTCTGGGGCATTGATCGTGGCTATTGCATGATGATCGGCGGACCGGACGAAGCGGTTCAGCGCCTTGATCCGATCTTCAAGACACTAGCGCCGGGGCGCGGCGATATTGGCCGCACGCCGGGGCGCGATAAGATGCCTGCGGGCACATCCCCCAACACAGCTGAAGACGGTTACATTCACTGTGGCCCCTCTGGCTCGGGGCATTTCGTGAAGATGGTCCACAACGGCATCGAATACGGGATGATGCAGGCTTATGCGGAAGGGTTTGATATCTTCAAGAATGCCGATAGCAAAGACTTGCCGGAAAATATCCGCTACTCGTTAAACCTACCTGACATTGCGGAAGTCTGGCGGCGTGGGAGTGTGGTCAGTTCGTGGCTGCTGGATCTGACGGCGATGGCCTTGGTGGAGAATCCGAACCTTTCCGAATATAGCGGCTTCGTGCAGGATTCCGGCGAGGGTCGATGGACAATCCAGGCGGCTCTGGAAGAAGCAGTCCCGGCGGAAGTTCTGACTGCGGCGTTGTATACACGATTCCGTTCGCGGCAGGAACACACATTTGCCGAGAAAATGCTTTCCGCCATGCGGCAGAAATTTGGCGGACACGTCGAGCCGGGAAAACACTAAACACCTTGGCGATGCTGCATCCGACAGTCACAATTTTCAGCAACAACGATTTTGTTGGGCGTAAGAACGCGCGAGGCGAAGGAAGAAATGAATGGCTGAGCAAAAAGCGGCACCGGCGGCAGCGAATGGCGAGCGCGTAGGCCGCCCGGGCGACCCCTGCATCATGGTAATTTTCGGTGCGGCGGGCGATCTCACACGGCGGAAGCTGATTCCGGCGCTCTACAATCTGGCAAAACACGACCTGCTTTCGCGGGAATTCGCCATCGTTGGCGTGGCCCGGAACCAGATGTCGACCGATGACTTTCGGAAGAAGATGTCGGACGACATCAAGCAGTTCGCCACCACGCAAAACGTAGATGCCGATATTTGGGAGTGGTTTGAGCGCCGTCTGTACTATCTAACCGGCGAGTTCAACGACAAGAACACCTTCACCCAACTCAACGAGCTGTTGCAGAAGCTGGATAAAGACCACAGCACCCACGGCAATTACTTTTATTACATGGCGACGGCAGCCGACTTCTTCGGCACGATTGTCGAAAATCTCTCGGAAATCGGGCTCATGAACGATGAAGGCGGCCATTGGCGGCGCGTCATCGTGGAAAAGCCGTTTGGGCGAGATCTGGACTCCGCCGTGGCGCTCAATACCCAGCTGCTAAAAGTCGCCCGCGAAAACCAGATTTACCGCATCGACCACTATTTGGGCAAAGAAACCGTCCAGAACATCCTAGCGCTGCGGTTCGCCAACGGCATTTTCGAACCCATCTGGAACCGCCGGTACATCGACCACGTACAGATTTCCGTGGGAGAAACCGTGGGCGTCGAAGGGCGCGGTAACTATTACGAGCAATCCGGTGCCTTGCGCGACATGATGCCAAACCACATCATGCAGCTGATTAGCCTTACGGCCATGGAGCCGCCGATTTCGTTTGAAGCCGACGCGGTCCGCGACGAGCAAGCCAAAGTTCTACACGCGATCCAGCCGCCGACTGGCGAAGAGGTCCTAACGAAGACGATTCGCGGCCAGTATGGGGATGGGGAATCCGGTGGGCAGCGCGTTCCCGGCTACCGGAACGAACCCTCGGTGGCCCCGGATTCGCGCACGGAAACCTTTGTTGCCATGAAACTGGCGATCGACAACTGGCGCTGGGCCGGAGTTCCCTTCTATTTGCGAACAGGCAAGCGCATGGCAGCCCGCAACACGCATGTAGTTATCCAGTTCCGGAGGGCGCCGCTGATTCTGTTTCGTGACACGCCCGTCGACACGATGATGCCAAACCAACTGGTTCTGCACATCCAGCCGGAGGAAGGTATCTCCCTACGCTTTGCGGCCAAGGTCCCGGGTCCCGTCATGCGACTGGGTTCCGTCGACATGGATTTTGAATATGCCGACTACTTCGGCGTGCAACCCAGCACGGGCTATGAACGCCTACTGCACGATTGCATGGTCGGAGACGCCACCCTGTTCCAAAGAGCGGATATGGTGGAGGCGGGCTGGAGCATCGTCAATCCCCTTCTGGATGTCTGGAAAGCCTTGCCGCCACGTAATTTCCCGAACTACGCGGCTGGCACCTGGGGCCCGAAAGAAGCTGAGGATTTGATCGAAAAGGACGGCCGCCGCTGGAGGAATTTCGAAAAGTGATCCTCGCTGGGGATATAGGCGGCACTAACGCTCGATTGGCACTCTTCACCGCAAGGGACGGCGCTCTGTTGCTGGTAACCGAGACCATTTTCCCGAGCCGCCAACATAGTGGGCTGGACCAGATTGTGGCGAAGTTTGTCGCGCAGGAAAAGCCGACCCTGGAATCGGCCTGTTTTGGCATCGCCGGGCCTGTTGTCAACGGGCGCTGCGAAACCTCCAATTTGCCCTGGGTCGTCGAGTCTACTCAGCTCGCCCGGGAACTGGACCTGCCCCATGTATTGCTCATCAACGATCTTGAGGCCAATGCCTGGGGCATCGGAGCGTTGTCTGGTGACGATCTGGTGAGTCTGAACCAGATTGGCCTGAACTCCGCGACCACAGGCCAGGTGCAGGCTTCCGGGAACCAAGCGGTGGTTTCGGCTGGAACCGGTTTGGGAGAAGCCGGACTCTACTGGGACGGCGCACGCCACCACGTCTTCGCGTGCGAAGGTGGGCATACAGATTTTGCGCCTAGGAATGACCTCGAAATGCAACTTCTGCAGTATCTGGTCGCGCGGTTTGGCCATGTCAGCTATGAAAGAATTCTTTCCGGTCCGGGCTTGGTGAATGTGTTCAGTTTTCTGCGGGACAGCGGACACGGGCGGCCCGAAGCATGGCTGATCGAAGAAATGGAAAACTCGGATCCAGCGGCAGCCATCTCGAAGGCAGCTCTACAGGGAAAGTGCGAGCTTTGCGAACAGGCCCTGGAACTTTTCATTTCGATCTACGGCGCAGAGGCGGGAAATATGGCGCTCAAAGCAATGGCGACGGGAGGCATATTCCTGGGCGGCGGAATCGCTCCCAAGATCCTTCCCTGCCTTAAGGGACCTCTATTTATGGATGCGTTCCGCGGCAAGGGACGCATGCAGCGCCTTCTGGAGTCGATACCTGTTTCCGTGATCGTGAACGACAAGACGGCCTTGCTGGGCGCCGCTCGTTGTGCACAGGCTAAGATGGCTACGGTGAATGCGTGAACTCTGGAGCTGAAATCCGCGTCTTCGGCGACCGCCCGGCATTATTCGAGGCGGCCGTGGCGGAGTTTCTGCGGATTGCACGAGCGGCAATTCAGGGAGCGGGACGTTTTACGGTGGCGCTCTCCGGCGGCTCGACACCGCGGAGTTTCTACTCGCTGCTCGCCGATCAGCCGGACGTGCCCTGGAGCAATATCCTTTTCTTTTTTGGCGATGAGCGGCATGTGCCGCCGGACGATCCCGAC
>Ga0209068_10001267_pt1 | contig 12690 bp, 12 predicted proteins | sample ColStrG_CSR_2012_FD_187200 | JGI IMG/M metagenome (GOLD analysis project Ga0209068, IMG submission 187200) | Freshwater sediment microbial communities in response to fracking from Pennsylvania, USA - Cold Stream Run_MetaG_CSR_2012 (SPAdes)... | ecosystem: Environmental > Aquatic > Freshwater >... | reverse complement strand
ACAGCGGTGAGCTCCGCCGGTTCCAGAAACGGGGCCAACATCAGAGCGACGAATCGGCACTTCGGGCAGTGGCCGCACCACCTGTCGCCCGTGCCGGCATGCTGCCGGAACGCCGAGTTACAGCTGCAGAAGGTCCCGTGATACCGGTCGAGGCGGGCGAACACCCGGGAGATGGCCAGCTCGGAGTAGGGACGTAGGGCCGACCCGTACGTCAGCTCAGGGGCCACCGATTCGCGGACCAGGTCGGCCAGCAGAAGTTCGAATGACCGGCTCTTCGAATATTGGTGGTTGACCGGCACACCGTTGATGGTGACCGTCTCCTCGCTCGCCGATCGCTCGACGGCCATGGTCACCGTGTCGTAGCCGTAGACGAAAGCTCCCACTACAACGATGAGCGACACGATGGCCGTGATGGGCACATGCCCGTTCATGGCGCCGGCCTCGTGGAGAGCGGCGAGACCGGGGTCCAGATGGCGACGGACCACCAAGAGGTCGAGTCCGGCCTTCCGGCTCAGTTCGTGGACCAACGGGTGGGGGTTGACGGCGATGAGGCGTGGGGCGAGTTGGCTCACGGCCGCGATCAGGACCATCGAGTCCTTGCCGCCGCCGATGGGGACGACGAGGCCGGGGGGCAGCGCCCCCTTGGGAGGACGCAGGTGTCCGGCCACACCCCTTCCAGGCACCAAGGTAACCGGACGGGGCACCGCCAGCCCGTTGGTGACAGCGAACTCGCGTAGACCGTCGTCGTACAGATGGCGGTGGAAGCCGAGTTCGGCCTCGCTGAGCGACTCGCTCTCGACGACGACCTCGGCCGGGGCCGCCGTCTTGTAGTAGCTGGTGCCGGCAGCCACATGGAGGTGGAGTAGTGCCCGATCGAACCCCGGACCGACGGGGTCGACCGCCTGTTCCGGGGGCGTCTCGAATGTGATCGTCTCGGTGAATGTCACTCGGTCATCGAGCGCATACCGGAGGGTGACCGTGCGGGAGTCGGAGTCGTAGACCCGGCCGACGATGCGGAATGCACCGAACGAGTGCGGGTCGAATGGGTCGGGGGCGATCATCGGGCGGTCAGCGTAGTGGTCGTCGACCCGGGCGCCGGTCGGCAAGCGTGCGCCTTCCGGCCCGACCGCTCACCTCCGAGGTTCCTGGCGGAGGTGGTCGACGATCTCCATGGTCTCTGCGGTCGACTCGATGACCCAGACCTCTCCTTTGAGTAGACGCAACTTGTGGCGAGCCTTGGCCGTGAGACCCGGGGTCAGGGCTTGGAGCGCGTCGGCGGCGACGTCACCGTGGGTGCTCAGGACGGCGCCCTCCCCCGCCATGCGTCGCATGAGGAGCAGGGCGGCCTGGCCGTTGCCCTCGGCAAGCTCTCCCACCGACTCGATGGGGAGGCCCAGGGTCTCGGCCAGAGGCCGGACCGTCTCGAAGCAACGCACCGCCGGGCTGGCCAAGATCCGCCGGGGCCGGTACCCGGCGAGCAAGGGGATCAGGGCCTCGGCCTGGGCCTCGCCCCGGGACGAGAGCGGTCGCTCGAGGTCGTCCCCCTCCCAGGCGCTCCGGCGACCGGCGCGTGCATGTCGGACCACGAGAAGCGGCATGTCCTCGATGCTCCCACGCCCGCCGGCCTGCGTGCCTGATATGGCCCACCCGTCCGGCGCCGCCGGGTGACCACCCGGAACGGAGGGAGTCCCGGGCGGGGGTGAGGTCGGACGCTCAGGACCCGGCGCCGGGAACGTCGATGCCGGGGTCGGTCGGCAGGCCGAAGACGTCGAGCACCGCACCGTGGCGGGCCAGCGAGTGGTAGGCCCGCTGAGCGAACCACCATCGTCCTCCCTCCAGGACGTAGCGGTCGTGGTAGAGCCCGAAGGCCGATGTGAATTGACCGGTGTCACCATCCTGGCGGAGCTCGCACATGAACAGACGGCACGTGGCCGTCCCGCTGTCGACCCCGTCCGGAAAGGCGATGTGGGCATTCAGGATCACGAATTCGAAGAACGAGAAGTGGGCAATCGCCGCACCGATGAAGTCGCCGACCTCGATGCCACCGACCAGTCGCAGCGGCTCGCCGGCTCGCCGGTCGATGACGACCTCGGCGTCGGGGCGGAACAGCACTCCTAGCTCGGGCCACGCCCGCCGGTTGACGACGTCGGCGTAGGCGTGCTGGAGCCGGCGCACCCCCGTGTCGTGCACAGCCTCGGCGGTCATCCGCTCGTCGGTCACCCCGGGGACGCTACCCGCGGGGAAAGGGGGATCACCCGGGACCGGGCCGGACCGTTCGCCCTAGGGTGACTCTGTCCGCGCAATTCCGATACCGGAGGTACCCATGCAGTACGTCAATCTCGGTCGCACCGGCCTGCGCGTCTCGCGTGTATGTCTCGGCATGATGAGCTTCGGGAACGATTCCGACCGCCCCTGGGTACTCGACGAGGATGCCGCCGAACCGATCGTGCGGGCCGCGGTGGAGGGTGGGATCACGTTTTTCGACACCGCCGACGTGTACTCGGGCGGGGCCAGCGAGGTGGCGACCGGCCGCCTGCTCCCCAAATTCCTCACCCGCGACGAGTTGGTGGTGGCCACCAAGGTCCGCATGCCGGTGTCGCCGGGCGAGAACGGCGGGGGCCTGTCCCGCAAACACATCCTGTCCGGCATCGACGCCTCGCTCACCCGCCTGGGCATGGAGTACGTCGACCTCTACCAGATCCACCGGTGGGACGACCGCACACCGATCGAGGAGACCATGGAGGCTCTCCACGACGTCGTCCGCGCCGGCAAGGCCCGCTACATCGGCGCCTCCAGCATGCATGCCTGGCAGTTCGCCAAGGCCCAGCACGTGGCGGATGCCCACGGGTGGACCCGATTCGACTCGATGCAGAACCACTACAACCTCATCTACCGCGAAGAGGAGCGGGAGATGATTCCGCTCTGTCTCGACCAAGGTATCGGGGTCATCCCGTGGAGCCCGCTGGCCCGAGGCGTCCTGGCCGGGAACCGCACCCGAAGCGGAGACAAACTGACCACCCGTTCCGACACCGACGACTTCACCAACTACCTCTACAGCCAGCCCACGGACTTCGACGTGGTCGAACGGGTGGCCGAGGTGGCGGCCGGGCGGGGGGTGCCTCCGGCCCAGGTGGCACTGGCATGGCTGCTCCACAAGCGAGGTGTCACCGCGCCAATCGTCGGGGCCACCAAGCCGGGTCACCTGTCCGACGCCCTGGCCGCCGAAGCCCTCACCCTCGACGACACCGAGATCGCCCGCCTCGAGGAGCCCTACGTTCCCCACCCGGTGCTCGGGCACTTCTGAAACACATGGCGAGACTGGCGACCGTGGCTGCATTCATCGGCGCCGTCGCAGAATGCACGGTAGTCTCGGAAATCCGGTTCTCGTCTGGTAAGGTGCCCCGCCCACCTACATCAGAACGCCGATTCTGGTTCAGTACGACATAGGTGGCCTGTGCCCGGCAGCTGCCGTCTCGAATGGGGAGGATTTGATGAACACCAGGACATCGCGCAACAACTGGCTCGAGAAGCGAATTACGGCTGGAGACGGTCAGACGACGGGATCTCGACAAGGCCGTCGAGTACGGGGGCTCGTTACGGTGAGCGTCGGGGCGGTGTTGATCCTTGCTGGCTGCTCGTCGAATTCGGCGACGCCATCTTCGACCACCGCCTCAACGGGCGGGTCGACCGGTGGGAAAACTCCCATCACGATCGCCTTGGTGACCTCATTGACCGGGCCGGGAGCGGATCAGTTCGTGAGTGGTCCGGCTGCGTTCAATGCACGGATCGCCGAGCAGAATGCCATGGGTGGAGTCAACGGTCACATGATCAACGGAATCGTCATCGACGACCAGACCGTCCAGCCGGCCCTGGCTATCCAGAACGCGCTCTCGAAGGGCGCGTTCGGAATCGTGGCGGAAAGCCCGCTGTTCTTCATCGGTGCCAAGATTCCCCAGCAACAGGGCGTTCCTGTAACCGGGGGCTCCCTCGATGGCCCTGAATGGGGTCAGCAGCCGTACACCAACATGTTCGCCGCCGACACCGGAAGCGTCGATCCTGCGCAGCCTGCGAGCACCTTGCCCGGCAAATTCTTGAAGGAGCACGGGGGCACGACCATCGGCTCGTACGGCTATCCGATCGGCGGCACATCGAAGGTCGGTGCCGTGAACGCTTCGAAGTCGTTCGAGCATGCAGGCGGCAGTACCGGCGTACTGAACACGAGCGTTCCCCTTTCGTCGGTCGATTTCACGGGCGATGCGATCGTGGCCAAGCAGAAGCACGTCGATGCCGTGTATCCCGACATGGGCAACCAGTCCAACAACGCACTCGTCACAGCATTCCAGCAGGAAGGCGTCAACCAGAAAGTCACGCTTCTTCCGGTTGGGTACCAGCAGGACGTCGTGTCGTCGCCTGCGTGGCACAGTCTCCAGGGGACGTACTACGCCTCGCTGTTCCGGCCGTTCTCCGCGCCCAACGCCGGTACCCAGGCCATGGATGCCGCCATGAAGAAGTATGCCCACTGGACGAACAGTCAGTTTCCGGACTTTGCCGAATACGAGGCATGGGTCGGTGCCGACCTGATGATCCAGGGCCTGCAACTGGCTGGAAATGATCCGACGCGGTCTAGCGTCATCAAGGATCTGCGGGCCATCAAGTCCTACAACGCCAACGGACTCGGTCCAGTGTCCATCGACTACTCGACGGTGTTCGGCCATTCGGCATCCCCGGACTGCCGGTGGTTTCTGCAGGCGGAGACCTCCGGATTCAAGCTCCTCTCCCCGACTCCCGAGTGCGGGACATGGATGACCGGAAGCTGATCGACACCGGAAGCTGATCGACTGCCGGGCCATCAGCGATCCCGGGGCACTGACCCTGGGCTCCTTCGACGTACCGACGGTGATCGTCACGACGGCTTCGATTCAGATCGCTTCGGCTGCCCGTCAGGTCACCCGAGCCAACTTGACGCGCCGAAGGCGGAGGCCTTGATCATGCCGGGGCAGGGTGACCGATGCCGTGCTAAGCAGTCGCACAGCATCGTTGAGCGACGCCATTCCTCATGGGTGCCCGACCAGGAAGGCAAATCTGATGTCCATCCGCATCGTTCAATGGACCACGGGCAATGTCGGACAGCGCTCGGTGCGGGCCGTCGTCGCCCATCCCGACCTCGAGTTGATCGGGTGCTACGCCTGGTCGGCCGACAAGGTCGGGCGCGATGTAGGCGAGCTCTGCGGTATCGATCCGGTGAATGTCTTCGCCAGCGACGACGTCGACGCCCTGCTGGCATTGCGCCCTGACTGCGTCGTCTACAACCCGATGTGGCAGGACTCAGACGAGCTCGTCCGCATCCTTGAGGCCGGCGTGAACGTGGTCAGCACGGCGGCCTTCATCAACGGGAATGGACTCGGCTCCGACCAAGGTCGCATTGCTGACGCGTGTCAGCGCGGTGGATCGTCGATGTTCGGCACCGGTATCAGCCCCGGATGGGTCGAGTTGATGGCCATCGTCAGCGCCGGCATCTGTGAGCGCGTCGACAAGGTCACCATTCACGAGGCATCCGACACCACGCTGTACGACTCACCGACCACCGAGCTCCCGGCCGGCTTCGGCAGGCCCATCGACGACCCCGAGTTGCCCGGGATGGCGGCCAAGGGTACGGCGGTGTTCGGCGAGGCCGTCGCCATGGTTGCCGATGCCTTAGGGATTGAACTCGACGAGATCGTCTGCGAGGCCGAGTATGCGCAGACTACAGAGGACCTCGTCATGGATTCGTGGACCATCACCGCAGGGTGCGTTGCCGGTGTCGCAGCCAGTTGGCAGGGCCGGGTGGGTGGACGCACCATCGTCGAGCTCACGGTTCGCTGGAAGAAGGGTCAGACCCTGGATCCCGACTGGCAGATAACCGAAGGCCACGTGATCCAGATCGACGGTCTCCCGACTGTGCGCACGACACTCGAGTACCTGCCACCGCCGGACTTCGAAGCCACCACGTTCGCCGATTTCATGGTCCTCGGCATGATCATGACCGCGATGCCCGCCATCAACGCCATTCCTGCCGTGGTCGCCGCACCGCCCGGCATCGTCACGTACAACGACCTTCCTCTGCCGTTGCCGAAAGGTACATCGAATGCACAACATCGATGATGTCGAAGCGATCAAGCAACTGAAGGCCCGGTACTTCCGGACAATGGACACCAAGGACTGGGTGGGAATGCGCGCGGTCTTCACCGATGGAGTCGTGATCGATACCACCGACTCCGGCGGCGGGAAGGTCACCGGCGGCGACGAATTCATGGTGTTCCTGACCAAGACCTTGGCCGACGCCCGGACGGTGCACCACGGACACATGCCGGAGATCGTCATCACCTCGCCGACGACTGCAACCGGTATCTGGGCAATGGAAGACATGATCCGTTGGCCGGATGGCTCAACATTGCACGGCTCCGGCCACTACCACGACACCTACGAGCACAGCGACGGGGTCTGGCGAATCGCCACCTCGACGCTCACGCGGCTCCGAATGGACTTTCTGGCGTCCGGTGACGCATGAGGTACGAAGGTGAAGGCATCGTGATCACCGGGAAGATCTAGAGCTGTCAATGGCGAGCAACCCCAACGTGGCCACCTCGAGGAGCAGAAATTTGTCCCCCCGATAGTCGGTCACTTGTGATCGACCTACGGGCCGATCCTGTCGAAAGGCGGAAGCCCGCGACACGGCTCAGATACCTGGTACGTCTCCCGGTGCGTCCGGCGTCCGCTGGAACACGTAGTAGCCGGCAAGGAGCCCAGCACCGACGAGGGTGGCCACCGGGCCCACGAGGGATAGCAGCATCACCACCAAGTAGGCGACGGAGCCCAGCCCGAACCGCAGCACGGCTGCCCGCCGCTCCTCGGGCGGCGGGGCCGCGATGAGCAGGTCGGTCCGCAACCCGTGCACGAAGATCAGGGTGAACGAGAGAGACATCCCTTCCATCACCCCGGCGTACAGGACACCGGCCGTCGTGCCCGAGGTTCCGGAATCGCGGAGGTAGTCGGCCAGCGTCGTAGTGGCGAATGGAATGGCCACCACGAACGACAACAGCAGCAGGTTCAGGTACAGCATGGGCCGGTCGACCCGGTTCATCAAGTCGAACAGCGCGTGGTGGTTCACCCAGATGATCCCGATGGTGAAAAAACTCACACCATAGGCAGCAAAGACGGGCCACTGGTGGAGCAACTTGTGGAACAGCGACCCGTGATCGGGACCTCCGACCACAAGATTGAGGGCCAACAGCGTGATGGCCACCGCGAACACCCCGTCGCTGAACGCCTCCATCCGCCCTCGCTCCATCATGGGGCGAGTGTACGGTGCGGTGGTGCGCCCGTTGTCAGGTACCGGGCGACGAAACTGCGCCTGAACGAGCAAACGGAGGATGCCATGAGCACTGCCAGTTGGGTCCGGCCCTCCGGGGTCGACTTCCACTTCGACATCATGTGCCCGTACGCCTACCAGACTTCGCTGTGGATCCGGAACGTGCGCGACATCACCGGCCTCGACATCCGCTGGAAATTCTTCAGCCTGGAGGAGATCAACCGCACCGAGGGCAAGAAGCACCCGTGGGAGCGAGACTGGTCCTACGGCTGGTCGATGATGCGCATCGGCGCGCTGCTGCGCCGGAAGGATATGGACCTTTTGGACCGCTGGTACCTCGATGCCGGAAAGGCCCTGCACGAGGACGGGCGCAAGCCCCACCGGCCCGAGGTGGCCGAGGCCATCCTGGGGGAGATGGGTCTCGATCCGGGCCTCGTCGCCGAGGCCATCGCCGACCCCACCACCGCCGAAGAGGTGAGGTCCGAGCACGACGAAGTCGCCGATCGGGGCGGATTCGGCGTACCGACGCTGATCTTCGATGACGACCAGATGCTGTTCGGGCCGGTCCTCGTCAACCCTCCGGATGGCGATGCCGCCATCCGTCTGTGGGACCTGACGATCGGGTGGCTCGAGTTCCCCCACGTGTACGAGCTCCAGCGACCCAAGTCGGCGGCAGACATCGAAGCCATCGCCACCGCCTTCACCTCCTACCTCGAGGCCCGGGATTGGTTTTCGGTGCAGAACCCGACACCGTGACGTCCAAACCGGCAGTGCCGACCGAAGGTCACACGATGACGCGGGCCCTGTGCTGATCGTCGTCGAACCGCTCGAGGCAGGCGACCACAACCATCCCGGCCATCCCGAGCGCCCGGCGCGGGTGGGTGCCGCCATGCGCGGCGTCGAGGACCTCGACCTCGGCACCGACCTGCTCTACGTGGCGGCAACCCCCGCACCGGCCGAACGACTGGTCCGGGTGCATACCCCGGCCCATCTCCAGCGGCTCGAGCAGTTCAGCGCAGCCGGCGGCGGGAAACTTGACCCCGACACCTACGCCGGCCCCACCTCCTGGCAGGACGCCCGCATGGCGGCCGGGGCCGGGCTGGTGGCCATCGAGGCCGCTCGCGCCCACCGCGCTCCTGTCTTCGTGCCCGCCCGTCCGCCGGGACACCACGCCCCGGCCGACCGAGCCATGGGCTTCTGCCTCCTGAACAACGTGGCCGTGGCCGCGTCCGCCCTTGTCGATGCCGGCGAGCGGGTGCTGATCATCGACTGGGACGTCCACCACGGCAACGGCACCCAGGACCTGTTCTGGGACAACCCCTCGGTCCTCTACGTCTCCACCCATCAGTGGCCCTGCTACCCGGGCACCGGCGCGGCCGGCGAGATCGGTGGGCCAGCCGCCCGAGGCACAACCGTCAACGTCCCCCTCCCCCCCGGAGCCACTGGGGACGTGTTGCGGGCGGCCTTCGACCGCATCGTGACACCGGCCGTCGACGCGTTCTCCCCCACCTGGGTGCTGGTGTCGGCCGGATTCGACGCTCACCGCGCCGACCCACTGGCCGAACTGGCCCTGTCGGCCGGAGACTTTGCCGAACTGACCGCAACGGTTCGTGGTTACGCACCCGAGTCAGGACGCCTCGTCGTCTTCCTGGAAGGTGGCTACGACGAAGGCGCACTGCGGGCATCGGTTGCCGCCGCCCTCGGGCGACTGGTGGGCGCACCCGGACCCAGCACCGACGAGGCTCCTACATCTGGGGGCCCGGGTTCCGACCATGTGGAAGCCGCACTGGCCGAACGCCACGCAGCCCTATGGGGCGACATCCACGACGACGATCTGGAAACACGACCATGAGCCCCGTCATCCACAGCGTCAAGACAACGACCGCCACGCTCCGGACCGCAACCAGCCCGCGGCGGGCACCACCTGGAGGGACACCATGACCAAAGACCCGAGCCAACCGAGCGACACTGTGGTCGTGGGATTCGACGGATCCGAAGCAGCCACTTCCGCCGTCCATTGGGCCGCCGCCCAGGCCGAGCTTACGGGAGGCCGGCTCGGGATCGTGAGCGCCTGGGAGTACCCCACGAGCTGGGGCAACGTGATCCCATTGCCAAACGACTTCGACCCGGCGGCCGACACCCAGGCCATGCTTGATCCCGTCGTCGAGCGCGTGACCGCCGAGCATCCGGGGCTCGAGATCCACGCCCACGTGGTGGAGGGACGGGCCGCCGAGGTGCTGGTCGAGGCATCACACCACGCTGCGCTCCTGGTGGTGGCCAGCCGCGGCCACGGATCCTTGTCCGGTTTGGTGCTGGGCTCGGTCAGCCAGCGCTGCGTGACCCACGCCGCCTGCCCGGTGGTCGTGCACCGGCGTGCTGGCGAAGGTTGAGGGCCTGAACCGGGGCACACTCACCAAGAATGCTCACCAGGTGTCGATGCAGCTCCGCTTCTTACCTGTCCGGGCTGGTGGTGGCGGTGCGGATCGTAGAGCCTCCACGATCCGGGAACGAGATTCGGCCGGGTCGATGACATCGTCGATCTCATAGGCGGTGGCCACATTTAGCGCCTTGCCGTGTTCGTAGGCCAGGTCGACCATAGAGGCGAAGAGCGCCTCCCGTTCGGCCGGGTTCGCCACGGCCTCGAGTTCGCGGCGGAACCCGAGTCGTACCGCCCCCTCGAGTCCCATGCCGCCCAGTTCGCCACTCGGCCACGCCACGATGAACAGGGGTGACCGGAAGCTGCCCCCGGCCATGGCCTGGGCGCCCAGGCCGTACCCCTTCCGGAGCACGATGGTGCAGAACGGAACGGTCAGGCTGGCTCCGGTCACGAAGAGACGACTGACATGGCGCACCAGCCCGGTCCGTTCGGCCTCCGGACCGACCATGAAGCCCGGGGTGTCGCAGAGGAAGACGACCGGAAGATCGTGGGCGTCGCAGAGCTGCAGGAAACGGGCCGCCTTATCCGCACCGTCGGCATCGATGGCGCCACCTAGGTGGGTAGGGACGTTGGCAACCACGCCCACCGACCGACCCTCGATGCGGGCCAGAGCCGTGACCATACCGGCGCCGAAGCCCCTTCGGAGTTCGAGTACCGAGCCGGAATCGAACAAGACGGCCAGCAGCGCCCGCACGTCATAGGCCCGGAGTCGCTGTTCGGGAACGGCCGAGCGCAGCAGCCGCTGATCGGCACAGGTCCAGGCTGCAACCGGGCCCTGAAAGTACGCCAGATAGCGCCGGGCCAGGTCCACCGCTCCGGCGTCGTCGGCGGCCACCAAATCGACCACCCCGTTCGGCACCTGCACATCGAGCGGTCCGATCTCCTCGGGCCGGTAGGTGCCGAGCCCGCCTCCTTCGATCATGGCTGGGCCACCCATCCCGATGGAAGAGCCTTCGGTGGCGATGACGACATCGCAGCAACCGAGCAGGGCGGCGTTGCCGGCAAAACACCACCCCGATGCGATGCCCACCAGGGGAACGAGTCCGCTAAGTTTCCCGAACAGGGCGAATGCCTGGGTGTCGAGTCCGGTGATGACCGCGTAGTCGGTGTCTCCGGGCCGACCACCGCCACCTTCGGCGAATAGCACGACCGGAAGGCGCAGGCGCGCAATCAACTCGAACAGCCGGTCCTTTTTGCGATGGTTCTGCTGGCCTTGGGTGCCGGCCAGCACCGTGTAGTCGTAAGACACAACGGCGCACCTGGCATGCTCGTCGCCGAACCGGTCACCATTGACCCGGGCCGTGCCGCCGACCAGTCCATCGGCCGGTGTCCGCTCAATCAGCTCCTCCAGATCCCGACGGCGGCGTTGGGCGGCGATTGCGAACCCGCCGTACTCGGTGAATGAGCCGGCGTCGACCAGGGCGTCGATGCTTTGCCGGGCTGTCCACCGGCCCTGCTCATGGCGTCTGGCCACCGCATCGGGTCGGCCGGAATCGGTCAGCAGCGTCCGTCGCTCCAACAACTCAGCCAGGTCGGGCCGGATGTGGTCGAGGTCGATCGCATCGGCGACGACGTGGACTTCTTCGCTCGACTCCCCGGCCTCTACCACCGCCAATGGTGCGCCGTCGGCCACCTGGTCCCCGAGGTCGACATCCAGGTAAGTCAGAGAGCCAGCCACTGGACTGCGCACGACGTGCTCCATCTTCATCGACTCGAGCACCACGACGACGGTGCCGACCGACAGCGCCCCACCGACGGCCACCGGTAGGAGCACCACCGTCCCCTGCAGCGGGGCGGACAGGCGCACCTCCTGGCCCGGGCGCACATCGCCATCGGCCCCCGATGCCCCGCCATCGCCAACGCCCATCCGGTTCAACCTGGCCGGTCAGGCGGAAGGCATCGGGTAGATGGACGCCTCGTCGGCCATGGCCGCCACGGCCTCATCCCGTTCGACGGGTGACAGGGGGGCGTAGGCCTCGGCCGCGGCCAGTGCGGTAGCGAACACGCCGATGTCGCCGGGCGTGCAGAAGGCATGGACCCCCGGTGTCGATAGGGCGAAGCTGACTCCGCGCCTCACCTCATCGGCCGACGTTTGCGGTTCGTACCAGGTGTCGGCAGTGGTCTCCCGCCCGGCCCACGGGCGGGCGGCTGCCGCCTTGATGGCCATCACCCCCACGTCGTGCTGGGCGGCGTACTCGAGGAGCGTCTCGGCCTCACGCCGGTACACGGGATCGGCCCACAGCCGCGGGTAAACGGGGAACATCACGGTGTCGAGGTCGTAGCGACGTAACGCTTCGAGTTGTGCGGCCGGTGCCGAGTGCCCATGTCCGGTTATCCCGATCCAGGTGGTGAGACCTTCGTCGCGGGCGGCCAGGATCGCCTGGACGGCACCGGCGCGCGCGTCCAGCTCGGCCACGTCGGTGACGGCGTGGAGCTGGTACAGGTCGAACGAATCGCACTCGAGCAGCCTGAGCGAATCCTCGAGCTGGGCCCGGACACCGTCAGGATTGTGCCGCAACGTCTTGCAGGCCACGAAGACCTGATGGCGGACCGGCCGGATCAGCGGACCGAGCAGCTCTTGGGCCAGGCCGTACTGGGGTGCCACGTCGAGGTGGTTGATGCCGGAGGCCAAAGCCTTGTGGAACGCGGTGGCCGTGGTATCGGGATCCGACCGGGCGAAGGCGGCCCCACCCAAGATGGCCAACGACGAGTAGTGCCCCGTCCGACCGAGTCTGCGTCGCTCCACCCCGACCACCGTAGTGCGGCCGGTCTGCGCCGGCACTGGTACCGCCCATCCGGCGGGTGCTCAGGAAGCGGCAGCGTCGCGGGCCGATTCCCACCCCTGGAGCATGGTGCCGAAATGCATCGGGTTGTAGACGTCCTCCTCCGCGGACCAGAGCCCGTC
>Ga0209068_10001266_pt1 | contig 12692 bp, 13 predicted proteins | sample ColStrG_CSR_2012_FD_187200 | JGI IMG/M metagenome (GOLD analysis project Ga0209068, IMG submission 187200) | Freshwater sediment microbial communities in response to fracking from Pennsylvania, USA - Cold Stream Run_MetaG_CSR_2012 (SPAdes)... | ecosystem: Environmental > Aquatic > Freshwater >... | reverse complement strand
GTAATCGCCAGCGCGGCTAGCTCGCTCCGCTGCGCCAAGGCAACCAGTTCAGCGGGCGTGAAAGTGCCATCCGAGGCATTAGTATGCGAATGCAAATCGATAGGGCCGGACACTAGCGGTTCTTCAACTCCGCGAAAGTCTGGAACACGAAGACTTGTCCACAGGTGCGAACCACCAGTCGGCCGGGCCCTAGCGATTTTTCCTTAGCGCGATTCTCAAAGAAGACAGCTCCGTCTGTGCTGTCGCTGGGCTTCAGCTTTATGGGGATCAACGTAATGGCGGAAGCCGCCGCCGCCGCCTTGAATTCCTTGTTGATGAACATGGCCATAGCCGCCTGGCGGCGTTTCTCATAGCCGTTCGTCGAGCGGAAATTTTGCAGCCCATAGATGCTGTCTTCGTACAACAATTGCAGCTTGATCACATCGTTGCGGCTGGCTTTGGCCAGCAACGATTCCACCACGTAGTCCGCTGAAACCGAAGACAGAGTAGTGCCATCTTGGCGAATGAAGGTGAAGTCGGAGGGTTTCACGGTCCAGGAAACCAACGAACCGTTGGTGACGGTGATTTGAATGATGTTGAAGTCCTTGATGTGCGGCGGCAAGTGGGCGAACATCACCGTTATGCCCTCATGCGTCAATGCCTCATAAGACATGCCGTGCGATTCAAACTCGGTGGGCGTTTGCGGGGCTAGAACGGCGGCATCGGGTGGCGCCTCTGTCGGCGAATTCTGCGCAAGGACTCCGGACACAAGCGCAAGCGCTAAAAAAAACTGAAGCGCAAAGGGCAAGGTTGCGCTCCGCCGGACAGGACAGAAACTCACCAAACCTTTGGGCGGCGCGCTTGACTCCGCGCCCGTTTTGCGCGTGCTTCTTGAAAAACCCATTTACATAATAGATGGTACGCCGAGGTCTTCCGGTTACTGCGGCGTGCGAGTGGCCCGTGCGTTTCGCCTTGAGCTTCTCGAATTCGGCGCGGAACGTATTGTTTGCCGGATATTGCCGCGTAAGCTGCGCCAGCAGTTCCTCCGTCTTGTCTTCTCTCTTCTCCCGCAGATAAACCATGGCCAGCAGAAGTTGTGCAAACGGCTTGAGATAACGACCCGATTGCGCTGCAATCCGCAGATCGCTTAACCCTTGCTCGCGCGCACCGGTAAGCTCGTCCAGGCTCATCGGCCAGCGCAAATAAAAGGGTAAGTTGGCCACCAGGTATTCGGTAAAACCCTTGGTCAAATAGGCGTCGTAGGCTGAAGGGTCGGCTTTCAGCAACCGCTTGGCGTACCTGTCCGATTCGCGGATAAACGCGTAGCTCTCACGCCATTTGTGCTCCACCAGCGCCAGATAATCGCGCTGAACGCCGGCCACGATGCATAGGGCCAGCAGAGCATTCGAATCCTCCGGCTGCGCCAGCAAACGGACTCGGGCGGAGTTGCGGGTCAGTCTTACGGCCTCGTTCATCGCTGCAACCGCCCACGGGTCCGGTTGAAATACCGCGCCGCGCCGCGCGCCGCGGTCTTCGCTCAGAAGATTTCCTTTGAGGGTTCCGCCGCGTTCCAATTCCGCGAACAGATAGGTGGCCGCATTCATGGCGTGAGGCAGTGGATCGTGGGGATGATTTTCCAAATAGCCACTGAGCGTTTGACGGCTTGCCGCAAAGTGCGATTCGTAAAGATCGTCCACTGCGGATTGCAGCGTCTCATCGGCAAGAACGCCGATGGCGGAAAGGCATGCGAGGACGATGAGTTTTTTCACTCGCGGCTTGCCGATAGTTTTGCCGTGAGATACCAGCACAAAACGCCGCGCGGTTGAACGCCAAACGCTTCCACGTCAATGCGCATGATGGCGCCTTTCTTGAAGTCCACCTGCAGGTTTGGCGCGCCAAGCAGAAATGCGGCCAGATAGTCGAAAAGAGGATTGTGGCCCACCAGCATCAACGCCGGTTCGCCCTTGTGCTCTCTGATTTCTTCCCAAACCTGCTCGGCGTTCGCGGCGGGCGCCAGCGCTTTGGTTTTAACGATTTCGCCGCGATAACCCAAAACCTCCTTGGCGATCTCGGCGGTCTGCGCCGCGCGTTTCAAGGGGCTGGCGAACATCATGCTCGGCTTAACGCGCGCTTCGGCAACGGCTTTCAGCACATGCCGCAGCTTTTTTCGGCCGTCGGAGGTCAGCGCGCGATCCGCGTCCGCCAACCCCGGCCGGATTTCCTCGGCAATTCCGTGCCGCAATAGATACAAGTGCATAGAACGCAGGTTTCGCCTTTCATTCTGTCATACTGGTGCGTTCATGCAGGAACGCTTACTCCTCTATGTGGCCATAGCGGCAGCGGCGCTCATTCACGTTTCCATCGCGGCAAGCCAGATTTTCTTAGGGTTGGGTATCCTCCTGCTGCTGGTCTTCCGGCGCAAGCTCGAATTCCCGCGCATCTGGGTTCCTCTGGCGCTTTTCTTCGGCTGGACCATCTTGGCCGACATCTGTTCGCCCGACCCATGGGGCGGGCGCGCGCAAATCCGCAAGTTCTTCGTTTTTCTATTCATACCGCTCATGTACGCCGTATTTTCGCGTCACTTCGCGAAGGTCTATTACCTGGTAGCGTCGTGGGCCGTGGTGGCCACCGCGTCGGGGCTGTGGGGATTGGCGCAATTCGCCATGAAATATCAGCATTCGCGGCAAAGCGGCCAGGATTTCTATCTTTCCTATGTGGGCCGCCGCATTACCGGCTTTGAAAGTCACTGGATGACTTTTGGCGCGCTGCAATTGAGCGTGCTCTCCGTTTTGCTTGCTCAATACTTTTTCTCAAGCCGCCGGCTTCCCGCTTGGGCCTACTTGAGCACAGTCATCTTAGGCGCCGCCATCGTGCTCGGCTGGACGCGAAGCATTTGGCTGGCCACCATCCCCGCACTGCTCTACTTAGTTTGGTTCTGGCGGCCAAAGATGATTTTCGCCGTTCCCGTCTTGCTGGCCGGAGCCGTGATGGTTGCGCCGCACAGCACGCGCGATCGGCTCACGTCCCTCTTTCAACCGCACGGCGACACCGACTCCAACCGCCACCGTATGGTGACCTTCCGAACTGGCGTTGCCATGATCAAGGCGCATCCGCTGCTCGGCATTGGCCCCGAGGAAATCGCCCGCAACTTCGACGCTTACGTACCCAAAGACGTCGTGCGCCCGCTGCCCACCGGCTACTACGGCCATTTGCACAATATCTATGTGCAGTATGCCGCTGAGCGGGGCATCCCCGGATTGATTTTCATCATGTCTCTAATCGGCATGACGGTCTGGGATTGCTCCCGCGGTATTCTACGCTCCGTCCGGCCTTCACAAGAGCTTTTCGTCCTACATGCCGCCATCGCCGTCATCATCGGTATCTTGGTCGGCGGCATTTTTGAATACAACTTGGGCGACAGTGAAGTGCTGATGATGTTCACCAGTGTTGTCGGTCTTGCTTACGCCGCTCTGTCCGCCAAGGCGGAGACTGTGGCGAAGTGAGGGGCGGTACTCCAAGCAGATGAAAGTCCTTATCCGTCTCAACGTCAGACACGTTCAGCGTTGACGTGAGCGCGCCGTGGAATTTTTTAGACGATAATAAGGAAAGGCGTCATGGGTACCGAATTCGTAGGCATACCGGATCAACTAATGCTGAAAGTGAAAGAGGCCGCTCAGCGCGAGGAAATCTCTGTCGACGAGTTGGTGCAGGATGCGTTGGAGCAGCGGCTAAATCAGAAGGGGCTCCGCCGCTTTTTCGCCATTGGCGACCGGAATGTCGAGCGTACCGGCGGACGACCCGAAGATGTCGAGACGGAGATAGCCGCGCACCGCTCTGAACGTGCGCGATAGTGCTGCGTATCACAGCCGATACCAACGTCATCGTTTCCGGCCTGAACTTCCGGGGGAATCCCCGGCGCATGCTTGCCGCCGCGGAAGCTGGCGCCATCCGGCTTTGTGTATCGCCTGCAATTCTTGCCGAAGTCGCTGACGTGCTTCAGCGCGAAAAGTTCGGATGGGATGTCGCGGATGCGAAGGAGGCAACAGACTGGATCTCGCAAATCTCGGACAATGTCGCGCCGACTCAGCCCGTAGATGTCATCAAAGACGACCCTTCTGACAACCGGATTCTCGAGTGTGCTGCTGCGGCAAGGTCCCGCTACGTAATCAGTGGCGACAAGCACTTATTGCGGCTTAAGAGCTTCGAAGGCAAGCCCATCGTCACGGTGGCTGAGTTTCTCGCCATCCTGCAAGGACGCGGGCGATGACGCTGGCTTCAATCTGACCCCGACTTTACATGCGCGACTGTCTTCTACGAGAAGCATCCGTAGTCGTTTCGAGGCTGCTACTGAGTATCGAATAGCAGCCATCACGGGCACACCCGCCCGGCTGGAGTTAGTACAACTCTACAACGCCTGTTTCTCCAGACTCTACAGTGCGCAGTGGACAATTGGTGTATCGCATGTCTGCATAGCTGGGGTGTAATTTTCGTTCCCGCCTGATCGGGAAACTGTGCAAGATGATGTTCTAGCGCCTATTCTTAAAGTTTGTTTCGCTAAAACCCTTCTGGCCCGGCGGATTCACAATGAAGTGATGACTTTACAAAAACGAGAGTCATCCCGCATATCGACCGTTCGGTTTGAAGTTCAGGACTCTGCTGATATATTGACCGCGAGATTGTCCAGGAGCCGTGAATTCTTGCCACACGTTCGGAGGGCAAGCTGCGTACCACCACTCCACGCCGTCTGGAAATCGGACGTAGATTGTCTCAGTTTCAGGGTCATATCCCTCGGCCACAAGCCTTATTGAACCGTTGACAGGAGTCCACTCAATCATTCTTTTACCTCATAAGTGCCACGCCACGCAGACAATGCCGGAGCGACATCGGGCATTCGAGGTTGTTTGCGCCAATGGTCCAATGAAGGGTCTTCAGCTAGCGGCATAGGATCTGGTTTATCAAGGAGCATGCGGGCGGGCAATACTACAGACTCGCCGCTGACCACTGCCTCGCCCGTTCGTAGCGAGGGCAAAACCGCAGCTAATCCTGCTACGGTATCGGGCAGCGCTGCTCGGATTGCGCCTTGGTCCTCAGCGCTTGAGAGCCGAAGTGAAATCAGAGTTCCACACTGTGCCAAGGCCGTTTTCGGCAATTCCGTCGGTCGTTGAGTAACCAAGAGAAGCCCGATACCGTACTTCCGCCCCTCACGCGCGATGCGGTTTGCAGAATCTCGTGTAAGTGCGCTCGCGCCCTCGCCAAGGTATCGATGAGCTTCCTCTAAGACGACGAGAACCGGGCTGGGGCGCCCTATACCAGGGCCGCTCGGGTCACTACGCAACGACACTTCGAAAAGCAGACTAAGGACAACACCTATAGCAAGATCGGCGGCAGTAGATGGGACACCACTGAAATCAAGAACCGAAATCGGTTTTTCTCCGCCTAACCAGTCCTGCATTACTTCGACCAGCGGGTCCGGTCCCTCAGGAGTGCCTACTGGCTCTTGGAAAAATTGCAATTGGGGATCGAGCAATCCAAGCCGGAGAAGGTCTGGAGTTGTTCCGTACATACCATACGTGGGGCTTTTATGCGGCGGTTGACCTCCCGGTCCGTAAGCCTGAAACTGCGCGGGTTCTAAATTGGCTGGAGATCCTGCGTTGGTAAGACAAATTGTAGCTGGGTCACCCTTATTTGTGCGCGTCTCACGGTTCTCGGAATCCAGCTTATGCCAGATCGGTCGGATATCGAATGGAACGGGAGTATCAGCAGTTACCGCCGTCGGATCGAGATTCAACCACTTCGCTTTTCCAACGAAATTGCGGCGGGCTTCCGCGACGAGTTCGGCAAAACGGTTAGCGAAGGTCGGACCACCGGGAGCTCCCGCGAAGATGCGTGAAATATCTGCCGCCGGAAGCGCCCAATACGGAACATGCAACCGCTGATCCCCATCAGCGAGTACGCTCCACACCGACGCAAACTCGTTAACAGCGCGGGCGTACTCACCGTGCGGGTCAATTACCACTATGTTCGCAGCATGCCACCCGCCCCGCACGAAGTTCTGCAATAGAGATGCTACTGCGCTAGTTTTCCCCGAACCAGTCGATCCAACTATCGCCGCGTGACGGACTACGAAGCGTGACGCGTCCAAACAGACCGGAACGTCTTCTGCTGCTGCCAAGCGTCCAATCCGTAAGTGACGTTCATCAGCGTGCGGAAAAACTACGCGAAGTTGATCAGGAGTTGCGAAGTGTACCGCGTCATCAAGGCCGGGGTACGAACCTACGCCCCGTTGGAAACGGCCAGTACCACGGTCAATTTCTCCGAGTAGCTGAACTTGTAGCCAGCGTTCATCATGCTGGACCGTCTCGGCTGGCGCAAGTGGTCCTGCTATCTCCGCAATGCCAATAAGGCTGACCGTGGCCACCAGATCGACCATGCCTTGCGGGATGCGTACTAGTGAGCCGATTTGACCGACTGCCTGCATTCGTCCACGGTAGATTGGTGCAACCCCTGCCAGATCGGCATCCAGAGCGACGGTAATTGTCGCGCCAAGAACGTGCCGCACTCTGCCAATACAAGTTGGGTCCTGTTCAGACATTGGTTTGCCCGCGTGCGCTCATCCGCTCACCGCGCCGCGCACTTTGATTTGCTCACGAAATACTCCTTCGGCTTCAGCCTCCCGCGCCGTGCTCCTTACGAGGTAAGCCGCTAAGTTTCGGAAGTCACGTAGCGCAAGTTCACCCTCCTCCCAAAGATTTGGCGCTGACTCTGCGGGGGCTTTCCACGTTCCGCGAACGCCGCCCAAGATTGCTTCGTCACCGCTGACCACTTGGAGATTTGGCGTCGTCAAAGCAAGACTGGAGAGAGAATCCGGAATTGATGAGTAGCAGAATGCAAGAAATTCGGAGCGTTCGCGTCGAGAAGCTGCGTCGAAAATTAGCTCGTTAAGGTGCTCATCAGAAAACGAATAGCCTGCAATGATGACCATAGTCTCCGATTGCTGGAGCGCACGCCGCAATCGATCCTGCAAAACCACAAATGGCACCCGCCTCGACTCCTCGTACTTTGTGTCCGACGGGTATATCGCTGCCGCTAGACCCTCACTAACAGGCTGCCCCAACCGAAGGATTTGCTGATCTTCCCAGGCCCAATTGACCGAACCATGGAGCTTCCAAAGCCGAACGAAGAACGGCGGAACACATTCGTCATCTGGCCCAGTGCCACCCTCTACCAACTCAGTGTGAAAGCGAGCTTTCAAAGTGCCGACGAACCCGTCAAAATATGGCACTTTCCGATTTTCGAGAGCCGTTTCCAACAATAAGTCGTAGTTGACCGTGAAGACCTCGACCGGCAGCCGATACCGTGCGCGACCGGCCCAAGCGGCGAAATGGTAAACAGGTGTCAGATTGGTTTTTGCTTTGATATTCAATTCATTGACGATCACTTGGCATACAGCTTTGTCTAAAGCTACGGCCTGTTCTGATGTGAGCCCATCAATAACTTGATCTCCACTAAGGAGCGTAGCGATTCGACGGAGACGACTGAGCGCTTGCTCTAAGTTGCGGTCTTTCAGCTCACGAGCAAAAGCCCTTTTTTCATCGCTCTTAAGACCCGATAGGACGCGCTCCTGCAACTGCCCGATATCCGGCAATCCGCACGCTCGCGCAACCCCTGCGCCAAGAAACGCACAAACGTGCCGCGAGCGTGTTGCTAGTTTGGCACTGAGACCAGACGCAAATCTCAGAGGATCGTGTTCAGGCATAAGCCAACTCTCTATTTTGGACTATTCGGCCCCCCTCTTTACCAGACGGTATTTATAGGTCGTCCCGGGAAAAAGGGGACGCACTGCCAGCCAATATCCCGTAAATTAATGATCTTACATTATTGTATATATATGCAGTTAGCCCAAGTAAGATCTCTGCGCCCGTGCTGATTTTTCAAGTTTCAGGGTGGGAACCGAGTTATGACGGAGTTGTGCTCAGCGTAGATTCAACAGGCTCCTATTCTGCAGTCGGCACTGGAACCATCGCCGTCTCGTGCGTTGAGAACGATTGCCAGTAGCGGAAACGAAGTTCACCAGTCTTCTGCGCTAGCGTTGTCGGTCTTGCTTAGGCGGCCTTGTCCGCTAAAGCCGAAACCGTGGCGAAGTGAGGCGGCTCCGCTTCGCGATGTACCACCGCCGTCTGCACGTTCCGAAAACCGCTCTTCTTCAAGAAGCTGCGCAGTTCCAACTCAGTGAAGCCCAACCAGACATCTGCATACATCTCTCGCGCTTCTTCAAACTGATGCCGCATGAGATCGAGAATCGCAATGCGCCCGCCCGGTCTGACGATGCGAAACGCTTCCGCCACTGCCTTCTCCGGATGTATTGCATGATGCAGCGATTGGCTGAAGAAAGCCATGTCCACCGCGCCATCTTCAATGGGCACAGATTCCAAATCGCCCAGCCGGTATTCCAGGTTACGCAAGCGGTGCGTGCGGGCGAGCTTCGCGCCGAATTCCACCATCTTCTCGGAATTGTCTATCGCAATGACCTGCTTCGCACGCAGCGCCAGCAACTGGGAGAACGTCCCCTCGCCGGCGCCAAGATCCGCGATCACCATCGGCGGCATAAGGCGGAGTAACACTTCGGCCAAGCCTTCCCAGGAACGTCCTGGTAAGTATTCGCGTCCAAATCTTCCGGCCAACGAATCGAAATAAAGGCGCATTTTGTCGCGCCGCCTGCCGATAACCAATTTGAGGGAAGTGCGATCCTGCTCCGCTTCGGGAATATCCGCCACCGCTTGCCGTAAAACACCCAGCAATTGCAAGAGCGTTTTGCCGTCGGTGCCAGCCGCCGCTTTCAGGCGGTAGAAAATGTTTTTGCCGGTGCGGCGGTCTTCCACTAAGCCGGCTTGTTTGAGTTGAGACAAATGCGTAGAAATCTGGCTTTGTCCGCGGGCAAGGATTTCTTGCAACTCGGCTACCGACAATTCTTCCCGTTCCAACAGCAACAAGAGGCGCACCCGGACCGGGTCGCCCAGCAGCCGGAAAGATTTTAGGCTCAGGAACATCTTCTATCCATCAACATATCAAGATTCTTTGATATAATCTACTACGAGGAACACATGGGCACAGCCACACTCAACCGCATTGCAACCGAATACAAAGTCGCCGATATGGCGCAGGCCGATTGGGGCCGCAAAGAAATTTCCATCGCCGAACACGAAATGCCCGGCCTGATGTCGATCCGCAAGAAGTACGCCGCGGGTCGGCCTTTAGCCGGCGTCCGTGTCACCGGCTCGCTGCACATGACCATTCAGACCGCCGTGCTTATTGAGACGCTGGTCGACCTGGGCGCCGATGTGCGCTGGGCAAGCTGCAATATCTTCTCGACGCAGAACCACGCCGCGGCGGCCATTGCGGCTGCCGGCGTCCCGGTATTTGCCTGGAAGGGCGAGTCGCTCGAAGAGTATTGGTGGTGTACGTATCAAGCGTTGAAACATTCGAACGGCAAAGGTCCGCAGCTTGTGGTGGACGATGGCGGCGACATCACGCTGCTCATCCACAAGGGCTACGAGCTGGAAGAAGGCAGCACCTGGGTGGACACGCCTTCCGACAGCCACGAAGAAAAGGTCATCAAAGACCTGCTGAAGAAAGTGCACAAAGAAGATCCCAAGCGCTGGCATAACGTTGCTAAGGAATGGCGCGGCGTTTCGGAGGAAACCACGACTGGCGTTCACCGCCTGTACAAGATGCAGGAACAGGGCAAGCTGCTGGTTCCCGCCATCAACGTTAACGATTCCGTCACCAAGTCGAAGTTCGATAACCTCTATGGCTGCCGCGAATCTCTCGCCGATGGCATCAAGCGCGCCACCGACGTAATGATGGCCGGTAAAGTGGCTGTCATCTGCGGCTACGGGGACGTAGGCAAAGGCTCCGCTCACTCGCTGAAGGGCATGGGCGCACGCATTGTTGTTACCGAAATCGATCCCATCAATGCGCTCCAAGCCGCCATGGAAGGCTTCGAAGTGACAACGATTGAGGAGACCCTGGGCCGCGGCGATATCTATGTCACCACCACGGGCAACGTCGATATCATCACCTTCGAACACATGCAGCACATGAAGGATCAGGCGATTGTCTGCAACATCGGCCACTTCGACAACGAAATTCAGGTCGATCGCTTGAACACAACTGCCGGCGTGAAGCGCACCAACATCAAGCCGCAAGTGGATATGTATACCTTCCCTAGCGGCAACAGCATCTACATGTTGGCGGAAGGCCGTTTGGTCAACCTGGGCTGCGCTACCGGCCACCCGAGCTTCGTCATGAGCAACAGTTTCGCGAACCAAACGCTCGCGCAACTTGATCTATGGAAGAACAAGGATACGTACAAGGTCGGCGTCTACACGTTGCCCAAGAAGCTGGATGAGGAAGTTGCCCGCTTGCATTTGGAGAAGATCGGCGTCAAGCTGACAAAGCTCACCACGAAGCAGGCCGAGTACCTGGGCGTTTCGCCTGACGGCCCGTACAAGCCGGAGCACTACCGCTACTAAACTAAGTCATTAGCAAGAAGGGGAGTGCGGCTTTCTAAGCCTGCTCTCCCCGTAATTGGCCAGAGCCATGTGAGAACTGTACGGCGTGTTGCCTAGCCGGCACACATTTCTTCCTCAGCAGCCAAAAAGTTATCAATTGTAGGACCAAGGCGACCGCGAAACATATCAACCCGATAGAGCAGAACCATCGTTCATGGCATCTACATTCACGAAGAAGGGCGCTATCGCTCTATAAAGGCTGGAAAATCGCTAAGAGCGGGGCCAAGGTTGAATATTTCGAGCGCGTTCCCGCCTAGCCGATTTCTTACTGGCCTTGCAGTCGCGTTACGAGCATTTGGAGAAATTTCTCGGCGTTAACGGCGATACAAACCTTCACGTTGAGCGCCAGCTTTTCGAATCCTTCGATCACGTAACGATCGCCATCCGGGAAAGAATGGAGCGCGGTGAGTTCGTTGGAGCCGCGGCGGTTGGCCACCGTTTCGCCGCGCGTGAACTCGCCGCGCGTCTCAACGTCCACATGCATCGCCTGAGCTTCCACGAGTGCGCTGTCGATGGCCACGCCCACGGCAAGCGGATCGTACATCGGCGCGCCGGCACTCCCGTGCTTCTCGCTGAAAGTGATGCGAAAATCGGCGACTCTGTAAATGAAATCGCTGACGGGCCCCGGATTCTTTGCGAGCGCGGCGATGTGCCGGCGCGTCAGTAGCGCCTGGTTGCCCACGTCGAGCCCGACCATCGTCAGCGGCCAGCCTGCCTGAAACACAATTTGCGCGGCTTCCGGATCGTTGTGGATATTGGCTTCCGCCGCGCCGCTCACGTTGCCTCCCGAAATGGAGCCACCCATGATGACCACCGCTTTTACGAGCGGAACGATGGAGGGATCTTTCTGGATCGCCAGCGCGATGTTGGTCAGCGGTCCGACTGGCACTAGGGTGATTTCGTGCGGGTTGGCGTGGACCATTTGAATGATCAGGTCGGGCGCCCAGCGCGGATCGGCCTGGCATTTGCTGGGTGGCAATTCGACGTTGCCCAGGCCATTCTGGCCATGAAAGAATTCGGCGGTCGTCAATTTCTGAAACAAGGGATGCTGCGCTCCGGCTGATACGGGAATGTCGCAGCGGTTGGCAAGGGAAAGCATGCGCAGCGTGTTGTCCATGCCTTGCGCCAGGCGGACGTTGCCGGGGACGACGGTGAGCGCGCGGACATCGAATTCCGGAGAATGGAGCGCCAGCATGATGGCGATGGCGTCGTCGGTACCGGGGTCTGTATCGATGATGACCTTGCGAGGTTCGGCGGCCGAGGCCGCGAGCGTGAAAAGAAAAAGCGCAAAACAGACGATAGCCGCCATTTTGCAACTATCCTCCCACGGTGGCCCTGATGTCAAACTTGGTTTCGGGAGTTCGCAAGCCCGCCGGAGATCTGTTCCACGCCGGACTCGCAAATTTCAAACACTACTGCACAATTAAGGAGGATCGCTATGGCAACTGCCGAATTGGTCTCGGTCCGAGACTATTTAGCCACCAGCTATCGCCCAGACCGCGAGATGCTGGAGGGCCAACTCATCGAACGCAACGTGGGCGAATACGATCACAGCAATCTACAGGGCGCGCTCGTGACTTGGCTGCGCGGCCACCAACGCGAATGGAACATACGCGTGCTTCCGGGGCAACGCATTCAAGTATCCGCGGCCCGCTTCCGCGTTCCGGATGTGTGCGTGATCTCTCGAGAGCAAGAGTTGGAGCCAGTCTTCACCCGGCCACCCCCGATTTGCATCGAGGTGCTCTCCAAGGACGACACGTTGCGAAGCATTCAAGATCGCGTCGACGACTATCGCGCTTTTGGAGTTCCCCATATCTGGGTGCTCGATCCAGTGAAACGGCGAGCGTACGTTTGCATGCTCGGCGATTTTCGCGAACCTGCCGATGAAGTCTTGGAAGTGGCTCGCTCTTCGATTCGCGTTCCTTTACGCGAACTCTTCGCCGATTTGGATTAAATCCAGCTTCGGTTCCTTAGAAAAGCACCGCCAAAAGGCGGTCGCGCGCGGAAGCGATTTTCATCCCCTCAATGGTGGCCTCACACCTGAATCGTCGCGATATCCACTGTCGTGTGATGCCATTCCAGCACCACAATTCCACTCTCCGTCACGTAATACTTCTTTTTGTCTTCTTCGAGGTGTAGCCG
>Ga0209068_10001263_pt1 | contig 12710 bp, 11 predicted proteins | sample ColStrG_CSR_2012_FD_187200 | JGI IMG/M metagenome (GOLD analysis project Ga0209068, IMG submission 187200) | Freshwater sediment microbial communities in response to fracking from Pennsylvania, USA - Cold Stream Run_MetaG_CSR_2012 (SPAdes)... | ecosystem: Environmental > Aquatic > Freshwater >... | reverse complement strand
GTCAACGCCATTGATATGCTGTTCATCGGCGTCTCGAACGAACTGGGTGAGTTCGAGTCCGGACTCACCGCCCAGTGGTTCGGCACGGGTGGCCGCCGGCGGAATCGGAACTCTGCTCATCATCTCCGCGTGGGCCTGGCTGTTTCCGGAGCTGCGGGATGCTGATCAACTCACGGTTGCGGAGTTGGCGCCAGAGGAGCGAAAGTTGTGACGGAGAGAGAGCGTCGGAACCGACCGAGCGGTCGCCGGTTTGACTGATACAATTTCGAGTTCGCAATCGAGACGCGGCCAGCCGCGTTTCCACACTGAGGTTTCTTTGTGCCGGAAACTCTGCAGCTTTCCAATCCCGCCCCGCTGACGACTCTTACCGAAGACGAAATTCTGTTTCGCGACAACGTCCGTCAATTCGCCGACGAAAAGATCCGTCCACTCGCGAAAGAAATGGACGAAAAAGCGGTGTTCGATCATGGGCTGATCGACCAGTTCTTTCAGCTCGGACTGATGGGCATCGAAATCCCCGAACAGTACGGCGGAGCGGGCGGCAAGTTCTTCGAGGCGATCCTAGCCGTCGAGGAATGCTCGCGGGCGGACGCTTCGGCCGGAGTGATCGTCGACGTGCAGAATACGCTAGTGGCGAACGCGCTTCAGCGCTGGGCCAATGAAGATCAGAAGAAGCGCTATCTGCCGAAGATGACCGTGGACACGCTGGGCGCCTACGCGTTGAGCGAAGCCGGGTCAGGATCGGATGCGTTTGCCCTGCAAGCCAAGGCCGAACTGAAGGGCAGTGACTTCGTTCTCAATGGGCGCAAACTCTGGATCACGAACGGCAAAGAGGCCGGACTCTTCATCCTGTTCGCAACCATTGATGCTTCGAAAGGCTACAAGGGCATCACCGCGTTTCTGATCGAAAAGAATTTCCCGGGATTCACGGTCGGCAAGAAAGAAGACAAGCTGGGGATTCGCGCGTCGTCGACCTGTGAACTGATCCTGGAAGATTGCCGCGTCCCGAAAGAGAACGTGCTCGGTGAAGTGGGCAAGGGATACAAGATCGCAATCGAAACGCTGAACGAAGGCCGCATCGGGATCGGCGCGCAGATGCTGGGCGTCGCGCGGGGCGCGTGGGAATGCGCGGCGAAGTATGCGCAGGAACGTAAACAATTTGGAAAGCCGATTTCCGAGTTCCAGGGGATTCAGTTCCAGATTGCGCAAATGGCCACCGAAATCGAAGCGGCGCGCCTGATGGTCTATAACGCTGCTCGCATGAAAGATGCCGGCGTCGACTTCGTGAAAGAAGCCGCTATGACCAAGCTCTTCACCTCGCAGGTAGCGGAGCGCGTCACGTCGCTTGCCATCGAAGTGTACGGTGGATACGGCTTCACCAAAGACTATCCAGTGGAAAAATACTGGCGCGATGCCAAGATCGGCAAAATCTACGAAGGCACGTCGAACATGCAGCTGGCCACGATCGCGAAGCTGGTGATGGGGAAATAAAGACCTCGAACCACAGAGGTCACAGAGGGAAGCCGTAGTTCCTCTACGGTTATCTATTTTCTGCGATGTCGCGGTATTCGGCCCGAAAATACAGCAGCGGTTCACCTTCCCGGACAACCACGTCTTCCACTTCGGCGATGAAGATGGTGTGATCGCCTGCCTTCTCGGCCTTTCGCAACCTGCATTCCAGATACGCGAGAGCGTCCCGCAGCACAGGCGTTCCCTGTGCCGTGCGATCAAAGTGCGCTCCCGCTTCTTCGGCATGCTGATGAACGTCGCTCGAGTGAGCGTAATATTCCGAAATCGCCTGCTGATTGCTGCTCAGCACATTCACTCCAAACCGCTTGCGGGCGTGCAGATGAGCGTGCGTTCGCGCCCGGTAATCTACGCACACCAGCACCAGCATGGGATCGAGCGACACCGAAGTGAAAGCATTCGCGGTCATGCCGTGCACTTCGCCCGACTGGTCCACGGTGATCACCGTCACCCCGGTGGCGAAGCAGCCCATCGCTTTGCGGAAGTCACTGGATGTGAGGCTCATGGCAAGAAAATACTATCAAGGGCCCGCCCCTAAACTTATCACTGGTTTGCTCGGTGTCAACTTCCATCAATGCGTAGCGACAGCAGCTGTCGGCTTCGATATCATCGTTGGAACGCTGAGCCTGAGCCCTTCCTGGCCCTGGACCATTGACAATGAGTGTGACCTCCGAGGACGATCTTTCCGCAGTAACGCGAGATCTGGATTTGAGCGGCACCGAAGCCGTCTCTCGCGCAGCCGCGCTTGAACTCCTCCGCACCGGTGATGGGAAGTTGCCCTCGTTACTGGCGGCAGCGCAGGGCGTCCGCGCACGTCTCCACCCCGCTATCGTCACCTATTCACGCAAGGTTTTTCTTCCGCTGACGAATCTGTGCCGCGACTATTGCGGGTACTGCACCTTCCGCCGCGATCCCGGACAGCCCGGCGCGCACACCATGACGCCGGACCAAGTGATGGAAGTAGTGCGCGCGGGCGAACGCATGGGCTGTACCGAGGCGCTGTTCAGTCTGGGCGACAAACCAGAATTGCTTTTCCCGGAAATGCGCGAGACGCTGCGGAAACTGGGCTACAAATCCACGTTGCATTATCTGGAAGCGATGTGCGAAAAGGTGTTGCGGGAATCGAGCCTGTTGCCGCATCCGAACCCCGGATTGATGAGCGCGGAATGGCTGGAACGGTTGTCGCGGGTGGCTCCGAGCATGGGTCTGATGCTCGAAACAACTAGCACCCGGCTGCTCGCGCAAGGCACCGCACACGACAACGCCCCCGACAAAGAGCCGGCCAAGCGCCTGCGCGTGATCGAAGACGCGGGACGGCAGAAAATTCCTTTCACCACCGGCATCCTGATCGGGATTGGCGAGACCCTGGGGGAACGCGTCGATTCGCTGATTGCAATCCGCGAGCTCCATGAGAAGTACGGGCACATCCAGGAGGTGATTGTGCAAAACTTCCGGGCCAAGCACGGAACCCCCATGGCAGTATGGCCAGAGCCCGATCACCACGACCTGTTGCGAACGCTAGCCGTGGCGCGACTGCTCATGCCGCGAATGAACATCCAGGCGCCACCGAATCTTTCCGATCCGCACTATGATGATCTGCTCGACGGCGGCATCAATGATTGGGGCGGCGTTTCGCCGCTGACGCCCGACTACATCAATCCGGAGATGCCGTGGCCTCATCTGGAAGAACTGCGGCGGAGGACCCAGGCGAAGGGTTTCGAGTTGCGTCAGCGACTGCCGGTTTATCCTGAGTTTGTGGAGCAGGCAGCGGCGCATGGCGACCTTCTGGCCGCGCGGCTGGGGGGCTCTGCCGATCCAGAGGGCTATGCCCGGAGGGCCGCATGATCACGGTTCTAACCGGCGGAACGGGCGGCGCGAAGTTTGTCGATGGATTGCGCCAGATTGTCCCGCCTGAGGAATTGACGATCATCGTGAATACCGGCGACGACCTGCTGTGGTGGGGTCTGTACGTCTCGCCCGACGTGGATTCAATCACCTATATGATGGCGGGAAGACTGAGCCAGGAGCGCGGCTGGGGCGTGAAGGGAGATACTTTTTTCTGCCTGCGGGCCATGGGGCAACTCGGACAGCCGATCTGGTTTCATGCCGGCGATCGCGATCTGGCCACGCACATCCTGCGTTCAAAACTGCTTTCCGATGGCAAAACGCTGAGCGAGGTCACCGCCGAGATCGCGGGCAAGCTTGGGGTCAAGGCGCGCATCCTGCCGATGAGCAACTCGCGAGTCGAGACGCGCGTGCTGACGCCAATTGGAGACCTGAGTTTTGAGGAGTATTTCGTGGAGCGCTGGTATCAGGATCCGGTGGAGTCGGTGCGGTTTGCGGGCGCCTCAGACGCGGAACCGGCGCCGGGAGTAATCGAGGCGATTCGGTCGGCGGACGTTGTGCTGCTGGCGCCAAGCAATCCGGTGTCGAGCATTGGGCCGATTCTCGCGGTGCCGGGAATTCGCGAGGCTCTGCGAGAAAGCCGCGCCCGAATCGCGGCGGTAAGCCCGATCGTGGGAGGGGAAGCCGTATCCGGCCCGGCTGGAGTGCTGCTGGCGGCACAAGGTTTTGCGGTATCGATTGCCGGAGTGGCCGACTTCTATCGCGACTTTCTGGATGTGCTGGTGGTGGATTCGCGCGACTCCCGGCCTGCGGGAGAGTTGCGCAAAGCGGGTTTGCACGTGCACTGCACCGCGACTATCATGCGCGCGCTCGAAGACCGGGTCGCACTGGCCGAAACTACTTTGGCCGCGGTCACGCAACCTCCTGCCACTGAAGCCGCTGCGGAGCACTCATGATCCTGGTCCCGGTAAAACATCTCGCGCAGGCCAAGCAGCGGTTGTCCGCGGTTTTGACTTCCGAGGAACGCATGGCACTGGCGCAAGCTATGTGCGAAGACGTGCTGTGGGAACTGGCGCGCTGGCGATTGCGTCCAGACGTGGCCGTGGTTACAGGTGATCCATTTGCCCGCGATCTGGCGGCGCGCTTCGATTTCGAGGTAATTTCCGACGTGGCGGACTCCGGTGAAACGGGCGCGATTGAGATAGCCACGGCCGAGTGCCGGCGGCGCGGGGCAGACTGCACGCTAGTGGTTCCGGCAGATATTCCGTTGGTTGAAGCGGCGGAGTTGCAACAAATCATGGACTCGGCTCCTCCGGGGGGAGCGGTGCTGGTGCCGGATGCAGCCGGTCGGGGCACAAATGCGGCGTTGCGCGCTCCGGCAGATTTGTTTCCGCTGCGCTTTGGCAATGACAGTTTTTTGCCGCATCTGGCGGCAGCAAAGGCAACCGGGAAACCCTGCGTGGTGCTCGAACTGCCGGGGATTGCCCTCGACGTTGATCGCCCGGAAGACTTGGCGGAGTTGGCCGCTGCGACAGGCGAGCGGCGCTCACAGAAGCTGGTCCGCAGTTGGAACCTCAACCGCCGCGAGCAGATCTGCCATGACTAAGCGCGGCGGGACTGGGGAAGTGCGCATCCTTCCTCTGGCCGTGGATGGAGAGATTCGGCCCGGAGATTCGCTGAGCGGCAGATTGCTGTCAGCGGCAAAGCGCGCGCGATTGCGCTTGCAGGATGGAGACATCCTGGTGGTGAAACACAAAGTCGTTTCGAAGGCGGAGGGGGCAGTGGTGGCGGTGGAGGAAGTTCATCCTTCGGCGGCTTCACGAGCGTGGGGCCGCCGCTTTGGAGTCGATGCCCGCGTAACTGAACTTGCGCTGCGGGAAAGCCGGCGCGTGGTGCGCCAGAAACGCAGGGTGCTGATCACCGAAACGCGGCACGGTTTTGTCTGCGCCAACAGCGGCGTGGACGTGTCGAACGTGGATGGCGGCCGGCACGCGGTACTGTTGCCCGTGAATCCCGACCGCTCCGCATCCAGGTTGCGAGCGGAGATCAAGAGGAAACTCGGATTCGAGATCGCGGTGATCGTCAGCGATAGCTTTGGGCGGCCGTGGCGCGAAGGGCTGACTGAGGTCGCGATCGGAGTCGCCGGCATGCGTCCGCTGATCGACTATCGGGGGCGTCGCGACCCGCACGGATACTTGCTCCACGGGACGGTGGACGCGGTTGCCGATGAACTCGCTTGTGCAGCAGGCTTGGTATGCGGCAAACTGGCGGGCACTCCGGCTTGTATCATTCGAGGCTTTGCTTACCGCAGGGGAAACGGCAGCGCGCGAGAACTGATCCGGCCTGCGAAGTTTGATCTTTTTCGATAGGAGGGCGTGTGGCCTGGCATGCATCGGAACTGGAACTGGAGCAATTCCCTTCGCTCACATGGGAAGACGTTGCACCCACCGCGTCGGCCCGAATTCGCGCGGCACTGGAGCGAGTACTTCAACAACAGGATGGGGCTTGCCTGTCCGATGAGGAACGCCGGGCCCTGGCGTATGCGGAGGGCCCGGATCTCGTCGCCATGTTGGTGGCGGCGAATACGCTGCGGCGCGAAGTGGTGGGCAATATTGTCAGTTACGTCGTGAACCGTAATATGAATTTCACGAACATCTGCTTCGTGGGGTGCAAGTTCTGTGCCTTCAGCCGGGGACCACGCGAGGCTGACAACTATTTTCATTCACTCGAAGACATGGGCCGCAAAGCAAAAGAAGCTTGGGGTCTGGGAGCGACCGAGGTCTGCATTCAGGGCGGCCTGCCGCGAGATCTGCCACCGTTCTACTATCGCGATATTTTGCGGGCCGTGAAGAGCGCGACGCCGCGCATGCATATTCACGCGTTCTCACCGATGGAGATCGTGTATGGCGTGGAGCTGACGGGCATGCCGCTGCGCGACTATCTCATGATGTTGCGCGACAACGGACTGGATACGCTGCCCGGCACGGCGGCAGAGATTCTGGATGACGAAGTGCGGCATATACTCTCCCGCAACAAACTGTCGACGGCGCAGTGGCAGGACGTCATCCGCACGGCGCATCAGTGCGGCATTCCAAGCACGTCCACGCTGATGTACGGGCACATGGAGACGCCCGACCACTGGGTGCGCCAGTTGCAGCTGTTCCGGCAGATTCAGAGCGAAACCGGCGGCTTCACCGAGTTCGTGCCGCTGGGCTTCGTGCACCAGAACACACTTCTGTTTCAGCAGGGACTGGCACGCGCGGGACCAACGCTCGGAGAACATTTGAAAATCCATGCGCTGGCGAGAATTATGCTGGCTGGGTCGATTCACAACGTTCAGGTTTCGTGGGTGAAGCTGAATCGCAAGCTCTCGCAACTTTGCCTGCAAGCGGGGGCCAACGACTACGGCGGAACACTGATGGAAGAAAACATTTCCCGCGAAGCCGGGGCGACGGCTGGGCAGTACACGAGCCCGGAGGATTTCCAGGCGCTGATTCTGGAGATCGGACGCATTCCGGCTGAGCGCAACACGAAGTATTCGCGGATGCAAATCAAACTACCAGTCGAGGCAGCTTCGCCAGAGTGGGCTCTGGACGAGGAGTTTGCATGAGCCGCACGATCGCGGTGATCGGAGGCACCGGGCCGGCGGGCACCGGGCTTGCGCTCCGATGGGTGCGTGCGGGAGAGACCGTCATCATCGGGTCGCGTGATGCCGCGCGGGCGCAGTCGACGGCGGACGCGATTCGCCAGCGGGTGGGGCCGCAGGCGAACATTTCTGGACTGGAAAATGCGGCGGCTTGCGCGGCGAGCGATCTGCTCGTGCTGACCGTTCCGTTCGAAGGGCAGGCGGGACTTCTGAAGCAACTCAAGCCTGCACTGCGCCCGGGCAGCGTGCTGATTGATGCGACGGTTCCACTCGCTGCGAGTGTCGGTGGACGCGCCAGCCGGACGATTGGCGTATGGCAAGGCTCGGCCGCGCAACAGACTGCCGAACTTGTTCCCAAGGGTGTTTTGGTCGCGGCGGCGTTTCAGAATGTGTCGGCCGAGGTGCTGAACGGCGACGACGATGTCGATTGCGACGTGATTGTGTGCAGCGACGATCCGCAGGCCACGCAAGTCGCGATGGATCTGGCGGTGAAGATTCCGCGCGTGCGCGCGATTGACGGGGGCAAGCTGGAGAACGCGCGCATCGTCGAGCAGATCACTGCGCTCCTGATCGGCCTCAACATCCGGCACAAGGGGCATGGCGGCGTCCGCGTTACCGGTCTTCCAACCGAGGCATACAAGTCGTTGTTGTAGAAATCTTTACCATCGCACAGCAACGCACTTCTTTCGTCCTAGCTTCTTCATTTGTGTGGCCTACCTCACAAGACTCCGTGACCCATGTCACACCATCTTGCGATACGGAAAATTCATAATTGCTGTTGAACCACGGGGCGGCTTCGCCCCTGTTCGTGGGGGTTTTTCGTGGCAAAAGGACGCGTATCCATTGTTGTCGAGCGATGTAAGGCGTGCGGGTTCTGCGTAGAATTTTGTCCTACCAAGGTGCTCGCGCTTTCCTCGGCATTTAATTCCAAAGGCTATCATCCGCCGCATGTGGTGGAGCCGGAGAAGTGCAGCGGCTGCGATCTCTGCGGCATGTACTGTCCGGATTTTGCCATCTACGGTTATAAGACCCCGGCGCCCAAAGCAGATGCGAAAGCGGAGGCGACCAATGAAGGCTGATCCGCGCGGTGTACTGACTGGTACACATTTTATTGACGGCGACCACGCCTGCTGTGAAGGCGCGCTGGCGGCTGGGGCCCGGTTTGCGGCTGGGTATCCGATCACACCGTCGACAGAAGTTGTAGAGCGGTTTGCGCAACGCGTTCCTACCGTCGGCGGCAGCTTCATCCAGATGGAAGACGAACTGGCCGCGTCGATTGCGCTGCAAGGCGGAGTGTGGGGTGGAGCGAAGGCCTTCACCGTAACTTCGGGCCCGGGCTTCTCGCTGATGATGGAGCACATCGGCTACGCGGCGATGACCGAAACTCCCTGCGTGTTTGTCGATGTGCAACGCGGCGGGCCTTCCACCGGCCTTCCCACGCTTCCCGCGCAAGCGGACATGATGCAGGCGCGTTGGGGATCGCACGGCGATTACGAAATCATCGCGCTGTGTCCGAACTCGCCGCAGGAGTGTTTTGACCTGACGATCAAGGCCTTCAACTTCGCCGAGGAATATCGCGTGCCGGTTATGTTCATGATGGACGAGGTGGTCGGTCATATGACCGAGAAAGTTGTGATCCCGTCCGCCGACCAGATCGACGTCGTGCCGCGGAAGCACACCCATAATTCGGTCGAAGAATATCTCCCCTACCAGACCAACGGCGACATGGTGCCGGAGATGGTGCACGCCGGCGAAGGCTACAAGTTCCACGTGACCGGGCTGACGCACGACGAACGCGGCTATCCCAACATGACTCCGGCGATGCAGCACAAGCTGGTGACGCGCCTGCAAAACAAGATCCGCGATGCCGAGGATCGTATCTGTCTGTTCGAGGAAGCTGGGACGGAGAACGCGGACGTGATTGTCGTCTCCTACGGGATCACATCGCGAGTCGCGCAACGGGCGATCGATATGGCTCGCGCTCGCGGCCTGAAAGTCGGCAAGCTGCGGCTGATCACAGCGTGGCCATTCCCGGAGAAAAAGATTCGCGAACTGGCCGGGCGCACCAAAGCTTTCGTAGTGCCCGAGCTGAACCTTGGACAGATGGTCCGCGAAGTGGAGCGGTGCGTTGGCGGAAAAGCAAAAACCCTCCTGGTGCCGCATGCTGGAGGCAGCGTGCATCACCCCGAAGACATCCTTGCCGTCATTCAGGAGGCCGTCCGATGACCACCCTCGTCAACCCCACCCCGACCAACCCGGTGGAACCGTTTCTGCGCAGTGACCGCATGCCGCACATCTGGTGTCCAGGTTGCGGCATCGGGACGACAGTCAATTGCTTCGCGCAGGCGCTGATCGAATCGAAGATCGACCTGAAAACGCTGGCGCTCGTTTCGGGCATCGGCTGTACGGGTCGCGTCGCGGGTTACGTGAAGCTGGACTCGTTCCACACGACCCACGGGCGCGCGATTCCCTTTGCGACCGGCATGAAGCTGGCGAACCCCAAGCTGAACGTGGTGGTGTACTCGGGCGACGGCGATTTGTCGGCCATTGGCGGCAATCACCTGATCCATGCAGCGCGCCGGAATATCGATCTCAAGGTGATCTGCGTCAACAACCTGATCTACGCCATGACGGGCGGACAAACGGCGCCAACCACGCCGGGTCACGCGATCACTTCCACTTCTCCCTACGGAACTTTTGAACCGGCGTTCAACCTGCCCCATCTGGTCGAGGCAGCGGGTGCGGTTTACGTCGCGCGCTGGACGACCTATCACGTCCGCCAACTGGCGCGCTCCATCGGGGAAGCGTTCAAGAAAAAAGGATTTAGTTTCATCGAAGTAATTTCGCCGTGCCCGACCCTCTACCAGCGCCGCAATAAGCTGGGCGACGGGCTCGACACCATGAAGTACTACAAGGAAAAGAGCAAGACCAAGCACGGCGCACCGACCAGCGAAGTGGGTCTCACGATGCAAGGCGAAATCATCGTGGGCAAATTCGTGGACCGCGACCGCCCTGACTACAGCTCGTTGTTGAAGGCGCAAATGCACGAGAGCCTGGGGGACAAGTACGTGGACTACGACGACGAACAAGGCTATGCGTGCGGCGACGGCAGTTGTGCGGAGGACTCATGCCACTAACAGAGATTCGCATCGCAGGATTCGGCGGCCAGGGAGTGATTCTTTCGGCCATCGTGCTAGGCAAAGCAGCCTCGATTTTTCAGGGCGAGTTCGCGACCATGACGCAGAACTTCGGGCCTGAGGCGCGCGGCGGGGCATGCAGCGCGCAACTGATGCTCTCCGATCAGCCCGTGCTCTATCCGTATGTGACGCAGCCGGACGTTCTGGTGGTAATGTCGCAGGAAGCGTACACCAAGTTTGCTCCCGAGCTGAAAGACGGCGGGACGCTGCTCATTGAACGCGACTTGGTCCGCGTCAGCGAAATGCCCGCGCAGACGAAAATCTACAGCATTCCCGCCACGCGGCTCGCCGAGGAACTGGGCAAGCGCATGGTGCTGAACATCGTGATGGTCGGCTTCTTCGCCGCCGTCACGCGCCTGCTGGAATCCGAAGCGGTGCGCAAGGCAATTGCCGACTCGGTGCCATCGAGTTTCCGCGAGTTGAACAGAAAGGCGTTCGACAAAGGCTACGAGTACGGCCGAGCCGCCCTGGCTGCAGGTCCGGAGAGGCCGGATCTAGATCACGACGCCGTGGTGTCGCAGGAAGCGCAGTAACGTAGCGCCGGCGTCCCGCCGGCAAAACAAGTGTTTCAAGATATCGCAGTCCGGAACCGTGGTTACCTTCCTCACTGGGAGAGAAGCGCAGGCGGTTATTTTGTCACCTTTCGCCTCGCGGACTCCCTTCCCACAGCCGTACTCGAACGGATTCGAAGCAAAACTTTGTGCAGTGTCCGTGATATGGAGCGTACCAGCGACGCGCTTGCGTCTGACAAAAACACACTCTTAGCTCGGTTAACGGCGCAGAGCATCGAACGTCATCTTGACCTCGGGACAGGCGTCTGTCATCTCGCAAAGCCGCGAATCGCCCAAGCAGTGGCCTCGGCCTTGCAGCACTTCCATGACAAACGCTATCGGCTGCAAGCATGGTGTGTGATGTCGAATCATGTTCACGTCCTGTTCCACCTCTTTCCGCAGGAGAGGCTGTCCTTAGGTTTTGCATTCATGGAAATCGTTTACTGCGAAAGAATGCAGCCGCATCCTCGGAACTTCTGGGCAATTCTGGCAGAAGGAATACTACGATCACCTTGTGCGGAATGAAGGAGATCTCCGGCGGATCGGTCAATACATCGTCGAGAATCCAGCTAAAGCTCGTTTACGCGATTGGCGGTGGTTGTGGGTAGATGAGTCGCTTGTCGAGCAAAAGTAGCCGGCGAGACGCCGGCGCTACGTCTACTCCTCCACCGGTTGCGCGTTCAGTTCCTGCTCGGGTTCGCCTCCGGCCATGCCCTGTTCCACGATCAGCCGCCGGGCTTCGATCCGCAACTCTGGCAATTCCCGTCCGAACCAGATCGCGCCCAACACGCACGCCACCCCGCCCACGGCCACCGTAAGCGGCGCTCCCATGCGTTCTGCCAGCACTCCGCCAAACAGGGCCCCGAACGGCGCCATGCCCATGACCATCATCGAATACAGAGCCATGATGCGCCCGCGCAGTTGGTCCGGCACCATGGTTTGAATCAGCGTGTTTGTGCATGCCATCTGCAACATCACCGCATAGCCGATGGGCAGCAAGAACACCGCCGAGAGCCAGAACCAGCGCGAAGAGGAAAACAGAATCAGGCCGATGCCGAACCCGGCGCAACTCCACTCTGCAAGACGCCCCAGCCCCGTGACGCCCGTCTTGGCCGCCAGAGTCAGTGCGCCGAACAACGCGCCCACGCCGGTTGCGCCCATCAAAATGCCCAGCCCTCGCGCGCCTCCGTGCAGGATCTTGTCGGCAAACACGGGCATCAGCACGCTGTAGGGCATGCCCACCAGACTGACCAGGCCGATCAGTAACAAAAGCGCCCGAATCACCTTCACGCCATAGGCCCACCGGAAACCTTCGACGATATCGGCGAGAGGCGAACTGGAACTGGAGCGCCGAGGGCAATGCACGTTCATCATCAGCAACCCGGCGATTACTGCGATGTAGCTGACCGAGTTCACGGCAAAGCACCAGCCCTCGCCGATTTTCGCGACTAAAATTCCAGCCACCGCAGGGCCAACCACTCGCGCTCCATTGAACATCGACGAGTTCAGCGCGATGGCGTTCATCAAGTCTTCCCGACCGACCATGTCGATGAGGAACGACTGGCGGCCGGGAATATCGAACGCGTTGACCACGCCCAGCATCGCCGCCAGGACAAAGATGTGCCATACCGCAACGCGCCCACTTAGCGTGAGCCCTGCCAGAACGGCCGCCAGCATCATGGATGCGGCCTGGGTGGCAATCACCAGCCGCTGCCGGTGGACGCGGTCCGCTGTAGTACCGCCGATCGGCGCAATCAGCAATACAGGAATCTGGCTGCAAAAACCCACCGCTCCCAGCAGCAGCGCAGACCCGGTCAGGCGATATACCAGCCACGCCTGCGCCATGCTCTGCATCCACGTGCCAATCAGAGAAATCAGTTGCCCGCTAAAGAACAGTTGGAAATTGCGGTGGCGCAGGGCGCGCAGGGTGGTGCCCCACATGGG
>Ga0209068_10001262_pt1 | contig 12712 bp, 14 predicted proteins | sample ColStrG_CSR_2012_FD_187200 | JGI IMG/M metagenome (GOLD analysis project Ga0209068, IMG submission 187200) | Freshwater sediment microbial communities in response to fracking from Pennsylvania, USA - Cold Stream Run_MetaG_CSR_2012 (SPAdes)... | ecosystem: Environmental > Aquatic > Freshwater >... | reverse complement strand
ATGCCCAGCCCCGAATCTGACTCCGCACCCGCCCCCGAAGCTCAGGAGACCGACCAGTGACCTACGACATCGAGCGCGAGATCGTCCTCACCCGGGTCTACGACGCGCCCCGCAGCGCCGTCTGGGCGGCCTGGACGGGACCGGACACCATCGAGTGGTGGGGCCCCGACGGCTTCGTGTGCACCGAGAAGGAACGGGACGTGCGCATCGGCGGCGTCTGGCGCTTCGACATGGTCGGCCCCGACGGCACGGTGTGGCCGAACCGCGTCGACTACCGGGAGATCGTCCCCGAGGCAAAGCTGGTGATGGACCACAGCGACGACGGCGGCGACATCAGCTTCCTTGTCACCGTCACCTTCGACGAGCAACAGGACGGCAAGACCGTCCTCACGATACGCCAACTCCACCCGTCGAAGGAAGCGCGCGACGGCGGAATCGCCTTCGGTGCCGTCGAACTCGGCTTCCAGACGCTCGACAAGCTGGCCGAGCGGCTCGCGGTCTGACTCACCCCGACGGCCAGCGCTCGTCGAGCACGGCCGGCGCCCACTTCGGCCAGTGCGGTGGGTACACCGCGACGCCATCGAAGAAGGCGGCCACCTCGTCGGGACCGCCGCGGTGCGAGTTGTCCCAGCACGTGGCGACGTCACTGAGCAGGATCGCGTCGGCCACCACGTGCCACAGCCGGGCGTGCCGCTGACGGATCTTGCCGTCGGGCACGTCGTGGCCGCCCGCGGCCACGCGGGCTCGGACACGAGCGACCGACAGCTCCACGGGCACCATCACGACGTGCAAAGCCACGTAGTAGCCGGAGGCCTTGGCCGCGCGCACGAGGTCGAGCTTCGACGGGTGGGAGCACACCGTCTCGGCGATGAACGGCTGCCGGAGGCCGATCAGATGCTCACGGGTCCGGGTTGCGAGCGCCGACGCGTCGTAGGCGTGGGCGGCCGCATCGTCGGGCCAGTTGTGGGCCGCGATCTCGTCGGCGTTCACCAGGTGTGCTGCGGGCCACACCGGCTGGACCACCAGGCGGATGAACGTGGACTTGCCGGCGCCGTTCGGGCCGACGACCAGGTCGAGTCGGCTCACGCCCCGGCGGTACGGACGACAGGCGCGACCGGTTCGGTCGAGCCGTCGGGGCGGTAGGCAACGAGGTTGCCGTCGTCGTCGAGCGCGACGGTGGCGATCCCCTCCCCCGCCAGCACGTCGCCGAACGAGGTGGCCTGCGCCGCCTCGGCCACGGCGACATCCAACTCGGCGTGCACCACGAGGCGTTCCTCGGCCGTCAGCTCGGCGAGTGTCAGCTCACCGACGAGGGCGGCCTCCACCCGGCGGCGCGCGGCCGTCTGGTGCATGGAGATGTTGCGCCCGAGCCGGGCCCAGTGGTCGATCTGCTGGGCCGCCGAACGGGACTCGAGCCGACCGACCCGAGCCGCCGACTCGGCAATGTCCGCAGCAACCCTCGTGGGGTGCGTCGTCGCCATGACTCGACTGTAGCAGTCTGCTACGGCAATGGGAACCGGGCCTCAGCCCTTCGCGAGGGAGGCGAGCACCTGCACAGTGCGCTCGTACTCCTCGGGGGTGCCGAACGGCACCGCGGTGACCTCGGTGCCCCCGGCCGCCTCCACCGCGGCGATGGCCGCAGCGATCACCGACTCGTCGCCGCACACCGCGAGGTCGGGCGGGCCCTCGATCCCCTCACGGTCGAGCATCGCCCGGTAGCTCGGGAGCATCCCGTACACCGCGAACGTCTCGGCGGCGCGGCCACGCGCCTCGTCGACATCCTCGGTGGCGCAGAACGGCAGCCCCACGACCACGCGGGGAGCAGGACGACCGGCGGCCTCGGCCGCCGCGTTGATCGTGGGCGCGATGTGCTCGCCGATCGTCTTCACGCCCGTCATCCAGGTGATGGTGCCGTCGGCCCGCTCGGCAGTCAGCTTCAACATCACCGAACCCAGCGCGGCCACGAGCACGGGCGGCGCTTCCCCACCGGGCACGTTCACGCCCCCGCGTGCGGTGAGCGTCTCCCCCTCCACGTTCACACCCTCGCCGTGCAGCAGCGGCTGCAGCGCGCTCAGGTACTCGCGCATGTGACGGGCGGGCTTCTCGTACGAGTAGCCGTACATTCCCTCGATCACCATCTGGTGGCTGAGGCCGATGCCGAGGTCGAGGCGGCCGCCGGTGGCCGACTGCACGGTGAGCGCCTGCATCGCCAGCGCGATGGGGTGCCGCGGGTAGGTGGGCACCACGCCGACACCGAGGCGGATGTCGGGCACCTGCGCGCCGGCAACCGCGAGCGCGGTGAGCGCGTCGAGGCCGAAGATCTGCGCGGTCCACACCGCGGGGAAACCCAGCTCGCGCATGCGCGCCACCGTCGCGGTGAAGTCGGCGACGTCACCGCCCTGGCCGAACGCGTCGCCGACTCCGACACCGATGGGAATGCTCACGTGTGCTCCTTCTGCTCCTGCGGAATGTCGTGGGTCAAGAACTCGGGACGTATGCGAGGCACGGCTGCTCGCCCTGGAAGAAGCCGACCCGGAACGCGTCGACGTTCTCGAACGCGCTCGCGCCGGTGCCCGCGTCGACCTTCGCCTGGTCGGTGAAGATCAGGTACGACTGGATCACCTCGTCGAGGTCACCGGGCGAGAGGGTCAGCGTCGTGCCGTGGCCCCCGTTCGCCAACGAACCGGCCCACGAGCCGGTGAAGCAGCTCTGCTGCAGCTCCAACGCCTTCTCGTCGCCCGTCACGCCCTCGTGCTGTTGCATCGCGACCGCCCACTCCGCGGCCACCAGTGCCGCGACGCCGAAGTCGCCCGATCGCTTGTACACGTTCGGGAAGAGCGTGCGATCCACGGCGATCGTGTTGGTGAGCGAACAGAACGCGATGTCCTGGGTCTTCGGGAGCACCGCGGTGCCGCACCGCGGTCGCTTCCCCGTGGGATCGAACGACGCGAGCGCGACGGTCTGGTAGTCGGTGAGCAGGCTCGACCAGTACTTGTCGAGATCGGCGACGGCATCGGGCACGACCTCGCGTAGTGGCGCGTTGCCACCTGCGGTCGCCTCGGCCGCGTTGCTGAACGCGATCTCCGTCAGCGGCGGCGGGTTGGTGGCGAAATCCGCGCAACGCGTCGCGCCGTTGTCGTACCCCTCTTGGAACGCACCCACGCGGTCGAACGCACTGCCGTGCGCATCAGCCGCAGAGGCGTCGCTCCCCGGTGCGTCGCGCAACGTGAGGAAACCGGCGAGGCCGGTGTCGAGGTTCCCCTCGTTGAGGCTCAGCGTCTCCGACTTCCCGTCCGCCACGTGGCGCACCCACGCGCCGGCGAAGCAGTCGGCCTGCTGCTCCAGCGCAATCGTGGGACCGGTGATGCCGGCCTGGTCCTGGATCGCGTGCCCCCACTCGTGCGCGAGCGCCAACGCAATGGTGAAGTCGCCGTACTCCTTCGCGAGGAACGGGAACAGCTTTTCGTCGTCGTACGCGACGTACTTGCCGAGGCTGCAGTAGAACGCGTTCCCCGCGACGTCCCGGTAGGTCCGGCGCTCGCCGCCACACTGTGGAGTGCGGGTCTTCGAGGTGTACGGGATCACCTTCGAGTTCGGGATCGGGCGATAGCTGATGCCGTAGACCTGGGGCATCGTGTCGGACCAGTACTGCTGGATGTCGTCGACCGCGAGCTTGATCGTCGTCTCGTACGCCGGTTGCTGCCCGGCGGCGGATGCAGCCGATGCAGCCGATGCACCGGTGGCCGCGGCGGTGGAGGCGGCGATCACGAGCGCAGCGACGAGCGCGACGATCCGCACGGTCAGTCTCCCGGGAGGAGGCCGTCGAGGGCGTCGAGCGACGGCGCGAAGTAGTAGGAGCCGCTCACCGGATGGGTGAAGTCGGTGAGCCGGTCGGTCACCCCGTCGGCCAGGCCGAACATGCGGGCGAGCATCTTGTCGAAGCGCGCCGGATCCGCGCTGAAGGCCACGAAGTACAGCCCGAGCTCGCCGACGGTGCCGTAGGGCGTCGACCGGCGGTAGATCTCCAACTCCTCGCCGTCCTCTTCGATCACGACGCGCGAGATGTGCGCGGTGTCGGGCTTGTCGTCGAGTTCCACGCTGTCGGCCTTGGTGCGCCCGATCGCGCGCTCCTGGTCGTCCTGGCTCCAGGAATGGAACAGCCCGAGGTCGTGCACCCACCGCTGGGTGATCACGAACGCGCCACCCTCCCCCACTTCGCCATCGGGTACCAGCGCGACGTCGAGCGCCTCCTCGACCGGCGGGTTCTCGGTGCCGTCGACGAAACCGCTGAGGTCGCGGCTGTCCCGGTAGACGAAGCAGGGCTGCTCGGCTGCGAGCACTGCGGCCGGAACCAGCGCCGCGGTCACCCCGCGGGCGACGTCGAGCTCGACATCTTCACCGGTGCCGTGCGTCCACACCCACAGGTCGTGCTGCGTGGCCGGCGCACGGCGGCCCTCGCCGATGATCTCGGTGAACGGCTCGAGGTTCGCGGGTGCGTCGTCGGGGCGCAACCGGCGCCAGAACGCCGGTCCGAAGCCCACCACGATGTTGGACCCACCCGAGGTGACGGCGGGTTCCCGCAGGCCTCGCAGGGCAGCGACGATCGCCTGGTCACCGACATCGGGGCGCAGATCGAACTCGAGGTGGTAGTGCGATCGGGTTCCCTGGGCGAAGATGCCCGGCTGCGGTCGCGCCATGGTCGTGCGTCCTCGCTCGTCAGTCCTCGTAGGCGGTCAGGGGCGGGCAGGCGCACACGAGGTTGCGGTCACCGTAGGCGCCGTCGATGCGGCTGACGGGCGGCCAGTACTTGTCGGCCGGGTCGACGCCGGGCGGGAACGCGGCTTGCTCGCGCGGGTAGACGCGGTCCCATGCACCGGTGACGACATCGGCCGCGGTGTGCGGCGCGTGGCGCAGCGCGCTGTCGGCCACGTCGAGCTCGTTGCGTTCGATCGCGCGGATCTCGTCGCGGATCGCGATCATCGCGTCGCAGAAGCGATCGAGCTCGCCGAGGTCTTCGCTCTCGGTGGGCTCCACCATCAGCGTGCCGGCCACCGGGAAGCTCATCGTCGGTGCGTGGAAGCCGTAGTCGACGAGCCGCTTGGCGACGTCGTCGGCACTCACCCCCGTGGCCGCGGTGATCGGGCGCAGGTCGAGGATGCACTCGTGCGCGACCAGGCCACCGGGACCGGTGTACAGCACCGGGTAGTGGTCGCGCAGGCGGGCAGCGACGTAGTTGGCCGCGAGGATCGCGACCTCGGTGGCGCGCGCCAGGCCGTCGCCACCCATGAGCGCGACGTACGCGTACGAGATGGGCAGGATCCCCGCCGAGCCGTAGGGCGCGGCCGACACGTGTTGCGGCAGGAATTCGGCCAGGTGCGCGCGCACCGCGCACGGGCCCACACCGGGGCCGCCACCGCCGTGCGGGATGCAGAACGTCTTGTGCAGATTCAGGTGCGACACATCGGCGCCGAACTTGCCGGGCTTCGCGAGGCCGACGAGCGCGTTCAGGTTCGCGCCGTCGAGGTACACCTGGCCGCCGCACTCGTGCACGACCGCGCACACGTCGCGGATGTTGGCCTCGTACACGCCGTGCGTGGAGGGGTAAGTGACCATCAGCGCCGCGAGTTCCGCGGCGTGCTCGTTGGCCTTGGCCCTGAGGTCGTCGAAGTCGACGTTGCCGTCGTCGTCGCACTTCACCACGACGACGCGCATGCCGGCCATCACTGCGCTCGCCGCGTTCGTGCCGTGCGCCGACTCGGGGATGAGACACACGGTGCGGGCGAGGTCGCCACGGCTGTGGTGGTACCCGCGGATGGCGAGGAGCCCCGCGAGCTCACCCTGGGAACCGGCGTTGGGCTGCAGCGACACCGCGTCGTACCCGGTGATCTCGCACAGCGCGCGCTCGAGCCCGGCGAACAGCTCGGTGTAGCCCTCGACCTGGTCGGCGGGCGCGAACGGGTGGACGTTGGCGAAGCCGGGCCACGTGATCGGGATCATCTCGGTGGTCGCGTTGAGCTTCATCGTGCAGGAACCGAGCGGGATCATCGTGCGGTCGAGCGCGAGGTCGCGATCGGCGAGGCGGCGCAGGTAGCGCAGCATCTGCGTCTCGGAGTGATAGGTGCGGAACACCGGGTGGGTGAGGATGTCGGACTGCCGTTGGGCCCACTCGGGGATGCCACCAGCCGGCGCGGCACGGTCGGCGTCGAACACGGTCGCCAGGCGCAGGACCGTTTCCAACGTGGACGTCTCGTCGAGCGCGATGCCGACGGTGTCGTCGTCGATGGGGCGCAGGTTCACTCCCGCGGCGCGTGCCAGCGCGAGCAGATCACTCGCCCGCCCGGGTGCGCGTACGGCGAGCGTGTCGAAGAACGCGTCGTGCAGCAGCTCGTAACGCGTGGCCAACTGACCCGCGAGCTCGCGGGTGAGGGAGTGCACCCGCTCCGCGATCTCGCGCAGTCCGTCGGGCCCGTGGTACACCGCGTACATGCCCGCGATGTTGGCGAGCAGCACCTGCGCGGTGCAGATGTTCGACGTGGCCTTCTCGCGGCGGATGTGCTGCTCACGCGTCTGTAGCGCGAGGCGCAACGCCGGACGACCGGCGTCGTCGACCGACACGCCCACGAGGCGGCCGGGCACGTTGCGCTTGAACTCGTCGCGCGTGGCGAAGAAGGCGGCGTGCGGACCGCCGTAGCCCATGGGCACACCGAACCGCTGCGCGGAACCCACCACGACGTCGGCGCCCCACTCCCCCGGTGGGCTCAGCAGCACCAGCGCGAGGAGGTCGGCCGCCACCGCCACGAGCGTGCCCTGCGTGTGCAGGTTGGTGACCAGCTCGCGGTGGTCGCGGATCACGCCGGTGGTGCCCGGGTACTGCAGCAGCACGCCGAACACGCCCCCAGACTCCGGATTGGCACCACCCATCTCGGCCTCGGCCCCACCGACGCGCACCTCGATACCGAGCGGCTCGGCGCGGGTGCGCACCACCTCGATGGTCTGCGGGTGGCACTCGGCGTCGACGAAGAACACGTCGCCGCCCTTGGGGTTGGCGCGCCGCAGCAGCGTCATCGCCTCGGCCGCCGCGGTGCCCTCGTCGAGCATCGACGCGTTGGCGATCGCCATGCCGGTGAGGTCGAGCACCATCGTCTGGAAGTTCAGGATCGCCTCGAGCCGGCCTTGCGAGATCTCCGGCTGGTAGGGCGTGTACGCGGTGTACCAGGCGGGGTTCTCGAGCACGTTGCGGAGGATCACCGGGGGCGTGATCGTGCCGGAGTAGCCCTGGCCGATGAGCGAGACGAAGGCCTCGTTGCGGTCCGCGAGATCGGCGAGGTGGGCCAGCGTCTCGGCTTCGGTCCGGGCCGCAGGCAGCGCCAGCGGGGCGCGGTCGCGGATGGCCTCGGGAACGGTCGCGTCGATCAACGCGTCGAGGGTCTGATACCCGACCGCGGCCAGCATGGTGTCGAGCTCGTCGGGCGACGGCCCGAGGTGTCGATCGACGAATTGGCCAGTCATTCCCACTCCGTTGCTCGGGCTCCCCAGGGAGCCGAGGCTACCGGCGAATGAACGGCAATCCCGTGACGGTGGCGCCCACCGGGCGGCCCCGCACGTCGATCTCGACGGCGGCGCCGTCGGCGATGTCGGGAGGGAGGAAGGCCAGCGCGATCGAGTGCCCGAGCGACGGGGAGAAGTTCCCGCTGGTGACCGTGCCGATCGGCTCGGCCCCCGCTTCGACCCCGCCCGGCGCCTGCACGGAGTATCCCTCGCGCGGCACCTGGCGGCCGTCGACCGCGAGGCCGCGCAACTTCCGCGTCACGCCCCGGTCGCGCTCGGCGGCGAGCACGTCGCTCCCGCGGAACTCACCCTTGTCGAAACGCACCACCCAGCCGAGGCCGGCCTGCAGCGAGGTGATCCCCTCCCCCAGTTCGTGCCCGTGGAGGGGCAGCCCGGCTTCGAGGCGCAGCGTGTCGCGCGCGCCGAGACCCGCAGGGGTGATGCCGGCATCGAGCAATCGGCGCCACACCGTGGCCGCCACGGATCGGGGGATCTCGAGCTCCACACCGTCTTCGCCGGTGTAGCCGGTGCCGGCCACCCAACCCCGCTCCCCCGCGAAGCTCGCGGGCGCGACGCCGAAGCGCTCCACCGCGGCCCACTGCGGGTCGATCGACGCGAGGCGGGCCCGCGCGTCGGGACCCTGCACTGCGAGCACGGCGCGTTGTGCGGTGATGTCGGCGATCTCGCACTCGCCGCCGCCGCGGAACACCGCGGCCTCGCCGATCGCGTCGAGCAAGGGTGCGGTGTTCGACGCGTTGGGCATCACCATGAACTCGCCGGGCGCGAGCCACCACACGATGATGTCGTCGACGACGTGCGCGTCGTCTTCGTCGAGCAGGTGCGTGTACTGAGCCTTCCCCGGACGGATGCGGTCGAGATCGTTGGTGAACGCCCACTGCAGGGTGGCGAACGCGCCCGCGCCGTGGACACGCACCGAACCGAGATGCGACACGTCGAACACGACGGCACCCTCTCGGCACGCGCGGTGCTCCTCGAGCACGCCCGTGTACTGGATCGGCATCTCCCAACCGCCGAACGGCACCATGCGCGCACCGAGCGCGCGGTGCTCGGCGTCGAGGGGGCTGTAGCGCAGGTCTGTCATGCCGTCTCCGCCGCGTCCGCAGGGCTGTTCGTGGGTCCTCCCGCACCCTTGCGCACCCGCGACGCCCCCGTCGAACCAGAGAGCTGCGCACCCGACGACGACGCCGGCCGCAGCTCGGGCGCGAGCTGCGAGGGCGGTTCGAGGCCGTACTTCACGAGCAGCTGGAGGTAGTCGCGCTGGTAGAGCACCTTCACCTGCACGCCGAAGAGCTCCTGCAGGCGGCGGGCCTTGCGGTTCTTCTTCGTGACCAGCTTCTGGTTGAGCGTGGTGATCTCGATGAAGAGGTCGTACGCCGGCAGGTAGAAGTCGGGGGTGAACGCCTGCTGGGGGTTGCCGTCGTGGTCACGCTCCAGCACGAACGTGCGCGGTTCGTACTCCCAGGCGATGGCGTAGAAGTCGAGCAGCTTCGCGAACTGACGCTCCGAGTTGTGCGCGAAGCGCACGAGCTCGTGAGGCAGCTGCTCGGGAATGGTTCAGCTCCCGATGGCCGAACGTGGCGCAGCGACGCGGCCGGCCTGGTTGGCGGTGCCGTCGCGGTGCATGCCGGGCTGCATGTCGGGGTGGACCTCGACGATCTTGGTGTCGAGCTCCTCGACGACGTGACCGAGGGGCACGATGTTGAGCACGCCCTGGCCGCGCCGCACGAGGTCGACGAGGTCGTCGCCGGTGCGGGCGAGCACCGAGGTGGTGCCGTTGAGCACGAGGCTCGCCGTGGCCCAGTCGTCGCCGAGGTCTTCCTTCAGGTACTCGATCGCGGAGCGCGCGGTCTGGAGCTTCACGCCGGCGTCGAGGAGGCTCTTGACCACCTTGAGCCGTACGAGGTCGCGGTAGCTGTAGGTGCGCTGCGTACCGCTCCCCCGCGCGTCGGCGATCGACGGGCGGACGAGGTCGGTGCGCGCCCAGTAGTCGAGCTGGCGGTAGGAGATCCCGACGATCTTGCACACCTGCGGGCCCCGGAAGCCGAGGTCGTGGGGCTTGGGCTCCATGCCGTCCAGCATCGGCTGGTCGGCGGAAGGCTTCGAGGGCTTGCGGGCAGGGCTCATCGCACCTCAGGTCGGACCGCTCCTGCTGGATCGCTCGGGTCGAGCGCTCCAGTCGAGCATGACCCCGGGTCAACCTCGGGTCGAGGATGAAGCACAGGGCCGTAACTACGGGGATGTGAGGCTACCCCCAGCCGCGCGTCGAGTCAACGATCAGGGGACGTGCGTCACGGATAGCGACTCGAGGCCCTATTCGGGGCTGGCGAAGTCCTCCGGGCGGACCTGGTCGAGGAACTCACGGAACTCCTCGATCTGCTCCTCGTCCTCCTCGGTCTCGAAGAGCACGCCGGCCTCCTCGAGGACGGCCTCGTCGGCGAAGATCGGCACGGTGTCCGGGTAGCGGACGGCGAGCGCGATGGCGTCGGACGGGCGGGACGAGATGCGGTAGCTCCCGCCCTCCCGCGCGAACTGGATCTCCGCGTAGAAGGTGCCGTCGTGGAGCTCCGTGATGACCACCTGCTCGAGCTTCGTGCCCAGGTCGTCGAGCACGGTCTTGAAGAGATCGTGGGTCATCGGCCGGGGCGTGTCCATGCCCTGGAGCGCGTAGACGATGGCGGTGGCCTCGGGCTGGCCGATGAAGATCGGCAGGTACCGGGACCCCTCGTTCTCACGCAGGAGCACGATCGGTTGGTTCGTCGGAACCTCGACTCGGACTCCGACGAGGGACATCGGGATCACAGGCGTCCTCCACGTCGACGGACCCTCACCGTAGCACCGGCCTCACCCCAGCTCTCAGGGGCGTTCAGGTGCCGTAGAGGGCCGCGACGTACGCGTCGGGGTCGGCGAGGACCACGTCGCGGTCGGCGACGACGATCCGCGGGAGGTTGCGGTACCGATCCTCGTGGTGCAGTCCGTAGCCGAGGACGTACACGTCGGGGATCGCCACGCCGACGTACCTCACGTCGAGCGGGAGGATGCGCCGCGCCTGCCGGTCGAGCAGCGCGCACACGTCGAGCGTGCGCGGCCCCAGGGCGCGCAGGTGGCCGAGCAGGTACGCGAGGCTGAGGCCCGTGTCGACGAGATCCTCCACGAGGATCACGTCGCGCCCGTCGAGCGGCACGCCGACGTCGAGCAGCAGCCGCACCCTCCCCGAATCGGGCAGGTAGCGCGAGATCGCGACCGCGTCGATCGTCACCGGCAGCGCGGGCGCGACGCGGTGCAGGGCGCGGGCGAGGTCGGCGAGCAGCAGCAGCGCACCCTCGAGCACGCCCACGAGCACCACCCCGTCGGGATGATCGGCCGCGATCTCGGTGGCGAGCCGGTCGACGGTGGCCGCGATCGCGGCTTCGTCGAGCAGGACCTCGGGTGCCCGCAGGGCGCCGGTCACTCGGCGAGGGAGTCGCGCACCGCTTCGCGCAGCAGCACGGTCCGCAGGCGCCGTCCGAGTGCGGCGAGCTCGACCAGTTCCTCCTGCATGCGGGCCCGGGCCTCGGGGTTGCGTTGGCGCACGTAGGGCATGAGCACCTGACCGAAGAGCACCGCCTCGCGCTCCGCGTGGTTGCGGTACATGCGGAGGTGCCGGGCCTCGACGCCTCTCCCGAAGAAGCCGGACGCGACCCGGGCGACCTCGAGCGCGTCGTCGTCGTAGGCAGCCTCGCCCGAGGCCGACTGTCGCGAGGGGGCGATGAGACCGAAGTTCTCGAGCTCCGCGGCCTGCGCGGGTTCGAGGCCGGCGGCCTTGGCCAACTCGTCGAGGGAATAGCCGTCACCGGATGCCGGGGCGAGGATGTAGTCGGCGACATCGGTGTCGAGCGGCAGGTCGGGCGCGAAGGCGGGCGGACGCTTGCGCACCGTCGCCCGGCGCGCGGCGGCCGCGGGCGCGGCCTGGGGCTGTGGTGCAGGGGCGGGCGCCGGCTCGGGTTCGGGCGTCGGCGCGGGTGCGGGCGCGAGGGTCGAGCGCGGGCTCAACGCCTCGTCGACGGGGATCTCGGTCCGCACGTCGAGGTCGGTGGCGGGCGCGGGGTCGAGGAGGGCTTCGTCGCCGGGCGGCAACTGGTCGAGCCGCTCCTTGATCACCTTGAGCGGGAGGAAGTGCTCCTTCTGCTGGTGGAGGATCCACCGCAGGCGCACGAGGTCGGCGGCGTAGAACTTCCGGTAGCCCGACGGCGTGCGTTCCGGGTTCACCAGCCCCTGGCTCTCGAGGAAGCGGATCTTCGAGATGGTGATGTCGGGGAACTCGTCGCTCAGCTCGGCGAGGACCTCGCCGATCGACAAGTGGGCCTGCTCGCTCAACGGCTGGCTTCTCCCTGGAGGAACACCAGCACGTACCGACCGATCTGGACGTCGGCCAGATGGTGCAGCAGCTGGGTGTCGATGCGTTTGTGGTCGACATAGGTGCCGTTGAGCGAGCCGACGTCGGCGACCTCGTACCCCTCCTGGTGCCCGTCGGCATCGGTGACCCGGCGGATCTGGGCGTGGCGGCGGCTCACGGTGATGTCGTCGAGGAACACGTCGGAGTTGGGGTGGCGACCGAGGGTGGTGACGTCCTGGTCGAGCACGAACCGGCTGCCGGCGTTGGGCCCCCGCCTCACGACCACCATGCCCATGCCTTCGGGCAGCTCGGCCAGGGCGGCACCGAGCTCCTCGTCGAGCTCGAGGCGCTCGGCCAGCTCGGCGAGTGAGATCGTGGTCTCGTCGTCATGGGACAGCGCGGCACCACACGAGGAGCAGAAGTTCGCTCCCGACTCGTTCTGGTGGCCGCACTGGCGACACCGCATGGGTGCAGGGTACCTCGCCGCGGCGGATCCGCGTGCCGCCCCGCCCGCTCAGGTGCCCGACGACACGACCCGGGACGTGAACTGGAGGTCGAGGGCCCGGGAACAACCCTCCACCAGAGCTTCAGCCACCCGGCGGGGCTCGACCGGAGCACCCAGTTCTTCGAGGGTGACGGTCGCGCCACGCAGCCGGGCCCGCGCCTCGTCGACGGGCAGGTCACCCGGCCGGGCGTGCACGAGATCGAGCTCGTCGAACGGGAGCCGGGCCAGCAACACCGAGCCGTGTTGGAGCACCGCGTCGTCGCGCC
>Ga0209068_10001261_pt1 | contig 12720 bp, 14 predicted proteins | sample ColStrG_CSR_2012_FD_187200 | JGI IMG/M metagenome (GOLD analysis project Ga0209068, IMG submission 187200) | Freshwater sediment microbial communities in response to fracking from Pennsylvania, USA - Cold Stream Run_MetaG_CSR_2012 (SPAdes)... | ecosystem: Environmental > Aquatic > Freshwater >... | reverse complement strand
TTTCCGGCCGAATGGTCTGGGCACGCTGTTCGGGCTGGCGCTCTTCCAGGTGTTACTGGTGTTTTCGACCGCGCTGCCGGTTTGGAAGAAGCTGCGCACCGGGGAGCATGTGACTGCTTCCGCCGCCTCGGACAGCGGCGCACTCAAGGGATCAGAAGGGAACGCTGGCGATGACTGAGTCGATCCTGGCCGCCGCCAAGATTGAGGTGGGTGCGCACGACACCCACGACTGGTTCGGGCTGCCCGTCAACGTCGACACAGTGCTGTCGACCGCGATCGCCGCGGCGATCGTGATCGCCCTTGCCTTTTTCTTGCGCGCCAAGGTCACGTCGAGCGGCGTACCAAGCGGAGTCCAATTGTTCTGGGAGGCCATCACCATTCAGATGCGCGATCAGATCGAGAGTGCCATCGGGATGCGGATCGCTCCTTTCGTGCTGCCGCTGGCGGTCACCATCTTCGTGTTCATTCTGATCTGCAATTGGCTGTCGGTGCTTCCACTGCAGTACTCCACGCCGGCAGGACAACCCACCGAGCTACTGAGCTCGCCGGCGGCGGACATCAATTTCGTTCTGGCGCTGGCTCTTTTCGTCTTTTTCAGCTACCACGCAGCGGGGATCTGGCGTCGCGGCATCGTCGGGCACCCGATCAAGGTGCTCAAGGGACACGTGGCAATCCTCGCTCCGATTAACCTCGTCGAGGAAATCGCCAAGCCGATCTCGTTGTCCCTCCGACTTTTCGGCAATATTTTCGCCGGCGGCATCCTGGTGTCCCTGATCGCGCTCCTCGGGCCGTGGGTCATGTGGGCGCCCAATGCCATCTGGAAGTCGTTCGATCTGTTCGTGGGCGCCATCCAGGCGTTCATCTTCTCGATTTTGACCATCTTGTATTTCAGCCAGGCCATGGAGCTCGAGGAACATCATGACTAGGCCACCAGGAATTGGCTTGACCCACACACGATTACACAAGCCTGGTAGACCGATACCAGTTATCAAGGAGGATTAGGAATGGCACTCGATCCACAAATCGTTCAGGGCGCCCTCATCGGCGGTGGCCTGATTATGGGCGGCGGCGCGATCGGCGCCGGTATCGGTGACGGCATCGCCGGCAACGCGCTGGTCGCAGGTATCGCACGGCAGCCCGAGGCGCAGGGGCGCTTGTTCACACCGTTCTTCATCACCGTTGGTCTGGTCGAGGCGGCTTACTTCATCAACCTGGCGTTCATGGCGTTGTTCGTCTTCGCCACCCCCGCCGGTTAATTCGGCTGTGATGGGTTTTGGGTGCGTGAAGTGAACCCTGTTCTTCTGGCCGCCGAGGAAGAAAAGCACAGCATCTTCCTCATCCCCAACGGCACCTTCTTTGTCGAGCTGGCCATTTTCCTTGTCGTCCTCGGTGTCATCGGCGGCTTTGTCGTTCCGCCGATCCTGAAGGTGTTGCGCGAACGCGACGCCATGGTCAACAAGACGGCCGGCGACAACAAGAAGTCAGCGGAGCAGTTCGCGGCGGCCCAGGCCGATTACGACGAAGCCATGAAGGAAGCCCGAGTGCAGGCGTCGTCGTACCGCGACAGTGCCCGTGCCGAGGGTCGTAAGGTCGTCGAAGAAGCCCGCGCCCGCGCCGAGCAGCAGGTTACCGAGACGTTGCTATCGGCCAGCGAGCAATTGAAGCGAGAGAGGGATGCCGTGGAATTGGATCTGCGGGCCAACGTGGGGACCATGTCGGCAACCTTGGCCAGTCGAATCCTCAGTGTCGACGTAACCACCTCCGCTGCATCGAGGTAACTGCCAATGTCAACATTCTTCGGCCAGTTGGTGGGCTTCGCGCTCATCGTGTTCTTGGTGGTGCGTTATGCAGTACCGCCAGTGCGCGGTCTGATGACGGCTCGGCAGAATACGGTGCGCCAGCAGTTAGCGGACGCGGCCGGCGCCGCCGAGCGGTTGACCGAGTCAACGACGGCCCACAGCAAGGCCGTGGAGGCCGCACAGTCGGAGGCAGAGCGCGTCGTCGAAGAAGCCAAAGTAGACGCCGAACGAATATCTGCCCAATTACAGGCCCAGGCCGAAATCGAGTCGGAACGCATCAAGGGCCAGGGCTCCAGCCAGGCCGAGCTACTGCGGTCCCAGCTGAGCCGGCAGCTTCGTCAGGAGCTCGGCCTCGAGTCTGTACGCCAGGCAGGGGAATTGGTGCGCAGCTTCGTGGCCGATGCGACGCAGCAGTCGGCCACCGTCGATCGCTTCCTGGATGAACTCGACGAAATGGCGCCGACGGCGGCCGACGTCGAGTATCCCCTGATGGCCAAGATGCGTTCGGCCAGCCGGCGGGCGGTGGTCAGCCTCGCGGACCGCTTCGACACCATCGCCAAGGACCTCGACACCAAAGGACTGAGCACTCTCGCCAGCGAGCTGGTCGAGGCAGCCAAGTTGCTTGTCCGCGAAGTCGTCGTTACCCGCTACCTCACGTTGGCCGCCGAAGACTCAGAGCCCCGGGTCCATTTGATCGAGCGGTTGCTGGCCGGCAAAGTCGGTGACCCCACACTCGATGTGCTGAAGACGGCGGTTTCGCAGCGCTGGTCAGCCAACCCCGATCTGATCGACGCCGTCGAACACGTCTCGCGGCAGGCGTTGTTGGAAGTCGCCGAACGTGACCATCAGGTCGACGATGTCGAAGACCAGTTGTTCCGGTTTTCCCGCATCCTCGACGCACAGCCACGGCTTGGCACCCTGTTGGGCGACTACACCGTTCCGGCCGAAGGTCGGGTGGGGTTGCTGCGCAACGTGCTTGAGAGCAGCGGCGGCGCAATCAATCCGATTGCGGCAGCGTTGCTGTCCCAGACGGTCGAGCTGTTGAGGGGCCAGTCCGCAGAGGAAGCGGCGCTGTTCTTGGCCCAAGAAGCGGTGGCGCGCCGCGGCGAAGTCGTCGCGCAAGCCCGTGCTGCGGCCGAACTCAGCGATGCCCAGCGCACTCGCCTCACCGAAGTGCTCAGCCGCATCTACGGTCATCCCGTGACAGTGCAGCTCGAGATCGACGTAGCAGTGCTGGGTGGGCTTTCAATCGCCGTGGGTGACGAGGTGATCGACGGCACGCTTTCGTCCCGTCTGGCCGCGGCCGAAGCTCAGTTGCCCGACTGAACACGAACTAGTCAGCAGAAATAATCAAGAAGGAAGACGAAAAGCTATGGCCGAGTTGACAATCTCCGCTGATGACATTCAAAGCGCGATCGAGGAGTACGTAGGGTCCTTTACCGCCGACACCTCCCGTGAGGAGGTTGGCACGGTCATCGACGCCGGGGACGGCATCGCCCACGTCGAAGGGTTGCCGTCGGTAATGACCCAGGAACTGCTTGAGTTCCCGGGCGGAGTCCTCGGTGTCGCACTCAACCTCGACGAGCACAGCATCGGCGCGGTGATCCTCGGCGATTTCGCTGACATCCAACAGGGACAGCAGGTCAAGCGCACCGGCGAAGTGTTGTCGGTGCCCGTCGGGGACGCGTTTTTGGGCCGGGTGGTCAACCCGCTGGGTCAGCCAATCGATGGGCGCGGCGACATCGAGACCGACACGCGGCGCGCGCTGGAACTACAGGCGCCGTCGGTGGTGGAGCGGCAGAGCGTGAAAGAGCCCCTGCAGACCGGGATCAAGGCCATCGACGCGATGACCCCGATCGGCCGCGGCCAGCGCCAGCTGATCATCGGCGACCGCAAGACCGGCAAGACCGCAGTCTGTGTCGACACCATCCTCAACCAGCGGAAGAACTGGCAGACTGGGGATCCCAAGAAACAGGTGCGCTGCGTATACGTTGCCATCGGGCAGAAGGGCACCACCATCGCCAGCGTGCGCCGAGTCCTCGAGGAGGGCGGCGCGATGGACTACACGACTATAGTCGCGGCGCCGGCCTCGGATGCCGCGGGCTTCAAATGGCTTGCCCCGTATACCGGTTCGGCGATCGCTCAGCACTGGATGTACGACGGAAAGCATGTGCTGATCGTTTTCGACGACCTGACCAAGCAGGCCGAGGCATACCGCGCCATCTCGCTGCTGCTGCGCCGTCCGCCCGGTCGCGAGGCCTACCCGGGCGACGTCTTCTATCTGCACTCGCGGCTGTTGGAGCGGTGCGGGAAACTCTCGGATGCGCTCGGTGCCGGCTCGCTGACCGGTCTGCCGATCATCGAGACGAAGGCCAACGACATCTCGGCCTACATCCCGACGAACGTCATCTCGATCACCGATGGGCAGTGCTTCCTGGAGACCGACCTGTTCAACCAGGGTGTCCGGCCGGCTATCAACGTCGGTGTCTCGGTATCCCGCGTCGGTGGCGCGGCGCAGATCAAGGCAATGAAAGAAGTGGCAGGAAGTCTCCGTTTGGACCTGTCGCAGTACCGGGAGTTGGAAGCCTTCGCCGCCTTCGCTTCTGACCTGGACGCCACGTCCAAGGCGCAATTGGAGCGCGGCGCGCGGCTGGTCGAGCTGCTCAAGCAACCGCAATCCCGGCCGATGCCCGTCGAGGAACAGGTGGTTTCGATATTCCTGGGTACCGGCGGTCACCTGGACTCGGTTCCGGTGGAGGACGTCAGGCGGTTCGAAACCGAGCTGCTCGATCACATTCGGGCCTCCGAAGAGCACATCATGACCGGGATCCGGGAAAGCCAGAAGCTTTCCGACGAGACTTCCGACGCTCTCGTCAAGGTCATTGACAACTTCAAGAAGGGCTTCGCCGCAACGGGCGGTGGATCGGTGGTCCCCGAAGAGCACGCCGAGCCGCTCGACGAGGACGAGTTGGGTAAGGAATCGGTCAAGGTGAACAAGCCGGCACCTGAAGAGAAAACGAAGTAGCACACATATGGCAGCCACACTTCGCGAATTGCGCGGACGGATTCGCTCCGCCGGCTCGATCAAGAAGATCACCAAGGCCCAGGAGCTGATCGCGACGTCGCGTATCGCCAAGGCGCAGAGTCGGCTTCAGTCGGCCCGCCCATACGCCGACGAGATCACCCAGATGCTCACCACATTGGCCGGCGAGGCCGCGCTCGACCATCCGTTGCTCGTCGAGCGCGCGGAACCGAAGCGGGCCGCGGTGCTGGTGGTTTCCTCCGACCGCGGTCTGTGTGGCGCTTACAACTCCAGCGTCTTTCGCCGTTCCGAGGAGTTGTTTTCGCTGCTGCGGTCTGAAGGCAAGACTCCGGTGCTGTACACGGTCGGCCGTAAAGCGTCGAACTACTACACGTTCCGGAACTGGACCATCACCGAGTCGTGGACAGGATTCTCCGAGCAACCCACCTACGACAAGGCCGCCGAGATCGGTTCGACCCTGGTCGATTCATTTATGAGCGGCAGCGGTGGGAACGACGAGGATCAGCGGTCGGACAACGGCGAGGGTGTTGACGAGCTACACATCGTCTACACCGAGTTCAAGTCGATGCTGTCGCAGTCGACGGAGGCCCGCCGAATGGCGCCGATGGTCGTGGAGTACATTGACGAACCCGACGTTCCGCGCACCCTGTACTCATTCGAGCCGGATGCGACGACTCTCTTCGACGCGCTGCTGCCGCGGTACGTGACCACTCGCGTGTATGCGGCGTTGCTCGAATCCGCGGCATCGGAATTGGCGTCGCGGCAACGGGCGATGAAGTCGGCGACCGACAACGCCGACGATCTCATCAAAGCCTTGACGCTGGAGGCAAACCGCGAGCGGCAGGCCCAGATCACCCAGGAGATTAGCGAAATCGTCGGTGGCGCAAACGCGCTGGCCGACGCGCGCTAGGTAGACCCACGAGGAAGCGAAGAAAACGATGACTACTGCTGAAAAGACCGACAAGTCGACAAAGAGCGAGACCAGCGGCCGGGTGGTACGGATCACCGGGCCCGTCGTCGACGTCGAATTCCCACGGGGTTCCGTCCCGCAGCTGTTCAACGCGCTGCACGCCGAGATCACGTTCGAGGAGCTCAAAAAGACCCTCACCCTGGAGGTGGCGAACCACCTCGGTGACAACCTGGTGCGCACCATCTCGATGCAGCCCACCGACGGGCTGGTGCGCGGCACCGAGGTCGTTGACACCGGTGCCTCGATCTCGGTGCCGGTGGGTGAGGGCGTCAAGGGCTACGTCTTCAACGCGCTCGGCCACTGCCTGGACAAGCCGGGATACGGAGAAGACTTCGAGCACTGGTCGATTCACCGCAAGCCGCCGCCCTTCGAAGAGCTGGAGCCTCGCACCGAGATGCTCGAGACCGGCCTGAAGGTGGTGGATCTGCTTACCCCGTATGTGCGTGGTGGCAAGATCGCACTGTTCGGCGGTGCCGGCGTCGGCAAGACGGTGCTGATCCAGGAGATGATCAACCGCATCGCGCGTAACTTCGGCGGCACCTCGGTATTCGCCGGCGTGGGGGAGCGCACCCGCGAGGGCAACGACCTGTGGGTCGAGCTCCAAGAGGCCAACGTGCTCAAGGACACCGCGCTGGTATTCGGTCAGATGGATGAGCCGCCCGGCACCCGTATGCGAGTCGCGCTTTCCGCGCTGACGATGGCGGAGTGGTTCCGCGACGAGGCGGGCCAGGACGTGCTGTTGTTCATCGACAACATCTTCCGATTCACCCAAGCCGGCTCGGAGGTCTCGACGCTGCTCGGTCGTATGCCCTCGGCGGTGGGTTACCAGCCCACGCTGGCCGACGAAATGGGTGAGTTGCAGGAGCGCATCACCTCGACGCGGGGTCGGTCGATCACGTCGATGCAAGCGGTTTACGTGCCCGCCGACGACTACACGGATCCGGCGCCGGCGACCACATTCGCGCACCTGGACGCCACCACCGAGCTGTCGCGGTCGGTGTTCTCCAAAGGCATCTTCCCTGCGGTCGACCCGCTGGCATCCAGCTCGACCATCCTTGACCCCGCTATCGTCGGTGACGAGCACTACCGCGTGGCGCAAGAAGTCATCCGGATCCTGCAGCGTTACAAGGACCTTCAGGACATCATCGCGATCCTCGGCATCGACGAGCTGTCCGAAGAGGACAAGCAATTGGTCAACCGGGCCCGGCGCATCGAGCGGTTCCTGTCGCAGAACATGATGGCGGCCGAACAGTTCACCGGCCAGCCGGGTTCGACCGTCCCGCTCAAGGAGACCATCGAGTCGTTCGACCGCGTCTGCAAGGGCGAGTTCGACCACGTGCCCGAGCAGGCCTTCTTCCTGATCGGCGGACTTGACGACTTGGCCAAGAAAGCCGAGAGCCTTGGCGTCAAACTCTAGCGTCCGGCCCGACCCGAACGGATACGGAAAGGTGGTGTGGAATGGCGGAATTGAACGTTGAGATCGTCGCTGTTGACCGAAAGATATGGTCGGGTGAGGCGACGTTCTTGTTCACCCGCACTACCGTTGGCGAGATCGGCATCCTGCCCCGCCATATCCCTTTGGTAGCGCAATTGGTTGACGACGCCATGGTGCGCGTCGAGCGGGAGGGCCAGGACGATCTGCGGATTGCGGTCGACGGCGGTTTCATGTCGGTGACCGAAGAGGGGGTCACCGTTCTGGCCGAATCCGCCGAGTTCGAGTCCGAGATCGACGAGAGTGCTGCAAAAACGGATGCCGAGTCCGACGATCCCCGCACCGCTGCCAGGGGACGCGCCAGATTGCGCGCCGTCGGCGCGATTGACTAATCGGCGATGAGCGCGCCCATGATCGCCATGGTCGTGCTCGTCGTCGTTTTGGGGGCGGCCGTCCTCGCCCTGAGTTATCGGTTATGGAAACTTCGGCAGGGCGGAACCGCGGCAATCATGCGGGACATTCCGGCCGTCGGAGGGCACGGTTGGCGGCACGGCGTGATCCGTTATCGCGGCGGCGAAGCCGCGTTCTATCGACTCTCCAGCCTGCGTTTGTGGCCGGATCGTCGGCTTAGCCGACGAGGCGTGGAGATTGTGGGCCGCCGCGCTCCGCGAGGCGACGAGTTCGACATCATGACTGACAAGATCGTCGTGCTGGAACTGCGCGACACCACTCAAGAGCGCAGGTCGGGTCACGAGATCGCGCTCGACCAGGGCGCATTCACCGCGTTCCAGTCGTGGCTGGAGTCCCGCCCCTCGCCGCGCGCACGTCGTCGCAGCGTCTAGCCTTGAACCTTGAGATATCTTACCGTGCTTGGGCTTTCGTCGAATCGGTTACCCGCCCGGTTTCCAAAGCACGTCCCCGTCGGGGTTGGCCGCCCGCGCCAGGATGAACAGCAGATCCGAGAGCCGATTCAGATACTTCGCCGGCAACACGCTGACCCCCTCGCCGTGGGCATCGACTGCCCGCCACGCCGACCGCTCTGCCCGGCGCACCACCGTCCGGGCGACCTGCAGTAACGCCGACAATGGCGAACCTCCCGGCAGCACAAAGGAATTCAGCGCCGGCAATGGCTCGTTGTACTTGTCGCACCATCCCTCGAGGCGATCGATGTAAGGCTGGGTGACCCGCAGCGGGGCGTACTTGGGGTTTTCCACCACGGGGGTCGACAGATCCGCACCGGCGTCGAACAAGTCGTTTTGGATCTGCCGCAGCACACCCGCAATCTCCTGGTCGGGCTGCCCCAGGGCGATCGCGACCCCGATCGCGGAGTTGGCCTCATCGCAATCTGCGTACGCCACCAGGCGCGCGTCGTTTTTCGAGACCCGCGAGAAATCGCTCAATCCGGTGGTTCCGTCGTCACCGGTGCGGGTATAGATGCGGGTCAGGTGCACTGCCATGAGGAAACCGTACTCGGCCGGGACCTCGTCGACTGACAACCCGATACGCCAGCAGTGCGGCATGAGGGACCGACGGCTTAAGCCGTTGGGGGATAGGGCCTGGTGAGCAGTGTGGTGTGGTGGGTTTGTCGGTGTTGTTTCGTAGGGTCGTGGCATGTTCGAGCGTCGGTTCCGCGGCACCCTGGGTGGGGGGTGTTGGCTGGGACTGTATCTGTTGTGGTGCTCGGAGTATCGCCGCCGGATCCTGGGTGGCCGGGTTGTAGCCCGCTGCGGCGAGCTGCCCGGGGAGATCGCCGGCGTGCATGGCTGGCAGATCGGGGCCAGAGAAATCATGCCCGATCACGTGCACCTGTTCGTGCGGGTCGGCCCTACCGAGGCCCCTGCGGCGGTAGTTCGGGCGTTCGAGGGCCGAACAGCACGGTTGCTGCGCCAGGAGTTTGCGTATGTAGGTCGGTTCGCGGAGGTGTTGGGGTCGCTGTCGTATTTGCCCGCGTCGGTTGGCTACGTTTCGGAGTCGACGGTGCGCCGCGACATCGAGCCGCAGTGCGATGTGGTGATGGCGTCATGAGGCGGGCGTATGTCTTTCGGTTGCGGCCGACGGCTCGCCAGCATGTGGCGTTGGCGGCGTGTGTGGAGGCGCATCGGGAGTTGTATAGCGCGGCGTGGCAGGAGCGCCGGGATGCCTGGTCGCACAGCAAGACCCGCATCTCCTACGGGGCTCAGTCGGCGCAGCTCACCGAGATTCGCCGTATTCGACCGGATCATCGGGCGTGGTCGTTTTCGTCGCAGCAGGCCACGCTGCGGCGATTGGATAAGTCCTTCGACGGGTTCTTCCGCAGAGTCAAGTGCGGGCAGAAGGCTGGCTATCCCCGGTTCAAAGGGGCCGCGCGGTTCGACAGTGTGGAATGGCCCAAGGATGGTGACGGCGTCCGATGGCTACCGGAGGTGAAGCGGGTGTATCTACAAGGCGTCGGGCAGGTCAAAGTTGAGGCGCATCGGGCGGTGCTGGGTCGGGTGAAGACGATCCAGATCAAGCGCGTGGGCCGACGGTGGATGCTGGTGCTCTCGTGCGACGACGTGCCGGCCAGTCCGCTGCCGGCGACAGGACGCCAGGTGGGGATCGATGTCGGGATTGCCCGTTTGGCCACCACCAGCGACGGTGAGCACATTGGCAACCCGCGTTGGGCGCGCATAGCAGCGCACCGTCTAGCCGCGGCGCAGCAGCGGTTGGCGAGGGCCCGTCGCGGCGGCAAGAACCGTGCGGCGAGACGCGAAACCGTGGCGGCCCGGCACCGCGAGGTTGCCAACCAGCGCAAGGACTTCCACCACAAACAGGCCCGCGCCCTGGCCACACGGTATGACGTGCTGGTGGTGGAGGACTTGCAGATCGCGAACATGGTTCGGCGGGCCAAACCCGTCGCCGACCCCGAGGACGCAGGCCGGTACGTGGCCAACGGCGCTCGGGCGAAATCCGGGCTGAATAGAAGTATCAGTGATGCGGGCTGGGGAGGTTTCCTCGCGATATTGCGCGCCAGAGCGGAAGACGCTGGGCGTGTGTGGATCGAGGTTGACCCCCGGCGCACGTCCGATGGCTGCGAGAACGGTGGATATGCAGCACGCGAGAACCGGATCACGCAAACAGAATTCGTCTGCCAATCCTGCGGGCACACCGCCCAGGCCGACGAACATGCTGCACGCAACGTCTTACGGGCCGGACTGGCGCTGCACACCCACGCGGCGTGAAAAGAAGCTGACGGCTTCAGCCGTCAGAGAAGTCACGTTCTAGACTTCCGATTAACATATATATGACCCAAGCCGATCTCGCTCATCCCGCAGTGCCGTCGAGGGAAGGAACCTTGTGAGGGTTCGTCTCGAAAAGCCCAAATGCGTCGGCCATGCCCAGTGTTACGCCGTCGATCCAGACCTGTTCCCGATCGATGACTCGGGCTACTCGATCGTTGAAGACCACGAGGTGCGACCCGAGGATGAGCAGTTGATTCGCGACGGTGTGGCCTCCTGTCCGGAAATGGCGCTGATCCTCGACCCGGACTAGCGCACGATTAGCCGGCGCCGCAGCCGCGCCGGTCCGGTAAGCAAACTGCAGATGAACATTTAGTTGTTACGGACGAACAGTGGTTGGCAAGGAATGAACAATTGGCATCTCTGGTCGGCTCTTCCGGCATGACCAACTAATGTCATTCGCGAGCGGCAGTTCAGCCACAAACGAGCTGTCGCTCGGTTGCTGACAACGGGGTAATCAAGGCAGATTGCGCACGTCGTCCCTGACCGAAAGCCCGGGAATCCTGTTGGTAGACTGCCTGTTCGGGCCGAATACAGGGGTGCGTGACGGCGTTGTGGGTATCCCTCCGCCTAGGTTTGCTGGTTAAAAACCGAGTCGGTGACCGAGGACTTGGGACAACGAAGCCCAAGAGCAGTAAGTAAGTGTGGCGACGTCTTGACTACATTTTGACTACATCTTGACTAAGTGCGATGCGATCAACGGCCAACACTGAGGAGGGGCACCGTGCTTGACTTCGGGGCGTTACCGCCCGAAATCAATTCGGGTCGCATTTATGCGGGTCCGGGATCATCGCCGATGATGATTGCCGCGGCGGCCTGGGATGAGTTAGCGGCGGAATTGGGCACGGCGACTTCCAGCTACAACTCGGTGATCGACGAGTTGACCAGCGGGCCCTGGATAGGGCCCACGTCGGCAGCTATGGTTTCTGCCGTCACGCCCTACGTGAGTTGGCTCGGTGCGGCGGCCGCACAGGCTGAGGAGACCGCCAGCCAGGCCCGGCTGGCCGCAGCCGCCTTCGAGTCCGCGTTCGCAATGACGGTGCCTCCGCCGGTGATCGCGGCGAACCGGGTGTTGTTGGCGTCGCTGACCGCGACCAATTTCTTCGGGCAGAACACGCCCGCGATCGCGGCGACCGAGGCCCAGTATGTCGAAATGTGGGCCCAAGATGCCGCGGCCATGTACAGCTACGCCGGGTCGTCGGAGCTCGCTCGCGAGTTGACCCGGTTCACGTCACCGCCGAACACCACCACACCGGACGGAGAGTCCGCGCAGTTCGCCGCGGTTGCCCAATCCACCGCGTCGCCGGTCGGAAATACCGCGCAGAGCGTAGCGGCCACGGCCTCGCAGCTGACCTCCGCCGCCACGCAGGCACAACAACTCTTCCCGACATTCACAACCTGGCCGTTCTCGATGCTTCAGAAGCAGTGGCAAGCCTTCCTGCAATTTGGCTTGCCGACTCCGACCAACAACTGGTTCGGCGTTAACACCGTTCAATACACCGCCGTAATCAAGCAAACCCTGCAGGCCTATTTCGGTGTCGGCCTCGGGAACTTTGGTTGGTCAATAGGACAGCAGACGTTCCAAGGTGCGGGCACGACGGCCGGCGCTGCGGGCGCTTGGTACCCCACGCCGCAATTCGCGGGCCTACACCTGGGCGCGCTGGGCGCCAGTAGCAATACCGGCGGAGGGATGTCAGCGACTTTGGCCTCGTCCACCAAGATTGGCGGGTTGTCCGTCCCGTCGAGCTGGCTCTCACCGGGCGGGACGCTTGAGGCAACGGCCGCCCAAGCCGTGGACGCCGAGACAGCGGGCGCCGTACGACCTACGGGATTCGGCGGAGCCGGAGCAGCCGGAGGACTCGGCGGTAACAGCATTCTGCAGGGCATGCCGATGGGCGGGGGAGGGCGGCGAGCCGCCGCTACCGCCTTCACCAATAAGTACGGATTCAAGCGAAGCGTGCTCGTCCGGCCGCCGTCGGCCGGATGAGGTCACCTGCCCAGTACCGGGCCGAAGATGAACAACAGTTGTCCACCAATGAACAGTTGGCGCTAAGGAGGCGCGACCCGGCGGGATCCCATTAATCTCACCACCAAGCTATGTCTGAAATCAGCTTCAGCAGCACAGCATTCAATGAAGGTCACCGAGCCCTGAGGGTTGAGGAGAAACTCAAATGTCGTTTGTAACTACACAGCCAGAAGCGTTGACTGCGGCGGCGGGC
>Ga0209068_10001259_pt1 | contig 12722 bp, 15 predicted proteins | sample ColStrG_CSR_2012_FD_187200 | JGI IMG/M metagenome (GOLD analysis project Ga0209068, IMG submission 187200) | Freshwater sediment microbial communities in response to fracking from Pennsylvania, USA - Cold Stream Run_MetaG_CSR_2012 (SPAdes)... | ecosystem: Environmental > Aquatic > Freshwater >... | reverse complement strand
CAGCGTGGCCGTGGCGGCGGGGGTGGAGGTGGCGGTGGCGGTGGCGGTGCCTGAGTTCGAGGCGCAGGCGGAGGTGCGGCCTCTGACAGCGGAGCGACTTCCGCGGCGGGCGGCGCCACCGGAGCCCCCTGGAACGGCTTCTCCGGCTCCATCGGGGTGTTGATCGGCTGGTGATCGAGCAGGCCCATCAAGCCACCCTCGACCGGGCCGTCGTCCTCGCGAACCTCACCGGGTTTTTCGGCCGCGAGACTGTTGGTCCACTTGCGACCGTCGAAGAAGCGGAAGTTCGCTTCACCCTTGGGATCGGCGTACCAACCGGCTTCCTCGGGCATGAGAGAGAGCCTACGTCAGCTTCTTTCCACATGCTGGGCTACCTTGCCTGACCGACGTCCGGAGGCAGTCACGGCTCATTTCGGCACCCTCACGATTTTCTATCCGATGTGGAACGAGTCGGAATCAATGAGTCGCGCCGTGACGGCCGGCCTCGAAGCGGGCGAGCGCCTCGTCGCCGACGGCGAGATCACCAGCTTCGACGTCCTCATCGTCGACGACGCGTCCACCGACGACACGGGGGCTATCGCCGACAAGCTCGCCGCCGAGGACCCCCGGGTCTCCGTGGCCCACCACTCCGTGAATCGCAAGCTGGGCGGAAGCCTGAAGACCGGTTTCGCCCAAGCCACCGGTGACCTCATCCTCTACACCGACGCGGACCTTCCCTTCGACATGGCCGAGGTATCCAAGGCCGTGCGGCTGATGCGCATTTACGACGCCGACATTGTCAGCGCCTACCGCCTCGACCGGACGGGTGAAGGCCCTCGGCGGCTGGTGTACAGCTACGCCTACAACCACTTGATCCAACTCCTGTTCGGCTTGCGCCTGCGGGACATGAACTTCTCGTTCAAGCTCTGCCGCCGGACGGTGTTCGATCACGTCGAGCTCAAGAGCGAGGGGTCGTTCATCGACGTCGAACTCCTGGCCCGAGCTAAGCGGCTCGGCTACGAGATCGTGCAGTTCGGGGTGGACTACTTCCCGCGGACGCGGGGTATCTCCACGCTGTCGTCCAACTCGGTGATCGCCCATTTGCTCTCCGAGCTGATCGGATTGCGCGCCGAGCTGAAGGCGCTGTCCCCGTTGCCGCTCGAGCTCCGCCGGCCCGGGGCCGACTCAGCGCGGTGAACTCCAGCCGAGCCGGCCGGGTCACCGGAGACGGATCGCGGTTGCTGATCGTGAACGCCGACGACTACGGCCTCACGGTCAAGGTGTCGCGGGCGATTCTCAAGGCCCATCGCTCGGGCATCGTGACCAGCACCTCGGTGCTCACCCTTTCGCCAGCGTTCGACACCTGCGCCGCGTGGCTGCGCGATGTCCCCAAGTTGGGCACCGGGGCCCACCTTGCTGCGGTCGGTGAGGATCCACCTCTGCTGAGCGCGGCGGAGATCCCGACCCTCGTCGATCGGCGGGGGCGCCTGGCGCACTCATGGCGTCAGTTCCTGCCCCGCGCCGCCAGTGGGCGCATCGATCCCGACGATCTGCGCCGCGAATTCGGTGCCCAGATGGAACGGATCCTCGCCGCTGGTCTCACCATCGATCATCTGGATACCCATCAGAACCTGCACCTGTGGCCCATGGTGCGCGATGTGGTCATGGATCTCGGTGAACGCCACGACGTGAAGGTGATCCGCATCACCCGCTCGGCGGCGCCGACGCCGGTGGGGGTCACCGTTCGTCGCCTGGCCCGCCGGCTCGAGCGGTGCTGTAGAGCGCGGGGGTGGCACTACGCCCGGGCCTCCACCGGGCTCGATGAGGCTGGCAATCTCGACCTGCCCTCGATGATCAAAGCGCTGCATCGACTCAGCGCTACCCGAGCTCTCTCGGCGGAGTTGGCCACGCATCCCGGCGAACCGGACGACCCTGCACGCGCCCGTTATCCGTGGGGGTACCAATGGGAGGCGGAGTTCTCCGCGCTCATGTCGGGCACGGTGGGCCACGCCGTCAAGGAGTACGGCTTCACCCTCGGTACCTTCGCCGACCTAGTGGCGTGAGCAATCGGCGCTGGTGGAGCGGCCTGCGCCGCCGCGCTCGGCTGGGTCGCCTGGGGATGCGGCGAGCCGCCGACCTGACGGTCACGCGGGCCCGCTCCCACACCACCGCCCGTGGACGTCGCGACGACCTCGACGCGCAGTTCGCCGTCCGGTCGGCGCATGATGCTGCCCGGGAGTTGGGCCAGCTCAAGGGTGCCGTCATGAAGCTGGGGCAGATGCTGTCGTATGTGGGCGATGCTCTCCCGCCCGAGGCCCAAGCCGCTCTGGCGCAGTTGCAAGCCAACGCGCCGCCGATGGCCCCCGGTCTGGCCGCGTCGGTGGTTCGCGACGAGTTCGGCGCCGAGCCCGACCGCCTCTTCGCCCAGTGGGATCCGATCCCGGTGGCGGCGGCGTCCATCGGCCAGGTCCACCGGGCCCGGCTGGCCGACGGTCGCGCGGTGGCGGTGAAGGTGCAGTACCCCGGGGTCGAAGAGGCGATGGGCCAGGATCTGGCCGACGGGCAACGCCTCGCCGCCGTGTTGTCGAACTTCACGCTGCCGGGGGTGAACGTGGCCGCGTTGGCCGAGGAACTGCGAGTCCGAATGGTGGACGAGCTCGACTACCGGATCGAGGCGACCCATCAGGAGGCCTTCGCTCGGCGCTACGACGGGCACCCGTTCGTGACGGTGCCATCGGTGGTGGCCGAGTTCTCCTCTCGCCGGGTCCTCTGTTCGGAATGGGCCGAGGGGGTCACGTTCGCCGAGTTGGAGGTGCACGGCGACGAGGCCACCAAGAGCCAGGCCGCCGAGGGACTCTTCCGCTTTGCCCAGCGCTCGATCGTGGCCGATCGCCAGTTCAACGCCGACCCGCATCCCGGGAACTTCCGATTCCGGGCCGACGGTCGGCTGGTGGCGCTCGACTTCGGGTTGGTCAAAACGTTCGATGACCAGGAATGGGCCGGGCTCATGGCGGTGCTCGACGCCGTTCTCGCCGTCGACCCGCGGGGCACGGTCGACGCCATGGTCCGGGCGGGGTTCCTGGCTTCGGACCACACGCTTGACCCGGACGAGGTCTTCGCGTGTGTGAGCGCGCCGTACCGGTCGTATCTGACCGAGCGCTTCACGTTCACGCCCACCTATGTGGGTGACGCGCTGCGGACGTTGCTCGATGTGCGTGGTCCCTACGCCGACGTGCTGGCTGCCCTCGACATGCCCCCGTCGTTCGTGCTGCTCGACCGAGTGGTGTGGGGCATCAGCTCGCTGCTGGGTCGGCTCGAGGCCACCAACGGCTGGCGGGCCATCCTGTTCGAGTACCGCCGTGGGGATGCCCCCTCGACGGAGCTGGGCCGGCGCGAGGCCGTCTGGGCTGCTCGCTGAGGCGGGGTCAGTCGGACGTATCGCCGCGGAACTCGTCGTGGTCGCCGGCCTTGGCCATGAGGTAGCCGCGGGCGCGTTCGGCGCGCGGGTACTGGTCGACCAAGTCGCGAAAGGCGCTCGAGTGATCGGCCACCACGAGATGGGCCAACTCGTGGACCAACACGTAGTCGAGGACCCAGGGCGGGTAGTCGGTCAGCCGTCGGGAGACGCGGATCTCTCCGCTGGCCACCGTGCAGGACCCCCAGCGTTGAAGTTGGTTGTCGGCCCACACCACCGACGCCGGCCTCGGCAGCCCGAAGCGCCGGGAGAGCTCCGTGGCCCGATCGGTGAGGTCGATGTGGTCGGAACGGAACCGGCGCTCCAGTCGGGGCACCAATTCGGCGACGTAGCGGTCCACATCGGTGGTGCTCATGGAGGCCGGGACCAGGACGCGGATGACCCCTTCGCCCATGATGGCTTGCACCGTTTTTCGGCGACGGGTGCTGCGCACGATTTCGACGGGGAGTGCGGTGGACATCGTCAGATCCGGCCGTCGTCGGCTCGGCTGACCTGGCGGCGGGCGACGTGTCGTTCTTCGGCTTCCGCCGCGGGCCCAGGCGGTTGGGCGGGGTCCTCGTCGTCGATCAGACGGATCCGTTCGCCCAACTCGAGGCGGTCGCCGCGGTGGGCGAGCCAGCGTGATCCCAGGTTAGGCAGCCGCTCGAACGGCAGCCCTCCATCCTTTTCCAGCGTGTAGACCACACCGCCATGCGTGACGACCAAGATCTCGGCGCCGGCGTAGGCCTCGTGGATGCGGTCGAGCGCTTCTCGCACGCGGGCGAGGAGCACGTCGTCGGGCTCGAAGCCAGGCGGACGCTCCAACGCCTCGAGATACCCGGGCCAGTCCCGCTCGATCTCGGCGCGGGTGAGGCCCGACCACTCCCCCGCGTGGCGTTCACGAAGCCCGGGTTCGATCACGACGGGACCGACGCCGATGGTCTCGCTGATGATGGCCGCGGTGTGCGCCGCCCGTTCGAGGTCAGAGGCGATCACCAGATCGACCGAACCGATCCGGGCGGCCGCCTGGTAGGCCTGCTGGCGACCGAGCTCCGTCAATGGAGGGTCGGCCTGTCCTTGCCATCGCCCGACGGCGTTCCACTCCGACTGGCCGTGGCGGGCAAGCAGCATGCGGGTCATCCGGTGCACGGTACCCAAGCCGTCAAGTCCGTTGATTTCCCGCTGGAGCGAAACCCGGTCGGTGGAGCCCGCAGAGGTGCGGGCGAAGCGGCTGGCTATCCTCGAACGGTGCCTACGCTCCGCCTTTTCGCCGCGGCGCGAGACGCCGCTGGGACGGGGTGTGATCTGGTGCCCGGGGAGACCGTGGGCGCCGTGCTGGACGCGGCCTGCGGGCGCTACGGCGAGGAGTTCGCCCTGGTGCTGCTCACGGCGAAGGTGTGGTGCAACGGCGAACCGGCCGATCGTGGCGACCGGGTCGTGGACAGCGACGAGCTCGCCGTGCTGCCGCCCGTGTCAGGAGGGGCGCAGTGACGGGATCTTCGGCCCGGTCAACTCCGGCCCCTCGCCCCGCGCTGGGTCGCTCGCTGGCGGAGAGCCTGGTCGGGGGTTACGACCTCGACGGTCCCCGCGTGCGATTGGGGTTGGTGTGGTTCGCGGTCCTCTTGGCGGGTATCGCGGTGGGCTCGTTGGCCCTCGGTGTGGTGGTGGCGGCGGTGGCCGGGGCCGCCGGTTCGCAAACGGCGGCGGCCTGGCGCCGAGTCGGCCGGCGACCCAATCAGCTCGTGGCCGGCGTGGGCGCTCTAGCCCTGCCCTTGAGCGCCGTCGTGGGTACGGGCGCGCTCGGCTTGGCCGTCCTCGTCTTGGTGGTGGCGGCCCTGTTCACCGCGGGTGCCGACCGCCGCCGCCGGTTCCCCCTGTTGGCCGATGCCGGCTTGACCGTGCAGTGCGCGGTGCCGGTGGGGCTGGCCGCCGCCTCGCTCGTCCTCATCCGTCATCTGGAGATTGGTGCCGCTATCGCGCTGGTGTTGGTCGTGTGTGCTTACGACGTCGGCGACTTCCTCGTCGGGACGGGCGCCAGCACCCCGGTGGAAGGGCCGATCGCGGGAATCGTGGCGGTGCTGGTCGTCACGTTCGCCATCGGCGTGTTCGCCATCCCCCCGTTCGAGATGGGCTCGGCGTGGGTCTTCGGCGGGATGGCGGCGGCGCTGTGTCCGCTCGGGCAGGTGTTCGCCACGGCCGTCCTCCCTGCGCCCGATGCCCGGGTGCCGGCGCTGCGGCGGGTGGACTCGCTGCTGTTGGTGGGACCGTTGTGGACCTGGGCGCTCTGGGAGTTCTTGCACTGAATGCGGCCGGCGCCGGGGATCGCTACGCTTTGTCCACTCCCTTTGCCGCATTTCTTGACCGCACTTCGTGAGGCGACCATGACCGTCGATGACGATCGCATGCTGAGCAGTGATTACCTGTTCAACCTCGAGGGCCGCCCCATCGAGCAGATCCGGGAGATGCGGGCCGAGTGCGTGGAGGTCGAAACCGGCCTCTCCTACCTTCGGCGCATGGTGCAGGGACCACTCGACATCGTCAACCGCGAGCTCGTGCGCCGCGAAGTGGGCGGACTCGGCGATCGGGCGACGCTCATCGAGGAGCTACCCGGCATCCTGGCCGATGGTCCCCGTCCGGCCGGCGTCGGTCGACTCTCGCAATCGCTCGAACCCACCGTGGTCGACCCCGAGCTCAGCGCGGAGTTGGACGCGGTGTTGGGGGGGGGCGGTATTTCCGATGTGGTCGCCCTCGGCGACCGTGAGGTCGTCGCCTTGCAGGGTGAGCTCGAGGCGTTCGAGGAGCGCGTGTCGGATCGGCGCCGGGCGTACTTCGAGCGCATCGACGCCCTTCAGGCCGAGCTGACCCGCCGCTATCGCACCGGCGAGGCCACAGTCGACTCCCTCCTGACCTGACCTGACCTGACCTGACCTGACCGGATTGCTCGTAGCCTGGTGCCGTGGTGAACGACCGTGTCAAGGCTCCCGACCTCGGTGAGTTCATCCGTGAGCAGCGCCGGATCGGTGAGTTGTCCCTGCGCAAACTGTCGGAGTTGTCGGGGATCTCCAACCCCTACCTGAGCCAGATCGAGCGGGGATTGCGGCATCCTTCGGCCGAAATCCTTCAGCAGATCGCCCGGGCCCTGTCCATCTCGGCCGAGACCCTCTACATCCGCGCCGGAATTCTCGAACCCCGCGTCGAGGGTCCCGACCTCGTGAACGAGATCCACCGAGATCCGTTCCTGGATGAGGAACAGAAGCGAGCGCTGGTGAGCATTTACCAGTCTTTCCGAGCCGAACATGCTGGGGCGGAATCCTCAGCGGCCGCTGAGCGTTAGGGAGTTCCGTGCGTTCTCTGGCCGTTCTCTCGCTCCATACGTCCCCGCTGGCCCAACCAGGGTCGGGCGACAGCGGCGGGATGAACGTCTATGTGCGCGAGTTGGTCTCGGCGCTGGCCCAGGCCGGCGTCCGCTCCGACGTCTATGTGCGCCGGTGGCGCGACGATTTGCCCGAGGTGGTCGAGGTCGAGCCGGGGTTCCGGGTGGTGCACGTGCCGGCCGGACCGGCAGATCTGGTCAAGGAGCGGTTGCCCGAGATCGTCGACGAATACACCGAGTGGGTCGGGCGCCACCTTCGCGAAACGGGTGACACCGACGCCATCCACGCCAACTATTGGCTGTCGGGCCTGGCCGGCCACCGGCTCAAACACCAACTGTCGCTGCCGCTCGTCTCGACGTTCCACACCCTGGCCCGGGTGAAGGCGGAGACCGGTGATCCGGAGCCTGACCGTCGAGTCGATGCCGAGACCGAGGTCATCGCCTGTTCCGACGCCATCTTGGCCTCGTGTCGAGCCGAGGTGCACCAGTTGGTCGAGCTCTACGGCGCCGACCCCCAGCGCATCGAAATCGTTCCTCCGGGCGTCGACCACGCCTTCTTCTCACCCGGCGATCAACGGGGCGCCCGTCAGGCCCTCGGGCTGGGCGATCACCCGGTGCTCTTGTTCGTGGGCCGCATCCAGCCCCTCAAAGGCGCGGACGTGGCGGTCCATTCGCTGGCCGAACTCACGAGCTCGCATCCCGATGCCCGTCTCTTGATCGTGGGGGGCGCCAGCGGCCAGGACGGCCCCGCCGAGCAGGCCCGGGTGCGAGGCCTCGTCGACGACCTTGGCCTGTCCGACCAGGTGCGGTTCGTGGCGCCCCAGCCCCACCACCTGCTGTCGACGTACTACCGGGCGGCCGATGCCTGCATCGTGCCCAGCCGCTCAGAGTCGTTTGGCCTCGTGGCGCTCGAGGCCGGCGCCTGCGGGACCCCGGTGGTGGCCGCTGACGTCGGTGGCCTGAGCACCCTGATCGACGATGGCCAGACCGGCTTCCTGGTGGACAGTCGCAACCCGGCGGACTACGCCGCGGCCCTGGCCAAGATCCTCGATTCGCCCGATCTCGCCGCCGAGATGGCCGGCGCCGCGGTGACGCGGGCTCGGCGCTACACGTGGTCGACCACGGCGGCCCGACTCCGCCGGCTGTACGGCGACCTCACGGCGCGAGCGCTGGTCGAGTGCTCGTAGCGCGTCCTGCCGGTGGTCACTGAGACCGTGGCCGACGAGATCCTCACGGTGGACGAGCTGGATCGTCTCGAGGCGCGCATCGACGCGTGGTTGGTCAGCGAGTTGGCCGACAACCCGGTGGTGGCCGCCGTCGACCGGGGCGAACCGGGGGAGCGGCGCTGGTATGTCCGGCTGCGGGGCGAAGAAAAGGACACCTTCACCATCTGGTACACCCTCGGTCAACGGACGCTGCACTACGAGACCTACGTGATGCCCGCGCCCATCGAGAACCTCGCCGAGTTCTACGAGCACCTCCTGCGCCGAAACCTCAAGCTGTACGGGGCGGCGTTCGCCATCGGGCCGGAGGATGCCGTCTTCTTGGTGGGCCAGATCGGCGCCGGGGCGGTCGATGAGGGCGAGCTCGACCGGCTGCTGGGGTCGATCTTCGTGTGGGTGGAGCAGTTCTTCCGCCCGGCCATGCGCATCGGCTACGCCAGCGTCTTCAAAGGCTGAGTCGCTCATTCCTTGCCGTCGTTCCCCGGCCGCTCGTTCCCCCTGCCGCTCGATCCCACCCTCTCGCCGCAACGTTCCTGCGCAGGGGCCCCGTCACGGTAGTCAGATGCAGGAACGTTCCGGCCCTGGCGTCCCTATCTATCTTTTCATTGCATTTCATGATTTACCATGACAGGGTGTGCCTGGCTCGGAATCACCGGTTGCACGCATCGGGGAAGGTGTGTCGGCGGAGTGGAACCGAGTTGTGGAACGTCAGCTCCCGTCTCGTCCTCGTCGCCCCCGTGCGCGGGGCGGGAGCCGACTCCACCCGTTGTTTCCGGTTCGGCAGGACCCGACCCGGAGGTAGGGTCCGGCCATGACACGACTGGTGCTGGTCGGCGGGGGCCGCATGGGAGAAGCCCTGCTGGGCGGCTTGATCGCTGGAGGTTGGGGCTCGGCCTCCGAGTTCGCAGTGGTCGAGCCGGTGGCCGCTCGCCGCGACGAGTTGGCGGCGCGCTACCCCGGGCTCACCGTGAGCGACGGGCCGCTCGGGGGTGACGGTGTCGTGTTGGCCGTGAAGCCCCATCAGGTCGAGGAGGCGTGCCGGGCCTTGTCGGGTCTCACCGTCGGGCGGGTGCTCTCCATTGCCGCCGGCGTTACGCTGACGCGGCTCGAATCCGCCCTGCAGCCGGGCACGGCCGTGGTTCGGGCCATGCCCAACACCCCGGCATTGGTCGGCGCCGGCGCCGCCGCCATCGCCGGCGGTACCCATGCCACCGCTGCTGATATGGATTGGGCCGAGGAGGTCCTGGGCGCGGTGGGCATCGTGGTGCGCGTTTCGGAGACCCAGCTCGATGCCGTCACCGGCCTTTCCGGTTCGGGTCCGGCCTATGTGTTCCTCGTGGCCGAGGCGCTCATCGAGGCGGGAGTGCTGGTGGGGTTGCCTCGTGACGTCAGCGTCGAACTGGCGGTCCAGACACTGCTGGGTTCGGCTCGCCTGCTGGCCGAGACCGGCGACGAACCGGCCGCGTTGCGCGCCGCCGTCACTTCTCCCGGGGGCACGACCGCGGCAGGCCTGCGGGCCCTCGAGGACCGGGCCACGCGCGCCGCGTTCATCGCCGCCGTGGTGGCGGCCCGCGACCGCTCCGCCGAACTGGCCTGACCGCCCCATAACCCCGATACTCCCGGGGGCGCGGGCACCAAATGGTCGGCCAACAGGTGAGCCGGTAGCGTCACCCCCGCCATGGCCCTGCGCTACGACACCATCTCCTTTCTCTCCGATTACGGCCATCGGGACGAGTTCGTCGGCGTGGTGAAGTCGGTGATCCGCTCCCTCAGCCCCGGTGTGGCGGTGCTCGACGTGACCCACGAGATCCCCCCGTTCGACATCCGGGCGGGTGGCCTGACGTTGGCCCGCAGCGCCCAGTACCTGTGTCCCGGCGTGGTCCTGGCCGTCGTCGACCCGGGCGTCGGCGGTGAGCGGCGTGGCATCGCCGTCGAGGTCGGCGACGGGATCTCGGTGCTCATCGGGCCCGACAACGGGCTGCTGGCCCCGGCCGTTGCCCTAGTCGGCGGGGCCACCCGAGCCGTCGAGCTGACCAACCTCGACTTCCAGCTGCCTGCCCCGGGCCCCACCTTCGCCGGACGCGACGTGTTCGCCCCCGCCGCCGCCCACCTCTGTCTGGGGGTGGACCTGCTCGCGTTGGGCAATGCCATCGACCCGGCCGGCTTGATGCCCGGTGTCTTGCCCATCAGCCATCTCGACGACGACGGCGCCCTGGCCGCCGAGGTCCTGTGGGTGGACGGGTACGGAAACGCCCAGCTGAACGTCGACCCGTCCGACATCGAGGAGTTCGGGGATCGGATATCGGTGCGCTTCGGCGACGAGCTCCGCACCGCCAAGCGGGCCACCACCTACGGCGAGATCGGCCCCGGCGAGGTCGGCCTCGTCGTGGATTCCTACGGCCTGCTGTCGATCGTGGTGGACCGGGTGTCGGCGGCCACCGAACTGGGACTGCACCCCGGCACCGAGGTTCTGCTGGCCGGTTTCGGCGACGAGCAGGAGGGCACCGGCGTCAGCACCCGCGTGCAGATAGGGGCCAAGCCCACCGCCACCCCGATGACCCCCCCGGAGGCTGGGCCATGAGGAAGGGCACCACCATCACGCTGGCCATCTTGTTGCTGTTCATCATGGGCGCGGCGGTGCTGCAGCTCTTCGTGCTGAACCGCTAGCGCGCTAGCTCGACGTGGCCAGGCGGTCCCGGGTGAAGCGGCGGCCGTTGATGATGACCAAGGCCAGGGCCAGCGCCCAGATCATGGCACCGAAGACGAGGACCACAGGCACCGGCGCCAGCAGCAGGGCCGAGGCCTGACCGGCGGCGAGGAAGATCAGGGGGAGGATCACGACCACGCCGAGCTGGTTGGCTTCTTGCGTGGTCTTGGAGCGACCCGAGACGATGACGAGCAGGCCGAGGGCCAACAGAGCGACGGCGGGTGCGACCCACACGATGACGGCCAGCCACTGGGTGAAGGGCACGAACACTCGGTGCATGACCGGCCAGGCCACGATGTTGGAGACGATGGCGTAGACGAGTCCCCCCAACCACGTGATGGTCAACGCCGGGACGAACGCGCTCAGCACTTTGGCCAGGAACAGGTCCCGGTCGGTGATGGGGAGGTAGAGCAGGCCCTCGAGGGTGCGTCGCTCCTTTTCGCCGGCGAAGGCGTCGGCGGCCAGGGCGGCCGACACCATCAGCGGGATGACCAGCAGCAGCGGGGACAAGATGTACCCGAGCACGAGGACGACGATCTGCTCGCGCTCGGGCAGGGCGAGGATGGGCTGGACGAGGTCCTTGACCATGGGCGAGCTGAGCGCGTTGCTCACGGTCTCGGTGGGCGCCGACCGGGCGAACAGCCCCAGGCCGATGGGAAGGCCGATCAGTAACACGATCGGCACCAACGTCATCGGCACCATGATCGCCTTGGAGCGGCTCACCGCCTTCAGGTCCTTGCGGGTGACGAGCCAGATGGCGGACCAGTCCCGTCGGGTGCGGGCCGGGGTGCTCACAGGAGCTTCGGGGGGAGCGGTGGTGGTGGTCACGACGTGACCTCGACCGGATTCGGGGCCCGCAGGAACCCATCGGTGGCGCCGCCGTGCTCGGCCAGGATCCGGGCCTCGATGGCGAAGTACACGTCCTCGAGGCTGGGGGCGCGCGACGCCACCTCATAGACCGGCACTCCCTGGCCCACCATGGCCGCCACGGCTCGGGGCAACACGTCACGATCAACGACCCGCAGCCGGGCGCCCGACGGGGAGCGCTCGGTCTCGGTGACCCCGGGGACGGCGGCCAGCGCGGCCAACGTCTCGGGGGTGGCCGGACCGCCCAGGTCGAGCTCGGCCCCGATGCCTTGCCAGATCTCGGCCGCCAGCTCGTCGGGTCGCCCGAAGGCACGCAGGTGACCGTGGTGCAGCACGGCCATCCGGTCGGCCAACCGGCCGGCCTCGCCCAGGAAGTGCGTGGCCAACACGATGGTCCGTCCCTCGCCGGCTAGGGACTGGATGAGGTCGATCACGTCCCGGGTGCCGGTGGGGTCGAGCCCGGACGTGGGCTCGTCGAGGAACAGCACCTCGGGGTCGTGCAGTAAGGCCCGGGCCAACGCCACCCGCTTGCGTTGCCCGGTCGAGAAGCCTTGGGTGAGGTCATCGGCGCGGTCCGCCATGCCGAAGCGTTCGAGGAGGTCATCCACGCGGCGCTTGGCGCTGTCGGGCGAGAACCCACGAACCCGAGCGGTGAAGAACAGGTTCTCCCGGGTCGTGAGGCGGTCATCCAGTCCGGCGTTCTCGGTCAGTACCCCGGTGTGGCGCCGGACCTCGTCGCCGTCGCTCACGGGATCTCGACCCAGCACGCGCGACCAGCCCCGATCGGGACTCAAGACCCCGTTGAGCAAGCGCACCGTGGTGGTCTTGCCCGCGCCGTTGGGGCCGAGCAAGGCCAGGACTTCACCCGGTTCGACCACCAGGCTGAGGCCATCGAGCGCCGGCCCGCTGGCGAAACTGCGACTCAGCTCGTGCGTCTCGATGGCGAAGCCCATGCGCTCAGTGTGGTCCGCGGCCGGCCGTCCGACCCGTCATACCGGGACGGACGAGGCGGTCGAGGACGCTCGATCAGCCCGAGAGATGCCGGAGGGCCGAGAGCACCGTCGCCACGCGGGCGGAATCGGCGGGTGGCGGCGGACCGGACGGGGACGGAGGGGGCGG
>Ga0209068_10001257_pt1 | contig 12729 bp, 12 predicted proteins | sample ColStrG_CSR_2012_FD_187200 | JGI IMG/M metagenome (GOLD analysis project Ga0209068, IMG submission 187200) | Freshwater sediment microbial communities in response to fracking from Pennsylvania, USA - Cold Stream Run_MetaG_CSR_2012 (SPAdes)... | ecosystem: Environmental > Aquatic > Freshwater >... | reverse complement strand
CAGGACGGCGCCGAAGGCGGTGTCGTAGCGCGATTGCCTGATGGTGGTGGCGGTGAGGTGTTTGTCGACCACCGCCCCCTGTTGGTAGAACACCATCCACGGCATGATTACCGCGCCCACGTTGGCCGCCAGCAGGAGCAGGTATGACGGGTCACGCAGTGGCATGGATCCCAAACCGTGCACGAGTTCGCCCAGATGCGGGCCGGACATGACCATGGCGACCAGGAACGCCAGTTCGGCGGCACCGACGGCGATCCCGATCCGTTCTACGCGTCGGTAACTGCCGGTCAGCATCAACCCCAGCAGCGCAGCGGTAGTCACCGGAATGGTCAGCCACCGTGACACGCGGAACAGTTCGCCCACGCCGGCGATGCCGGCGAATTCGGTCAAGAGTGCCCCGATCGCCGAGACGAACAGGGTAGCCGCCGATACCCATGCCCAACCGCGACCGAACCTCGCGCGGATCAGCGCGCCGTGGCCCTGACCGGTGACGATGCCGAGCCGAACGGTCATCTCCTGAACAACATAAAGGATCGGAATCAGGATGACTTGCGGCAGCACCATCCGATAGCCCCACTGAGCGCCGGACTGGGCCGCGGTAATCACCGAGCCAGCGTCGGTGTCGGCCAGCATCACCACCAGGCCGGGCCCCCATACGGCCAGCATCCCGAATCGCAGCCAACGTAAGCGCGACGGGGCTTTCGTTTTGTTGATGATCTCCGTCGCCACGAACTTCTACACCGTCACCTTTGTCCGGCGGAGAGCCAAATCGGGACGCCGCGCCGCGAATCAAAAGGCTAGCCTAACCTAATCAGAAAGTAGACAAGCCAACAGCGCCGAGCGTCAGAAAGGAACCAACGCGGCGCGATGTTCGGTGACCGTGCCGTCGAGTGCTTCATCAACCTTGATTCGCCGCAAGAACAGATGCAGGTCGTGCTCCCAGGTGAAGCCGACACCACCGTGCACCTGCAACGCGGTGCCCGCGACCTGACTTGCCGCCGACTTCGCGTAGGCCACCGCCGCCGAAACCGGGTGCGCGTGCGCGCCGGTCGATCGGTCGTCCAACGTCAGCGCGGCCGCCCACAGCGCCGAGCGCCCGGCTTCGACGCCGACTTCCATGTTGGCGCAGTGATGCTTGACAGCCTGGAACGAGCCGATCGGCGCGCCGAATTGTTCGCGCTGTCCCGCGTAAGCAACCGTCATCTCCAACAGGCGGGCGGCAGCGCCGAGCGCGTCGAGAGCGCGGTGCACGGCCAGCGCGTCGCGGATATAACCAAACGTGCCGGCAGGTAACGTCGCCCAGTCGTCAACCGACCCGTCGAGGCGCAGTCGCGTCCAGGACCGGGTCAGGTCCAGCGTCGACATTGCGATGAGCTCGTGATCGCCCACAACGCCCAAATATTCGACGCCTTGGTCGGTCAGCCCGGCTACTGCGAACCGGGACATGTCCGCGGCCATCGGCACCGCGCTGGTGGAGCCGGTGAGCCGCAGCGCGCTGCCGGATGCGACGGCCACCGGTCCACGGGCCAACCCGACGAGCAGTTCGCCCTGGGCGGCCGGGTCCGCTTCCGGTAGGCCGGCTTCCGAAAGCAGCCACGTCCCGATCGCGAGATCGGCCAGCGGGAGCGAGCTGGCGGCGTGTCCGTGTACCTCGGTCAGCACCGCCAGATCGAGGTGAGTTCCGCCGACGTCCGGTGTCAGCAGCGCCAGTAGCCCGGACTCCGCGGCATGTGCGACGGCGGTGGGATCGATGGTGACGGGCGCGGTGTTCAAGGCCGCCCGAACGCGCGGGATTGGGTCGTGACGGTTGAGCCAGGATCGTTCTGTCTCGGCCAGCTGGATTTGTTCAGCGGTCGGCCCGAAATCCATCCAGAGGCTCCTCCCGAGTAGGTTGACCTAGTAAACCATGTGCGTCTACGTTAAATGAAACGCGAGCGCGCGACGCGACGACGCAGGAAGTGGCGATGACGAGCATCCACGATGCACTGGGACGGCTGTGGGAGGCCGACGATCACACGCCCATGCTGCAGCGTGACGGACAGTGGACGTCATGGGGCCGGATCCGGTCGCTGGTCGAGCGGATCGATCGGGAGCTGGCCGCCGCGGGATGCCTGGCAGGCGGCCGCGTCGCGGTGGTGCTGGGCAACCGAATGGAGTCGGTCGCCGCGCTGATCGCGATCTTTCGCGCCGACCGCACGCTGGTGACGATCAGCCCCTTGCAACCGCCGGAGCGGTTGAGCGCCGACCTGGCGGCGTCGGGCGCCTCCTATGTGCTTGCACCCGAAGCGTTGTGGTCAGAGCAGGTGTTCACCGAAGCCGTCGCCGAGCTGGGAGCCGCCGGTTGGAGTGTCGAGGGTGATGCAATCACGCTGCGCGCCATCGCAACCCGCGAACCCGTCGATGGCGACCCCGGCATCGCGATCGAGATGCTGACGTCGGGTACCACCGGCGCCCCGAAGCGCATCCCGCTGACTCGGTCCCAACTCGAGTCGTCGCTGTCCGCGGCGCTCCAGCACAATGACCGGCCGCAACTGCGGGCCAAACCGCCGCTGACTGGCGCAGTGGGCATGGTGACGCTGCCGATTGTGCACATCGGGGGCATGTGGTCGTTGCTGCAATCACTGGTGGCAGCGCGGCCGTTCGTGATGCTGGAGCGTTTCACCGTGCCCGGGTGGCATGCCGCGATCAAGGAGCATCGGCCGATCATTGCCGGACTGCCGCCCGCCGCCATCCGCTCGGTGCTGGACTCCGACATACCGCAAGAGGACCTCGCCAGCCTGCGCGCGATCAACGCTGGCACCAGCCCGGTGGATCCGACCCTGGTGGACGCCTTTCTCGAGCGCTACGGCGTCCCAATCCTGATCGTGTACGGCGCCACCGAATTCTCCGGTGCCGTAGCGGGTTGGACCGTCAAGGATTTCCTCGCGCGCTGGAACGCTAAGAAGGGCAGCGTTGGCCACGCCTTCCCGGGGGTGCGTTTGCAGGTCGTCGACGAGGACGGCGCCGTGCTGCCGCCCGGCCGATCGGGCCGGTTGCAGGTCGCCTCACCACAGGTGGGTGGGTCTGCTGACCGCTGGGTCACCACCAGCGACCTGGCGCACCTCGACGGCGACGGTTATCTGTACATCGACGGCCGCGCCGACGACGTGATCGTGCGCGGCGGTTTCAAGGTGGCACCCGAGACCGTCGTGCGGGCGCTGCGCACGCATCCGGCTGTGGTCGATGCGGCGGTCGGGGGTCTGCCAGACACTCGGCTGGGCCAGATCCCTTTGGCCGCAGTCGAAGTGCGCAACGGAACGCCGCCCACCGAAGACGAGCTGCGGGCGCACTGCCGATTGTCGTTAACCCCGTACGAGGTTCCGGTGCGGGTCTTCGTCGTCGACGAATTGCCCCGCGGCGCTGCGCTAAAGGTTGACCGGCGGCAGCTGATCGCGATGCTGACGAAGTTGCGCGATCGGCAGGAAGCCGACGATGCGGTCGAATCGTCCCCGATAAATGAATCGAAGGAGAACATTCATGGCTGAGGCGGTAATTGTCGAGGCGGTTCGTTCGCCGATCGGCAAGCGTAACGGTGGCCTGTCCGGGGTTCACCCGGCTGAGTTGTCGGCGCAGGTGCTCAACGGGCTGATCGAGCGTGCCGGCGTCGATCCTGGGATCGTCGACGACGTGATCTGGGGTTGCGTTGGCCAGGCTGGGGACCAGGCTCTCGACATCGCACGTACCGCCGTGCTGACGGCCGGCTGGCCGGAAACGGTGCCGGGTGTGACGGTTGATCGCCAGTGCGGGTCGAGTCAGCAGTCGGTGCATTTCGCGGCGGCCGGTGTGGTGGCGGGCCATTACGACGTGGTGGTGGCCGGCGGTGTCGAGTCGATGTCGCGAGTGCCGATGGGTTCGACCGTCGCGGCGGGGGGCAATCCTTTCGCGGACGGTTTTCTGCAGCGTTACGAAGGGGTGGTCCCGAATCAGGGGATCGGTGCGGAGATGATCGCCGAGCGGTGGGGCTTGAGCCGCACCGCTCTCGACGAGTTCTCCGTGGCGTCGCATGAAAAGGCCGCGGCGGCACAAGATGCCGGCGCCTTCGACGACCAGATCGTCGCCATCAAGGACCAGGACGGCAACCCGGTGCTCAAAGATGAGGGGATCCGCCGCGGCGGCTCCGTCGAGAAACTGGCTCAGCTGAAGCCCGCGTTCAAGGAGGACGGCGTGATCCACGCCGGCAATTCCAGCCAGATCTGTGACGGGTCCGCGGCGCTGTTGCTCATGTCGGCAGAAAAAGCCAAGGCGCTTGGGCTCAAGCCGCTGGCTCGGGTGCGCACCGCGACGCTGGCGGGTGCCGATCCGGTGATCATGTTGACCGCACCAATCCCGGCCACCCAGAAGGCGCTGAAGCGCTCCGGTCTGAAACTGGACGACATCGGCGTGTTCGAGGTCAACGAGGCGTTTGCCCCGGTGCCGCTGGCATGGCTGGCCGACATCGCCGCCGACGAGAAGAATCTCAACCCCAACGGCGGAGCCATCGCGCTGGGCCACCCGCTCGGCGGCTCGGGGGCCCGCATCATGACCACAATGCTTTACCACATGCGGGACAAAGGAATTCGCTACGGCCTGCAGACCATGTGCGAAGGCGGCGGCCAGGCCAACGCGACCATTCTGGAGCTGTTGTGACGGGGACGATCACCCAGCGCCAGCCCGCAAGGAAGGCACGATCGTGGGACGGGTAGAGGACAAAGTGGTTCTGGTGACCGGGGCTGCCCGCGGTCAGGGCCGAAGCCACGCGGTCAAACTGGCCGAGGAGGGCGCCGACGTCATCCTCTTCGACATCTGCCGCGACATCGACACCAACGACTATCCGCTCGCCACCCCGCGTGACCTCGAGGAGGCGGGCCTGGAGGTAGAGAAGACCGGGCGGCGGGCCATCACCGCTGAAGTCGACGTGCGGGACAAAGCCGCGGTAGTCAGTGCGCTGAACTCGGCGATCGCCGAGTTCGGCAAACTCGACGTCGTGGTCGCCAATGCCGGAATCTGCCCGCTCGGCACCGGCAAGACGATTGGCGCGTTCGCCGACGCCTTTGACGTCGACTTCATCGGCGTGGTCAACGCCATCCATGCCGCGCTGCCCTATTTGAACGAGGGAGCGTCGATCGTTACCACCGGCTCGGTCGCGGGTTTGATCGCTGCCAATCAGGCGGCGGGAACCGTCGGGCCGGCCGGGCCCGGCGGTGCGGGATACAACTTCGCCAAGCAGTTGGTCGACTCCTACACGAAGCAGCTCGCCGCCCAGTTGGCGTCGCAATCCATCCGGGCCAACGTCATCCACCCGACCAACTGCAATACCCCGATGCTCAACAGCGATCCGATGTTCAAGGTGTTCCGGCCGGATCTGGAGCATCCGACCCGTGACGATGCGCTGCTGGCGTTCCCCGCGATGCAGGCCATGCCGGTGCCGTATGTCGAGCCCGAGGACATCTCCAATGTGGTGTGCTTCCTGGCCTCCGACGAATCCCGTTACATCACCGGCAGCCAGTTCAACGTCGATGCCGGCGCATTGCTGAAGTTCTAGGTAAGGAGACCGATGACAGCCACCGAGAAATCCGACGCTGGAACCGCAGAGGTCGAAGGGCGGATCACCGACGAGGACATCGAACGGGCCAAGGCGCAGATCGGCATCGCGGTCAACCAACGCGACGAGGCGTGGAACAAGGTGCCCAGCGCGGACGCCCTCACCCACTTCGCATTCGGCTGCGGCGACGACAATCCGCTGTTCCACGACCCGGACTACGGCCCGAAAACGCGGTGGCACAGCCAGATCGCGCCGCCGACCTTCCCGATCAGCACGGGCGTGGACCAGACCCCGAAGTTCACCGATCCTGAGCGCAAGAAGCTGTTTCGCGGCTTGTTCCGCGGCACCGGCAAGTACTACTCCGGTGTGAAATGGACATGGTATCAACCGGTTTACGCCGGACGACCGGTCCTGATGGAGGCCTACACCGTTGACGTTCAAGTGAAAGAGAGCCAGTTCTCCGGCGGCCGCTCGGTCAAGGAGACCTATCGGTTCCTTTACGTCGACATCGACGGCAACCCCATCGCCACCCGCGACGAGTCCTACATCAACGCCGAACGCCACGGCTCCAAGCGGTCCGGCAAGCTGGCCGGAATAGAGCGACAGCACTGGACCGAGGAGACTTTCGCCGAAGTCGAGGCCGCCTACGAGGCCGAGGAACGCCGCGGCGCCGAGCCGCAGTGGTGGGACGACATCAAAGTCGGCGAGGAACTGCCGTCGGTGATGAAGGGCCCACTGACCGTGGTGGACATCGTCAGCATGCACATGGGTTGGGGCTGGGGCGGTTACGGCGTCGGCCCGCTGAAGTTCGCGCATCAGCTGCGTAAGCGCATGCCGGCCTTCTATCAGCCCGACGAGTACGGGGTACCCGACGTGGTGCAGCGGCTGCACTGGGATGCCGACCGCGCCAAGGCGCTGGGCATCCCGGCGCCGTACGACTACGGTCAGATGCGGGCCGCGTGGGTCAGTCACCTATTGAGCAACTGGATCGGTGATGACGGTTGGCTGGCCGAAATGGATCTTCAGCTACGAGGTTTCAACTATCACGGCGACATTCACCGTTGTACGGGCACGGTGACCGCGAAGGGCAACGGTCCGGGTGAGCCGGTGTCGGTGGAGGTCTTCGCCACTAGCCAGCGTGACGAGGCCACCACCAAAGGAACGGCGAAGGTGCTGCTGCCGTCGAAAGAGACTGGGGCGGTGGTGTTGCCGGTGCCGGACGAGGAACTGAGAAGGCGCGGGGCGCAAGTTGCCTCGCGGATATCGGGCAAGGTCGGCGAGGAGATGCGCCGCCTGCATGGAGAGTGACGTCATCGTGATAGCCCAACGGTGAACGGGGTTTCGGTCAGTCAGGACGGCGGCCTGTTGCGCGTCGTGCTGAACCGACCGGACAAGCTGAACGCTGTCGACACACCGATGTTGAACGAGCTGGCCGCGCGCCTCGGCGACGCGGGTGCCGACGACACGGTCCGCGCGGTAGCGCTGACCGGTGCGGGTCGTGCGTTCTGTTCCGGAGGCGACCTGAAAGGCCGGGATACCGACGGGGCCGAGTTAGCCGCTAATGATGTGGTGCGAGCGATCACAACGTTGCCCAAGCCCGTGGTCGCCGGCGTACACGGGCCGGCGGTCGGCTATGGGTGCCCGCTGGCTATGGCCTGCGACCTCGTGATCGCGGCGCGGTCTGCGTATTTCCAGTTGGCGTTCAGCAAGGTTGGACTGATGCCGGACGGTGGTGCGACGGCACTGCTGGGAGCGGCGATTGGGCGGCCACGGGCCGCCCGGATGGCGCTTACTGCCGAGAAGATTTCCGCCGCGACGGCTTTCGAGTGGGGAATGATCTCTCACGTCGCTGACGACGACAATTACCAGGACGAGCTGACCGGCGTGGTGCAGCATTTGGCGCACGGACCGACACAGTCCTACCGCTGGATCAAGCAAGCCCTGGCGGCGGCGACCTTGGCAGAGTTATCGCAAGTTCAGGCCATTGAGGCCGATGGGCAGGCTGCATTGATCCGCACCAACGACTTCGGCATCGGTCTGCGGGCATTCAGGGACCGCCGCCCTCCCGAATTCGAAGGCCGCTAAGTCGGACAGGAACGATCCGTTGTTGTGGCTGCGGATACTCAGCAATGCAGTCGGCACCGTTCGATGAGAATCTGTGCCAGGCGCTCTGGATGACTGATCATCACTTCGTGGCAGGCGTCGACCGGGATCACGGCCTGCACCCCGCCCAGCGCCGCGATGCTGTCGTGCTGGGATTGAATGGAAAGTGCGCGGTCGCGGGTGGTCAGGATCCACGTGCGCGGCACAGTCTGGGGTAGGCCGCGCCGGTCGACCGGCTCAGCCCCAATTCGCGCCGACTCCGGGTAAAGCCTTGAGAGCGTGAATTCGCGCTGCTGCCTGTTCATTCCGTTGCAGAACGCATACCTCGCGGCCGCGGCCGGGACCTTCATCGGATTGCCGATCCTCGCAGCCCGCCGGGCGAACCACGCCAGTGGGCCGCCGAGGGTATCCACGATGGCCGAGCCCTGCGGCGGGACGAAAGCAGTGACCAGGATCATTTCTCGGACTCGTGGAGTACCGAGTTTGGTGACGACTCCGGGTACCGTCACGCCGGCCATCGAGTGGCCGACGATCACTATGTCACGGAGGCCGGCGCCCTCGATGTCTGCGACCACCGAATCGACCCAGTCGGCGATGGTGGAGGTCGTCAGGTCCCCGGGCTTATTGCCATGGCCTGGCAGGTCGACGGCGAGCGTTCGCAGTTCCGGTGCCTGTCGTTGCAGCTCGGCGACCGTGAGGTCCCAGCAGTCGCCGGCGTGTTCGCCCCCATGTACCAAGACCAAATCGGGCAGCTTCATCGGTCCGCTCACCGAGTCCGGGCCCGCCGCTTGTTGGTTCGCGAATCGCTTTTCCCCGAGTAGTCGTTTCCGATGTGGGTGTAAGACATCCCGTGCCGCGCCGCGATGCTCGGCGGAAGGTCGCGCGCCTCCCACATCGCGCGCACCGTACCTTGAACGCCGTCAGGCCTGCGGGCGGCAATCTCGCCCGCCAATTCCGTTGCTCGGGATCGCAACAGGTCGTCTGCCACAACCTCGGTGACCAGGCCGATCCGAAGTGCTGTCTGCGCGGTCAGGCGCTCCTCGCTGCCCAGCAGCGCCCAGCGCATCACCTCTCCGTAAGGCACGCCGAGGGCGAGCATGCCCATCGGTTCCAACGCTGAGACGATGCCGGCGTTGGCGTGCGGGTCGAAGAACGTGGCCGATTCGCTACAGATCGCGAAGTCGCATTCGTTGACGAAATACATGGCGCCGCCCGCCACGATGCCGTGCAGCGCCGCGATCACCGGCTTCCACACCCGGTGCGCCTTGGGGCCCAGAAACGCGCCCGGGTCCTCCTCGTTGAAGATCGGTTGAGGAAGCCACCAGCGTCCCTCGCCGACGTCGATGCCGGTGCAGAACGCGCGGTCACCGTTCGCACGCAACACCGCGACACGGATCTCCTCGTCGTCGCGGGCCCGCGCCCAAACCGCACAGAGTTCCTGGGCCATCGTCTTGTTGAAGCTGTTCAACTTGTCCGGCCGGTTGAGCGTCACGGTGGCGACGTGGTCCGTCAGATCGAACTCGATGGTGCTCAGTTTGTCCAGATCGGTCATCAGTGCTCCTTGCCCAGTCCGAGCGTCAGTGGCATCCTCAAGACCGAGTCTCTCACTTCGATAACCTGGTTAGCTATCTGCCTATAGTTCGTGAACGGAGCGTTCGGAAGATGACCACCGTTGTGGGGTTCATCGGAGCAGGACAGTTGGGTGAGCCCATGGTCCTGCGGCTGCTCGCTGCCGACCGCCACGTCCTGGTCCATGCCCGCCGCGCCGACGTTCGTGACCGGCTGCAGTCTCACGGCGCCGCACTGGCCGATACGGTGGCCGATCTCGCGCGGCGGAGCGACATCTTGATCTCTTGCCTGTTCTCCGACGACCAGCTCCGCGAAACGGGCTTAGGCGCAGATGGATTCATTGCGAACGCTAAACCGGGGGCGGTGTTCGTCTCGCATACCACCGGCACGCTGTCCACGCTAACCGCGCTGCGAGACAGCAACCCCCGCGCCCCGGCGATCCTTGACGCGCCCGTCAGCGGCACCGCCGACGACATCGCCGCCGGAACGTTGACCGTACTGATCGGCGGTCCGTCAGATGCCGTCGACACCGTGACACCGGTGCTGACCGCATACGCGCAACCGATCGTGCCCTCCGGCGATCTTGGCAGCGCGCTGGCCATCAAACTCGTCAACAACCTGCTGTTCGCGGCCAACGGCCAGCTGCTGGCCGCGGCCGTCGACCTTGGCAACACGCTGGGCGTCGACCCCGCCGCGCTGCTGTCGGCTTTGCAGGTCTGCAGCGGAGGAAGCCAAGTGTCGGCACACGCCGAGCGCATCGGCGGCATCGATCGGTTTGCCGAGCTCGCGGGACCGTTTCTGCGTAAGGACGTTGCGGCTTGCCTGGCCTCCGCCGACGAGGCGGGCGCGGACCTCGGACTGCTGGGCAGCGTCGTCGAATCCGGACCGTTGGAGCTGCGATGACCGTCAAGCCCACGAACTACCCGAAGCGATTTAAGGAGAGCGACCTTGCCTACTGAGAGCGTCCATGTGGACGGCCTGGAGATCGAATACACCGACGCCGGTAGCGGCCCGGTGGTCCTATTTGTGCACGGGGTGTACGTGACGGGTGCGCTCTGGGACGACGTGGTCGATGAACTGGGCGACGGATTTCGGAGCATCGTTCCCACCTGGCCGCTCGGGGCACACAGCACGCCGTCCCGCGGGGCGGACCTCGGCGCGGAGGCGGCCGCCCGGCGCATCGTGCACTTCGCCGAAGCCCTCGATCTGCGCGACGTCACCGTGGTCGCCAACGACACCGGTGGTGGCCTGGCCCTGGCCGCGCTGGGCGACCCGACGCTGGACACGTCGCGTATCGGGCGCCTGGTCCTCACCAATTGCGACAGCTACGAACACTTTCCGCCCGGTTCCTTCGCGCAGATTGTGAAACTGTGCGCGTTCAGCCCCCGCATCGGCGGGGCGGTCCTGCGCCTGCTCGCGACCGGCCCGGGACAGAGCTTCTTCCTGAAGGCGGTGTGTCGCCACGCTCCGTCACCGGAGCGGCAGCGGGAGATCTTCGGCGCATTCGCGACCAGCGCGGACGCCCGCCGGGACGCCGTGCGCGTCACGGCCTCGCTGGATCCGGCCCTGACGTTGCGTGCCGCCCCGGCGATCGAGGCCTTCGACAAACCGGTCACCCTGGCCTGGGGCGTCGAGGATCAACTGTTTCCGCTCGACCACGGCCGTCGGCTGCAGGAGGCCTTCCCGCACGCGGAGCTGATCGAAATACCCGACAGCTCAACGTACGTCATGCTGGACGCGCCAAAGCTGCTTGCGGATGCGATCCGGGACATCTAACCGCTGGGGAGTCCGTCTTCTATCCAAGCGCCCCCGCTGATAAAGTAAACTAGGTTATAGATGTGATCTCCTATTCCGGAGGTAGGCGTGACCGTGTATCTAGCTGGACCACCCACTCCGGCCGCGCTGGTCGACCCGTCGGGCACGTGGTTCTTCAACTGGGTGATCCCGATTGCCGGCGGTCTCGTCATCCTCCTGGCGATCGCCGATTCGATTCGCCGTCGCCGGCTCACCTGGGGCTTTCTGTTCCTGATGAACAGCATGCTCGTGTACTGGATGGAGAGCACCGGCGACTGGGGTCAGGAGCTGGTTTACAGCCCCACCTTCATTCGGCACCACGCACTCGATTGGCTACCGCTCAAAACACCCAACGATCCGCTATTCATGCCGTTCGCCTACGCGGTGTACTGGACGGTGCACGCCATGGTGATCTTGTGGCTCGGCCAGCTGGTCGCCCGGAAGTTCGGCTGGAGCATGCTGAAAGCCATTCTTGTCCTGGCCATTCCGGTGAACTACGCCTGGGACTTCTTCGTCGAGGGTGTTGCCGCGGCGATGGGCTGGTGGACGTACGACCCCGGGATGGGGCCGGTGCTCAGATTCGCCAACGGCGGGCAGATCACGTTGTTGTGGACCATCGGCCTGATGTGCTTCTGGCCCAACCTCATCGCCTACTGGGCCGGAAAGCCACCCGTACTTGGGCTGAACCACTTCGAGCGATTCTTCGGACTTGAGCGCTTCACGCGGCCTAAGAAACCTGGCACGGAGTCAGTCTCGATCTCTGGTCCGTTGGGAGTCACGGCTGCTGCGACGGCGACTGCGTTGCAGACCGCGGCACCGCGAACCAAGCAGCAGGAGTACGACGATCTGCTGGACTACGAGGTGACAATCCCGCGGTGGAGATTCGAACTGGCCCGCTCCGGCGCGTGGTTCGCTGTCTTCCAGGTCAGCTTTTTCCTGCTACTGGTGGTGCCCCTCGTCGTGATGCGCATGGTCACCGGCAACGACAGCGTGTACATCCCATGACCCGGCACGACGATGGAGGCAAGCCAGTGACCTACCTGCCGCCACCCACCCGGGAGGTGTTGATCTCCGAGACCATCCGCTTGCTTGGTCTTTGCGTCGCAGGCATCGCGCTACTCGGCATCGTTGTCTACTTCCTGACTGTCTGAGTAGGCGCCCCTCGCCGACCGGCACCAAAGTTGATGGGAGGACCTGATGACCTGTGCCATCGCCGGAATCGGACGTACCACCTACAGCCGCAAATCCGGTCGCACCACCCGGGGCATGGCCGTGGCCGCGTGCCGGGACGCGATCGCCGACGCCGGCCTGACACCGGCCGACGTCGACGGGATCTGCACCTACATGGTCAACGATTCCGCAACGCCGATATCTGTCGGATGGGCGCTCGGCATCGACGAATTGGCTTGGGCCAATGCCATGTACGGCGGCGGGAACCTGGTGGCTGACCAAATCGCCACCGCCGCAGCCGTGATCGAGGCGGGCATGTGCCAAGCCGTGCTCGTCTATCGATCGCTCAATGGCCGATCGGGGTACCGCTTCGGCCATATCGAGGGTACGATGCATGTCCAGGACGAGGACCAGTTCGACACGGCGTCGGGGTTCCTGGTGCCGCCGCAGTGGATCGCCATGTGGGCCCGCCGGCACCAGCACGAGTACGGCTCGACGTGTGAGGATCTGGGCCAGATCGTGCTCACGCAACG
>Ga0209068_10001256_pt1 | contig 12741 bp, 8 predicted proteins | sample ColStrG_CSR_2012_FD_187200 | JGI IMG/M metagenome (GOLD analysis project Ga0209068, IMG submission 187200) | Freshwater sediment microbial communities in response to fracking from Pennsylvania, USA - Cold Stream Run_MetaG_CSR_2012 (SPAdes)... | ecosystem: Environmental > Aquatic > Freshwater >... | reverse complement strand
TTGCTCGCCGATGGCCTGATCGGACAGCCTGGTCAGTGCGACTTGCGATTCTATGTGAACTGGGCTGATGTGCCAGGCACGCACTATGTCACCGAGCCGTTTATGTTCATAACCGACATGATGGTTCACCATTTCGACATGCTGCGCTACGTGCTGGGCAGCGAGCCAATCAGCGTGCAGGCGATCACCTGGAACCATCCCTGGGGTTGGCACGCGGGCGATGCCGCGCACGCCATCGTGTTTGCCTTCCCGGACAGCTTGATGGTGACGCACATCAGCGTTGGCTGTGCCGTCGGCGCGATGACGAGCTACAACGGCGACTGGCGCATCGAGGCCGTGCGGCCCGTGGCCCCTAGAAGGGCCACCTTTCGAGGGGCTGGTCCGCTGGGCAGTGTGACCTGGGAGAAGGACAAGCTGTGGCACACGCGCATGCACCGGACCGACAAGCGCATCAACGAGGAGCTCTTCCCAGCCGCCATGCCGCCAAGTGAGCAGGCGATGCTCGACGAGTTCTTCGCTGCAATTCGAGAGAACCGCGAGCCGGAGTGCAGCGCACGCGACAACCTCAACTCGTTGCGCATGGTCTTCGGCGCGATTCAAAGCGCGAAGGAAGGCCGCAAAGTGATATTGAACGAGGTCGCATAGTTGCGTAGAAGGTGGCTGAGAAGGAGTCTGGATCGTCGGCATGCTGACGACGCCATATTGACCATCGCCCTTATGTGTCAAGTGTCGGGGCCACAGTGGCTCGGGCGAGTTGAGGGACGGCACAACAACGACACGCTAAGCGCCGGTCAATGTGGCCGGGCTGGACAATAACCATACCGCCATCACAGCAAGTCGGAAGGACACCTGCGTGCTGCGCCCGGCCGGTAGCGTCCGCTGCCGGGGCTGCAACGACTCCGGACAACTTGGGACGGTACAACGACTTTGCGCACTATGACCAGCAATCCAGTGCCGCTCACGGGCACCGTCACCTATTTCACAACTGGGAACTACCATACCTGCGCCATCACCGCTTCCGGCGTACTATGAGGGCCTTGGGGAATTGATGTTGGTGTGTGCCGTGCCAAATGCATTGCCTGCGAGTGCGCCACGCATCGTGCGCAATTGAATTGCAATGCACCCAACACGAGCAGCCCCATCCACGACAGGCAGTTCCAGCACGACAACCAACATCATCAGCGGCACCGTCATCAAGCTGGACGACGTGGCCGGGCTTGGCTGGGCGTGGTGTGAGATGAGCGACTCCATACGAACACGACTCAACCACTTGCAGGCGCAATTGGCACTTGAGGCTGGCCGACCGAAGGTCACGCCGGTGATTATCACTTACCCTGATCGGGCGCTGGCATTCGCATTGGCAAGGTGGCCCTTCTCGAGGCCACGACCCCTAAAAGGGTCACTTTCGAGGGGTCATGGGCTGGGCCACCGGCTTCTTGCGCTTGCTCTTGTCCGAGACTGATCCGGCGACCGTGAGCGTGCCTGTCGAGGTGCTCAATGAATGCCGTCGTCGGGCATTACGATTCTTGCCTTCGTCCCGACTTGTTCCAAATGATAAAGCAAAACACCGCCGTCGATTAACTCAAGCGGCTTGTCCTTCGCAAACTCATACGCATCAGGCCCATAGCTGGCAGTCGAAACGATGATCCCTTTATTTGCGCCTTCGTTCAACATCGTGCCGTAAAGGTCACGCACGGCGGACACGCCAACTGTATTCTTGTATCGCTTGGCCTGAATGACAACCTTGCCACCCAGTATCGGGCGCGTGTCATACGCAACAGCGTCAACACCTCCATCACGCGATGAACGCGTAAGCTTCGTTTCAAGGCCCATCTTGCTGAAAAGATTGCTAACCAAAGCCTCAAACTCAGCGGGACTCAAGTCCATCAAATTTGGACGTGACTCAAGGTCACTCAACACATCGACTTGTTCAATAAATCGCTTGTCAACCATATCGAACTCTATGACAGGCTTGACTGGTTGCATGGCGTGCGGTTGGGGGGAGACTTGCGCACCGAGGTTGCGCAAACAAGCCCTCTTATCGACCCGCGCCAAGTTCAGGTTGGCAAAGCCCGCGCGCGTTGCCCTGGCTGAAATGATATAGGGGCGTATGTCGCCTCCCGTTGCCGGGTCTACAGCACAAACATATCCACTAAAGACGAGAAGCGCTATATGGTTGCCCTGATCGGCTTCGAAAATCTCATGAATGGTTCGGAGCGCGACGGACGCAACGATATCTTGATAAAGGTCTTTGACCTCGGCGGATTTGCGAGGCCTCGCTTCAATCACGTCTTTAGTCTTGTTATATTTGAATTCGGCAATCGTTGGCACTACTTCTACGTCAGGCAATTGATAGTCAACGACTAACTCTTTCGAGTCGGAGTCATATGCCACACGAAAGGACTGCGGGAAGTCGTCAGGATATTCCGAACGTTCCAGAACCATCGAGTTATAGGCAATCACTGCTTGGATGTCTCCAGAGGTATATCCAGCCTCAAGCTCGTCTATCTCTCTGTTCCGGGCTTGCACGGCCGCTAAATGATCGCAGTGCAATTGGTCTTGTTTGGCCTCAAATTCGGCCAGTTTCTTGAGCCGCTCTGCCTCCGCAGCTTCCCAAGCTTTCAATGCCAGTGCGTGCTGTGCTTTGGCGGCTTGCAATGCTTGTTTGTATTTGCGGTTGAGACCCAAAGCGTTTTGCACAAAGCTCGGCTTTTTGATTGCTGAAAAGAATGTCGTCTTAGTAGGGGGGTGTTGTAGAGTGACAAGTTCTTGCGGGACTGGCTGAGCTTCATAAGCCTCACTCATGCGTAAAGATGCGAAACTGATCGTATCGTTCACCGTGAGGGAGTGAGAAAGAATGCCGGATAGCGATTCGATGCGAGCCTGCAACTCATTGGTTGAGTCTTCGGCTTCTTCGGCGCGCGCAACCAGGTATTGTTGCCGGTCATTCTTAGCTTGGAGTTTGGCTTCACGTTCGGCTGCATGCACGTGTCGTAGTTTCTCTTGAGCTAGTTTTCTTGCCGCAATTTCTCGTTCTCGTTGCGCGCGTGCTGCGCTACGGGCCATGCTATTGAGCGTGCCTGCGGCTACGCTCGCCGTGAAGTTATGTCGTCTTCTTGTCATGAAGCTCCCACTCTTAACGCAACTTGCTTTTGCAATGTCAACTTGATGATTGAATAGTCGCCGCACGCTTTTGTGTCCGCTACACACGCTGATGTGCGACACATGGTTACATCGCTAATTGAGACCGGCAGGAGACATCACCAATGCTTAGCGCCTAGATTATGCCAAGAGGGTGATTTGTGCGTCTAAGTATGAGACCCTGATAGCGTTTTGAGAAGATTATGTAGACGATCACATATTGACACGAGTCATCCTAAAGTCGTAGAACGTCCCATCTATCTGTGTACGGCGCGTGTGTAATCCGACGACTCACTTTTTAAGTCAGCTATTCACATTGCAGGGGCGTCATGAACTTTGACCAATCCAAGTCCAGAATGTAAATTGTCTGTTTGTCCCGAGACAGCTTGACAGTTGGTTGCCGGCCCAGCGTGGTGGCGGGCATTTGCCGGCCACTCGTTAAGACCAATCACAGGCAGACGGCACCAGCCGTCTAAACTACGCTGCTCCGCGACTCCACGACAGGCATCTCTGACGGTTCAGCAAACGCTATGCGGGTATCAGATGCATCGTTCTCATTTGTGAACCTAGAGTTGACCCATACAGCAAACTGCAGCGCAAGGTCCAGCGCTATCGATGTTCAGATTTGAATCTGGAGAACGACATAGCGCAAATGCCTGAGAACAAAGGGTTTCGGTGATCCAATTTCTGCTTTCTTGTCTGAATGTCTATACATCAATGCCAAGAGTCCAAAGCCAAATAGATCGAGTTTGGAATTGAGGCTGACTGTGTGCGGCGCGCTTCTCCTGACCCATTCGATTGACCTGCAGTCGCGTCCAGTGACAGCAGTGTGCCTTCTTCTATGCAAGGCATCTGCAGGTGCATATTTGAGTGGCGCTGCGTGGACCATGGTTCATGAATTGCGTGCCAACGGTCGCACCGCTCCATCCCAGATACAAAACAAACCAGGCTCCCTCAATGCCTGGTTTGTTTTCTACACGAGCGACGTGGACGTCGTTAGACCATTCAGTTCACGTCAAAGCACTTGTTGACAATCGTCCAGTTATAGGTCGCCGAGCCAAACGACCAAAGCGTAAGGTCGTGCTCGCTGCCCCAGCCTGAGTCCCACGGTGGCCAGCGAAGCGCCCAGGTCTGATACCACAGGAACAAGCTGCCGTTGGCCGGTTGTAATGCAGCCTGAATGACGAGACAACCGGTGAAAGCCGGGCTGGTATTGCGCGCGATCGCGCGCGCCGTGACGGGCAATGCGGTGTTGAGCAGGTTCACTGAAACGCCGATACCACCACGGACCAAGAGGAGATTCACGCCTGCATAACCCGATACGTGCAGCCATACGCGCGGGGTAATCGTGACTGAGACATCTTGATTGACGGGCGCATTGCAGGCGTTCCAGGCATAGCTGATGTCAACCGCAAAGTTGCCAGTCGCATACGCCCGCAGGTTCACCGGCACCGGCCCGACGAAGAAGGTCTTGTCAAATGAGAAGAACGTCAGGCTATAACCCACCAGCCGCTGGCTATTGCTGCTGCCGCACGTGACGGTGATTTGACGATCGACGATCTTGTTGCCCAGCAGCCACACATACGCTGCAAACCGACGGGTCGTGCTGTTCACGAGATCGGTCAGCGCCTGCGCCTGGAGCACGTTGACGTAGTGACCGAATACGCCCGCCCCGGCTTGACCATAGGCCATCCCATACAGCGGGTTATCCTCCGCCCGCACGTAGGTATACAGCGTGGCATAGAAGTCCCCGCCGCCAAACGTGCGATACCAGTACCAGTAGGCCCAGCGATTGAGGGTCTTGTCTGGACTGCGCTGGTTCAACGCGCTGAAGGCTGCATCGCGCACCGCGGGGTTCTTGTCCGACATCGCCTGCACCAAAAGGTCATTGGCTTTAGCGGGCATCTTGCGCAAGGCGTCCACCGCGGCGACGCGCACGAACGACGACTCGTGGGACAGATAGCGCGAAATGGTGGGCAGCGCAACGCCGTTACCGGCGTTACCAAGTGCGCCCAACAGATATTCGATCCGGTCTGGCTGACCAGCCGTATCTGGGGCCGCAAGTTCATTTTCAAGACTGGTGACGATGGCCTTGGCTGCATCGGGTTGTTGGCGGGCCAGTTTGCTTGCCATCGCACCCCATACCAGCGCTACCTGTGGCCGGACCTCTGGTGACGTATCGGTCATGGCTTGTTGCAACACGCTCAATAGTCGGGCCGAGGGCTTGCGCACGGCTGATAAATTGCCCAGTGCCGCGACTTTGTTGCTGGCGCTCGAGGCTGGGTTGAGGACAATCTCGTCGATCAGCGCGTTCTGGGTCTCATCGCTGCCAACCGAGGCCAATGCGCCCATCACGGTTTGCATGACGGCGACGTTGTTTTGCTGGTCACGCAAGATGCCACGCAAGGCTGCCAGCGATTCCGCTGGCCGGTAATTGATCGCACCGACCATGCTTTGCAAGGTAGTTGGGTTGCCAGGATCGGCCGACAATGCAACTAGCGATTGCGACAGATTCACACTCGGGGTGATGACCGGCGGCGGGGTGGCGATCAGATCATCCGACACGTAGTTGGCGGCCGGTAAAGGTGCCGGGTCGGCCGCCTGCACGTTGCTCAACGTCAACGACGATTGCGCCAGCGACTGCGAGGTGATGCGTGAGCCATACGACTGGGTGATGCCATCGCTCGTCTGCACACCATTGGTGTCGGTGATCACGCCGCTGTCGCCGGGGCTGGCCGGCGCAACACTGTCGTCTGTCGCCGCCACTAGCGTGGATGAGGATGTGCCGGTGATGATGCCCTGCTTCGCATCGAAGAACGTTACGCTCTTATCATTAATAATGGCATTGGTGTCCAGCTCGCTGCTGAGCGGCGCGGGCGCGTAGTCATCTTGGGTGCGGGCCCGGCTGATGACTTGCGTATCGGCCAGTGACGCTACGTTGTAGGCGGCGCTGTAGCTGCCGGTAACATCTTTTTCAGACGCGCTGAACTTGCCAGCCTTACCGATTTGCGTTTGCAATTCGGATATGAGACCGCGTTTCAGGTTGACGGATTCATGCGCATCCAGTGGGTCGTATTTGATGTTCCCGACTTTGCCACTCGTGAATTGGTCGAAATAGGCCGGTCGCACCAAATCGCGTTCCATGTCTGGGTCACTGCGATTTTGTATGGTGCCGGTTTCATCTTGGTAGATGAACTTCGGATTCTCGACGCGCAACTCCATCAGCCATGAGCCATCGGTCTCTAGCTGGATGGGCGTGAGCTTGGCCGTCATGGTCGTGGTCAACACATTGTTGCGCGCCTGGGCCCCTTCGGTGCCGTTGCTATTCGATTGACCATTGATGACTGACTTGTAGTCGTATAGGTAGCTCTTGCCCACCTGATATTGCAAGGTCGCAGGCGCTTTGCCTGTTCCTCCGATGACGAGTGGCAGATATACAAACTTGTTGGCGGAAGGCTGAGCCGGTTGGGCAGGCTGTTTTGGTGTCGCCGCGTCCTGCACGCTGGCACGGGCTTCCCTGTCGGCGACCTGCGTCTGGAGCGGGGCGGCTGCCATGCCTTGCTGGGTCGCGATGCCCAGTTGGGACACGACTGCCACACACACAAGCCCGGCTCGAACGATCGATTTGCTGTGCACGATATCCTCCTTGAAAGTTCCCCCGATGCAAACACGACCGAGCAGCCCTAACTGAGGGTAGACGCACTGCTGTCTCGGAATCGGGAAATAAAGACCCTGCGTCTAAATGACTAGACGCAGGGTAGAGATGATTTGGCGTACGATTGTCGGGGACAGGTCGTGCTTGGCTGTGCGCCCGTTAAGGCTATGAGCGCAAGGTGATTGGCAACAGCACGCGATTTATCGTCAGACTCGTCGACACGGGCGCAGACCACACGCCATTGTTATCTATGGCGCGCACCGAAATAGTATGAGTGCCACCCTGCAGCACAGCCGCGCGCAACGTGAATGTGATCTCGGTCCCCAGATCGCCGCTTATATCCGAACGCCACTCTAATGACCGGATTCCGGAATCGGTATCGGTTGCAGTGGCAGCGACTGCGGTCACGGAGAACGCCAACTCGTGAGTCGGTGACCAGCGCACCTGTGGCTGCGACACGGTCGGCGGCGTGCTACCCGTCCCAGGCGCCCAGCGATCAACACGCGCACTAGAACCGGCCCATACGGTTCCATCCGGCCCGGCGGCTAGCGCCCGGATGGCATTTGCGCCCAAACCACGCGCATCCGTAAATGTGTTCCAGTTCTGGTTGTCGAAGCGCGAGATGCCGCTCGCACCAGTGCCAAACCACTTGCGACTGCGGTTGTCGATCACGATCGACGTCACGTTATTCGAGGCTAGGCCACTCGCTTGGTTGTAGGTCGTCCATTTGCCGGTCGCCAGAACATAACGGCTAACGCCACCAAACGTCCCACCCGCTGTGAGATAACCAAGCGTGCCGATCCACATCGCCCCTGGCTCGGCAGCCAGCGACGTGACGGTCTTTGAGGCCAGTCCATCGGCCGTGCCAAAGGTCTGCCAGGCCGAGCCGTTCCAGCGGCTGACACCCGCGTCATCGGTGCCGACCCACAGATTGCCAGCCGAATCGAATTGCAGGGCCGTGACGAGATTGGACAGGCTGGTGTTATACCCACTCTGAACCTGCCAGCTCGTGCCGTCGAAACGACTGAGCCCACCGCCGCTAGCGCCATACACGCCGGCCCACACATCGCCGTTGGGCGCGATCGCAAGCGCGCGCACGTTACTGACGGCCAGACCCAGGTTTTGCGCAGTCCAGGCCGTCCCATCGAACTGACTCAGGCCCGAGGCCGTGCCCACAAATACATGGCCATTGGGCGCAACGGCGATGGCCTGAACGCTTGCCGAACTCAGGCCGGTATTCAGCGTGCTAGACACATTCGTCGCCGTGTTCAACAGCACTGGGCCGGCCGGTGTCCCGATCCATAGCGTGGTGCCACTGAGCACTAGGCCGCGCGCGACACCGATGTCGGCTTGCTTTTCCCAGTGATGATCCTGTGGAAATACGAAATTGAGCAGTTGTTCGCCGTTGATGTTGGGCACCAGCCGCACCGTGCGAGTCAGGGTGTTGCCTTGATAACTGGCCGTGACAGTCGCCAGTGAGCCATATGTGGCGCTAATGACGTCGGCGTGCAGGTCATAAATAGGGAACGGGTCACTCGATGCTAGTGCTGTCGTGCGGGTGATGGTCTGACCACCGATACTAAGCTTGATATCCGCATTCGAAACCGATACGCCATCGGCAACCACCGCCCCCCACGTGCAGCCGCACCAAGAAGCTGAGAGCGCAATGGGACCGGCATCGCCGCAATGACCACCGCCCAATGATTTGGCAACGCCACGCTGTGACGGCGTTGGAATCAGAAGACCTACACTTAGAAGGCCCACAACTAGAACTCGGATGACGCGCATGAGCTTATGTCCCCTCCCACACGGATTGCATTGCTGTTGATTCGAAATGATCGCTGGAAACGAGTCTTCACCACACACTATACGTCGATCGACGCGTATTTAGCACATGCCGAGCCACCGCCGATGACCGTCAGCGCGCCCCAGTAATAGGGATGTGCACTCAGTGCCTGCATTGATCCATTGACGGATTCGAGTTGTTGCCTGAGACAACGCCGTTGCGACTGGCATACGGCGCGCGCGATACTTCCATTGCCTGCCCAGTGTTCTAGCGCTGTGCACATGATATACCGTGTGGCCTCATCAGCCACTGGCCATTGCATGGCGACCACGTCACTGGCCCCAGCATGCAGAAACGCGCGCACGAGTCCCATCATCTCATTCCCCGACAATTTGCCAAGACCGGTTTCACAGGCGCTCAAGATCACGGTGCCCGCGTTCAATGTTAGCTGGGAGATATCGAATACTTCTAGGCGGCCATCGGCAAACTCCAGGAAGCTAAAGGCAGGCGCATCGGGTCGACACAGGCCGTGCGTAGCGATATACACCAAATCTGCGTTTCGCGTAGCTTGTGCAAACCGGTCGCGCGTCGCATCGGTTTCGAGCAACACCGTCGCATGCCCAAGCTGGTGAGCCACCTGCTGGGCCTCTTCCACCGCGTGTGGCACCTTCCCGCCGGCCGAACAACCGACAATCACAGCTTGCCCGCCTCTGGGCAAATCTTGTTGCGCGGTGCGGCGTGTAGCGCCCTGCAACAGCATCCATGTCGTAAGGCTCGGGATGATGACCACATCATGCGTCTCTACGAGATATCGTTGCTGCGCCGCGTCGAACAAACATGCGAAGGGCAGGCGGTTTAATAGGCCGTCGGGCGAGATCAGAAGTCGGTCGTATTTGTCGAAGTCGATGGCCTTTCGCAGTGGCGCGATGAACTGCGCATGCCAGGCCGCTAGAGGCGCTTGGGCGGAGTGAATATGCTGGGCTGCGAATTGCCGAGACTGATTTTGCGGCAAACGGGCTATGTTTGTAATGCGGCTCAATTGTGAAGGAAGCGTGACCGCATCGAGTGCTGCGCCTAACTTTGTCGGTGGTGTAGCGCTACCGTTACGGTCCAACGCGAACGCCCAGATCTCTCCGTTCAGCACCGCGTAGCTGATGACCAGCGTGCCTCTGGGCAAGGCTGGGCACACTGCCTCCAGTGACGCGACACGTGTCGTATACCGTGCCCAGCGCCCTGTCTGTTGCTCGTGTGTGCGCAACAAATCCGTGAGTTGCCGTTCTATACCTTTACGTTCGTCAGGCAAGAGTGAATCTGGCTCAGCGAGATCACGGCGCAAGCGATCAATGCTGCTTGCATCAGCATCGCTGGTCTTAGCGTCTCTCGATGGGGTTGACGTTACATCGGAGCCTATTTGCTCGCTCATAGGTGACAGGAGGTCTGCCAGGGTGCGGGCCTTGGCCCGCTCGGTTGTCACAAATGCGCTCGTCATATCACCTGCGCCAATTTGCAACAAGGCCAGCTCTTGATATGCAGCCAGCTTGTCTTCCAGATAACTGGCTCGGAAGTCGCCGACGTTGATCTGGGCCCGAGTCTGTTCCATACTGTCAAGCGCCTGTACGAGTGTACGGCTGGCGTCAAGCGGATGACCCGCAAGCTTCTGCGCCCGCGCCAGACCCAACCCAGCTTGATATGCCATTTCGACATCACCGCGCTCAGATGCACGTTGACGAACTAAATTGAACTCGTGCTCTGCCTGAGTCACAGCACCTTCGCGCAGCCAGGCGTAACCCAGCATAATCTCAGCATAGGCCGTCTCATACGCCAACGCATGATTTGCCAACCCGTCTCGCACTTCTATTAAGCGTTGCCTATCCTGCATGTTCCAATCACTAGAATGCAATTTCCACTCCAGTTCGTTCAATTGCAGATGCAACAACACAGACGACTGGGAACTCTGTGACCTGTGCAATTGAAAACCTGGGTTTTGATAGGCAATGCGAATCTGCTCGGTGACGCGAGCGGAATGATTTCGGGCACACACCTCTAACCAGACTGAGGTCACATCCGCTTCCATCAAGGTGCGTAGGGCAAGATCATCGTCTAGGTGCCGTGAAAGCGTTTGGCGAATGTGCATGAGGGTGTCGCGCGCTTCATCGTATTGCCCAAGCTTAATCTTCGCCACGCTGAGGTTGACCTGTGCCCGCGCGGACTCTATCTCTGCCTCTGACCCAGTTCGACTCCGCCACCAGTGCCACTTGCGCTCATATGCCTCCACCGCCTCAACGAAACGTCCCATCTCTTCATAACAGCCACCGATGTTGTTGTAGGTCTTTACGACGCGGACTTGGTCAACTTCCAACGAACTTTCTTGTAGAAGCCTAAGTGTGGTTTGAGCTAGGTCAAGGGCGCGTTGATACTGACCTAGCTGCTTCAGCGCACCAAATTTGCCGACGTGCATACGGGCAATTTGCAATGGCTCTTGCCGGGCCGTGTAGATGACTTCAGCCTGGTCGTACTGCACGAGCGCTTTTCGAGGTTGATTGAGATAATAAAACACATTGCCGCTGATCCAATGTGCCATCCCCAGACATACATCGTCGTCCGTCTCGTCCGCCACGACAACGATCAAGCGCGCTAGCTCAGCCGCATGCGGGCGTTGAGCTGAAGCTACCCTATCTATCAGCAGCTTCCACTGCTCAAAGTGAGTGAGGGCCAGGGGAAGTGTAGGGACGGTATCCAGCCGCAGTAGTGCACACAGTTCGGCCAGCGCGGTAGAGTTTGCAGGCGAGGTCATCACGACACATACTACATCGAAGTGACTGGTTATGGACGAGAACATCGCTGACAAAGACTACGGCGGATATGTTGGCGATATCCGTCCTGCCTTGGCCGTAAGTTCACCACGCCCGGGCGTGGCCGATGCTGACTCTGGTCTCAAACCGGGGACGCTGTCCATCATGGCCAGCAACCCACCGCCGCTCGCACTATACATGCCAGCCCACACATCGCCGTTAGGTGCGCTCGCGAGCGAGCGCACATTATCAACGGTATCGCCACAATGACCACCAGCCAGCGATTTGGCCATGCCACGCCGCGACGGCATTGAGATCAGTAGGGCTATGGCCATCACTCGGCTAATGCGTATAAGCATATGTCCACCCCAATACGTATAGCAGTTCCTTTGTTCCGCAACTGATTACTGGGAACGAGTCTTCACCTGACACTATACGTCGATCTCGCAAATTTAGCCCATGCCGCAGAATGTGTCAAGAAGGCGAATTGCCAATCGGCGTGCAGGTAACGCTCTGGCGCTTCGAGTTTCGAACCCTTCTCATTGTAGCGTGCGACACCGATGAACATTGCGCAGGCGCGACCGTTTTGAGTGATGACGACAAGCTGACGTGAAGCGGCCTTGACGGCTTTCTTGGCCTGGGTTCGAAGGCGGGTCATTGGATACATCGGAAGTGCGTGTTACGTTCAATGCCCGTTAAAAGATATGCTGAGGTTTATTGGCTATAACACACCATCACGCTGCGAAAGGGCACGTCGTAACCGGGTTGTCGATGCTTCCGGATAGACAGCCTTGCTTTGACACGCCAGCATATGCGTTCGCCCGTAGTCCAATAGGGATGGCGTAGCACATCGCAAGTGGTCCAGAGGGAACGCCCACAAATCGAGCGGTCCATTAGACTCTATCGGTGATAACGAAAACCTCGAATTTCAGGGCGAAATCGGTCATTTTGGTTGACATAAGCCTATCGCCGATAATGTCTATTAGAAACGCAGATGTGCACGGTGCGGCAATCACATCAGCCCTTGAGGCCAGTCGTGGTAACGCCTTCGATAAACGTGCGCTGGGCAAAGTAGAACAAGATCACCACCGGAATGGTGACGACGGTGCTCACAGCCATGAGATTTGGATAGACATTAGCCGAGGTGCCGGTCGACGAGGCGGCGATGCGCAGCAGATTGACGCCGAGCGCCACTGGATACAGCTCGATCTTGCTGATGTAGATGAGCGGGGCCAGATAGTCGTTCCACGTGCCAATGAATGTGAAGAGTGCTACCACGGTGATGGCCGGTTTAGCCAGCGGTAGCATGATCCGCCACCAGATGCCAAGTTCGCTCGCGCCGTCGATGCGCGCCGCGTCGGACAACT
>Ga0209068_10001252_pt1 | contig 12764 bp, 11 predicted proteins | sample ColStrG_CSR_2012_FD_187200 | JGI IMG/M metagenome (GOLD analysis project Ga0209068, IMG submission 187200) | Freshwater sediment microbial communities in response to fracking from Pennsylvania, USA - Cold Stream Run_MetaG_CSR_2012 (SPAdes)... | ecosystem: Environmental > Aquatic > Freshwater >... | reverse complement strand
TGCCGTCGCATTATCGAGCAACGGCAGGACCCGCCCGTTCAATTTTGTCTTCTTTGTCTTCGAAGCCACGCGGAAAAATATCCGCTCTGAGGTCCGCCCTGAGGTCGTGCGCGAAGGTCGGATCGTAGTCGGCAACTCGCGGATTATCGCCCGACCGAACCGAAGCGATCGTGGGTGCGCATCGGCTCATGGCGACATCGCGGCGGCGGCCGCCGCGGCGGCGCGCCGCCGCAGCAGGTCATGTTCGCGCCTGTTGCCGGCCAGCGCCGCCGCGGCTTCGAACGCGGCGCGCGCCTCTTCGTAGCGCCCGAGCCTATGGAGCAGGTCGCCGCGAACGCTCGGCAGCAGGTGATAGCCTTTGAGCGCCGGCTCGCCCATGAGGGGGTCGACGATCGAGAGCCCGGCTTGCGGGCCCTGGGCCATGCCGACCGCCACCGCGCGGTTGAGCTCGATGATGGGCGAGCGCACGAGCGCCGCCAGCTCCGCATAGAGTCCCGCGATGCGTGACCAGTCCGTATCGCCCGCCGTCCGCGCCTCTGCGTGGCAGGCGATTATCGCGGCCTGGAGGGTGTAGAAGCCGCCCGCTCCGCCGAGCGCGCACGCCCGCCCGAGCGCCTGCGTCCCCCGCCGAATCTGGAACTGATCCCAGAGCGCGCGGTTCTGCTCCAGCATGAGGATCGGCTCGCCCGCCGCGTCGGTACGCGCGGCCGTGCGCGAGGCGTTCAGCTCCATCAGGGCGAGCAGTCCATGGGCCTCGGGCTCGTGCGGCGCGATGGAGGCGAGCACGCGGCCCATGCGAAGCGCTTCATTGCAAAGCTGGGGACGCAGCCAGTCCTCGCCGCGCGCCGCCGCGTAGCCTTCGTTGAACACGAGGTAGACGACCTCCAGCACCGAGGCGAGCCGCTCGGAAAGCGCCTCGCCGCGCGGCGTCTCATAGGCCAGCCCCGATTCCGAAAGGGTCCGCTTCGCGCGCACGATGCGCTGGGCGATCGTGGCGGCCGGCAGCAGGAAGGCGCGGGCGATCTCCTCGGTCGTCAGGCCGCAGATCATCCGCAGCGCCAAAGCCGCGCGGGCCTCCCGCGGCAGACGCGGATGACAGGCGGTGAAAATGAGCCGAAGCAGCTCGTCGCCGATGTCGTCGTCCAGCGCGGAGTCCAGATCGGGCATGGCCTGCTGCTCGTCCTCCAGGTCCCGGGCCACCATCGCGTGCTTGTGCTCGAGCATGCGGCGGCGGCGCAAATGGTCCAAGGCCCGATGCTTGGCGGTCGCCATCAGCCAGGCGCCGGGTCTTTCCGGAACGCCGGTCGCTGGCCACCGCTCGAGCGCGGCCAACAGGGCTTCCTGCGTCAAGTCCTCGGCCAGCGGAACATCGCGCAGCATCCTCGCCAGGCTGGTGATCAGCCGGGGCTGCTCGATCCGCCAGACGGCGAGGATCGCGCGATGGGCGTCGGCGGCCGTCATGCTCGCCAACAGTTTGGCCGCCGGCCGCGTGGGCGGGACCCTCGCCTCAAGGGCCGGCAAACGCGCGAAGCTCGCACGTCCCCTCCCAGCCCGGCATGAAGTCCTTGTGGAGCTGCATGAACTCCACCGCCGCGGCCACCGCCTCCTCCTTGCCCGGCAATTCGAAGATCGCGTAACCGCCGATGACCTCTTTGGCCTCCACGAAGGGGCCGTCGACCACGCTGAGCCGCCCGTCCGTGATGCGCACCTGGGCGCCCGTGGCGAGCGGCATCAGCCCGCCGCTGTCGAGCATACGGCCGGCCTTGATCTCCCGGTCGGCGAGCTTGTGCATCGCGTCCAGGAGCTCCGGCGTCGGGGAGCCGGAGTGGGCGGATGTGACGATGTACATGAAGCGCATGTGAGAACTCCTCCTGAGGCGAGCTTTCGGACGCCATCGCCGCGAAGCTGTCCCGCCAATACAGTCGACGAACCAGCCCGCGGCGGATCGACATGCGGCTTGCATAAAATTACGCCCGGCTCCGCCCGACCGACAAGCTCGATCCATGGGGCCAATCGATCATGGGGCCAAAGGCTGCAGTGACCCGCCACACGTCGAAGCGACGCGGATGACCGGTGATGATGCGGCGTGACGATCACACGACCAGCGCGGCAGGGCGCGCGCATGCGCACGCCCCCCGCAGTGACGCCTGTTACAACGGTGCCCGCTCGACGAGCTCAATGCGGGCGCCCCAGGGATCGGTGATATACGTGACGGCGTTGCCGGTCGGCCCCTTGCGGTACGGCTCATCGAGCTTGATGCCTTGGCCTTCGAGCCTGGCGATCGTGGCCCGCAAGTCCTTCACGTCGAAGCCGAAGTGATCGAGCACCCGCCCCCTGGTCGGAACCTGTGGCTTGTCGGTCTTGGCGAACCGAAACTGGCCGCCCGGAACGTCGACGACCGCCGCGTCGTTGCGGGTGCCGGCCTTGCCGGCGAAGGTCTTGGCGTACCAGGCCTGAGCCTTGGGAATCTCGGCTTCCGTCAGCCAGAAGTGGACATGCTCATGCCGGATCGGCATCGATTGCGTCTTGTCTTCCAGGATTTCGATGCGCACGCCGTCCGGCGTCTCGACGAAGGCCTGGTCCAGCCGGTTGTTGGTGCCCGGCAGCACCGGCACGCCCAGGAGCTTCCACTGGGCGGTCCGTTCCTGGACATTGTTGACGATGAAGCCGACATGGTTCACCACCGATCCCTGGCTGCCGCCGTCTCCCTTCTCGGTCCCGAGGTTCAGATTGATATAGTTGCCGGGAAACATCATCAGCGGGTTTCCGCCGGGCATGAACAACTTGCCGCCCATGGCGAGAAAGATCTTCTTGTTCGCTTCCACATCCTTCGAGATGAGGTGCCAGTGACCCATGGTCAGGCCGATCTCGTTGAACGGGGCCGGTTGCGCGGCCGCGCCGCCTGCGGCCAGCGTCGACGCGAACAATAAAGCTGCGAACACACTTGTTTTCACGGAAGCCTCCCTGTTGAGCTCGATTCTCTTGTTGACTGGCGATGCCACGTGGACGCTATCAGCCCGCGCGGGTGTGCGAAAGCGTAGCCAAGCGGAATTTTCCCGCGCAACGCGCCAATGGGCTGCCGGCACCAAAACGCGGCGTGCTCCAACTCTGGAGCATTTTCAGGAAAGGGAATTCGGTTTCGCCGATGCGATCACTTTTTCGGGCCGAAATATTTCTGGAACAGTTTCGGATCGGGCGGCGGCTCGTCCTTCTGGATCGGCATCAGATAGCCCTCGGTGTCCGCCACATAGGTCCGGCCGCCGATGACGATCCAGCGATTGTCCTCGGCGCAATTGTATTCCTGCGGCCGGCCGTCATGCACGCGCTTGTAGAAGCGCGACACCGTCCAGGGGCGCGTGAAGGCATGATCGATGGTGGTGATCTCGTTGTGCATGATGTCGGGATTGGCTTTGTCGAGATAGATCTTCTCCTTCACGACGGTCTCATCGTCGGAGGCGAGCGGTATGCCGCTGTTGTCCATCAGGCGCAGACCCCTCATGGCGCGGGTCTCGATCTCGAGCGTGTCGTAGGTGCCGTCGTTGTTGGTGTCGAGCCACTTGCCGATGGAATAGCCGACATAGGCGCGGTCGGGATCCTTGGGCCAGGCGCGCCCGTCGGTGTAGATGCGCCGGATCGGGCTCTGCGATTCCATCAGCATGTAGATGACGGTCGGCTTGATGATGAACTCCATCGGCTGGTTCATGTTCATCACCCGCGGCATGCCGACCGGCCCGCAGGTGAACTTGGGATCGAACACGATGCCGGCCTTGTCCTTGGCCTGATTGGCCTCGTAGACGGCCTGGTATTCGGGGGTCAGCGGCGCCTGTTGCCCGCGCCCCGGCGGCTTGGTCGGATCCCAGGACCCGAGCGGGCTGCCGCGGTCCCACATGCCCTCGAAGGCCGGATATTTCTTGGCGTCTTGCGCGCCGGCGGCCGTGCACAGGCACAGCAGCGCCGCGACTGCGACGGCCGAGCTTCGGTAAAGCATGGCGTTCTCCCTCTTGTGCGCCGCGCGGCACCGAGTGATGCCGGCCGCATGCTCTCTTGTTTGGACGGAGATTAGCCCGATTTTCGCGGGCGCGGGAGAGGGAACAGCACGACACAAATCGAAGCGCCGCCGCCGTCGAGCCGCTCAAGGCATGAAAAACCCGAAGCGGCGCTCCGGCCGGGCGTAAAGCGTAAGTTTCAATTTCACGCGACTCGAGATCGTGCAGGCGGCGACGCACCAACGCGCGCGCGCGGACACCTCAAAGACCGGCAGAAGAGTCGTTGTAGCCGGTACTCGCACCGGACGTTCCGCGGACGCCGCCAGAATTCCCGGGCGGCAGGCGGCGGAATCCGCCATCCTGCCGCCTTTTGTTCTGAAGAGTCCTACGGCTGCAGCGAGGCCAGGTAGGCAGACGCCGTCAACAGATCATCCGCGCCGAGGTTGGCGACGACCGGAACCATGAGGGGAGTCCAGGTCCCGGCCCGGCTGGCGTGCTGCATGTCATAGAGTTGCCGTGCAATGTAGCTCGGCGAGCGGCCGGCAAGTCTCGGCACCGGACCGAGCCCACGCAGATCAGCGCCGTGGCACGCCGTGCAGGCGGTGACCTTGCCGCCCGAGGCGGTGACCCCGGCGGTGACCAGGGCCTCGCCCTTCTTGAGGCTGCCCGGCGGCACATAGGCGATGAAGCCCGAGCGCGGGTTGCGCCGAATCTCGGTGTCGTCTGCGTTCACCGGAGTCTCGATGATGCGATCGCCGATCGGCTCGACGCCGGCGTCGGCGCCCGTGAGGGTGATGAATATGCCGCCGTTGGGCTTGGTCTTCGGCACGCTGTCGGCCTCCACGACCTTGATCCAGGGCTTGGCCGGAATCGCGGTAAAGTAAGTGGCGGCGGCTTTGATTTCCTCGTCGGTCATCGACTTGGTAAATCCGGCCATGAGCGCCGTGTTGGCTTTTCGCGGATCCGTGGTTTTCCTGGCACCGTTGCGGAAATCAATCAGCTGCTGCACGATGTATTCGTAGGACAGGCCTGTGATGTTGGCGTTCTCAGGACGGCCGTTGCCGTTGGGAAGGTGACATAGACTGCAGGCATAGACCTGCGGCTGCGCCGACTCTTTCCCATGGGCCACGATGTCGGGCATCGCCGGATGGTCCTCCGGGAACCAGTCGGCCGGGCCATACCGATTGGCGATCTGTGCGCGGGTGAAGGAAAGCTTTGATCCGGCCAGCGTGTGCTGCGTGACGTTGTCGGGCGCGGCGGCGGGCGCAGGCGCGGCCGCCGGAGGCGGTGAGGCCGGCGGCGGTGTCGTGAAACCATAAGCCCAATTGGGCGGCGCATCGGCGGCTTGCAAGGCGACGACGCCTGCAGCGCTCCCCAACGCCAAAGCGGCGGCGGCTACCAACAACTTTTTCATCGCTCCCTCCCATTTTTCCAGTCCGGCTTCGGCCGGATTAATGCGCAACAGCCAAGGCGGCCATGCTACCAGCTTGGCCGGCCGTTTGGAAAGAGCCGTGACGGCAGGTCTCTGGCGCAACGCGGACGGGCCGGTGGGCGTGGCAATCGATACATCCGCACCGATCTGGCCGCCCGTGTCGCCGGTCGATGACCAATCAATTCAATGCCGGCCAACGTATTAAGGCTTCAGCATCAGCAGCGGATTGGTGCTCGGTGGGATGCGCTCCCAGATATTGGTATCGCTCTCCACAAATCGCCATGAGCCGCCGCGGCCGACGAGCACGAGCTGATCGCCCTCGAGCCGCCAAGTCGACAGCGCGAAATTCGCGATTCCCGCGTCGCAACCGGGCTTCACCGTCAATTTGTAGTTGGCGCCGGCGCGCGACAGCGTCAGCGCGCAGAGCGGCTTGTCGATCTCGCGCAAAAAGTTCCAGTCGCCGAGCATCTGCTCGGGCGTGCGGACCGGGATGGTCGCCACCCCCTGCGGCTGCATGAAATAAAGGCCCTCGCCGCGGCGCTCGCCTTCGAAAATCCCGCTCTCCACCTCCGACAGCTCCAGCGTGGCGTTTCCCTTGGGATCGAGCAAGCGCAGCGGGCCGTTCGGCACGATGCTCCAGGTCGCCACATCCTTGAACATCGGGAAGACCGCGGCGCAGCCCTGATCGAGCGCGAGCTTGAATCCGCCGGGGGCGATATCGGTGCTGAAGGTGACGGTGCACCTGCGATCGTGATCGGCGTTGGACAATTCCCAACCGCCGACCATTTCCTTGGCGGCTTCGAGCACGGACGGTGACGGCTGCGCCTGCACGTTGCCGCCGCCGACCGCAACCGAGAGCAGGGTGAGAAGGACCGCGCGTCGCATTCCGAAATCCGATCTCGTCGAGGCGCCGACCATTAACATGCCGGGGCCGCGATGTCAGGGGCCGGGCAGACGCGACTACCGGCCGCCGATGACCGGCACCGGCGTGAGCGGCGGCTTCCCGGCGGCCCAGGCCAGCAGATTGTCGACCACGAGTTGATCCATCTGGGTGCGGGTGTAAACCGAGGCCGAGCCCAGATGCGGGAACAGCACGACGTGGTCCATGGCGATCAATTCCGCCGGCACCTCGGGTTCGCGCGCAAAGACATCGAGCCCCGCCGTCAGGATCGTCTTGTCCTGCAGCGCCTTGATCAAGGCCGGCTCGTCCACCACCGAGCCGCGCGCCATGTTGATCAGAATGCCGTCCGGCCCGAGCGCCTCGAGCACCTCGCGGCCGATCAGGTTCTTGGTCTGCGCGCCGCCGGGAACGATCACCAAGAGAACATCGACCGCGCGCGCCATCTCGATCAGGTTCGAGTAGTGGCGATAGCCGACGTCGGTCGCCTTGTGCCGCGCGTGATAGACGACCGGCACCCCCATGGCATCGAGCCGGCGCGCGATCGCCTTGCCGATGCGGCCCATGCCGACCAGGCCGACGATGCGGTTGCGCAGCGTCGCCTTGCTGAGCGGATAGCCCTTTTGCAGCCACTTGCCGGCGCGCAAGTACCGCTCGGCCTCGATGAATTCGCGAGCCGTGCACAGCAGGAGCCCGAGCGCCGTGTCGGCCACCTCCTCGGTCAGCACGTCGGGCGTATTGGTGACCACGATGCCATGGGCGCCGGCCCAGGCCGCATCGATATGGTCGTAGCCGACCCCGAAGGTCGAGACGATTTCGAGTTTCGGCAGCCGCGCCATGAGTTGCGCATCGACGCGATCGGTCACCGAGCTCACCGCGATGGCGCGCAGCCGCGGCGAGATCGCTGCGAGAGTGGCTTCGGCATCCTTCTCGGGCAGGCGCTGAACGGTGAAAGAGGCCGCGAGGCCGTTGACGAACACCGGCCGGGGCGGCCCCAGCAGCAGGACATCGGGTTTTTCGTCGGCCATGAGTTTCTCTTTCTTGACTGAGCCTGTCGCTGAACTAAACCAACGCCGTCACCGGCTGCTCGATGAAGCCCCGGAAGGCCGCGAGCAGCTGTGCGCCGAGCGCACCGTCGACGACGCGATGATCGCAGGAGAGCGTCACCGTCATGACGCTGGCGAACGCGACGCCGCCGTCCGGCTGCTCGACCGCCTGCCGGCGCGCGGCACCGACCGCCAGAATGGTGGCCTGCGGCGGATTGATGATGGCGGCGAATTCGCGCACCCCATACATGCCGAGATTGGAGATCGCCGAGGCACCGCCCTGATATTCGTGCGGCTTGAGGTGCCGCGCCCGCGCGCGGTCCGCGAGCTCGCGCATCTCGATCGAGATCGTGCTCAAGGTCTTGGTCTCGGCCTGCCGGATCACCGGCGTGATGAGCCCGCCTTCGATCGCAACCGCGACCCCGATGTCGGAATGCCGGAAGCGCAAGATGCGGTCTTCGGCCCACACCGCGTTGGCGGCGGATACACGCTGCAAAGCCGCCGCCCAGGCCTTGATGATGAGATCGTTGACCGAAAGCTTGAACGCCGGCTGGCCGTCCCGATCCTTGGCGGCCGCCGCATTCGCCTCTTCACGAAGCGCGAGCAGGCGACCGATCTCCAGATCGGCGGTGAGATAGAAATGCGGAATGGTCTGCTTGGCTTGCACCAGGCGGGTCGCGATGGTGCGTCGCATCGAGTCGAGCGGCACTTCCTCGAACACGGTGTCGCGATAAAGCGCCATGACCGCATCGGCGGTCGGACCGACGACGCCGACAGACGGTGCGGACGTTCCACCCCGTATTGCCCCATGCAGGAGCGCGGATTCGATATCGCGGGCGACTATTCGGCCGTGGGGCCCGGATCCGGTCAGGCGTGTGAGGTCGATCCCGGCTTCGCCGGCCAGGCGCCGCGCGAGCGGCGTGACCACCGTGCCGCCGGCCAGTTTCGCGGCTCCGTAATTTCGCGCCGGTGTCCGCACCTCGAAGAACGGATCGAGCTTGATGGGTGTAGCGGGCGCCGGAACCACAGCTGTTGCGGCGGATGGGACTGCGACGCGGACCGGGACAGCGGGCGCTGGCGGCGACGGCGGAGCAACACTGGATGCCGGGCTCGCCGCGGCTCCGGCCGCATCGGAAATCACCGCCACGATGGCGCCGACCGGGGCCACCGCGCCGACCGCGACGCGGATTTCCGCCAGAACCCCCGTAGTGGTCGAGGGCACTTCCATCGAGACCTTATCGGTCTCGATCTCGAACAGATTGTCGCCCGGCTGCACGCGGTCGCCGGCCGACTTGAACCATTTGGTGATCTTGCCCTCGGACACGGTCTCGCCGAGCTGCGGCATCAGGACATCCATGCGGGCTCACCAATTCAACGAAACGTATTGCGTCTCGAGAAATTCCATCAGTCCCTCATGGGCGCCTTCGCGGCCGATGCCGCTCTGCTTCATGCCGCCGAAGGGCGCGGCCGGATCGGAAACGAGGCCGCGGTTGAGTCCGATCATGCCGAAATCGAGCTGCTCGGAAACGCGCATGCCGCGGCTGAGATCGCGCGTGTACAGATAGGCGATGAGACCATATTCGGTATCGTTGGCGCGCTTGATCACCTCGGCCTCCGACTTGAAGGTCTGGATCGCCGCCACCGGTCCGAAAATTTCCTCGCGCAGCATCAGGGCGCCGTCCGGTACGCCGTCGAGGACAGTTGCGGGGTAGAAGTAACCTTGCCCCTGCGGCGCCTTGCCGCCAGTCAAAATCTTCGCGCCCTTGCCGACCGCATCCTCGACCAGTTCGCTGACTTTCTGCCTGGCCTCGGCATTGACCAACGGTCCGACCGCCACGCCGTCGTCGAGCCCATTGCCCATCTTGAGCGCGCGCATCTTGGCGGTGAGCTTGTCGGCGAATTCCCGGTGCACATTCTCATGCACGTAAAAGCGATTGGCCGAGGTGCAGGCCTCGCCCATGTTGCGCATTTTCGCAATCATGGCCCCTTCGATCGCCGCATCCACGTCGGCGTCCTCGAACACGATGAAGGGCGCATTGCCGCCGAGTTCCATCGCCGGCTTGACCACGAGATCGGCGGCGGCATGCAGCAAAGAGCGTCCCACCTCGGTCGAGCCCGTGAAGGAGATCACGCGCACGCGCGGATCGGCCAGCATGGCGCCCACGACCTTGCCGGACGCCCGCGACGGAATGACGTTGACGACGCCGGGGGGCACGCCGGCCTCTTCCAGGATCGGCATCAGGGCCAGCATGGTGAGCGGCGTGTCGGAAGCGGGCTTGAGCACCACCGTGCAGCCGGCCGCGAGCGCCGGCCCGATCTTGCGGGTCGCCATCGCGGCCGGGAAATTCCATGGCGTCACCAGCACCGCGATGCCGGCGGGCTTGTGGTGCACGAAGATGCGGGCGCCGGAGGCCGGCGCGCGCGAGACCTCGCCGATATTGCGCACCGCCTCTTCCGCGTACCAGCGGAAGAATTCGGCCGCATAGGCCACCTCGCCGCGCGAATCCGACAGCGCCTTGCCGTTCTCGAGCGTGATCAGCTTGGCGAGCCGTTCGGCGTCGCGCATGATCAGCTCGTAGGACTTGCGCAAAATCTCGGCACGCTCGCGCGGCTTCTTGCCGGCCCAGCCTTCGAATGCGAGCCCGGCGGCATCGACCGCGGCCTTGGCGTCGGCGACGGTCGCGCTCGCCACCGAGGCGATCTTGTTCTCGGTCGCCGGATCGATGACGTCGAAACGGCCTTGATCGGAAGCCGGACGCCATTTTCCTCCGATCCAAAGATCGGTCGGAACATTGGCGGTCAGGTTATCGTACATTGGACACCTATCAAAATCTATGAGGCGAGCGAGCGGCGGACCCGCTCGACGATGCGATCGACGCTCGGCAACGCGAGGTCTTCCAGAATGTCGGCGGCCGGCAGCGGAATATGCGGCGTCGTGATCCGCACCGGCGGTCCGTCGAGATCGTAGAAGGCCTCGTCGGCGACGATCGAGACGATCTCGGCGCCCCAGCCGCACAGCCGCGGATTTTCCTCGACGGTGAACAGCCGATGGGTGCGTGCGACCGAGCCGAGGATGGTCTGGGTGTCGAGCGGCACCAGCGATCGCACGTCGACGACTTCGCAATCGATGCCGTGCTCCGCCTTGAGCTTGTCCGCCGCCGCGACGGCACGCGGCACCATCAAGGCGAGCGCCAGGATGCTGGCATCGCGGCCCGGCCGCACGATCTTGGCGGTGCCCAGCGTATCGACGATCTCGCCGTCCGGCACCTCGCCCTTGGTCGGATAAAGCGATTTGTGCTCGAAGAAGATCACCGGATCGGGATCGCGCACCGCCGCCGCCAGCAAGCCGATGACGTCGCGCGGGTTCGAGGGCGCCACCACCTTGAGGCCGGGAATCATCATGCACCAATTCTCGACGCTCTGGCTGTGCTGGGCGCCGAAGCGCGAGCCGGCGCCATTGCCGGTACGCACCACCAGCGGACATTTGACCTGGCCGTTGGTCATGTAGCGGCTCTTGGAGAACTCGTTGGCGATGTAGTCGAAGCAGACCGCGAAGAAATCCGAGAACATGATCTCGGCGATCGGCTTCAATCCGGTCATCGCCGCCCCCATGGCGGCGCCCAGGATCGCCTGCTCGGAGATCGGTGTATCGCGCACCCGCAAAGGCCCGAACTGCTCGAGCAGCCCGACCGTCGCCTTGAACACGCCGCCGGCCTTGGCCACATCCTCGCCGAGAAAGACCACGTCGGGGTCGCGCGCCATCTCCTGCGCGATGCCGCGCGCGACCGCGTCGCGATAGGTCAGTTCCGCCATGCGAAGCCCCCGTCGGCATAGACGTCGGTGGTCAGGATATCGAGCGAGGGCATCGGCGCCGCCTTGCACTTCTCGGTCGCCTCGTCGACGCGCCGCTTCACATCGGTCTCGATGCCGCGGATCGCATCCTCGCCGATGCCGAATTGCACGAGCCGCTCGCGGTAGATCTTGATCGGGTCGCGCTCCTTCCATTTTTCGAGCTCGCCCTCGGGGCGGTATTTGGCCGGATCCGCACGCGAATGGCCGCTGTGCCGATAGGTCATGCATTCGATCAGCGAGGGCCCGAGGCCGGCGCGCGCCTTCTCGTAGGCGGTGGACGCGGTGCGGTAGACCACGTCGGCGTCGTTGCCGTCGATCACGATGCGCTCGAGCCCATAGGCGGCCGCCCGATCGGCCGCCGGGTGCGGAACCGCGGTGACTTCGCTGATCGGCGTGTATTCCATGTAGAAATTGTTCTCGCACACGAAGATCACCGGCAGCTTCCACACCGCGGCGAAGTTCAGCGCTTCGTGGAAGGCCCCGATATTGGTGGTGCCGTCGCCAAAGAAGCAGACCGAGACGTCCTTTTGCCCCTTGTACTGGGCCCGCCAGGCGGCCCCGCAGGCGATCGGCAGATGCGCCCCGATGATGGCGTACGAGCCCATCACGCCGTGCGCGACGGAGGTCAGATGCATGGAGCCGCCCTTGCCGCGCATGAGGCCGTTGTCGCGCTGCATCAGCTCGCCCAGCACCTGCTCGACCGGCACGCCGCGGGCCAGCGTATGGGCATGCCCCCGATAGGTGCAGAAGGAGAGATCGCCCGGCTTCATGGCGACCGCGAAGCCGGCCGCCACCGCCTCCTGGCCGAGCGAAAGGTGGCTGGTGCCCTTGACCAGATTCTGCAGAAAGAGGTCGAAGGCGCGTTGCTCGGCCTCGCGCAGTTCGAACTGCGTGCGATAGAGGCGCAGCCGCAGCTCCTCGCCGATATCGTCATTAATGCCAGGGCGGACCTCCGCCACGTTGGTCGCTGTGTTCGCCATTCGTGATCCTCGGACCGGCGATGGGGATCGCCGTGGGGCCGTATCAGCGGTTAAGGGCGAAAATAGTCAACCGGGGGAGCGCCGGATAGGCCGAAAATTATCGTCTTGGCCGCGGCTTGGACCAAGAACCTCCACTTTATCACCGGTCCGGCGTGAGGGCGCTTTCGTGCCAGCGGCGCAAGACGAGATGGGAGAACAGCGACAGCGCGAAAAAGATGACGATGCCGGCCGCCGACAGCAGCAGGAGGGCGGCGAACATGCGCGGGATATTGAGCCGATAGCCGGATTCGGCGATCCGGTAGGCCAGGCCCGAGCCGGCGCCGGCCGAGCCGGCGGCGATCTCGGCCACCACGGCGCCGATCAGCGACAGCCCACCCGCGATCTTCATGCCGCCCAGGATGTAAGGCATCGCGGCCGGCAATTTGAGCCGCCGCAGCACCTGCCAGCGCGAGGCGCCGTAGAGCGCAAACAGATCGGCGAGATTGCGGTCGACCGAGCTCAATCCCAGCGTGGTGTTGGCGAGGACCGGAAAGAAGGCGACGATCCAGGCGCAGGCCAGCACCGCCGCTT
>Ga0209068_10001251_pt1 | contig 12764 bp, 9 predicted proteins | sample ColStrG_CSR_2012_FD_187200 | JGI IMG/M metagenome (GOLD analysis project Ga0209068, IMG submission 187200) | Freshwater sediment microbial communities in response to fracking from Pennsylvania, USA - Cold Stream Run_MetaG_CSR_2012 (SPAdes)... | ecosystem: Environmental > Aquatic > Freshwater >... | reverse complement strand
GCGGCGCGGCTGCGGCGCGGGCTTGCGCAAACGGCGCCCGGCAGCCTGACCGGCGCCGCGGCGGCCAAGCCCTGATGCTGCGCGTCGGCCTGACCGGCGGAATCGCCACCGGCAAGACGACGGTGGTCGCGATGTTTCGTGAACTTGGCTGCCGTGTGCTCGAAGCCGACAAGATCGCGCACCAAATGATCGAGCCCGGCGGGGTAGCGTACGACGAGGTGGTCCGCGAATTTGGCCGCGGAATTCTCACGCCGGAGGGTCTCGTGGACCGGCGGAAGCTGGGCGCGATCGTGTTCGCCGACCCGAAACTTCTCGCGCGCCTGAACGCTATCGTGCATCCGCCAGTCCTCGCCGAGCAGACCCGCCAGTTGGCCGCGATTGCAAAGGCCGACGCACACGCCATCGCGGTGGTGGAGGCCGCTCTCCTCATCGAAGCGGGATTCGACAAGGAGTTGGAATTCCTGGTGGTCACCTGGAGCACTCCGGAGCAACAACTGGCGCGGCTAACGCAGTCGGAAAAGGGCCGGGGGTTGACCGAGGAACAGGCACTGCAGCGCATCGCCGCGCAAATGCCCGTCGAAGAAAAACGGCAAAGGGCTGACGAAGTGATCGACTGCTCGGGAACGATGGAACATACGCGCGCGCAAGTGATCGCGCTCTTCGCCAGGCTTAAGGCGATAGAAGGCGCGAAATCCACGCAGGTGTAGCGCCCGCCTTTATGGCGGGCGCCACAAAGTGATCGTGCATTTATTAGCCGTAGGGAGAACATTTTCATGAGCAAGGGAAAAAACAGCCGCGGAGTCATTCGATTACTGGCGTTAGGGCTGGTGCTCGTTCTGGGAGCGTACTGGGCGGGCAGCCGCTGGGGCCAGAGGCAGCCGCAAAGCGTTGAGGCTGTGCCGGCCTCTTTCCCCGAACCAAAAGCCGCGGATCTGCTGGGCGATGAAACGATCTACGTGAAGATCTACAGCCAGGCCGCGCCGGCCGTCGCGAATATCGTGACGCGAACGCTGGAATACGATGTCTTCATGGAACCCGTGCCCGTGGAGGGCGCCGGCTCAGGGTTTGTAATCGATCCGCGCGGATACATCCTGACGAATTTCCACGTCGTGCAGGGCGCGCAGACGATTTCCGTCACTCTGGGCGACCGTTCCCACTACGACGCGAAATTTATCGGCGCGGACGAACGCAATGACATCGCACTCGTCAAAGTCGATCCGAAAGATAAGAAGCTGCCCGCGCTGACCATGGGAGATTCAGACAGCCTGCAAGTGGGCCAGCGCGTGTTAGCCATCGGAAATCCGTTTGGCTTTCAAAGCACGCTCACCACGGGAGTCGTCAGCGCGCTGGGCCGCACCGTGCAGACCGGGCAGACGACCGTGATCGATGGAGCGATTCAGACCGATGCGGCGATCAATCAGGGAAATTCCGGTGGGCCGCTCTTGAATTCGCACGGAGAAGTGATCGGGATCAATTCGGCGATTTACACCCCGTCCGGGACAACCGCTGGCATTGGGTTTGCGATCCCCATCAGCACGGCGCGCCAAATCGCGCAGGACTTGATCAGCGAGGGCCGCGTGCGCCGCGCTTCGATGGGAGTGGAGGCTCGCCTTCTGACGCCGCAGGTTGCTGAAGCTCTGCATCTGCCCGTCAGCGAAGGCCTGCTGATCGAGCGCGTGACGGCCGGAGGCGCGGCCGCGAAAGCCGGGCTGCGAGGCGGAGACCGCGAGGCCATTCTCGGCATGCGAAGAATTCTGCTTGGCGGCGACGTCGTTACCGGAATCGACGAGCGTCCGATCACAGGGCAGATGGACCTCAACCTCGCCCTGAACCGGAAGAGGCCCGGCGACGTAGTGAAAGTGGAGTACTACCGTGGCGGACAAAAGATGGATGCGCAGGTGACGCTCACCGACGCAAGCAAGTAATTTTTTCCGGGAGTTCCTCTTTCCATTGCGTGAATCATAACGAGCTCGGTGACCGTTGAATTTGTTTTGCGGAAGTCCCGGAGGAACGTCATACCGTAGCCCACTGCGGAAGCGGTGGGAAAACTCTCTACATCTTCAAAACCCCGAAAGGGGTGACACAGAGAATTGCGCTTAAGCCAGTAATTTGCAATCGTGTTCCGGGCAAATATCTGTTTCGCCCCGCCGGGGCTTCCATTTTTCTTAATTACTGGTTCCCCACAACTTCCGTTGTAGGCTACGTTGTGTCGTGCCTATGGCACCCCTAGAGAAACAGAACCAAACCGATTCTGGGCGCACGAGATTGGTTCTTTGAAGCTCTAGTTTTTCCATCGCTTTCGCTCGCGGTCCTTCTCCTCTTCCGTAAGCGAAAACCAGCCCTCGGCTAAGTCTCGCAGACGTTCGAGCGTCTTCTGCAATTCTTCCTGTTTTTTGTCGAAGCCTTCGCGATCCGCATCCACAGGTACTTCCAGCGGCGGCGCGATCACGAGGATGGCGCGCGTGAAGGGCTTGGGGATCTGCATCAGGTCCCATGCTTTTCGGAGCGTCCAGGCGCGTTCGAGTCCGATATGAAACGGAAGGATCTGCCTGCCCGACCGCCTCGCCAGCATCACGGCGCCGAACTTGGCTACGTAGCGCGGCCCGCGCGGGCCGTCGATGGTGAAGCCAGAATCGAATCCCTCTTCGAGCCGCTTCGCCATCACAGCAAGGCCGCGCAAACCTCCGCGCGTCGAGCTTCCCTGCGCCGTCCCGTATCCCAGTCGCTCGATTACGCGGCGGGTCCACTGCCCGTCGAAATTCGTCGTGTTCATCAGCACGCCGCCGCGGTTCCGGAAATACCACGCCGCGGAAATAATGCAGCGGTGCCAAAACGTAAAAATGACCGGCGGTAGATCGGGCCGGTAATCGCGTCCCGCCTTCTGCCCGCCGAGCACCTCGAATCGAAGCGTCGGGCCGAGCAAACGAATCACAACCCAAACCGCCCAACCGATCACGGGAACGAGAACGCGTTGCAGAAGACTGAGTTTGGGCAGCCGCGTGTCATAGTGAACCACCAGGCGTTCTTCTTTCGGGCCCGGCGGCGTTTTCCCTTGTTCTGGCATGCGGTTATAGTATAAGTCGAAGTTGGTGTTAAAATAGTCTCACCACGCCCATCAGGAAGCTGCAGGTAAAATTGCTTTCGCTGACGATCCGAAGAAAGCATTTCGTGGCTGCTTGGACAATGATTTTTGCGGCTGCATTGCTTGCGCTCGCTGCGGCGCTTACCCTCCGAACCAATTCCACTTCCGCGCAGGATTTTCCAGCCATCATCGGCCGAATCGAAGGCGACGACCTGGAAGTTGCAACAACGACTCCGGCAGGAATCGAAAAGGACGCGGCACCAACCGTCGTCGCCAGCGGCAGCGATGTCACGCTGCGATCGGGGCATGCCCTTGTGCTGCTGAACGCCGGCGGCGAAATCAGCGTGTGCGGCCCGGCGCATTTCAAACTAATAAAATCCTCGGGCGCGGTGACACTGGCGCTCGATTATGGCCGCGTTCATCCTTCGCTCGATTCCGCCGATGGATTCACAATCTACACGCCGACGATTGTAGCGACGCCGATCGCGATTTCCGGCGGACGCCGCGACTTGACCGTGGGCCTCGAGCAAAACGGAGAAATGTGCGTGCTCACGGCGCGCGGCGCGATGCGCGTCGAGCCGCAATTTTCCGAACAGAGCATGATCATTCCGCAGGGCGGCACAGTGAGCCTCTCGGGCGGGCAAGTCAATTCGCTGCAGGCGGACGTCTCCGCCTGCTCGTGCGACTATCCCCGCTCCCGCATCGAGCCTGTGCGGCCCGCTCTCTCGCAGCATCCACAGTCGCCTGCGGCGGAGCAACCCGGGGAGGTCGCCACCCTGGCACCCCCATCAGCACCGAAGTCGAGAAGAACCCAAAACGCCGCGCCGCCGTCCGCTGCCTCCGGCGAGCCGGTTTACACGGTGCTGATGCCGCCGCTCAGCTTTAATGCAAATTCACCCGAACCTCCGCCCGACCCATCTCCCGAAACGATTGTCCTCGTGCGCCAGGTGCGATTGCGCCCTACGTTCGAATATCGCGGCCACGTGAATCCGGCTCCGACGCAGGCGGCCGCGCCTCTTGCGGCCACGCCTCCAACTGTACCTGCGCCGTCCCAGGAACAACCTCCGCCGCAACCCGGCCTCATCGATCGCGTCCGGAATTTCTTCCGGAAGCTCACCAGCACAAACGACAGCCCTTGCGCGGGCGCGGGCTGCAGCGGCTAGCGGCTTGTCATTTTTAGTGACAAGCAGCATTGACGCCTCGTCCGCAGTGTGATACGGTCCATCCCACTCTCCAGGAATTCATCCCGTCAGGCGGAGCCATGCCCCTTTCCTTCGGCGCTCGGATACCTGGGTGTCTGCAGCACACCTTCTTTATCGTACTGCTTCCTAAACGCGTGAGAAATTTGCTTGGCAGGCTGCCATTCGCGTGTCTCTTGTTGAGCGCGATTTGCACGGCGTGCGGCGCGGTCAGCCCAGCGCCCACTCCGCCAACTGTTCCTCCACCGCCGCCTCCACCCGCGGCGACCGTCACGATCACGCCAAATTCCGCAACACCGTTTCCGAACGGAACCGTGCCGTTTCAAGCGATCGTGAAAAATACATCCAAAACGGGTGTGACCTGGCAAGTAAACCAAATGACCGGCGGGAGTCCCGCGTGGGGGACAATCGATGCGAACGGTGTCTATACCGCTCCGAATGCGGTTCCGAGCACGCAACCTGTTTCCGTTACCGCCGTCCTGCAATCGGATACGACCAAAACCGGATCCGCCAGCGTGACCGTTCAATCGCTGAGCGCGGTTACTGGACCGCTCGTCGTTTCACCCGCCATTTCGAGCGTCACGACATCGCAGGTCTTGCAGCTCCGGATTTCGACGCCTGGAATCAGCAACACGGATGTGACCTGGACAGCGAGCGGAGGAACAATCACGCCTGGCGGCATCTTCACTTCGCCTGGCGCTCCGGGCGCCTACACCATCATGGCATCGCTGCCCAATGCCACGGGATTTGCAACGGTGGAAGTCACAAATTTTCCCGGCACGCTGACCTGGCGCAACGATAATTCGCGCTCCGGAGTGAACAGCCAGGAAGTGCTCTTAACGCCGGGGACGGGACCGGGAATGGTCAATTCCTCCACGTTCGGAAAAGTGTTTTCCTGCCCCCTGGACGGCTATGCCTACGCGCAGCCTCTGTACGTGCCCAATTTATCGATCCCAGCGATTGGACTGCGCAACCTCATCATCGCGGCCACAGAAAACAATTCGGTCTACGCGTTTGATGCGGACGCCGTTCCCTGCCAGCGGCTTTGGAAGACGACCATCGGCCCCGTCGGATTCCAGCCGATTGCCGCTCCTAATTTCCAGATTACCAATAGCGATATCACTCCGTTCATTGGCATCACCAGTACTCCGGTGATCGACCCGATCAAATCCGAATTGTACGTCGTCGCAGCAACGCAGACGGTTTCGTTGAATCCTACCTATGCCCATTGGCTCTACGCGTTGGACCTGGCATCCGGGCTGCCGGTCATTCAGCCGGTTGGGATCGCAGACACGGTATCTGCGATTCCCGGCGTCAATTTCAGCTCGGTTCTGGAAAACCAGCGGGCCGCGCTGCTTCTGAACAAGGGAAGCGTGTACGTGGCCTTCGGCTCGTACGGCAATCTGGGCAACTATCATGGCTGGCTGTTCGGAATGGATTCCATTTCGCTGCAGCCGACCGGCATTTTTCAAACCACGCCCAACCCCAGCACCCAGGGTGGAATCTGGCAGAGCGGTGGAGGCCCGTCCGCGGATTCCACTGGCAATGTTTTTGTTGCGACTGGAGAGGGTACATTCGATGTGAGTTCCGGCGGGAAAAGTTACAGCAACAGTTTCCTCCGGCTGGGAACGACGGGCGGGCTCTCGGTTGCCGATTACTTTACACCATGCGACCAGGTCGTCCTCAACAACGCCATGCAGGGTGTGGGAGCCAGCGCGCCGGTATTGTTGCCAGATTCCGCGGGTACTTCCTCTGCACAGCACTGGTTGATTGGCGGCTCGAAAGGCGGCTCGAAAGGCGGCTCGCTCTATGTCGTGAATCGCGACAATATGGGGCAATTTCAGAGCGCGCCATGCCCCGATCCAGCGCCGCGCGTGCGAACGGTCAGCGTGGGCAACGGCGCGATTCTGAGCGCTCCGCTTTTTTGGAATGGCGCGGTTTACGTCGCCCCTGGAAATGGAAACTTGATGGCATTTCCGATGTCCGCGGGAATTCTTGCTACTTCACCGCTCCCTTCGCAATCGCCGGAGTCTTTCGGCCCGCAAGGCGCGACGCCCGTCATTTCTGCTAACGGGACGAACAACGCCATTCTTTGGCTGATTGATGCAAGCGGTGCGCTGGCCACGCCGAACGCGCCGACCGTCCTGCGCGCGTACGATCCAAACAATCTTTCAAACGAGATTTATAACAGCGCCGTGGTCCCCTCTCGCGATTCGGCGGGGCCAGCCGTGAAGTTCACCGTTCCCACAGTGGCCAACGGCAAAGTGTATGTAGGAACGCAGACTGAGCTGGACGTATACGGGTTGCTGTGATTTGTGTAGGACGGGCTTCAGCCTGTCTTCTTTTGAATTTTGTGGCGGCAAGAAAAATTTCGTTTCGGCAGCGAAAGTCAAACCCAGACAGGCTGAAGCCCGTCCTATTCACATCCCTTCGTAGTTCGGGCCTCCGCCACCCTCCGGAGGAACCCAGGTAATAATTTGATAGGGATCGGCAATATCGCAGGTCTTGCAATGAACGCAATTGGACGCGTTGATTTTCAATCGCGGTTGGCCCTTTTCCTGCACCATTTCATAAACGGCAGCGGGACAAAAATACTGGCAGGGATTTCCGTACTCGGTCACACATTTCGTCGCGCAAACATTCAGATCAGCGACGACCAGATGGCAGGGCTGATCCTCTTCGTGGCGCGTGCCGGAATGATAGACGTCGGTCAGACGATCGAAGGTCAGCGATCCGTCACCCTTGAACCGCGCGGGCGCCGGCCCCGACCCATTCAGTTTGTGATATTCCTCGTGCCCGGCGCGAGATCTCATCGGATCGACGAGGCCGCGCCCTCCCGTGACAAATTGAATTCCGGCGTGAAAGAGGCCCGCGTAGAGCCCCTTGTGAAAACCCTGGTGGAAATTCCGCACGGCCCACAATTCTTTTTTGATCCAGCTTTCCTCGATCTTACGCGGGAACGCCGACAGAGTTTTCGACGTCGCGTCGCCCGTTTTCAGCGCCTCGAAAACCGTTTCGGCGGCGAGCATTCCGCTCTTGATCGCAATGTGAATGCCCTTCAGCCGCTGCGAATTGAGCAAGCTTGCCGAATCGCCGATGATCAATCCGCCGTCCACGTACTGGCGCGGCATGGAATACCAGCCACCGTAGGGCACGGTTTTCGCACCGTAGCGCACCAGCTTTCCGCCCTCGAGAATGCGTTTAAGGAAAGGATGCGTCTTGTATTTCTGAAACGCCTCGTGCGGATCAAATCGCGGATCGTGATAATCGAGCGCCATCACCATTCCGGTCGAAACGCGATTGCCCGGCAGGCCATAGACCCAGCCTCCGCCATAAATGCTGGAATCGAGCGGCCAGCCCAGCGTGTGCGCGACGTAGCCCGTCTTGATCCGCCCGGCTGGAACTTCCCACAGCTCCTTAATTCCGATTCCGTACACCTGCGGATTCAGGCCATCGAGTTTCAACCGGTTCACCATTTCCTTGGTGAGCGATCCGCGCGGCCCTTCGGCCAGCACCGTCACTTTGGCGCGAAGTTCGTAGCCCGGCGTAAAGTTATTTTTCGGCTGGCCTTCCTTATCGACGCCCTTGTCTTCGGTGATGACGCCGGCGATCCCCGCACCCTCATAAATCAAATTCCTGCCGGCAAATTGGGTGAACAGATTCACGCCCGTTTTTTCGACAAGCCCGCCGAGCCATTTCACCAGCTTGTTCACGGAGACGATGTAGTTGCCGTGATTTCGGAGCGGAGGGGGCGTGATCGGCAATTTCCAGGCGTTCGCGGAGGTCAGAACAAACGCCGCGTCATCCGTGACGGGCGATTCGAGCGGCGCGGTTTTTTCCCAATCGGGCACAAGCTCGGCGATCCCGCGAGGATCCATCACCGCGCCGGAGAGCTGGTGCGCCCCGATTTCGCGCGCCTTCTCGAGCACGTAGATATTTTCCGCGGAAAGTTCAGGCTTTGCGCCCGTAGCATTGTGCTGCGCGATCAGCCGGGAAAGGTGCAGCGCGCAGGCCAGCCCCGCGGGGCCCGCCCCCACGATCAAAACATCCGCGTCCAGCCGCTCTCGTTCTACCGCCATACGCCCATCCTAGCAGAAGCATTCCCTTTCCAGGCGCGGGCGTTTGGGCGTGGTTTTCGGAGTGCAATAGAAGAAATTCGACATCGGCAGACCTTCCCGCGGCGTCAACCTATGTGCGCCTCTCCTGAAGTTCTTACAAGCTTATTCCCCGGAGGGCGGCATCCTGAGGCACCGGTTTCTCCGGGTTCGACCAGTCATAAAAACCTTTGCCGTTTTTCTTGCCGTGCCAGCCGGCCATCACCATGCGTTTCAGTAAGGAGGGTGAGGAGAAGCGCTTTTCTTTGAATTCGTCGAACATGACGTGGGTGATGTAGTACGTGGTGTCGAGGCCCACAAAATCGAGCAGGGTGAAGGGGCCCATCGGGTAACCGCAGCCGAGCTTCATCGACGCGTCGATATCAGCGACGGAACCGACGCCTTCTTCGAGCGCGCGGATCGCGTCCATCAGGTACGGGACGAGCAGGCGGTTCACGATGAAGCCGGTCTTGTCGCTCGTGCGGACCGGGACTTTACCGAGTTTTTTGCCGAATTCACATGCCGATTCAAACACTTCGTCCCTGGTGACGATGGTGCGCGCGACTTCCACCAGCTTCATGAGCGGCACAGGATTGAAGAAGTGCAGGCCCACGACCTGGCCGGGCCGCCGCGTCGCCGACAAAAGTTCCGTGATGGAAATCGAAGAGGTATTGCTCGCGAAAATCGCGGACGGCTTGACGATGGGATCGATGGACGCAAAAATCTTCCGTTTCTCATCCAAATTTTCAATCACCGCTTCGACGATGAAATCGCAATCGGCAAGATCCTGTTTCTCAGTGGTTCCCTTCAAGCGGGAAAAAATCGCGACCGCGGGCTCAGCGATCGCGCCTTTTGCCGCGAGTTTATCGAGCGATCGCCGGATCGCCGCGAATCCCTTCTCAATATATTTCCGGTCGACCTCCAGAACGGTCACTTCAAATCCGGCTGTCGCGGAAACCTGAGCGATTCCGGAACCCATCAGGCCGCAGCCAAGCACGCCAACTTTTTTGATCTCCATCACGCCTTCCTCTTTCCCGCGAGTTTCGTGCATAAGAAACGGCCCTATCATAGCGTAATCTCCCAAAAGGCTTCCCTTCCGCAAGTGCGCCCTTCTGAGCCGGCGAAAATGGAGATTCCGGACCATATTTCCCGTTACAATTTTTTGACAAACGTTCGACATCGGGAAAACACTTTTCTGCGGCTAACCACGTATGCTCGGATTGCTCCGGGCGCGCAATAGAGTGCCAGAGGCCGCTGGTTTCCCTCACTGCACAGGGGGAGGCTGGCCCCGGTCTCTTTACTCTTCCCGGCGGGGGCTGTGGGCGCGCCCGGGGATTTTTCTCCGAAATTTCCTCATTCCATCGCAGAATTTGATGAATCCAAGCGGATTGATGCGCGCAAGAGAATGGCGCTAGTCGCGGAAAAATCCTAAGTGGTGACGTTCTCGGGAATTTCGTCCACGGAAATCTGTACCCTCGGCACCTTCACAAGAAAGACGGTTCCACTTTCCGAAGTGCTCTCCACAGAAACGGTCCCACCGTGGTCGGAAATGATTTTGCTCACGATGGCGAGACCGAGGCCCGTGCCGTTCGGTTTTCCCGCGCTGACGAACGGATCGAACAAATTGTTTCGGATGGCGGCGGGAATTCCGGGGCCGTTATCGGACGCGCGAATCTCGAACGTCTCCGCGGTGGAGATTATTTCAAATGAAATTTTCCCCTGCCGGTTCGGAACGGCCTCGCAGGCGTTCAGCGCGAGATTGAGCATGGCGCGTTCCATTTTTTTGGGATCGAAGACTCCCGCCATGTCGCCCGTCGCGCGAACGCGGATGTCCCGGTCGCGCAGTTCGGGGCGGACGCGCGCGGCGTCAATGGCGCGGCGCACGCACTGATCGATGGAAGCATGAACGGGCGAGATATTTCGCTGCTCGCGGGCCAGGTCACGCAGCGAATCGAGCAATTCGGTCATCTGCTCCGAAGCGGTCTGAATTTCCTTGTACACTTCGTCCCGATTGAGCCGCAGCCGTTCCGCTTCATAAAGAAATTCAGCATTGGCCACGAGCGCAGCCAGGTGGTGGCGCAGATCGTGCGAGATGGAATTCGCGGCCCGGCCCACAGCGGCGACGCGCTCCGTCTCAATTTGCTTTTTCTGAAACGCAAGCAACTCCCCGCGCATTTTGGAGAAGGATTCAGCCAGCTCCACGGCTTCGCTGCTGCCTCGCGGCGTGATGGAATACGTATAATCGCCGGCGGCCAGCGCCCGCACGCCGGCCACAAGGTCGTTGAGTGGATCTGTAATCGTCCCCGAAACAAAACGCAGCAACACGGAGGCCAAGAGAATCGTCGTCAAACCAACCACCAGAATCGTGCGGTTGATCTGGCGCATGATGGCCATCGGCCGCGTCAGAGAAACGAACACGTAACTTGCCACCGGCAAGGGCGGATTCGCCTGCAGCGTAACCAGGGCCACCTGGTAGGAATTATCGCCCAGCGTCACTTCGGTGGTGCCGGCGCTGGGCAGGATTCCCTTGGCCAGAATCTGTCCCTGAAGACTGGTTTCTTCCTGCGGCGAAAACGTAGAGGCGATGATGCGATTCTCCGCAAGCAGGACGATCTTGCTTTCCGCGACGAACCCGAGCTGCTCGGCAATCCAGGAATTCGCTTCATATCCGATGGCCGCAAGACCCAACACTTTTGCGTTGTTTCCGCTTCCCGCGAGAATCGGGTGCAAAAAAACCCAGTAGAGGCGTCCGCCGGAATACCACCAGGCCGAGTCCTGCCCGTCATGCAGCGAAGTCCTCAGCAAATCTTCCGCCGATTCCCGGGTCAGCCCCTTTTGCGTGACGTCAAGAGCGACCACGCGGCCACCTGGATTCGCCAGCAAAAACAAGTCGCTTCCCGCCAGCTTCCAGAACGGCACGGAGCCATCCTGAATGGTCGGCGCGTCCTGCGTGGTCATCAGCGCTTTCAGCGTGGGAATCTCGGCCAGCAAGGAGGAAGTGCGGGACAACTGCAGCTGCAATTGCCGCTGGACCGTTTCGAACTCCTGCACGGAAGCATCCGTGCTGTACTTCACCTGATCGGAAATTTGCGTACGCACCGTGTGGCGAATGATCAGGAGAATGGTGCCCGCGAGCGCGCAGATGATCAACAACGTGGAGAGCAACAACTGTGATTGCAACCTCAGGCGAGCCATCGGAATCTCCGTGACACGGCCTAGCCCCTCTTGGCCGCGGCAACACTGCCGGGGACGAATTTGTAACCCGCGCTGTGCACGGTGACAAAATAGCGCGGACGCGCGGGATCGGGCTCCAGTTTCTGGCGAAGGCGAAGGACGTGGTTGTCCACCGTGCGGGTCGATGGATAATTCTGGTATCCCCAGACTTCGTTGAGCAATTCCTCGCGGGTAACCACGCGGTCGGCGGACCTCGAAAGAAATTTCAGCAGCTTGAATTCCTGCGCGGTCATATTGATGGGCTTGCCGGAGCGTTTCGCTTCCATGCTCGTGAAATCGATCTCCACATCGCCAAAGTGCAGCACATCGTGAGGCGATGCCGCATCGCCAAGGGCGATCGACTGGTTCGTCCGTATGTTGCGCCGCATGGCGCGGCGCACGCGCGCGAGCAGTTCCTTGGGGCTGAACGGTTTCGTGACGTAGTCGTCCGCTCCCAATTCGAGCAAAACGACTTTGTCGTCCACATCGGCGTTAGCGCTCAAGACCACGATGGGCACGCCGGGCATCTCGGTTTTGAAGGATCGGCACAGGTCTTTGCCGGACCGGCCGGGCAATTTCAAATCCAGAATGACCACGTTGGGCGGATCATTCCTGAAACTTTCCAGTCCTTCTTCCCCGTCCGAGGCGATGCGAACTCCCAGGGAATCCGCCTCAAAAAGACGCTGGAGCGTCCTTTGCATGGCTCGACTGTCTTCAATAATCAGAACGGTTTCCATAGGGCTGGACCCGGAACTGAGAGTATACTTCCGCACACCCCTGCCGAAGCAACTCGGTGACAAATTGTTGACATCTACAGAAAATGCGGCGGAGAGCGGCGGTTTGGAGGCTGGACCTAAAATGAGTTTTGCTGGAATTCGAGCCAGGGTTTGCGTAGGAATTCTTTGCGGTATCTGCCTCTTTTCTCCGGGGCGGACTTTCGCGCAAGCGCCTCCCGGGCCATTGCCGCCTTCGCATCCACTTCCACCTCCACCGCCTGCGCCAAAACCGAAAAAGAAGCCACAAGTAGAACCGAGGAAGACGCTCGCCGGATTTTGGAAATTAAATACGGAAGAAAGCGATGATCCTCGGCAACGATTCGACGATCGCCGTAAAACCCAGGCGGGACAGGGCGGAGGTCCGGGAGGGGGTACGGGCGGAGGCGCGGGCAGCCCGCGC
>Ga0209068_10001250_pt1 | contig 12765 bp, 10 predicted proteins | sample ColStrG_CSR_2012_FD_187200 | JGI IMG/M metagenome (GOLD analysis project Ga0209068, IMG submission 187200) | Freshwater sediment microbial communities in response to fracking from Pennsylvania, USA - Cold Stream Run_MetaG_CSR_2012 (SPAdes)... | ecosystem: Environmental > Aquatic > Freshwater >... | reverse complement strand
CGGGGGCCATCCGCTCGGGCGACGTGGCGGCGATTCTCAAGGGCCAGGACTCGTTCGTGCTGCTGCCGGGGGAGAAGACCGGCCCCCAGGTGTACTACGTGACCAGGCGGGCCTGGATGCGGGAGAGACCGCTATGAACGTGCGCCGCCTGATGCCTTGGGTTGCCGCCCTGGCTTTGGCGGTGCTGGGCTGGTACGCCATGGTCCCTCTCTGGACGCAGGGGCTCTCCATGGTGGCGCTGGACGGGGACGGCCAGCCGGGGCTGTGGTTTGCTGTGGCCAAGGCGTCACTGGTGTTGGGTGGTAGTGTCCTTCTCCTGCAAGTTTCCGCCATATTCAGTGAAAAGCCGTCTCCCGCGCCGATTGGGCCATGGGGGCGTGCTTTCGGCCTGGGACTGTATCTCGCCGCCGCGGTCCTGTTTGCCGCCATGGCGGGTCAACCGCTGCGGTCATGGTTTCTGGCCGCGTATAGCGATTGGCCGCATCCCATGGTCAGGGCCGGTCTGGGTCTCCTGGTCTGCCTGCTGGCGTTCTGGATTGATGTCAGGCAGGGCCGGTTCTTCAGCCGTGCAACCGCACTGGCTGGTTTTGCTGCGGTATTGCTGACGGTGTCGCAGCTGGGCGGCCTCAATATGTTTCTGGCGCTTCTTGGCTCGGTGTTGCTTCTAGCTGTGACGCGGTATGGCAAAAGATTGGGATATCTTGTCTGGGGCTGGGCCGCTTGCTGCCTTGCGGTGGTGCTGCTCAACCTGCCCCTGGCCGATGGGCACGTGGTCATCCCCACGGCCCAGGAATGGCTGGTCCTGGCCTTCGCCCTGGGCTGCGGCCTTTTGGCCGCGTGGGGCGCGTCACGCCGGAAGGCGAACGGCGTTCCGGCGAACTGATTTCATGTTTCTTTTGACGATTTCGCGTCCGGCGCTTGACAAGGTCGCATTCCTCTGTCAGTTAGCCCGTCGCTCTTTGAGTTTGGAAGGGGCTTCCCGAAAGGGGAAAAAGTCCTTGCGATACACTGGGGATTGGGCTAAAGCTTCCCGTCTTGGCGGCTGGCGTAGCTCAACTGGTAGAGCAGCTGATTTGTAATCAGCAGGTTGCGGGTTCAAGTCCCTTCGCCAGCTCCAGAGAATATGAAGGTGGGGTTCCCGAGTGGCCAAAGGGAACAGACTGTAAATCTGTCGGCGTCAGCCTTCGGTGGTTCAAATCCACCCCCCACCACCACTTGATACGACAATGAAGCGCAGGAGACGGGGAACCGTCGTTCGGACTGCGGAAATGACGCGGGAATAGCTCAATTGGCTAGAGCATCAGCCTTCCAAGCTGAGGGTTGCGGGTTCGAGTCCCGTTTCCCGCTCCACGTCACTTCCCACCGGCCTCGCTTCTAGATAGGCCCACGTAGCTCAGTCGGTAGAGCACTTCCTTGGTAAGGAAGAGGTCACCGGTTCAATTCCGGTCGTGGGCTCCATAAATTCTTAAAAACACAACTGGCGGCAGCCACACACTACTTGAGGGGGATTACCATGGGTAAGGCCAAATTCGAGCGCAATAAGCCGCACGTCAACATCGGCACCATCGGTCACATCGACCACGGCAAGACCACGCTGACCGCCGCCATCACCAAGCTTTCGCACCTGCGCGGCTTCGGCGAGTACGTGGCCTTCGACCAGATCGACAAGGCTCCCGAGGAAAAAGAGCGCGGCATCACCATCTCCACGGCCCACGTGGAATACCAGACGGCCACGCGCCACTACGCGCACGTGGACTGCCCCGGTCACGCCGACTACATCAAGAACATGATCACCGGCGCCGCCCAGATGGACGGCGGCATCCTGGTGGTCGCGGCCACCGACGGCCCCATGCCCCAGACCCGTGAGCACATCCTGCTCGCCCGTCAGGTCGGCGTGCCCCACCTGGTGGTGTTCATGAACAAGTGCGACCTGGTGGACGACCCCGAGCTCCTGGAGCTGGTCGAACTGGAAGTGCGCGAGCTCTTGACCAAGTACGGCTTCCCCGGCGACGACATCCCGGTGATCCAGGGTTCTGCGCTTAAGGCCCTGGAGTCCGACGACCCCAAGTCCGCCGACGCCGCGCCCATCTACGCCTTGCTTGACGCCTGCGACACCTACTTCCCCGATCCCGAGCGCGACATCGACAAGCCTTTCCTGATGCCCATCGAGGACGTGTTCTCCATCTCGGGCCGTGGCACCGTCGTGACCGGCCGTGTCGAGCGCGGCGTGATCAAGGTGGGCGAGGAAGTGGCCATCGTTGGCATCAAGGACACGGTGAAGACCACCTGCACGGGCGTTGAAATGTTCCGCAAGCTGCTCGACCAGGGCCAGGCTGGCGACAACGTCGGCGTCCTGCTCCGCGGCGTGAAGCGCGAAGACGTGGAGCGCGGCCAGGTTCTGGCCAAGCCCGGCTCCATCACCCCGCACAAGAAGTACAAGGCCGAGGTGTACGTCCTGAACAAGGAAGAGGGCGGCCGTCACACCCCGTTCTTCTCCGGATACCGCCCGCAGTTCTACTTCCGCACCACCGACGTCACGGGCGTTGTGACCCTGAACGAGGGCGTGGAAATGGTCATGCCTGGCGATAACGCCACCTTCAACGTCGAGCTCATCGCCCCCATCGCCATGGAAATCGGCCTCCGCTTCGCTATCCGCGAAGGCGGCCGTACCGTCGGCGCCGGTGTCGTGACCGAAATCGTGGAGTAACACAATGCGCCTCAATATCATCTTGCAGTGCACCGAGTGCAAGCGCAAGAATTACGCGACCGAGAAGAACAAGAAGAATACGACCGGGCGCCTCGAAGTGAAGAAGTATTGTCCCTGGGACAAGAAGCACACCGTTCATCGCGAAGCGAAATAACCGGGCTGTATAACGCAGGGCAGTAGCTCCAACGGCAGAGCAACGGACTCCAAATCCGTGGGTTGTGGGTTCGAATCCCTCCTGCCCTGCCATATTTCTGGTAGGCACACACATGGCCACGAAGAAGAGCAAATCCGGCGAAACGGCGGAGATTGAAAACTCCGCCGCTTCATCGGTCAAGGGCAAGGTCGAGGAATTCAAAGAATTCTTCGAACTGTCCAAGATTGAGATCAAGAAGGTAACCTGGCCCACCCGCAGGGAGACCATGGTGACTTCGGTGGCCGTGCTCGTCCTGGTGGTCGTGATGACCATCTTCCTGGGCGTGGTGGACCTGGGTCTTTCCAAACTGATCGAGTTCGTGCTGTCATGACAGAAATCACGAACGAAACTCTTCCGGAAGAACAGACCCCGGAGAGCCAGAGCAAGGGGCGCTGGTTCATCGTCCACACCTATTCCGGTTTTGAGAACCGGGTGGAGCAGACCATTCGCGAGATGATGCGCACCCGTCAGGACGAAGGAGCCATCGAAGAGGTGGTCGTCCCCACGGAAAAGGTCATCGAGCTGGTCAAGGGCGAAAAAAGGACCTCCACCAGAAAGTTCTACCCTGGGTATGTCATGATCAAGATGGTCATGAACGACGCCTCCTGGCACCTGGTGCAGGAGATTCCCAGGGTGACCGGGTTCGTCGGCGGCAAGAACAGGCCGACGCCCATGCGCGATTCAGAAGCCGAGCGCGTGCTCTCCATGATGGAAAGCCGCCAGGAACAGCCCCGTCCCAAGTTCCATTTCGACCGAGGGGACGAGGTACGGGTCATCGACGGTCCGTTCGGCGGGTTCAACGCCCTGGTCGAGGACGTGAACTACGACAAGGGCAAGCTCAAGGTCTCCGTGTCCATTTTCGGCCGCCAGACCCCCGTCGAGCTCGATTTCGTTCAGGTGACCAAAAACTAGGCGGACCGACAAGTCCGTTGATCGATGAAAGGACGACACTACCATGGCTAAGAAGGAAGTCGCCAAAATCAAGCTGCAGCTCCCCGCCGGCAAGGCCAACCCCTCGCCTCCGGTCGGACCGGCCCTGGGCCAGCACGGCGTGAACATCATGGAGTTCTGCAAGGCTTACAACGCCAAGACGCAGGACCAGATCGGAACGACCATCCCCGTGGTCATCACCGTGTACGCCGACCGCTCCTTCAGCTTCATCACCAAGACGCCGCCCGCCTCGGTGCTGCTCGTCAAGGCCGCCAAGGTCGAGAAGGGCTCCGGCGAGCCCAACAAGAACAAGGTGGGCAAGGTGACCAAGGCCCAGATCGAAGAGATCGCCAAGCTCAAGATGCCCGATATGACCGCCAAGGACCTGGACGCCGCCATGAAGACAATCATGGGCACGGCTCGCAGCATGGGTCTGGACGTGGTGAGCTAGAAGGAAACATCGTCATGCCCAAGCACGGAAAGAAATACCGCAGCGCTGTGGAAGGTGTCGATCAGGCCGCCAAGCTGGACCTGACCGATGCCGTGAAACTGGCCATCCAGGCCGGTCCCGCCAAATTCGACGAGACCGTTGACGTGGCCATGTGCCTTGGCGTCGACCCCAAATACTCCGACCAGATGGTGCGCGGCGCCGTCACCTTGCCCCACGGGCTCGGCAAGACCATCCGCGTGGCCGTCTTCTGCAAGGGCGACAAGGCTGCCGAAGCCACCGCCGCCGGCGCCGACATCGTGGGCGCCGAGGACCTGGTCGAACAGATCCAGGGCGGCATGCTGAACTTCGACAAGGCCGTGGCCACCCCGGACATGATGGCCCTGGTGGGCAAGATCGGCCGGGTTCTCGGACCCCGCGGCCTCATGCCCAACGCCAAGACCGGCACCGTGACCATGAACGTGGCCGACGCCGTCAAGGAACTCAAGGCCGGACGCGTGGAGTTCAAGGTCGACAAGGCCGGCGTGCTCCATGCCCCGCTTGGCAAGAAGAGCTTCGGTCCCGAGAAGATTCTCGAGAACTTCAAGGCCCTGCTTGACACCGTGATCCGCCTTAAGCCCAGCGCGGCCAAGGGCACCTACCTGAAGTCCATGGCGGTCGCCACCACCATGGGTCCCGGGTTCAAGGTCGATCCGGCCGCCGTCAAGAAGTTCCTGGAAGGCTAGATTCGATTTGTTTTTCCGGAAGTGAGTCAAAGAAAGCGGGTGGGCCGTGCCCTTAATTTCCCGCCGAGGCATGCCGCTTTGGCTTACTTCCACCTTATAACCGTTGGAGGAGGCAGACCTTGCAAACTCGCGAAGAGAAAGCCGAGATCATTGAGAGGATCAAGGATCGGGCCGGACGTGCGAGCATTGCCGTGGTCACCGATTTCAAGGGCTTGACGGTGGAAGAAGTGACTAACCTGCGTGCGAAGCTCCGTGAAAGCGGAGTGGAGTACCAGGTTGTCAAGAACACCCTGGCCCGGATCGCGTTGACTGACGGCCCGCATGATTCCATCAAGGAACGATTCAAAGAGCAATGCGCCGTCGCTTTCGGGTTTGACGACCCGGTTGCGGCCGCAAAGGCCTTGGTCGACTACGCCAAGGTGAACAAGAAGTTCGTGATCCGCTTTGCCAGCCTGCAGGGCAAGGTGATCGACGAAGCCGGCGTCAAGGCGCTGTCCACCATGCCCAGCAAGCCTCAGCTGCTGGCTCAGGTGCTCGGCACCATGAACGCCGTCCCGACGAACTTCGTGTCCGTCCTGGCCAACGTCATGCGTGGCGTGCTCAACGTGCTGACGGCCCTGAAAGACAAAAAAGAAGCCGCTTAAGCCAAAGCGTACTTAAGGAGAAGACCACATGTCCATCACCAAAGAGCAAGTTGTCGATTTCATTTCCAATATGACCGTGCTTGAGCTCTCCGAGTTCATCAAGGAACTCGAAGAGAAGTTCGGCGTTTCCGCCGCCGCCCCCATGGCCGCCATGCCCATGATGGCCATGCCCGGCGCCGAAGCCGCCGCCGAAGTCGAGGAGAAGACCGAATTCGACGTCATCCTCACCGGCTCCGGAGCCAACAAGATCAACGTCATCAAGGTCGTGCGCGCCCTCACCGGGCTTGGCCTCAAGGAAGCCAAGGACAAGGTCGACGCCCTGCCCTCCGCTGTCAAGGAAGCCGTGTCCAAGGCCGATGCCGAGGATGCCAAGAAGCAGCTCGAGGAAGCCGGCGCCACTTGCGAAATTAAGTAACTTGTTGCAAGGTACTTCATCGACGCCGAAAGAGCGCACCCCCCATCAAGGGGGGAGTGCGCTCTTTCGTGCTTTCATTTACAATCCCGTATAAATCCAATGATTTCAACGGGTTGACATATAGGGCGGAGAGGCCCAGGCCAGCCCGGTATCCACCCCGGGAAACCAACGTGAAGGCCGCCGTGTCCCATCCGGCGGATCAACACCACTTCTTCTCTTCGAGGGAAAAATGGCCCAGTTGATCAAGAGTTTCGGCAAGGTCGACGAATCAGTCACCATACCCCACCTTCTGAACCTGCAGGTAGACTCCTTCGAGCTCTTCCTGCAGCGTGATATCGCGCCCGCTTCCCGCGCCGACGCGGGTCTCGAAGGCGTGTTCCGTTCCGTATTCCCCATCGAGGACTTCAACAAGACCGCGAGTCTCGAATACGTCAACTATGAAATCGGCGAACCCAAGTACGACGTTCCCGAGTGCATCTCCAAGGGCCTGACGTTCGAAGCGCCGCTTCGCATCAAGGTTCGTCTCGTCGTGTACGACGTGGACGAGGAGACCGAGAACCGCACCATCCGCGACATCAAGGAACAGGTGATCTATTTCGGCACCGTCCCCCTGATGACCGAGAAGGGCACCTTCATCATCAACGGCACCGAGCGGGTTATCGTCAACCAGCTCCAGCGCTCCCCCGGCATCATCTTCGAGCATGATTCCGGAAAGACCCACACGTCGCGCAAGGTGCTGTACTCCTGCCGCATCATTCCCATGCGCGGCTCCTGGCTCGACTTCGACTTCGACCACAAGGACATCCTCTACGTCCGCATCGACCGCCGCAGGAAGATGCCGGCCACCATCCTGCTCAAGGCCATGGGGATGTCCAAGACCGATATCCTGACCTATTTCTACGACATCGAGCACTACACCCTGGAGGGCGAGAAGGTCCTGCGCGAGGTCAAGCCCGAGTTCTACCGCAAGGAGAAGGCCTGGGGCGACGTGTCCGGATCCGACGGCAAGCTTATCGTCGGCGTGGACAAGCCCGTCACCAAGCGCGCCTGGCGCCTCATGCAGGAAGCCGGCATCGACAAGATCGCCGTTGACCCCGCATCCCTGAATGGGCTGTTCATCTCCCAGGACTACGCCGACAAGCAGACCGGCGAGCTCATCGCCGAGGCCGGCGACGAACTCACGGCCGAGCTTCTGGAACGCCTGCGCGAGCAGGGCGTCGCGGAGATCGCCACCCTGTTCACCCGGGGCATGGACGTGTCCAGCTCGCTGCGTGACACGCTGCTCCTGGACAAGACCCTGGACCAGTCCGCGGCCCAGGTGGAGATCTACCGCCGCCTGCGTCCCAGCTCGCCTCCCACGCCCGAGATCGCGGCCAACTTCTTCGAGAACCTGTTCCGCAGCTCGGACTACTACGACCTCTCTCCCGTGGGCCGCTACAAGCTGAACGCCCGGCTTCGCGTGAGCGAACCCCTGGATTTCAGGACCCTCTCCAACGAGGACATCCTGAAGGCCATGAAGCACCTGCTTTACCTGAAGGACTCCCACGGACCGGCCGACGACATCGACCACCTGGGCAACCGCCGGGTGCGCCCCGTGGGCGAGCTGGTGGAAAACCAGTACCGCATCGGCCTGGTGCGCATGGAGCGCGCCATCAAGGAGCGCATGAGCCTGCAGGAAGTGGCCACGCTCATGCCCCACGACCTGATCAACCCCAAGCCTGTGGCCGCGGTGCTGAAGGAGTTCTTCGGAACCTCCCAGCTCTCGCAGTTCATGGACCAGACCAACCCGCTTTCGGAAGTCACCCACAAGCGCCGCTTGTCGGCCCTTGGACCCGGCGGCCTCACCCGCGAGCGGGCCGGCTTCGAGGTGCGCGACGTGCACACCTCGCACTACGGCCGCATCTGCCCCATCGAGACGCCTGAAGGCCCGAACATCGGCCTCATCGTCTCCCTGACCACCTATTCCAAGGTGAACGACTTCGGTTTCATCGAGACCCCCTACCGGGTGGTCAAGGGCAACCACGTCACCGACGAAGTGGTCTATATGGACGCCTCCCGCGAGATCGACGAGGTTGTGGCGGCCGCGAGCACCGTGCTCGACGCCAACAACGACTTCACCACCCCCTTCGTGTCCGGACGCATCCGCGGCGACCAGCTCTCCGTGCCCATCGAGCAGGTCACCCTCATGGACGTGTCCGCCGGACAGATCGTGTCGGTCTCGGCCGCGCTGATTCCCTTCCTGGAGCATGACGACGCCAACCGCGCGCTCATGGGCTCCAACATGCAGCGCCAGGCCGTGCCGCTGATCCGCTGCGACCAGCCCCTGGTCGGCACCGGCATGGAAGGCGCGGTGGCCCAGGACTCCGGCTCGTGCCTCCTGGCCGAAGAGAACGGCGTGGTGCACTACGCCGACGGCGAACGCATCATCGTGCGCTACGAGAACGGCTCCTCGCCCGAGACCGGCGGGGTCAAGGCCTACGAGCTGCTCAAGTTCCACAAGTCCAACCAGAACACCTGTTTCGGCCAGCAGCCCCGCGTGCTGGTGAACCAGAAGGTGAAGAAGGGCGACGTGCTGGCCGACGGCCCGGGCATCCGGGACGGCGAGCTGGCCCTGGGCAAGAACCTGCTGGTGGCCTTCATGCCCTGGTGCGGGTTCAACTTCGAGGACTCCATCCTCATCTCCGAGCGTGTGGTGAAGGAAGACGTCTTCACCTCCATGCACATCGAGGAGTTCGAGTTCGTGGCCCGGGACACCAAGCTCGGACCCGAAGAGATCACCCGGGACATCCCCAACGTGGGCGAGGAGATGCTGAAAAACCTTGACGAGTGCGGCATCATCCGCATCGGCGCCAAGGTGAAGCCCGAGGACATCCTGGTGGGCAAGATCACTCCCAAGGGCGAGACCCAGCTCACCCCCGAAGAAAAGCTCCTGCGGGCCATCTTCGGCGACAAGGCCCGGGACGTGAAGAACACCTCGCTCAAGGTGCCGCCCGGCATCGAGGGCACGGTCATCGACGTGCGCGTGTTCAACCGCCGCTCCGGCGAGAAGGACGACCGCACCAAGCAGATCGAGGATGCCGAGCTCAACAAGATCGATATCAAGGAAGGCCTGCACATCGCGGGCATCACCGAGCAGACCCGGGCCAAGATCTGGGAGTTCGCCCAGGGCAAGTCCATCGGGCAGTCCCTCATGGGCAAGAAGAAGGGCGAGGTGCTGGCCGAGGCCGGTCACCCCATCAAGCCCGAGGTCTTCGAGACCGTGCCCGTGAAGAAGCTGGCCGGGCTGTTCTCCTCCAAGGACGTCAACGACAAGATCGCCGACATCCTGGAAGCCTACGAGCGCCAGCTGGTGTTCGTGCGCGGCATCTACGAGTCCAAGCGCGGCAAGGCCGTGGAGGGCGACGATCTGCCCCCGGGCGTGATCAAGATGGTCAAGGTGTACGTGGCGGTCAAGCGCAAGCTCCAGGTGGGCGACAAGATGGCCGGACGCCACGGCAACAAGGGCGTCGTGTCCTGCATCCTGCCCGCCGAGGACATGCCGTTCTTCGAGGACGGCACCCCCATGGACATCGTGCTGAACCCGCTGGGCGTGCCTTCGCGCATGAACATCGGCCAGATCATGGAGACCCACCTCGGGTGGGCCGCCAAGGAGCTGGGCACGCACCTCTCCTCCATGGTGGAGCAGGGCCTGCACACCAAGGATCTGCGCGAGAAGGTGAAGCTGACCTTTGAGTCCCCGCTGACCGACAGGCTGGTGGACGAGCTGGACGACGACGAGTTCGTCACCGCGGTCAAGAAGCTGAAAAGCGGCATCGTGTGCAAGACCCCGGTGTTCGACGGCGCCAGCGAAGAGGCCATCTGGGGCTGGCTCAAGAAGGCCGGACTGCCCGAGGACGGCAAGGCCGTGCTTTACGACGGCCGCACCGGCGAGCGCTTCAGCCGTACGGTGACCGTTGGCATCATGTACATGCTGAAACTCCACCACTTGGTGGATGAAAAGATACACGCCCGTTCCACGGGCCCATACTCGCTGGTGACGCAGCAGCCCCTGGGCGGCAAGGCCCAGTTCGGCGGGCAGCGTCTGGGCGAGATGGAAGTGTGGGCCTTGGAGGCCTATGGCGCATCGTACCTCCTGCAGGAGTTCCTCACCGTCAAGTCCGACGACGTGGGCGGACGCGTGAAGATGTACGAGAAGATCGTGAAGGGCGACAACTTCCTGGAGGCGGGCCTGCCCGAGTCCTTCAACGTTCTGGTCAAGGAGCTCATGAGCCTCGGCCTGGACGTGGACCTGCTCCAGGAAGAGAAAAAGGTCAAAACCACCCGGCGTTAGCGCGGCCGTCCCGGAAACGCGCCACGTTTCCGGGACAGCCCGGCCCGGTTGACATAGACGACGAGACGGACGACCCACAACCTGAGCGAGGGTAACCATGTCCTTGGACGACCTGTTCAGCATGAGAGGCACGGCGGCGACGCAGCTTTCCAGCCGCACGCTGAAGGCCATTAAGATATCGATCGCTTCGCCCGAGAAGATCCGCGAATGGAGCTTCGGCGAAGTCAAGAAGCCCGAGACCATCAACTATAGAACCTTCAAGCCGGAGCGCGATGGCCTTTTCTGCGCCAAGATCTTCGGCCCCGTGAAGGACTACGAGTGCAACTGCGGCAAGTACAAGCGCATGAAGCACCGCGGCATCGTGTGCGAGAAGTGCGGCGTGGAGGTCATCGCCTCCAAGGTCCGCCGCGAGCGCATGGGCCACATAGAACTGGCCGCGCCGGTGGCCCACATCTGGTTTCTGAAGACCCTGCCTTCCAAGATCGGCACCCTGCTCGACATGACCATGGTGGATCTTGAAAAGGTTCTGTACTTCGATTCCTATGTGGTCATCGACCCCAAGGAGACCAGCCTGACCAGGCTTCAGGTCATCTCCGAGGACCAGTACCTGCAGATCATCGACCATTATGGCGAGGACGCCGTGACGGTGGGCATGGGCGCCGAGTCCGTGCGCGCCTTCCTCGAAGAGCTCGACCTGCCCAGACTGCGGGCCGAGCTGCGCGAGGAGTCGCTGACCACCCGGTCCCAGACCAAGAAGAAGAAGATCATCAAGCGCCTGAAGATCGTCGAGGCGTTCCTGGAGAGCGGCAACAAGCCCGAGTGGATGGTCATGGAAGTCGTTCCGGTCATCCCGCCCGAATTGCGCCCCCTGGTGCCTCTCGACGGCGGCCGCTTCGCGACTTCCGACCTGAACGACCTGTACCGCCGGGTGATCAACCGCAACAACCGCCTCAAGCGCTTGTTGGAACTCGGCGCGCCCGACATCATCATCCGCAACGAGAAGCGCATGCTTCAGGAAGCGGTGGACGCCCTGTTCGACAACGGCCGCCGGGGCCGGGCCATCACCGGCACCAACGGCCGCCCGCTCAAGTCCCTCTCGGACATGATCAAGGGCAAGCAGGGCCGTTTCCGCCAGAACCTGCTGGGCAAGCGCGTTGACTACTCGGGCCGCTCCGTCATCGTGGTCGGTCCCAGGCTGAAGCTCCACCAGTGCGGTCTGCCCAAGAAGATGGCCCTGGAGCTCTTCAAGCCCTTCATCTACGCCAAGCTGGAAGAAAAGGGCCTGGCCACCACCATCAAGACCGCCAAAAAGATGGTGGAGCGCGAAGAGCTGGTGGTGTGGGACATCCTGGAAGACGTGGTGCGGGAATACCCCATCATGCTCAACCGCGCCCCCACGCTGCACCGCCTGGGCATCCAGTCCTTCGAGCCCCAACTGGTGGAAGGCAAGGCCATCCAGCTGCACCCCCTGGTCTGCGCCGCCTACAACGCGGACTTCGACGGTGACCAGATGGCCGTGCACGTGCCCTTGTCCGTCGAGGCCCAGATCGAATGCCGCGTTCTCATGATGAGCACCAACAACATTCTGTCCCCGGCCAACGGCAACCCCATCATCGTGCCTTCCCAGGACATCGTCCTGGGCCTGTACTACCTGACCGTTGAGCGCTCCTTCCAGCCCGGCGAGGGCAAGGTGTTCGCCAACCCCATGGAATGCATCACCGCCCACCACGCCGGAGCCGTGCACCTGCACGCCCGGGTCAAGGTGCGCATGAACGGCGAGCTGGTCATGACCAGCCCCGGACGCATCATGGTGGGCGAGCTGCTGCCCGAGGGCGTGCCCTACGAGCTGGTCAACTGCGTGCTGAACAAGAAGTCCATCGGACGCTTGGTCAGCGAGGTCTACCGCGTGGCCGGAACCAAGGCCACGGTCCTGTTGTGCGACCACCTGAAGGACCTGGGCTTCGAATACGCCACCCGCTCCGGCGTCTCCATCGGCGTGAAGGACCTGACCATCCCGCACAAGAAGGCGGACATCCTGGCCAAGTCCGCGGCCGAGGTGGAGGAGATCGAGCAGCAGTACGCCGAGGGCATCATCACCCGCACGGAAAAGTACAACAAGGTCGTGGACGTCTGGACCAAGGCCACCAACGACGTGGCCTCGGAAATGATGCGCGACATCTCCACCGACCTCATGGTGGATCCGGTGACCGGCAAGGAGGAGCGCAACACCTCCTTCAACGCCATCTTCATGATGACCCACTCCGGATCGCGCGGTAACCCCGACCAGATGCGCCAGCTCGCGGGCATGCGCGGCCTCATGGCCAAGCCTTCCGGCGAAATCATCGAGACGCCCATCACCTCGAACTTCCGCGA
>Ga0209068_10001249_pt1 | contig 12772 bp, 14 predicted proteins | sample ColStrG_CSR_2012_FD_187200 | JGI IMG/M metagenome (GOLD analysis project Ga0209068, IMG submission 187200) | Freshwater sediment microbial communities in response to fracking from Pennsylvania, USA - Cold Stream Run_MetaG_CSR_2012 (SPAdes)... | ecosystem: Environmental > Aquatic > Freshwater >... | reverse complement strand
GGCCGGGCCTGTCCGGTGGGCCGCGAAAACCTTATCCCCTCATCTGCCACATCCATGGGGGCCCGCATTACAGCATCGGCAACCGTTTCTATTTTGAATTCCAGCGTCAGGCCGCGCAAGGCTACGCCATGGCGTTTGGTAACCCGCGCGGCAGCCAGGGTTATGGCGAGGCGTTCGCGACCTGCATTCGCCGGGCCTGGGGTGGGCGCGACTTCCACGACCTGATGCAACTCGTGGACGCAGCACAACGACAGCCACGCGTTGACCCCACCCGCATGGCCGTGACCGGTGTGAGCTACGGCGGTTACATGACGCTCTGGATGATCGGGCATACCCAGCGCTTTTGCGCCGCCATCTGTGAAAACGGCATCAGCAATCTCGTCAGCAACTTTGCCCACACGACGGGACAGGCGTTTTGGACATGGCAGATGGATGGCACGCCCCTTTCACAAACAGCGCGATACCGCTCCTTGTCTCCCATTACGTATGCGCCAAGCGTTCGCACGCCGCTGCTGTTGATTCACGCCGAGCACGATACAAACTGCCCCATCGGCCAAAGTGAAGAAATGGCGACCGCGCTTCGTCGTAGCGGGGGCGAGGTCGCGCTGATTCGTATCCCAGATGAAGGACATTTGATGAATTTGATTGGTAAACCCAGCCATCGCCTCCTGCGCATGCGTGCGGTGGATGCCTGGCTGGCCCGTTGGCTGGTCTGACGGAGCACACATCACACGATGAATACAAACGGAGTCCGCCCTATCAAATCGTTTCAAGTCGATCCGATACCGTCGCTGATACCCTACACGTTCGAGAAGGACGCCATCCGCGCCATGGGCGGAGAACTGGCTGTTGGCGACTGCAACACGGAGGCCGACGTGTTGGCGCAGGCGCAGGACGCCGAGATCCTGCTGCTGTCATGGAAGCCCATTCTCACGCCCGACGTCATGCATGCATTGCCAAACGCGCGGTTGATCATCCGCTGGGGTGTGGGCTATGACATGATCGACGTGGCGGCGGCCACCGAGCGAGGCATCGCCGTCGCCAATACGCCTTCATATGCCACCGAGGATGTCGCCGAGCATGCCATTGCGTTGCTGATGAATTGCGCGCGCCGCGTCGCGTGGTTTCACGAGCGCGTGCGAAAGGGCGAGTTTCCGTATGCGATGACAAACCCCATCTATCGCATCGCGGGCAAAACGCTTGGGCTGATTGGCCTTGGGCGCATCGGTACGGCGGTTGCCCGGCGTGCACGCGGGCTGGGTTTGCGCGTGAGCGCGCATGACACACACCTGGACGACGACCTCATCCGCGCCAGGGGCGCCGAACCGCGCACGTTCGAGCAGGTATTGAGCGAGTCGGACTTCGTCTCGATCCACGTGCCACTCAACGGGATGACGAAGAAGCTGATGGACGCGGCTGCGATTGCAACCATGAAGCCGGGCGCCTACCTCATCAACACCAGCCGCGGCCCGGTGTTGGATGAAGCGGCGCTGAGGGCAGCCTTAGAGCGTGGGCATCTGGCCGGCGCGGGTTTAGATGTGTTCGAACAAGAGCCACTGCCAGCCGACAGTCCACTCCGAAAAATGGAGCATGTGGTGCTCACACCGCATATGGCGGCGTATTCGGAAGAAAGCTGGCAGGCGCTGCGCCAAGAAATGTGCGACACGATCGCCGCTTGGATGCGCGACGGGTGGTCTGCACACATTGTCAATCCAGAGGTGCGCGCACATCTGCGCGCCCGCCGAGTCCGCCGGGATTAATCGTTGGCGCGCCGGGCTATCGCCTGATGGGTGTCAAGAAGTCAATATGGACGATGGCAGGGCGCAACAGCTCATGGGTGCTTCTGGCACCGTCTGAGTGTCCGTTTAAGTCGGACACTGCACCTGCTTACACTTGGGTGTTTTTGTGCGTGGACCCTATTGTCCGCGCCGCTGCTTGCCTCGTTTTGCCTCCGGGGTGCACTCGAGCGCTCGGGTCGCAGCACAGTCATGCAGGTCTTCATCTTCAAGTATGCAAAATTGTGATAGGTCGATCTCAATCAATGCTGATACCAACCGGACAATCGCCGTTAGGTTCAATAACCGCGACAAACTCGATTCGTGCATCCTCGAAACTTGCCACGCCGGGTCATTGTCGATTTATCCCGGATCTGGTGTACAGCGACCCACCAGTCGCGCAAACCCTACGTTAGGGGCACCCCGACACCAGGGCTTTGACGGTTTGCCCGTGGATGGGCTTGCCTTTCTGGCCGCACACCGGGCAAACGGGCGCGGCGCGAGGTCGGCGTTGAAAATCCCGCGCGGGCAACTCACAAACGGCGTTCCCGCTTCGGGTGGACAACTACACGTGTCATTCATCGAAGGGTCCCCCGCTGCCTTTCTGAATCATGCTCTGTCAGAATGGCGTTATCGCGTTAGGTCTTCAGCAAATAGCAGACCCCATCCAGTCGCTGGAGTGTCAAGTCTGAGGCTGGGCTGCAATCTGTCAGCAATTCTCAATCTGAAATTCGTAGCGTTAAAAACAGGGAATGACTAAAATCAGGCGGATGGAATGCGGACATTGCGACCGCAATCAGACGGTCAAAGACGGCAAGAATGGGAGTGGCAGCCATCGCTATTTGTCCTGCTGTGTGTTCTTATCTATACACAACACACCGGATCCCGTTTTCCCGCATTTCGTCAAATCACAACTATCGACTCAGTAAGCGTATCGCATCTGTGTATCATCGTCATTACATATTTGGAATCGGCACTGTCGGCACACAAACGGTAACCTCGCAACCACCTGTTGGGCGATTCTGGATCGCTATCGCGTCGACAGAAACTGCCCGGATTGAGTGCCCGGATGGCAATAGCGATAGGTGAACTCAATCTCCTGTGCTGCGGCCTGCACTGCATATATCGATGACTTGCGCGCCTTTACCTCTTCCAGCAACACCGCTCCGGGTTGGAAGTGCGGTTCGCCCTTTCTGGCAGCGGGAAGTGACTAGTCTGAAGCCGTCCCGCCGAAACAGATAATATAGCCGTCAGGGTCTTCGAGGTAGAAGTCCTTCGTGCCCCACGGGGTGGCGGTGAGCGGCTTAAGGATCATCGCACCTTGCGCGACGCAGTGTGCGTAGAATGCCTCAATACCGTCCACGCCGGCTGAAATATCCAGGTGCTCGTTGTCTCGCCGGTGTTGTCGCTCCGCTTGGTTCTTTGGCGCTTCTTTCAGATGGAGTTCCAGCCCGTCAAGACGGCCGATGGCATAGAACCCACGCCAGGGTTCGCCGAAGGTGAAGCCCAGCACATCGCGGTAGTATGCAAGCGACCGTTCTAAGTCATCGACGAGGAATTGTGGAGCGAGTGAGGTGACACGTGGCTTGGTAGCAATCGTCATTGTCATGATTCTACCGGCTCTAAGCCTTGGTGCGGTCGCCGGTGCGTGCAGCCGCAGCCGCTTGTGAGTTTGTCAGCAAAAAGGAACCAACCCAGGGCACAATGCCAATTGTGAAGTCTATTAGAGCAACCGCCACCGTCACATGGTGTCATCGAACCGGCGACGTAAGCCGAAGCTGATCCAAGCTGCGCCGAGCGGCCAGCACGATCATCGCCAGCGGCAACAGCGAGGCGACCAACGCGGCCGGCCATTCCAACGCGCGCTCGAACAAAAAGAAATCGCGCATCGTCACGGTCACGGCCTTGACAGACAGGCCCGACAGCACCAACGGGAGCACCAACGGGAGCACGAACGCAGTCCAACTCAACGCCAGCACGATGATGGCCGTAGCGGTGATGCCGGATCGAATCGTCGGCACCACGATACGCGCCAACATCTCAAACCGACCTGCACCATCCAGTTTGGCTGCATCTTCGATCTCGATGTGAATCTGAGCCATTTGGGGTTCCCATAGAGCGCGTGCGATTTTTCCTGCTTTGACAGGCATCTATCGAAAAAGCCTGTGTTTGTAGCCTGTTTCATACATCATCCGATTAAACCTAATTGACGAATTCACACCATGGCGAATGTAGATGCCTTGATTTCTGCTATCCTTTGTAGGCTTTTGATGGCAGGTGATCCAAAGTAGGAAAAGTTACACGTTCTCTATGGGAACACCAGCTACGACGCGACGCGCCTGACGGAAGACCGTGCGGTGTCGGAATGGTTTGAAATTGTCGTCAGTTCCGGCCGCACATTCGGAACTGCTGCTGGAACGAGCCGAGCCAAGCTCGCTTCCAACTGGATCCAAACCGAAGTGTTCCGGCTGATGAAGGCCAACGGTATTCCCAACGACGAGATCGGCACGATCAAGGTGAAGCCGCAGCAGTTGGCCGAACTCAGTGGCCTAGTCGAGGGTGGGGCGATCAACAACAACACCGCCAAGGCAGTGTTCGAGGACATGTTCGCTACTGGCGCGGACGCGACGGCCATCGTCGAAGCGAAGTGCTTGGCGCAGGTGAGCGACACGAGCGTGCTGCAACAGATCGGGGACGACGTGCTGGCCGCCAACCCGCAGCAGGTAGCGCAGGTGCTGGCTGGCCAAGATAAGCTGTTCGGCTTCCTCGTCGGCCAGGCAATGAAGGCGACTAAGTGCAAGGGCAACGCGACGGTGATCAGCACGTTGCTGCGTGAGGGGTTGGAGAAACGCGGGCAATAGCCCACATGACTTGCCCGCCAGGAAAGTAAAGCACAAATCGCAAGTCGCCATTGAGGCTCGGCGAGAAACCCCGTGAGCCTCATACGACAAGCACTTGAATCGGCTCACCGAGTATCTCATTCGTTTACTTCAGTATCCAGGATTTCTCACCAAGCCTCGAAATGACAGCATGGTCTTGCTCATGTCCAACACGCCATCCACCATCCTCGAAACCCCTCGTCTCCTCCTGCGCCGCCTCACGCTGGACGACCTCGACGCGTTGGCCGTGCTGTATCGCGACCCCAACGTGCGGCGCTACTTCCCCGAAGGCACACTGAACTACGAGCAAACCAAAGAGGAACTCGAGTGGTTCATCCATGAGCACTACGCCAAATATGGCTTCGGCCTGTGGGCCACGATCCATAAACCAACCGGCGTGTTCATCGGCCGCTGCGGCCTGCTGCCGTGGACGATTGACGGTCGCGCCGAAGTAGAAGTGGCCTACATGCTCGACAAGGCCTATTGGGGTCAGGGCCTGGCGACCGAGGTGGCGCGGGCCATCGTCCGTTATGCCTTCGAGCAATTGGGGATGACGCGCCTGGTATGCCTGCCCGAACCGGAGAACACCGCCTCGTGCCATGTGGCCGAGAAGGCCGGTTTCACGCTCGAACGCGAGGTCGTCTTGCCCGGCACGTTGGCCCAGTTATATTCGATTCATGGATAAGCCTGCTGACCCACTCGTCTGGCCCTATGGCCTGATGGTCGAGCGTTGGGTCGAATTCAACAATTTTGACCTCTATCGGGGTTCCCGGAATATTGGAACGGAAAAATAGTAGTTGTGATGCCTTGCGGGCCAAAAATGGATTGAAACTAATACCTTGCGAAATCCAGCGTCTGAACAAGGCGCTCCTCGGTTCTACATTTTGGTCACATTCTTCGTGACGCGACGAATCACTTCAAAGCCATAATACGAATCAACGTATGGTTCAAGCACACCCGTATTCGTCATTACCCGTCGCGCTCACCAGCTTCATCGGCCGCGAACGCGAGATGGCCGATGTCGTGCAGCTACTCACCTGGGCACGGCTGGTCAGTCTGGTCAGCATAGGGGGCTGTGGCAAGACGCGGCTCGCGCTGCGTGTGGCACACGAATCCAGTGCCCGGTTTGCCGATGGTGTGTGCTGGGTTGAACTTGCCCGCCTGACCGATCCTGCTCTGGTTCCGCAGGCGGTTGCAAAGGCGCTCGGCATATCCGAGCAACCCGACACGCCCGTGCTGGATGTGCTGCTGGAGAGAATTCGCGCGAAAAATCTTTTGCTCGTGCTCGACAACTGCGAACATGTGTTGGGAGCATGCGCTCAATTGGTCGAGGCGATCCTGCGCGGCACCGATGTCACACTCGTGACGACCAGCCGCGAACCGCTCGGGGTCGAAGGCGAGATGATCTATCAAGTCCCGCCGCTCACGCTCCCGACTACACAACCGCAGCTTGCAGACATGAACCGCTTCGACGCCGTGCGCTTGTTCGTCGAGCGCGCCAGAAGTGTGCGGCACGACTTTACCCTGACGCCCGCTAACGCGAATGTCGTCATCGAGATCTGTCGCCGACTGGATGGCATTCCCCTGGCGATTGAACTGGCCAGTGCTCGTATTGGCGTATTGAGCGCCAGCCAAATCCTGGAACGCCTCGACGATCGGCTTGATCTGCTCGCAGCGCCCACGCGGGCAGACGAACGTCATCGCACCCTGCGCGCAGCAGTGGACTGGAGCTATACCCTGCTCGCACCCGACGAGCAGCACGTCGCGAACATCCTCTCCAGGCTGGCTCTGACGAGCCGGGCGCAGATTGTGCGCTGGGCTGTGGATCACGGCCTGGCCGGATAGGGATTGCCGCCTCCTCGCCAAAACAAAATACGTGCGCAGCTACGTGCGCGCACGCATGCGCCGCAAGGCATCACGCATTAACCTGATCGTCGGGGGAAGCAGGCGTCGGACTGCTCAAACAGTTGGACGCCTGCAAACTAAACCTTCAAAGGAAGTGCCTATCATGTCGCTAGAACAAAACAAAGCCGTAGCCAACACGTTTGTCGAACGCATCAACGCCAAAGACTTGGAGGGCGCACTCGCCCTCATTGACTCTGCCTACGTTGAACATGCCGGGGGCACCGGTGTGCCGTCCGGCATCGACGCCGCCCGCGCGTGGTTCACCCTGTTGTGGGCGGGCTTCCCCGACACTCACGCAACTACCCACGACACAATTGCGGAGGGGGATAAGGTGGTCATGCGAATGACCTCCGAGGGAACGCATACTGGCGTGTTCATGGGCATGCCACCTACAGGCAAACGCGTGACCTCGACGTTTATCGACATCCGACGGATTGTGAACGGCAAGATCGTCGAGCACTGGACCGAGAGCGACATGCTCGGTATGCTGCAACAGCTTGGGGTGGTGCCTCCACCGCAGGGACGTTGAGTGGGTCGATTGACTCTGGATTGACCTCCATAGGATTTGACATGACATCTGTTTCACTGAACAAAGTTTGGAAGGCAGCCAATGCGCTGCATGTTTCGCTGTATCGCAAAAGCGACGGCAAATTCGCCAACAGGATTGCCAATTTGCCCATCCTATTGATCACGACCTATGGGCGAAAGTCGGGCAAGGCACACACAAACCCGCTGGTCTACATCAAGGATGGCGCAGACTACGTGGTCTCAGCCACGAATAACGGTGCCAGTGTGGACCCGGGCTGGTATCGCAACTTGCAAGCCAGACCGGAAGCGAAGATCGAACTGGGTGACGCGGCGTTTGACGCGCGAGTGGTGATTGCCAACGAGCCAGAACGCACACAGCTTTACGAGAAGTTCAAAGCAGCCAGTAGTAACTTCGTGAAGTATGAGAAGCGCGCGCAACGCACACTGCCTGTGATCCGCCTCAAACCCACCCATTGATCGTGGAGAGATCACGACGACTGTTCCAGTTTCGATCCGAGTGGCGGCCATTCTTCAGTTATTCATTGCATTTGGCATTGGTGTGTTTTGCATCCCGGCCATTTGGAATCTCCTGTTGTGAGGACGGCGATGCAGCGGGGCAAGCAAGGAACGAGCCGCGAAAGTTGAAAGCGAAGATGAACGTCATGATCTATCTGATTGGAGGAGCTCCCAGAGTCGGGAAGACCATTCTGTGTCAACAGATCGCGCGGCGGTTGGGAATCGGCTGGATTTCAACCGACATTGTGCATGACTTGCTGAGGCTGACAAACGTCGAAGGTATAAAGCACGAGTGGAACGCCGCTCCATCTGCCGTGGTTCAAAGCGCTGAATGGTTCTTTCCGTACTTACAACGTCTCGTCTGGGGTATAAGCAAAATGGCCGAAGCCTATGTGATCGAGGGAGTAGCTTTTTTGCCAGAGCATGTAGCGAGATTGGCGATGGATTTCCAGGTACGCGCAGTGTTTGTTGGCAGCTCACAGATGACTCTGGAGAAATTGGATAAATATCCAGGAATGTCACGGGGTTATGGCGAATTGCCAGAGGCACATCGCAGGCAGATCGCGGGTGATGTCCCGCTTTGGAGCCAGTTCATACGCGATGAATCGCAACGATTCGGTTACCCATATGTTGATACGGGTGAGCACTTTACTCAGCGATTGCAAGAGTCCGAGAGAATATTGTTAGGTGGAGAACGACCTGCGTAACGAAACGCACACAGTCGAGAAATTCGATGTTGGAAGATCGTGACGCGAAAACGATTTGTAGGCTTCGATCAAGCGATGTGGAACGGATGACAGTGATGTTCTGCTGCTGAAGTTTGATTGAGGCAAAAGTATGAACGGCGTTTAATCGGCGGATCGCGGGTCAACGTTTGGTTTTGGTAAACGCTAGGCAACCGTCTGCGTTAGTTTAGGGTTGGGTTTATTTGCTGCTGGCAGCGGCGGTTCAGTCACAACACGGTTTGTGCTGACGGCTGCACCGACACCCGGTGCGCAAGTAAACAAGGCCCAGTTGGGCACAGCCGCAGCACAAACGAGCGATGGGCCGCGACATCCCCATCGTCATGGGCTTTCCGGCGTATGGGCGAGGGCTCTTCGAAGACGTCGGCATCCCCACGTTTGTGCTGCTTCCGGTCGGCGCGGTCTTCTGGTGGGGCTGTGCCTTGCCAATCCCGCCCATCTTTGCCTTCGTTTGGACCGCGCTGGTTCTCCTGAACTGGCAGGCTCTCCAGTGAGCATCGATCCGCCGCCAACTGACACGGCTTATCAGAAGCAGGTATGAACAAGAAAGAAGTAGCGCGCCACGGAGATCAACGGGGACACGATCAGCGAGATGTTCCCCGAGCGGGCAAAGCTGAGTGGCCCGGCGCTCATCCGCTTTGACGGCAAGAACATGATGGTCGTCAACACCGGGAATTACTTCGAAGATGTATGCGAGATCGATGCGTCGTTCCCGTTTGATGTGCTCTTATGCGACGCGGCTTTTTACGCGATGAAGCCCATCAAGGACAAGCTAGGCAAGCGCGTGTGTTCAATCGGAGTCGCGCCGTCGCTGGAGACCTCGAAAGATGTTCCACCAAACTTCGTCGGTCTCAAGCCAGCCAACAACGCGGTCGGCAAGCTCGGTCATCAAGTCATGCGAGCGGCGATGGAGCGCATGGTGACGGGTGATATGAAAGGCTTGTTCAACAGCATTCTGGCGACGCACGATCTGCCACCCGTGGAAGGCTCGCTTTTCGATGTGTCGTATCGCAGCCCGGATATTGTGTTCCAGAGCGGCGTGCCAGGCTTCGCGTATCCGCGGCGCGAATGCAACCCCAAGATGATGTTCGTCGGTGCGCTGTTGCCCTACAAGACCACCCCGGCACACCCATTCTCACATCCCGAAAAGCTCGCCAAGTACGACAAGGTCATCCTCATCTCGCAAGGCACGGTGGACAACAAAGACCCAAGCAAGTTGATCGTGCCTGCGCTCGACGCGTTAAAGGATAGCGGCGCGTTGCTCATCGTCGCCACTGGCTATCGCAAGACCGACGAACTGCGCAAGGCGTATCCGCAAGACAACATCGTCATCGAAGACTTCGTGAACTTTGACTTCGTCCTCGATCACACGGATGTGTTCATTTGCAACGGTGGCTACGGCAGCGTGTTGCACAGCCTGTGCAAAGGTGTCCCGCTGTTGACGGCCGGCATCCGCGAGGGCAAGAACGATATCAATGCGCATGTGGACTACTTCAAGGTCGGCATCGACCTGCGCACCGAAAGCCCCAAGCCGGATGACATTCGGCGCGGCGTAGAGCGACTGCTGAGCGAGCCGCAATGGAAGAAGAACGTAGCGCGGCTGCGCGAGGAGTTCAGCCGCTATCACCCGTATGACTTAATTGACGCGTATCTCTCGAACGGCAAAGCGTGACAGCACACACATTGAAATGGATAGGATAACTATGACAACGGGAAAGAGCGACTATGCGCCTCACATCGTCGCTGGGCTCACAATCGCCGGCATCGCGGCGCTGTTCATGGCGTTCGCGATTCTGTTGCGCGGGCCTGCCGAGCAAAGCCCGCTCACGATGGCGACATGGGTCGGTTGGGCGTCAATGCTGGCGACCTATATGCTGTGTCAGGTGTTTGGATATCTGGCGTTATTCGCCTATTTCACGCACCGGCGTAACGATGACAAGGCGTTGATGGCTATGATTCTGTCGGTATCGGGCAGCCTGCTCACGCTGCTCAGTGTCGGGCAATTCCTGCTGATGTCGCCAAGCGTTGACGCGTCCGTCGTAAGAGGCTATGCGGGAGCATTTTCACCAGCCCATTTGCAGGGCCTGGGGCGGCCACTTTCCTATTCAACACCCTCGCATTGATCGGTTTGACGTTGTTTGCGACGGTCATCTGGCGGGACGCACGGTTGCCGAGATGGGCAGGCGCGGCTCAGGTGGTCGGTAACGCGCTCTTTATCACGCCGTCCTATCCGCTCGAACTGCTCGCCGGCGCGCTGGTGTGCCTCGGCCTGCTGTGGATGGCCGCGAGCATTTGGCGCAGCACTCAGGGCCGTTCGACACGAACCGCCAGGGCATGGGCTGTTGAAGGTATTGGTTGTTGAATGCTCGTTACTTTGACTTGGCTCGCGCGGATGATCTCGCCCTTGTCGGCTGGCTTCTTGGCATGGGATGAAGTAGACGACCAAGGGCTCACAAGAAAAACACAGAGCTTAGGCAAGTCTTCTCTCAACAGCCGACACGCGTCGGGCACAACACTGGCCGCGACATATGCAACTTAATTGATTCTTTTGCGCCTCGATACGGCTGGGACGCACATGCTAAACCTAAACCGATCCACATCTGGTTTGGATCGACAAACTCGATAAAAAAGTCTCGGCCGTCAGCGATGCCTTGGCGCATCAGGGCAAAGTTGCCGGACTGAGCGACTTATCAAAATCATCCATAGCCCCGGCTGGACCACCGTTGCCGAGCTCGCGCTCACCGACGTGATCGTGACGTCATGCAGACCCATCCCAACGCTGGGGTGATGTTGTGTGTTGCACTTTAGACTTCGGAGTAGCGTCTCGAAAGAACGGTGGACTGGGCATAACGTGGCGCGGCTAGAAGCTATTGGTTTGGAATACGGCTAAATCTTTGAGACACAATGCCAAATTACGACGCACCAATTCTCCATCTTCCAGACGTCAACGCAACGGAGATGCGTGCCTCAAATACGGTGTTGTTATCGAGCGACACACGCGATTGGCATGGTATCGCTGCGCGCCTCTACCAAATCATCAACCAGCCGACCTTTGTGGCAACACCAGAAGAGGTTGTCACCCAAATGAACACAGTTGCGATGGTCATCAACAGCGCGGTCAAAGCGAGCAGCCGCACATCAAGGAGCGTGCGCGACTACGTAGCGCATTCTGGCAATATGGAGCTAATCCCACGGGATTTTGATGGTGCTAGCCGTTGGATCGGCTCCGCCCAGTTGCTCCATATCTATCTGGCACCGACCTTGGTGGCGCAGGTCGCCGATGAGGTGGGCCGAACCGACCCAGAAAGAATCCAACTCGCTCGCCAACTCGATCTGTATGATCCGCTTTTGCATCAAATTGGTCTGGCGTTGGTCACGGAGTTGCGGACGGGCGGCGTTGGTGGGCGGCTCTACGCCGAATCGCTAGGCACTGCAGCAGCGCTGCACCTGATCCGCACCTATTCTTCATTCGCCATTGCCCGCCCCGTGCTGGAACGCAAACTCGGTATGTGTCAAGGGGAGTTGGACAGTAAGGCCGAATAATTTAAGGTATGGAATCGGGTAGAGTGGCAACCTCCTTGGTGGGTGGGTTCAACCAGACCTTGGCGGGCGGAGCAGCAACAATGGAAGCACCATGAGTGAAGCGTTCCGGCGTGCGAAGGTAAGCATCGTTCATCAGCAGTATCGTGTTGGCGATTTCGTCAAGCGGGTCAAGCGTTTGGTATGCTCCCATTTGGGCAGTCGTTCTCCTGGTTGAAGTTTTGGCTATCTCCAACTTTGGTAGAACGACTGCCTTATGTCAAATTCCGCTCACTATTTGAGATTTACACCCATCATCTATGCTGCTCAACTCGCTTGGCGAACTCGTCCTTGTCGCGCTCACCGTCTTGTTTGCGTTGCTCGTGTTGCTCGTGTTCAAGTCCAAACGTCCGCTGCTCAAGTGGGGCGGCGCGGCGCTGGCAGCCCTCCCAACGCTGCTGTTTGGCTTGCTCAGTGTCGTCATCGGCATCGGCTTGTTCAAGCTGTATGCGCCGCTGAACGTGCCCGTCCCGGACGTCAAGGTCGCCGGCACGCCGGAGCAGATCGCGCGCGGCGAGAATCTCGCGAATGCAGTGTGCGCCGGTTGCCACGCGCCGAACGGCAACGTGCCGCTGATCGGCGGACTTGACCTCGGCCAAGACAGCCTCGCGCCGGTCGGCAACATCGTATCGCTCAACCTCACGCTGGCGGGTGAACTGAAGGACTGGAGCGACGGCGAGATCATGCGTGCACTGCGCAATGGTGCGCACAAAAACGGCCGCCCGTTGCTCATGCCGATCAACCACCTGCGCAACCTGAGCGACGACGACATGCAGTCCGTCATCGCGTATTTGTGCAGCCAGCCGGCAGTGCAGAACCCTATGCCGCCCACGAATCCATCGCTCGT
>Ga0209068_10001248_pt1 | contig 12774 bp, 13 predicted proteins | sample ColStrG_CSR_2012_FD_187200 | JGI IMG/M metagenome (GOLD analysis project Ga0209068, IMG submission 187200) | Freshwater sediment microbial communities in response to fracking from Pennsylvania, USA - Cold Stream Run_MetaG_CSR_2012 (SPAdes)... | ecosystem: Environmental > Aquatic > Freshwater >... | reverse complement strand
TTACAATGTCGGGCTTTTTTTCATCGAAGGAAAGCGGCTTCACTGTGCCTGAAGGGTCGGTGAAGGTGACTTTGCCGTCCGCCAAGTGCAAGCGGCCCACCTCGGCGGGCGCCGTTTTGGGCAGAACCAGATCGCTGTTGGGCGCCGAACCAATGGAATTGTCGCCGGGCTTGAGCCAGAACAATCCGACCAGCGTCAGCCAGCCGTTTTCGGCGCGCAGGCCTGTATCGCGGTGCTTTTGCCAGGCGCGGATGGAATCGGTGTAAGATACCGCCGGTTTGCTCGACAACAGCGCCGTCGCGAATATAGCAAAGCCTATCAGGATGCGGATCATGGGTGAATTTTAGCAGTTTTTTGCACGAAGATCGCCGACGCCAAAGCTCGGTCCCGTTAGTAGATTTGGTGACGAAGCGCCAGCGTAGACCAACAACGCTCCCGTGCCGTTCTCTTTGTCGCCTGAATTCGCTTTTGCCGTCGCGCCTGGGATTTTCCCGACCCCCCTAATCGCGTTCGAATTGCGCTTTTACCGCTAAAACTTTCCTGGTAACCTATAGTAAGGGAAGTCTCCAGAGACCGATGCCGTTCGCACTCGGCGTCTGCAATCGTATTCACGAGGAGAGCTTCGCAAGATCATTTCTAGCGGCCGAGCCCAATGCAAGCTGATAACGAGAACACTACTATCGTGGCAGAAGACGCCCAACATGAACGTCCGGCCGATCCTCCTGAGCCGGCAGGAATTAGCGCGCACCCGTCCGACGCAGCCGAGCGCGAGCGTCTGGCAAAGGAAAAGGCTGAATATCAGGACCTTTTGCAGCGCCGCCAAGCGGAATTCGAGAATTACCGCCGCCGCAGCGAGCGCGAACGCGGCGAACTGCTGGAATTTGCCGCCATGGATACCGTGAAGGCTCTGCTGCCCGTGCTCGACGATTTTGAGCGCGCTCTGAAAGCCGGCGGCGAAGAAGTGGATAAGGACTATTCGCGCGGCATGGAATTGATCTACCAGCGTCTTTACGAAGCGCTCAAAAAGCTGGGCCTGGAACCCATCGCTTCCGATGTGCCTGTGTTTAATCCGCACATCCATCACGCCGTGGAGATGGTCGATACAAAAGACCATCCCGATGAGACTATCCTTGAGGAATACCAGCGCGGTTATTATTTCAAGGGGCGCTTGCTTCGCCCCGCCATGGTGAAAGTGGCGGTGAATCGCTAGCGGTTGTGGCTGCGCTTTTGACGAAGGGATATCTGTAACAGAGATGGGTGTCGCCAAACGCGATTATTATGAAATCCTAAGCGTCTCGAGAGATTGCGACGAGCAGACGCTCAAGGCCTCTTACCGCAAGTTAGCGCTCCAATTCCATCCCGACCGCAATCCTAACGACCGCGATGCCGAGGAACGCTTCAAGGAAGCCGCCGAAGCCTACGCTATTCTCAGCGATCCGCAAAAACGCTCCAGCTACGACCGCTTTGGCCATCAGGGTGTGAACGGCGCGGCGTCCGCCGGTTTCGATGAAGCCACCTTCGCCGATTTCAACGATATTCTGGGCGACTTGTTTGGACTCGGCGATATCTTTGGCCAACGTGGCGGCGGCGGGCGCCGTCAGCGCGTACCGCGCGGCGAGGATATCCGCTATGACCTGGAAGTCAGCTTCGAAGACTCCATGAAAGGCATGTCGGCCGACTTGCTGATTCCCCGCATGGAGGCGTGTACCAAGTGTCAGGGTACGGGCGCCGATCCGAACGGTGGCCTGATTTCTTGCACCACTTGCCACGGGCGCGGCGAAGTTCTCTATCAGCAAGGCTTTCTTTCCATCCGCAAAACCTGTCCGAGTTGCAGCGGCCGCGGCAAACTGATCCGGCAAATCTGCCCCCAATGCCGGAGCGAAGGCTTCACCAAGGTGGAAAAGCGCCTGAAGGTGAACATTCCGGCGGGCGTCGATAACGGTACGCGCTTGCGGCTGGCCGGCGAGGGCAACCCCGGTCCGGCGGGTGCTCAGCCGGGCGATCTCTACGTGGTGCTAAAGGTCAACGAACATCACATCTTCGAGCGGCGCGAAAACGATTTGCACTGTACCTTGCCGATCAATCTGGCCCAAGCGGTATTAGGCGCTGAAATCGAGATCGAGACGTTCGACGGCACCCAACAGATTCTGGTGCCGGAAGGCACGCAACCCGGCGCGCAGTTTCGCATCCGCAGCCTCGGCGTGCCGGTTCTCAATTCCCGCACCCGCGGCGATTTGTTTGTTCACCTCGACGTGCAGATTCCCAAGAAGCTGACACGTGACCAGCGCAAGCTGTTCGAGCAATTGGCCACGCTTCTTCCGGTGGAAAATGCACCCCGCGAAAAAACCGTCTTCGAGAAGGTCCGCGACTTCTTCGGTTAGTGTCCCTACCGCCCCGCCGGCAGTTTCCCCACACCCACGGAAAAACCAGGCAGCAAAGCCGTTTCCAGGGCTTCGCTTGCCTCCAAAATCCGGATGCTCGCCTTGGTCCGTACATGCACTTCGCCATTTTCGGGATCAAGAAGCCATACCTCCCGGCTTCCCGCGGCTAGGTAGTCTCGAACCTTTCGATTCACCTCCATCGCGTGCTCGGAGGGCGATAACACTTCCATGGCGATGTCTGGCGCAAAGGGAACCGGAACTTTCTTAAAATCCAATTGTTGCCAACGCTCGCCCAGAAATATGCCCAGATCCGGCTTGCGGACGGTGTCGTCACTGAGGCGGCAATCAGTCTCGCCAAGGGATCCGCCGATAGGGTTCTGGTCGAAATAGTTGCGGACCAATTGAACAGTCCTGTCGCGGATATTGTTATGCAGCGGCGTTGGGCTGGACAAGAGGACGGGTTCTCCGTCAACCAACTCGTAGGATTCGGTGTCCGCCGTGCTCATCCGCACGAACTCTTCGACGGTCATCAGCGCTTTGGTGGCCATACGGTGAACTCTTCTTCCCGAGGCAATGGGGACGGACTCCTCTGTCCCGGCCCGACACGCTTAAAACGTAGGCATTGTCTCTGCGGTGGACAGAGCAGTCCGTCCCCATTGCCTTCCATTTTATCGCATCTCACCGAATTGCCGGATAACTCTTCTCATATTTATTGCGCGGATTGAACACCTCGAAGCTGCCGTCTTCATGCGCCGTTAACTTCAAATAGTACCCGCTGTCCGCTTCGTTCACATTGGCAATAAACGGATCGGTCGTGTTGTGCTCGCTCCCGCCCGCATCCGCAAAATGCAACTGCCAGATATCCTGCAACGCCGGCGACGATTTGATGATGTCCCACGCGCTCGGCGCAGCGCCCTTTTTTGTGCCGTTATTCAGAATCGCGACGCGCGGCTGCAGCCCATGCACCAGCGCCGGGCTATTGCTCTGGTCGATGCCATGATGCGACGCAATATAGATATCGGCCCGGCCCAGCCGGTTATCGGGGCACATCAATTCCAATTCCTTATTCCACGTCAAATCCCCTAAATCGACAATCCGCAGTTTGCCGAACTGAATCACCACCCCTAGTGACCGCGCATTCTCGCTCGGGTCGCTGGCCTTTTGGGCGACGCCCGAGCAAGACTCATTGGCCCCGCCCGCGCCCGGCAGCGCTTGCGCCAGCACATTCCCATCACCCGAGACAGCCGTCACGTCCATTCCCTTGATAGGGAGCTTGTCGCCCGGCTTCAACACAATGTGATCGGTTGTGCCCCTGGCCGTCTCATACTCCCGGTAGAGCGTTTGCGTCGCTTTCGATTCTTCGCGGTTCGGGCCATGGTCGACGAAATGTTCGATCGTCATCTTCTGTGCCAGTTGCGGCACCCCGCCCACGTGGTCGGTATGATAATGCGTCACCAGAACATAGTCGATTTTCTTGATCTTGGCGTGCTTGGCGGCCGCCACAATCCGGTTCGCATCGCGAAAAGCATTGTAGCCCCAGCCGGTATCGATGAGCAGCGATTGCCCCGCCGGCGTCACAAACAGCGTGGCTTGTCCGCCTTCAACGTCAATGAAGAAGATTTGCAGCGTCTTTTCGCCGGCAAATAAAGATGAGCCGAGCGAAACTGCGCAAAAGAGTATCGACAAAATAGACCGCATCGCTGATGATCGTATCAAAGCCCGTGACTGTTGAAACCCTTCGGCCCACCCATGATGAAGAAAAGAAAAAAAGGGACCTTCAGAATGCGCGCAATCCGTTGAAGTTCCCAACGCTCCCCCATATGTCGCGTTCTGGGGCGGAGGAACCGCACTAACCCACCGAAAGCGGCGCAGCGCTTATCGATGGCTCTTGGTTTATCGGCGAACCGCCATAATCTCCCATAGGCTCGTCCGCCCCGCGCCGGACAAAACTTTACCTAAGATCATTTCCCAACTCGCTCCACTTCTTTCCTTGGGGAAACCTCCGTTCTGAAACCAATCGTGATTATCGGCGCCGGTGGTTATGCGCAAGAAGTGGCTTGGATTATTGACGATCTAACCAAGGAGGACCGAGGGAGGGAAATGGTGCCATTTATCACGCCCGTTGTCTCGCCATGAGTTGCCGCAAGTATGTGTTTACGCGGGTCTGATATCCTTCGCCGGACGCCTTTAGCCAAGCGAGAACATCCGCATCCAAACGGATGGTGACGCTTTGTTTCTTTGGACGGTAGAACTTGCCGATCACGGCGTCCGAAGGGAACTGGCGGATTTCGGGGATGTCCGAGAGATCGATCTCCCGGTCGGGTCTTCGGGCGAGGCGTTGCAGTTCCGCCCGTTTTTTAGTTGTGAGTTGCTTCATAGAGCCTCCTTTCGTGGCGAGTCGCTTGACGCGCGGAAATAATGCGAATGAGTTCGTCAGTCCCCGCGTCGCGATAAGTATGCACGACAACCAGCAAAATCAATCCTTCCGCGAAACCGACTGCGTGCCATCGAGGTTCATCGTCTTTGGTTCGCTCGATGAACGTGACGCAGTACGGATCGTCGAAAATCAACTGAGCAGTTTGAAAATCGACGCCGTGCTTAAACGAGGTTGCTTTGGTTCTTTTTCTCGTCCCATTCGAAGCGAACCATGCGTATGTACAGATTAGCACATACGACAAAAGCGATGCCGTTCGTGATCCGCTAGGAGTCGCGGCGACCCGGTACGGCGTCCGGCCTGCGTACCAGCCTTCTGCCGACGTCGCGACTTGGCAGGGGCGATCCCTATAAGCGCTAAGACGGGTTGGATTAGCTTCCGTATGGCGCTTGATCCAGCCGTAATTTGGAAATTGCGCCACAATCATCAGATTGCGGCGGGCCGCCTTCGGCCAGGACGGCGCAAGCGGCCAGCAGGCATAAGCTTCAGGGCTGCGGCACAAAGCGCAACCGGCGAATGTGCGGGAAATAATGCTCTGTGAAAAACTCCACCGTGTTGATTCCCTGCCGTAAATTGACCACTCCCATCGTAAGATCTACCCAATTGGGACCCGCCCAGCCTCCGGTGGTCGCTGCCAGGGCGTTCTCCTGAAGAATCGTCTTGTTCAAAGTCACGCGCACCGGGCGGGAGCCATCTGACGCGTATCGGGTGAACATCTCATACTTGCCGGCTTCAGGGAAATCAACATTGCATGAGGCGATGGCGACGCCCTCTTGATCGCGGTCAGCTTGAAGCCAGCCATCGCCGCGGATCACAACACCGCGGATCAGGTCGCAGTCGCGGGCCTCTTTATAAATACTACGATCCGGACGCGGCGTGGGTGGAACGGAGGGCTTCTGTTTTCCCTTTGAAGCCGTCTTCTGTAGCTCTACCTTCGGCGGAATTAGCGTAGGCTTGACGTAAGCGCCAACTTGCACGCCGCGTTTGCCATACGAGTTTTGCGCAGTGAGTGTGTAGACGATGTTGCGGACAGGTTGCTCGGACCGTTGGCCTTGGCTGACCACATCGCCCAGCGGATCTAACGTCGTCTTGTCGGCGTTTGCGACCCGCCAGCGCAAACCGACCGGCTGCCCTGGCGCGACTTCCAGTGGGCTAACAGAAAATTCATGAATCACCGGCTGACGCGCGGACAGAACCAGGAGTGCGCCGATCATAAGTGCGCCCGATCCCCCCGCAATGAATGCCAAGTAGGTTAATAGGAAAACAAGCTTGGCCAACCCTCGAGACAACCGTGACCACACTCGGTCTTGGTCATAGGCATTCCCCCGAAATACGCCTTGCACCGTCGTGTCAGCCTCCTTAAGAGCTTGGCGAGCATTCGATTTTAGCCAAAAGCCCCCGACGATGCGCTTCGTGGCCGTCGCTGAGATCACATGGTCATAAATTAAAGTGGAGAGCCCGAAATACGTGATCACAAATCCCGCTACCGTTGCAACCAGTGCGATGTATAGCGCGCGAAGCAACCACTGCCCCTGAGTGACGTCGGTAGCGGCCTGGAACCACAATAGACCCAGCAAAGCGGCCACAATGAGGAATGCGATCCGTGATGCCCCGCCCGGTATTTCTTCCTCCACTGGAGCCCATGCGGTCTTAATTCCGAACGCTGTCAGCGTGATCGCGGCCGCTGCCGACGCGACCCAGCCCACTGACTTCATCAGCGGCGCGAGATCCCCATAATCTGTTCCCGCTTGCATCACATCGCCAGCTTTGCGTAGGAATCGCTCGGCAGCACATAGGATGCCGAAAAATCGAACTGGGGAGTCTGCCCAGGCGGCGCAGCTCCAAAGTAATATTGTCCTGAGGTGAGGTAATCCGTCGCCACCCGGCTGAGCTGATTCATAACTCTCTGGTTCGATTTCCAGAAAATCGGAGCATAAGACACCCGCAACCGGTCCGTATCTGTTTCGACAGTAAACTTGAGTCCCGGCGAAGGCGATGGCGTGCTTAGGTTCGCTTGCAGACGCGTTCTGAGGAATGCTGTAAGCCGGCTTTGAAAGAACGTGATCGCCTCGCCGATTTCCACTTGAACGAACTCCGCGCTACGGCTCCAGATGCCTCGTGATGCGAACTCCATGCCGCGACTTTGGAACCGCATCACCAATGGACGCAATAACCCTGGGAGTCCGGCGGTCAAATCCTTGGCCATCGATTTCACGGCATACTCCTCGAAACCGAGTGATACCGGTAGCGGAGTCTGATCGCGGTTATCACTAGGCACAACGCAGGGAAACTTTAGCCAATTCACTCGCAGAAATTGGCACTGCTCGCGCAGCGCCTCGGATGCAAGATGTACGTCCTGCAGTGGCAATCCCTCGTCCTCGACTCGCAGCCGTACTACCACTTCGCGTTGTTGGAAGTCCTCTCGCGCCGGCTGCACAAAACGTTCAGCCAAATCCGCCGCGTAGTCGTCGAGATCACCTCTTAAAGGTCCCATCGCGTCTCAGGTCAGTATACTCCGACTATGGGGATTGGGGATACCGGCTTGCTCCTTCTAGGTGGCGGAAGCTGAGTCTGAGCATGGTTTGAGGCCCACGACAGAGGAAAGTGAAAGGCGGAAATGCCTCTGCGGTTGACGTGGAGCGCGCACTATTGCGTGCCGCGTCGCTATGCCTAACCTTTATATCGCCTAAACCTCCATAATTTTCCACCACTGAAGCTCGTCCGCCTCATCTCGTCTCGCCTTCGCCCCGCGCCGGACAAAACTTTACCTAAGATCATTTCCCAACTCGCTCCACTTCTTTCCTTGGGGAAAGCTCCGTTCTGAAACCAATCGTAATTATCGGCGCCGGTGGTTATGCGCAAGAAGTGGCTTGGATTATCGACGACCTCAATAGCCTTCACGCCGAATGGCATCTTCTCGGCTTTGTCGATACCCAAAATTCGGGGCGGCTGGAACACTACGGCCGGCCGGTTCTCAACGGCTATGCCGCGGCCAGTTCCCTATGCACCCAGCCTTTCTTCGCTTGTGGCATGGGCACGCCCGCCATTCGCTGCCAAGAAGCGCGCCGCGCCGAAGATCTGCGCTGGCAACCAGCCGCGCTGATTCATCCCTCCGTGATCCAGGCGAAATTCGTTTCGGTTGGCGAGGGCAGCACGATTGGCGCGGGCTCCATGCTGGCGCCCTATTCGCACGTCGGGCGGCATTGCGCCATCAACTTGCAAACCACCATCGGGCACGACGCCTGCGTGGGTGATTTCAGCGTAGTTTCGCCTGGCGCGCGCATTTTGGGCCGCGTGGCTCTGGAAGACCGAGTGTTCGTGGGCGCCAACGCAACTGTCTATCCCGGACGGCGCATCGGCGCGGGCGCGACTCTCGCCGCCAATTCGTTCTTGCACACGGATCTGGCCGCCGGGCAAAGCGCGCTCGGCGTCCCGGCCAGACCCTTTCTACCCTGCCCTCACGAGATCGAACAAAATGCCTAGCTCTTGCTTGACCACCGATTCACTAAAAGAAGCCTTCGCCACCGCCATCGGTCTCACCGGTACGGCTGACTGGCATGCGGTTGCCTACGGCACAACGAACGGTTGGGATTCCATGGCCCACATGCAACTGATTACGGATCTCGAAAACCGCTTCAACATCATGCTGTCCACCGACGAAGTGATTGGCCTCAGCAGTTTTGACAAAGCGAAGCAAATCGTCGAGTCTCATGGAATCCGTTTTGAATCTTGATGGCAAAATCGCCTTCGTCACTGGATCGACGCGCGGCATTGGACTAGCGGCCGCGCGCGCACTGGCTCGCTCCGGTTGCACGGTGGTGATAAACGGTGCTCACGACGAACAACTATTACGGCAGCGCGCTACGGAACTTCAGAGCGAATTCAAAGTGGAGTGCATTGGCTTGTCGGCCGACGCCGCCGACCCCGCAGCCGTCCGTGCGTGCTACCCCGAAATCTTCCGCCGTTACCGCCGCCTCGACATTCTGGTTAACAACGCCGGCATTCTGCGCGATGCGCTCCTCGGCATGGCCTCGCCAGAACTCATCAACGAAGTCTTTAGCGTAAACGCGCTGGGCGCCATTCATCATCTGCAGGAAGCCTCACGGCTCATGTCGCGCAGCCGGTCGGGTTCCATTGTGAATGTCAGCTCCATCGTCGGACGCGTGGGCAACCAGGGCCAGACCGTCTACGCGGCATCCAAAGCGGCCGTCATCGGACTGACGCTTGCCGCCGCCAAAGAACTCGCGCCACTGAATATCCGGGTAAACGCCATCGCGCCAGGCTTCATAAAAACAGAGATGACCGGCGCATTGCCTTCCAAGCACTATTCCGAGCGGCTGGCCAGCGTCAAAATGGGCCGCATTGGGCAACCCGAAGACGTGGCGAATGCCATTCTCTTTTTCGCTTCCGCGCTCTCCGAATATGTCACCGGCCAAATACTGGGCGTGGATGGCGCCATTTTGATCTAACGCCATGCACCTCATCCCAGCCGAATGGCGAACGTCTAATAATAGGACCGTTTTTGAAAACGGAGCGTGGTTTTCGTACTCCGCTCTCACGAACCGGGTGGAGGCTCTCGCCGCGCGCCTTCCCAAAGCCCGCTGTCTTGCCTTCTGCTTTTGCCGGAGCGATTCGGCTACTATCGTGAACTATCTCGCGTGCTTGTTGGCCGGCCATCCCGTTTTGCTTCTCGACGCCAATCTCTATCCTGCCGCCAAACGTGATCTGATCGCTCGCTATAAACCGGAATTGCTGCTCACTTCCGCGGAATGGCAAGCCGGCACTCCCGCTAACTCGGAGCTTCATTCCGATCTGGCGCTTCTGCTCTCCACCTCGGGCACCACTGGCAGCCCAAAACTGGTGCGCCTGTCCGAACGCAATATCCTGTCCAACGCCGATTCCATTCGCCTGGCTCTCAACGTTCAACCGTCTGATTGCGCCATGTGCAGCCTGCCGTTCCATTACTCCTATGGGCTTTCCGTTCTGCATTCGCACCTCCGCGCTGGAGCATCCCTGGCCTTGACTTCGGAAGGCATTCTGTCCAACACATTCTGGGACGTATGCAGGCAAGCCGGCGCGACCAGCATGGCGGGCGTTCCTTATACCTATCAACTGCTGCAGCGGCTGCAACTCGACAAGCTGAATGTGCCGAAGCTCACGACACTCACGCAAGCGGGCGGCAAACTTCCCCCGTCACTCATCTCTCACTTTCATGCCGTGGCTGAAGACCGCAACGGCCGCTTGTTTGTGATGTACGGACAGACCGAAGCAACCGCCAGGATGTCGATCCTGCCGCCTTCCGCGCTTCCGGCCAAGTTGGGATCGGTTGGCTTGCCTATTTCTGGCGGTTCCTTCTCAATTACCTCCGGCGAGGTGGTTTATTCCGGACCAAATGTCATGCTGGGGTACGCTGCGAGCCGTTCCGATTTAGCGCGCGGCGATGAAATGCAAGGCCGTCTCTGTACGGGCGACCTCGGTAGCTTGGATGACGACGGCTATCTGTATATCTCGGCGCGACTCAAGCGCGAAGTGAAAGTGGCGGGTCATCGCGTCAACCTTGACGAAGTGGAAGATCTGCTCAAACAACACGGTCCCACCGCTGCCTTAGACGGTGCCGGTAAAATCGTCATTTTCTGCGAGTGGGGCGATGCCGCGCTTCACTCGGCGGCGTTGCGCGAGTTGGCCCAGCGCTTACACTTCAGCCTGCATGCTTTTGAGTTCAGACACGTACCCTCGCTGCCGGTATCGAGCAACGGCAAGATCGACTACGCTTCTCTGGCGGCACTCCCATGACACTCGAACAGCTTCTACATGCGCCGCAGTATTCCTTGCGCCAAGAACACAAAGAGGGCATTCTTCTGAATCACTTGAATGCTCTCACCAGTCTGCATCGCCGGCAATGCCCACCCTATAAGAGAGTCACCGACTTACTCTTCCCTCGTGGCGAAGCGCGGACGCTCGCCGGCGTGCCTTATCTGCCGGCCGGCATTTTCAAATCGCAAACCCTGAGCAGCGTTCCGGACAGCGACGTCTTCCGCGTTCTAACGTCTAGCGGAACCACTGGCCAGCGCGTGAGCCGCATCATATTGGACAAATCAACCGCTCTCCTGCAAACCACCGCTCTAAGCCGGATCATGATGCATGTATTGGGAGGCGAGCGTCTGCCTATGCTGATCGTCGATAGCCAATCCGTCTTAAGGGACAAAACGCAACCGAGCGCCCGCGCGGCGGCCGCCCTGGGAATGATGAACTTCGGCCGCCATCATTTTTTTGCTCTTGATGAAAAGCTTGACTTGCAGGAGGAAGGACTGAATCGCTTCCTGGCCGAATTCGCGTATGCGCCGTTCTTTGTCTTCGGCTTTACTTTTCTTCTTTGGTCGAGCTTTTATCGGCGTCTTGAACACGCGGGCCGCGATTTTTCGCGCGCCATTCTGGTACACGGCGGCGGGTGGAAAAAGATGCGGGATATAGCAGTTGACAACGCCGGCTTCAAACAGGCATTCCGTAAGAGCATGGGTCTGCGGCGCATCTACAATTTTTATGGCATGGCCGAACAAACAGGCAGCGTCTTTCTGGAAGGCGATGATGGCCTTCTCTACGCCCCCAACTTCGCCGACGTCATTGTAAGAGATCCGATCACTTGGCAAGAAGTTCCTCTGGGCGTGCCCGGCCTCTTGCAAGTGGTCAGCCTCCTCCCTCACAGTTATCCTGGACACTCGATTCTGACTGAAGACATGGGAATTGTCGACTCCATCGATTCCGGCACTGGCGGCCGCTACGGCAAAGCCTTCCGCGTATTGGGCCGCCTGCCGCAGGCTGAGTTACGCGGCTGCAGCGACGTTCACGCCGCGGAACTGGCGGCATGACAGTCGAGTTTAGTGTTCCCCGCCCTCATTCGGCGGACCTCCCGTCCGCCTTGGCAGAGATCTCCCAAGGCTGTACGTCCCAACCGTTCCATGAACAAGCACTGACGTTACTCGCCGAACTCTCACACGTCCTGCTCCATGATGCGGAGGCACGCCAGTATGCGGATTTGGTGGCGCTAGGTTTTGCGTTGCGCCGCGCCGAGATCGAACGCTTGCGCGCCGGTTTCGAATCACTTTGCGGCACTGGCCGCTATCTCCAGCCACGCGGCACCGTCTTCCAGATCTCGGCGGGCAACGTCGATACACTCTTCATCCACGCCTGGATCTTCGCGCTTCTCACGGGCAATCGCAGCATCGTCAGGCTTCCGTCCAGGCAGTCGCCGCAATCCAGTTTCTTGTGTACCCGGCTCAACCAAATACTTGGCGATAGGCCTGAAGTGGGCCGCGCTAATCATTTCGTTCGCTATGGCCACGAGCGCGAAATCACCGCCGCCCTTTCCGCCGCCTGCGACGTCCGCACTGTCTGGGGGGGTGACGCGACCGTCAACGCCATCCGTTCCATTCCCCTCGGCCCTTATGGCAAAGAGCTCGCGTTCCCAGACCGCTATTCCATGGCCGCCCTCTCGTCCGAAGCTTATCTACTGGCCGATTCCGCCACCAAAGAGAAGCTGATCCGCGACTTCTTCAACGATGTCTTTTGGTTCGATCAAATGGCGTGCTCGTCTCCACGGCTGGTGATTTGGTGCGGCGAGGAATGGCAAAATGAGCAGGCAGCCGAACAGTTCTTCGCCGCGCTGGAAAACGAGGCCGTGCGCCGCCGGCACGCCGTGGAACCCTCAACAAAAATGCGCAAGTTCCTCTATGCCTGCGAAGCTGCCATTCAGCAGCCGGTTACGGCCTGCATTGAGCGTCAACACACAATGGTTTTGCCGTTGGCGGATTTGGAGAGCCTGCGCCGTGATCACTGCGGAGGCGGCCTGTTTCTGCAATTTCAGGCGCCATCGCTCGCGTCCATCGCCTGCCACCTCACGCGCCAAGACCAAACACTCGTCTACTTCGGTTTCGACCAAAAGGAACTGTATGAATTCGCCCG